>Ga0082212_10004004_pt1 | contig 20641 bp, 16 predicted proteins | sample TergutNt197P3_FD_71548 | JGI IMG/M metagenome (GOLD analysis project Ga0082212, IMG submission 71548) | Neocapritermes taracua P3 segment gut microbial communities from Petit-Saut dam, French Guiana - Nt197 P3 | ecosystem: Host-associated > Arthropoda: Insects > Digestive system > Gut ... | reverse complement strand
GTTTTATCTACCTCCATCTACTCGCAAGTATCGCTAATTCCCATTAAGTAGCGGAGTGGGGTATGGTCTTGAAAACCGTTTGAGTGCAAGCTCACGGGGGTTCGAATCCCTCCTCCTCCGCCAACTGGAACTAATGTGAACTCTCCCCGATTCTTTTTCGTCGGGGAGACGTTTGCGTTAGTTTTTGACTTACCCGACAGACAAACTGAAAATTAGTGTGGATTCTACTGAATGATTATTGTATACTTGGTAAGGTAATTTTATTAGTAGCGTGAGGCACTAATGTAGCGTGTACACGGCGAAATTTATATAACAGGAGAACAGTTATAAAAGATAGAAGAGTTTATGCTTTAGCAATAGTCATACTTGTAATTATACAAGGGGCTTGTTCTAATAATGCGTTGACCGATCCACTTGCACCGCATGGAACACTGGCAGAAGAAATGATAGTTACCGAAAACGATTCAACTAGCTTAGCAAGCCCAGAACTGGAAGCAATAACTCCTTACAACAACGGAGGACACCGCGAAGACATTAACACTTATTCTCTAAATGTGTTTGGTGATGTCAGAGGTGGTGTTGTGGGAAATGACAGGGCTTTGTATACCGCAGACTTGACGAGCTTTGGTGCGCTAATGCAAACTCTAACATTTAACGAGAGTACGATATGGCCTGAGGATGTTATGATGCCGGAGGACAATAGTTGCCAACCTGCCTATATCTTGGAACATGGGAAAAACCCGGGGCTTTGTGTACGTTCCATACACGAACGAGGTATAACAGGCAGTGGTGTAAGTGTTGCGATAATTGATCAAGCCATGCCGGTAAATCATCCGGAATACAATGGTAAAATAGCGAGCTATGTAAACCTTGGTATTGGAAGTTTCTCTATGCATGGTCCGGGAGTTACAAGCTTGCTTGTTGGTGAACACGTAGGAACTGCACCTGGATCAAAAGTTTATTACTTTGCGGCAGAAAGATATATTGACGGTAGACCCGACGCTAGTGCGTACGCAGAAGCAGTTGAGCAAATAATAGACATAAATAGCTCCCTTCCAGAAAGCGAGAGAATAAGGGTGATCAGTGTTTCAGCATCGCCGACTCCGTCATATGATGTTTGGATCAATAGTGATCAGTACATTGACAGCGTTATAAGAGCGCAAGAAGCAGGCATCTTAGTCCTGGACTGTTCGCTGGAACATGGCTTTGTAAGAGTTTGCAGTTATAGCTTTGAAAATCCAGAGGATGTAACATTGTGCAGGCCTGGATTTCTTGATGGTTCAACGTGGATGCCATCACAAGATAGTATACTGGTTCCAGTAGCATATAGGACTATCGCAGAAGTATATAGTGACGGAGATTTCTCATATGCATATTTTGGTGATGGCGGATTAAGCTGGGGCATCCCGTATGCGGCAGGAGTTTTTGCATTAGGTTGGGAAATTAATCCGGATTTATCTCCTGATGAAATGGTAAATATCGTGTTTGAAACTGCATATATTGACAGTAATGGCAATAAGTACATATTCCCAACAGCGTTCATTGACTATATAGAAAACACTTGATTCGGAGATTGCAAAGCATTTAGCCTTGAACAGATCGTACTGTGTTAAAGCGATTGCCACGATTGTTTGAATCACCAGGTCGAAGTAAATTTGCATTGTAGTCTGATGCCGAAAAACGCTGGATGAGCGCTAGATTATTCAATGCCTTTATTGTGAGCTGTCGTCCTTCCAGCACAAGGCGACGGGCGTCTGTATGTAAAACTCGCCGTTCTTCCGATAGATACTGCGTTTCTTTGCTATGTGATTGCCATTTTGTTCACCTCAACTCTTTTCTCATAACATACATACTTTCCAATTCCGCGTACACAGTGAAGCCTATTTTTTTATACATCGCAGCAAATCCCCTGTGATTTTCGGATTCAGCAGTAACAACCTTGTTTGGATAAACCTCGACGAAATCAAACCCTTCCTTAGCCGCATCTATACAAACCCGCTCTAAAAGCTGTGTAGCGATGCCTCTCCGTTGCATCTCCGGCGCAATCGTAAAACAGAATACAGATTTGACCTTTCTGTCTACAGATTCATTTATCGGAACAGAATCCATTAAATACTGCCAAAATCGCCCTGCTGTGCAATCTGCCTTAGTGTTGGCATTGCACCATCCGACTACTTCATTGTTGAGGTAGGCAAGATACCCTTGTAAATTCCCTTCTTTTACAAATTGGAAAGCAACCGTTCTCCGCTTTTCCTCGGTCGAGCAGTCGATTCCTACCGGTTCATTACCGCACCAACAAACGCAATAGCACTTAGTGTTCCATTTATCATTGTGTGGAGTTTCATCAAAAAAGCGTACATAGTCCTCGGCAAGCTCCGACGTGAGCGGTTTGATTATTAGGTTCATAGTCATTCTCCCCTCGTTATTGTGCGGAAATTCAAAATGTTTCCGTCCGGGTCTCTGAATTGGAACGACCGCGCTCCCCACGGATGGGTCGTCGGTTCGTTTAGCATTTGCGCGCCTAACGATAGCAGACGTTTGTACTCAGCGTCCACATCTTCAACATTGAATCCGACGATCACGTTGTTTGCGCCGTTCGCCGACGCATAGCGGAAAGTCGGGTTTTCTTCGGCAATATCAACATGGTCGAAAACAAGCGTCAATCCGTTTATAGATATGCCAGAATGGATTTCGTCGCCCTCGGATTGAACACCGAAAACGGTCTCATAAAAAGCCCGGAGCCGCAAAACATCGTTGGTGATGAAACATACGTCTGTAAATTGCATAGCCATTACTTAATCCCTCCACTATGTATCTTGTTATTGCGACCAATGTAATCGTCCGCAAGAATGGAGTGAATCTACCGTAATCAGTCCCGCCATAATGCTCCATTTCTCAACTATTTCTGTGCCTCTGCTTCTATAAATAAATCCTTCAAATAATGAAAATCACAAAACTCGCCATTATCCAGCATAGAGAGTATTTCGTCTTGCGTCGCATATATCGCGTCTGTCGTTTCGTTTTCCTGGAACACCACCTCGGCTACATCAAAATCTTGCCTGAACAGCCATACATCGCAGATGCTCCCGTCCATTACGATGGTGTAGATACACCTGCCATTCTCGGGCTTGGCGCTAAGTCCGGTTTCCTCCTTAACCTCACTAATGGCGGCGGTTAGGCTGTCGTCGCCTGCAACCGCAGACCCACCGGGACACTCCCACATATTCGGGTAGCCTTTATTCGGTGCGCGTTTCTGTATCAAATATTCTCCTCTGCTGTTTTGCAGCCAGACATGCACCACGAGATGGTAATCGCCCGGAAGGAGCGGGGCAGTATGCCTTTGCGCCTTTTTGCGATTGTTCAGTCCTTTTCCGAACGGAGAAGGATTTTTAATTATCATCATCGAGATACTTATGAGGCTGTTCCTTATAATCGGCTATATAGTATCCCTCAATGTGGGTATAATCCTTTGGGGCAGCCGCATCAGGTCCGCTAATATCAACAGCCACGCCTGCGGCGTCAAAAAATATACGCTCCAAGTATTCGTGTTTTGAATACATCCCTTGTGAAGCCCAGACAAGCGCGTTGCGGACATATGCCGCGTGTTTCTCAAATAGGGAGTAATCGAACTCGATCCGCAAATGCGCTGCCAACAGCACAACAAATGAGATAACCGTTCTGGTGTTGCCCTCGCGGAACGGATGAGTCTGCCAAATTCTTGCGGCAATGCGAACGATCTTGAATAACAAGTCCTGCTTTGGCTCGCTTTTCTTTAACTTGGATATTTCCTTTGAAGCCTCGTCCAGCTCTTTCTTGATCTGATTCGGGTGAGCGTAGCGCACCGTGTCGCCGCCCAACACCTCTTCATGTTTGATAACAGGGATCGTCCGAAACTCACCCGCCCAGTCAAACAAGTTGTCAAAGATGATCCGATGGATTTCGCGGAGCGTTTCCGTATTAAACTTATTGAAACGATGGGCGTAGACCATAGCCATCGTGTGCTTGGTGACGTCACCCTCAGCTCGCCGGAGTTCATCAAGGTCGCGGATGTTTCCCAGATTGCGGAGCACATCCACGTCGTCATATAGATAAGGATCCCGCATACACTACACCTCCGCTAAATGATAGGTTCTCAGGGTGTTCAAATAGCTCTCCTGGAAGCTTAGATCGCCGTTTGCCCAGCGTGACAAATTCTTTTCGGTTTCTTCGCTGGCGGGAATACCTTCAAGCGCGGTCATGGCGTTACCGAAAGCGAGCGATTTGGTTCTTTCATCGAGTGGCATCGCTTCCATCGCGGCACACCGGCGAAGGGCAATCAGTTTACGGCGTAGGCCGTCGTCGAGTATACCCGCTGCGGCTTCTACTTTATCAAGCCGGGAATCTGTTTCGCGGACTTTTTCGAGTGTACGGGCACGTTTATCCAGTTCGGCACGGATATTAGGTACGTCTTCTTCACGGATATATTCGCTTGACAATTTGCCATCTACCCGATATTGAAGGTATGCGTACTTTTTTCCGGATATTGTTTTTGTTGAGATATACCCGTCTTTCAACGCAGTGAGCGCGTTTTGGCAATCAGTTTTAACTCCGAGCAGAGAAGTGTATTCATTGAATAATTCTTGATAGACCATATCACATACGCCCCTTTCAATGCTTATTAATAGTATACCACATTTAACCTCAATTATCAAGAGCGATTATATGAGCGAGGTTAATATAATTGGCAATTTGTTACTGTTCACACATTGCCGAAGTAGAAAGCGCAGTACCCACGCGGCTCCCCTCCCCGCCAACACACAGCAACGTCCAGTCTTTTCAGGCCCACCCACCCCGGGGCGCCGCTACGCATAACTATAATAGCGAGCATAGCATTATTCAAGTATCAGCGTTTTCTGAGCAACAAACAGCGCACCGATACTTATAGGTGCGCTTGTTACTGGCAAACAAATATACGAGGCGTTGTTCCCGTTATTCCCGCTACTGCTACATTACCCTGTCATATATAGCCGCGACGCTTTCATACAGATTTCTACCTTCGGCGCGCAACGTAGCGACGGTCCCTATGGACTGGCACAAATAATCCAAGGCGTCAAAACTCCTAAACGTCATCATCTGCGCTTGTTTCCGTTTGATAGCTCTGAGCAGCCTCTCCGAAAGGTTATTTGTTGCTGGGACCCTCCTGTCATGCAGAAACAGCAAGTGCTCAGCCTTGTATTTCTCCATCTTCTTGTACAGGTTGTAGCCATCCTTGTAATACTCGTTTGGCGGTTCGTATTCGTACTCTTCCGCAGCAAGCGCGAGTATCTCGTCGTATCTTGCTTCGAATGTATCCACCATATTCTTGTTGATCTCGTCAGGATCACGGGCGTCCTTTGCGTCAAGACCGTTTACAAAATGGATCATCTCCCTAATCAGCTCCCGCATTTGCCCTGCCCATTTACGGTTCGGCTCGTTTTCCATGTGGCCTTTGAGATATCGGGATGGATGCTGGTTGCACTCCGCGTGATTGCTGCCGTATTTATAGTAAGTCGTGTCGTGGTCATGCACCAGTGTATGCTGATAATCTTCTACAGGAGTGCCCTTGACGCCCTCGTGCCCCTTGTGCTCCCTGGCGAAGTACATTACGGTTGGAGATGAGGGGTCGGCGCATACGGCTACGTTCATGTTCTTCCCGTTGACGCGGACTGTGGTAAAGTCCGTACACATGACCGGCGATAGGAGGAGGTTGGAAAAAGCCTTGTTCTGCTCGGATTCCGTCTTTAGTGAAAACTCCTTTGAGAGCCCGTTTATCATCCCCGTGGAGATGTTCAGTTCGCCTCCCGTCAGCTCGGAGAGGAAACCGGACACGTTCGCGATGGAAACGTTGCAGCGGTTGTTGAGAAGGAACGCCAGGGCTTTGACATTCCCGCTGTAGGTCACCTCGTTCACCATGCCCTCGGGGAAGTCCGCATGCACGCGGCATCTGGTGCGCAAGTCACGGAACTCCAGCGTGGAAAAGTTGGTCACGACGAGGTTGACGCTGATGTCGACCAGCTGCTTTGTGATAGTCCTGCCGGTTGGGCTGTAACGCGAAGTGTCCGCGTATTCCACCGGGGCGGGGATGTCAATAATGATCGTGGGGGTATGCTTCTTCCTCGGGTGCCCTTTATGGCCGGGCTGGCCTCCGGGCTTCTTGCCGGTGCTCTCGCGGCCGTTCGGGATCTTTTTATGGTTTGGGTTCATGGACGACGGCTTTGACGAATTTTCATAATCCCGTTTGATTTGGGCCGTCAGCTTCAGGTTCTTGCCTTTTTCCTCTTCCAACTCCGTCAACGCCTGATACAGTTCTTTGCACTTGCCCCTGAATTTGTCTTTTTCGCCGCCAAGCGCGATTCGTGTCTCGAGAAGCCCTTTTTCCAGCGCCGCTATCTCCCGATCCTTTTTTGCAAGCTCTTTGGAATGCTCCTCCAGCACGTCGTCGACGGTCCGATCCCAGATGTTCCGCACGGTGACGGTTTCGCTGTGCGCTTCCGCAAGTTTGAGCCTCAGATTTTTGCTCTCCCGCACCAACGCCGCGATTTGGGCATTATGGTCCGCCTGCATCTTGACGTACCTTTCACCGGACTTGAACCCCCTGACTTGGGCGTCGAGGTCCTTGACCCTGTACTGGAGGTTAGCAAGGTATTCAAAACCGCTGTTGGGCAGAGGCAACCCGCTGAGGCGCAGCCGGTGGTTTTCTTTCCGCAGTGTGGCGATCAGCGCCTCCTGCTCCGCGGATTTAACCAACAGCCCCTCATAAAGCTGCTTGTAGTCAACGGGCACAATAATATCAGCTTGCGGCATATCGTCACCTGCCTCTGCGGGGGCGCTGCAGTTACTGCACGCCGGGACCGTTCAACATTTCCAGAAACCGCCGGTGCAGCGGATAGAGATAAACATCCTTAATTGGTAGCTTGCCAACCGACGTCTTGCTGTTCCGCCCCCTGCCGGTCGTCTTGCCGACGAACTTCCAGTTTGCGGCCTTGTAGCATGTCCCCTGGAACCTGCCGCATTCCACGAATGTCTCCAGCATATACAGTGGGTGCCCATACTTGGCTGACCAATCGGAAGATATGCGGCGGCAGACCAGCGAAAGGATATGGCTTGCCAGATGCGGGACCCTTACCCAAGGGAAAATCAGGAACCGGGAGTTGTTGGTTATGTATTTCAGCGCCGCCTCCCTCTGCCCTTTGCACCAGCCTATGCGACCATCCCTCGCGCCGCACTTCCATGCTGCAGAGCCGAAAGCCAAGCAGGCGAGGCGACGCCCGTGACGGTCGCATACGAAGTACTTGATGTTCTCGCCTATGTTGCGGTCGTACCCCAAGTAGTGGTGCTGCTCAATGTACGATTTGAACTCCATAAGGTCGTCCTTGTGCGAGACGAGTTCAACAGCAAGCGGAGTCAGCTTTGACAATGGCGCTTCAATTGGCGACATGTCGTGCAGCATTAAAGCGACAATATCAGCGCCGCCTTTAAGCCTCCCGTTCTTGACCCTTTTTGGCAGCGTGATCTTACCGGCGGCATCCAAAGCCCGCAGAACATCCCGGCAAGACACATCCTTGATCTGGCCGTTTTCGCCAATCCAGCCCCATGCCCTGCAGAGTTCTTGCGACAGCCTTGAGCGATGCCAGTCAGGATTGTCCGCGATTAGCTTGTTGATTTGTTCGATTCGTTCCGGCGTCATGGCCGGCCTACTGCTACCCATGCAGATGATTATATCAGGCGATTCTCTGTGAGTCCAGCTTTTTTTCAAATATTCTACTGTTTTTGCTCCTGATGTTTATGACATCAAAAAAAGAACCGCGATAGCGGTTTCTCTGGATAAGCAGTATATGGTTCCGGTATCGGTCGTTCCGAATAGTGGCGGTGCATCTATGTGTGTCGCCCCGCAGGGTGGGTGGGAAGTATTGAGTCGTGTTTGCTGTGTGCTGGGGGGGCGGGGCGACACGCGGCAATGTGTGAACAGTAACGTCGATTGTTACTGTATGGTTACTTCGTGATAATTACTATTGCCTTTTATAAGCAACTGTGCTAGGATTGTCGGCGTGGCGTGTGCCAACACCCCATGCGGGCCCTTAGCTCAGCTGGTCAGAGCATCCGGCTCATAACCGGGCGGTCCCGGGTTCGAATCCCTGAGGGCCCACCATGAGAAAACCTCGCAACTCCTTGAAATAACAAGGGTTGTGAGGTTTTGCTCCTGTGTGCTGATACCCGATCCTTATACTGGAGTCTCAATGTCCTTTCCCTCCCAGCGTAATATCAATCGTTCTCAGCAGTGTCTTTTTATAATATGAACTTGCAAAAGCAGCCAGCGAATTACGTCGGCGACTTGGAGAAGACGACCACTCATATATTGATGTATTCCAGCTGGCACACACGATGCGTGTATCTTTTGGTAAACGATAGCGGTAACGGTTGGTAGCTATGTGACGATTTGCAGGTATTTGAGTACAAAGCCCCAGTGCGTTCAGTAGCGTTGGCCCAGTGATATACCCGATGACACCTTCACCCTCACGCAGCAAAAAACCGGTCATAATATCGTCCGGACGGGGATTCAACTTCCCGAACTGCGTATCTCTCACCTTGCCGTAAATACCATTATGGATGCGAGCAAGAACACCTCTATCAACCATACGCTTCATATTTACATTTGTGATTTTTTGTGCGGTCTTCATGTCAATATCAAAAACGGCAGCAAGGGACAAAGTAACCTCTTTTGTGGTGATAGGTCTTTTGACTGGCCATTCTAGTATTTGATTGTGTATGTGTTGTCCATATCCTTTTGTTCCCATGGCTCTCAATCCCCTTGTGTTATAATCGATTATATTTTTATGCTCATCTCACAACGCAATTATAGCATGTATCTGTGAACTTTTCAAGAGGTTTATCAGTGAGAAATATTGGCAAATCATTTTGATTAGTAGTTTGCTTCCAAATGCGTATTATTCTTCCTTGTTTGCGAAAGCATTTACCCTGTAGGGGAAAAACTCTTGATATTATTAAGATTTCCCTGTATAGTATAATAACGTTAGAGGAAGTTAAAGCAAAGAAAGCATATCAATATGGAGAAAATGACATTTGACGTGACAGGCATGGCCTGCTCGGCTTGCGCAGCCGGAATTGAAAAAAGCGTCGCAAAGATGGATGGAGTCAAGGAAGTCACCGTAAACCTGCTTACCAACAGCATGTCTGTGGCATTTGATCCAGAGCGGACAAACGCCGGGAAAATCGTAAAAACTGTTGAGGATATCGGCTATGGTGCTGTGCCAAGAACGGACATCGCAAAAAAACAAACTGTCCAGCCGGAAGGTGCAGCACAGTCGGAAGCGCTGGCTATTCGAAACAGGCTGATAGTTTCGCTTTCCTTCGCCGTTCCGCTTTTTTACGTTTCAATGGGAGAAATGCTGGGGTGGCCGCTTCCGGTTTTCTTGACAGGCATGGAAAACGCGATGATTTTCGCGTTCACACTGTTTCTGCTGACGCTGCCGATTTTGTTCTCGGGGCAAAAGTATTTCCAAATCGGTTTTAAGAACCTTTTTCATCTAGTGCCAAACATGGATTCGCTGATAGCCATCGGAGCCGGTGCGGCAGCTCTTTATGGCATATTTGCCATGTACAAAATAGCATGGGGCTTCGGTCACAGCGACGTGGAAACGATCCACAAATTCTCAATGAGTCTTTACTTTGAATCCGCAGGAATAATTTTGACGCTCATTACCCTTGGCAAATTTTTGGAAGCCCGTGCGAAAAAGGGCACCGCTGCCGCCATATCAAAGCTTATGGGCTTGGCACCAAAAACGGCGACAGTGCTATATGGCGGCACCGAGCAGACAATGCCGGTAGATGCCGTAAAGGTCGGCGACTTGTTGATCGTAAAAGAGGGCGAGGCTGTTCCGGTTGACGGCGTCATTTTGGTTGGCCGCGCTTCTGTTGACGAATCAGCGGTTACTGGGGAGAGCATGTATGTCGAGAGAACAAACGGCGACAAGGTGACTGGCGGCACACTGGTAAAATCCGGCTACATCAAGATGGAAGCCACAGCTGTGGGTGAAAACACTGCACTGTCAAAGATTATCCGGCTCGTGGAGGAAGCAACCTCAAGCAAAGCGCCTATTGCCAAAATTGCAGACAGAATCAGCGGCATTTTTGTCCCTGTGGTCATTGCGATCGCCGTCTGCGCGGCTGTAGCGTGGCTGTTGCTGGGGCATGATTTTGAATTTGCGCTGACCGCTGCCATATCCGTGCTCGTAATTTCCTGCCCTTGTGCGCTGGGGCTTGCAACGCCGACAGCAATCATGGTGGGGACCGGGATGGGGGCGTCAAGCGGCATCCTGATCAAGTCGGCTGAAGCCCTGGAAGCGCTGCACAGCGTTCAGGTTGTGGTCCTTGACAAAACCGGCACGGTGACCGAGGGCAAGCCTGCAGTTACCGACGTCGTCCCGTGCGAGGTCAGTGAAAACGAGCTGCTTGGGCTTGCGGCTTCTCTTGAAAGAATGTCCGGGCATCCGCTTGCGCCGCCGATTGTGGAAAAAGCGGAAGAAGCCTGCGCCGTTATGAAAGATGTCAAAGAATACCGGCTGCTGCCGGGTCAAGGGATTATGGGCGTTGTTGATGGAGCATGGGTCTATGGCGGCAATAAGAAGCTGATGCTCGAACACGGAATTGACACCTCCGCTTTAGACGGCATTGAAGAGGGGCTTTCGGAGGACGGCAAGACTGTCCTGTATTTTGCCAGCGACAGATCGCTGATAGGCATCGTAGCCGTGGCAGACACGATCAAACCTACCAGCAGCGAAGCGATAAAGGAACTTTGCTCAATGGGGCTAGACGTAATAATGCTGACCGGCGACAACAGCCGGACGGCGGAGGCTATCCGAAAGCAGGCCGGGTTGAAACGTGCAATCGCAGAAGTCCTGCCGGAGGACAAAGAGCGCGAAGTCCGCTTGCTGCAAAGTGAAGGCAAAAAAGTGGCCATGGTAGGCGATGGCATCAACGACGCGCCCGCGCTCGCCCGCGCCGACATTGGCATAGCCATCGGAACCGGCAAGGACATAGCCGTCGAATCCGCTGACATCGTGCTGATGAGAAGCGATTTAAGCGATGTAGTAAACGCCATAAGGCTGAGCAAAGCCGTCATGCGGAACATAAAGCAAAACCTGTTTTGGGCCTTTATATACAACATAATCGGCATACCCGTGGCGGCGGGCGTGTTCTACAGCGCTTTCGGGTGGATTTTAAGCCCGATGGTGGCTGCTGGAGCCATGAGCTTCAGTTCGGTGTCTGTAGTGCTCAACGCTCTTAGGCTCAACCTTTGGGAGCCGAAGCGTTTCATCAGCCCTGGCGTTTATGCTTCCTCACATCCTGAAAAAATCACCATCACTAATGATTAATAATGTGTCGAATGTGGGAAATTTGCTTCTATTTCATAAAATCAACCTATCATTTACCGAAATAGCGCAAAATAAAAACAAAATGACGAAATTGCTAGAACAATAGATGAACATATGCAAATTTATTTATACATTACTTCATCGAGCATTTTAGTCAGCTTGTCTGCTATATGAGTAAAAAATATGAAAAATAACGGAAAAAGTGAAAAAATTATAAAATTTAATATTGACAAATTAAATCACGTTTGATATCCTTATTGTGAAATTTATGGTATAAGCGAGGTGAATTTCGGGTTAATTATCTCGACGAGCTATGGCAGAACAAAACAGCATCTTTCGTAAGGTTTCACTAGATCGGCTTTCATCACCGGAGCAGCTCGACAAGACAATCACAGTGGTTTCGCCTATTGGCTGGGCGGCGGTTGCCGCGCTGGCTTTTTTTATTCTGGCGGCGGTGGTTTGGGGCTGCTTTGGAATTATATCGAATAAAGTGAACGGTAGCGGAGTTTTAATGTACAGTGAAGGGATAGTAAAGATAACGTCTCAGTCCAGTGGCCGGGTAACAGACGTCAACGTACGGTCAGGGGACTTTGTAGAAAGAGGGCAAGTCATCGCACTGGTTGAACAGGAGGGTTTAGAGCAGCAAGTCAAGCAGATGAAGGAAAATATTGCAGCACTGGAGACGGTTGATGCCGAATCGCTTGCTCTTGACACTGATTTTCTCAACAATGAAGTATACTCCGAATTTGTCCAGTTAGCCGGGCAAATTCGCTCTGCCCGCACCCAGCGCGAAGTGCAGCGGGCAGAAGCGGAGAAAAACGAACAGCAGCAAACTCATCAGGTCAGTGAGCTGAAAAAGCAAGAAGCAGCGATCCTAAAGCAATTGGAGGACGACTTGGCAAAGGCAAAAGAGAAGCAAGAGGAAGGGGTTTTATTGTTTAGCGGGGGTGTCATCTCAAAAAAAGACTACGACTCGTATGGCGATGCAGTGTCAAAAATCGAGGAAAAGATTAGGACAGGAAATGACCCACAGCTTGAAAATATAAGGATGCAATTGATTACGCTGGATCCGGCATACTCCAAACAGATATGGGGCGTGTACAATCAAACAAACGATCAGGTGGCAACACTGGAAGAGCAGTTTGTTCAGCAAAAGCAGGTAATCCTGCATGACTATTCGAAACGGTTGAAAGAATTGGAAACCCAGTATTCTGAAAAAAACGTGATTGCGGCAATTTCCAGCGGCGTAATATCAGGCCTTACAGTTCAACCAGATGATTTTGTTCAGCCTGGTGAGGCAATAGGCAGCATCGTCAGGGGTGACCCGATTTCTGGTTTGGAAGAAAATTCCGACGTCATCCTCTATGTGCCGTTGGACAAGGGTAAACTGGTTGAGGAGGGCATGGATGTTAAAATATCGCCCACTACAGTGAACAGGGAGGAGCATGGGTACATCATCGGACGAGTTGTGTCTGTCTCTGCATCTTCCGTCACTCAGGATCATATGATGTCTACCCTGCAGAATATGCAGCTTGTGCTAGCCTTGAGCAGAGACGCTGCAGTTTTGGAGGTTGAGGTGGCACTGCTTGGCGACGAAAGCACAGAAAGCGGCTACCGCTGGTCAACTCCGAAAGGGGCACCCTTTGCGATCAGGTCCGGCACCGTTTGCGGAGGCGAAATAATAGTTTCAAACCAGCGGCCTATTCAAAAGGTGGTGCCGTTTTTCAAAAGGCTTTTTCAATAGTTCAGGGGAAAGAGGATGAGTGAAAACAACAGGGTTAAGACACCCAGTATCCTGCAGATGGAGATGGTGGAATGTGGCGCAGCGTGCCTCGCCATGATCTGCGCCTACTACAAAAAATACGTGCCCCTTGAGACTCTGCGTGTAGAATGCGGCGTCACGAGGGACGGCGTCAAGGCCGGCAACATGGTGAGGGCTGCCAATAAAATAGGATTTAACGCAAAGGGTTTTCGAAAAGAGCCTGCTGGCTTGGCAGACCTCAAGCCTCCTATGATTATCCATTGGAATTTCAACCATTTTGTTGTTTTTGAGGGCTTCAAAAACGGCAAGGCGTATATTAACGACCCTGCAAGCGGACTGCGGATACTCTCCTATGAGGAATTCGACTTGGCCTTTACAGGCGTGGCGCTGACATTCGAACCTACAGAGGAGTTCACAAAAAGCGGGCAGAAGAGCAGCATGATAACCTCCCTTGCAAAAAGGCTTCGAGGCGTACAGAGCTCAATCGTGTTCCTCGTCATCGTGGGGTTGCTGATGGTGATTCCAGGGCTTGTGATCCCCGCGTTCTCCCGAATATTCATAGACGATTTGCTCTTGGCTGGCAGAAGCGAATGGCTGAAGCCTCTGCTTTGGTGCATGGCTGCCGCAGTCGTCTTGCAAGCCTTTCTTACAGGCCTCCAGCAAAGGTATTTGCTGCGGATGGAAACAAAGATAGCTTTGGTCGGCGCCAGCAGTTTTTTCTGGCACATCCTAAGGCTGCCAGTCCTGTTTTTCCAGCAACGCTCCCCCGGTGACATCAGCTCCCGGCAAAACTCCAACAACACTGTTGCTGCGTTTCTGTCGCGCGAGCTGGCAGAAAACGTGATCGGAGTTGTGACGCTGGTTTTTTATTTCATTGTCATGTTGCAGTACAACGTTCTGCTAACCATGCTGACCTTGTTGCTTGCAGCTGTGAACGTGCTGTACTTCGTATACTCTTCAGGCAAGGTAGAAGCACTCAACAGCAAACTGAAACAAGATGCCGGAAAGCTGGCAGGCACCTCGGTATCAGGCTTGTTCATCATCGAAACGCTAAAAGCCACAGGAGGAGAATCAAGCTTCTTCTCAAAATGGGCGGGGTACCATGCCAAGCAACTGAATGCTTACCAAAAGATGGGTGCCATCGGCCAAATTCTGTTTGCCCTTCCGAATTTTATGTCCGGCCTTGCTGAGGTGATTATTTTGTGCGTAGGCGGGCTTCAGATTTTGGACGGGTACATGACTGTGGGCACATTAATCGCCTACAAAGCGCTTATCAGCAATTTCATGAACCCTGTCGGCAAGCTCACGCAGATGGGCATGCAGGTGAAGCAGCTGAAGAGCGACATGGGGCGCCTTGACGACGTATACAAGTATTCAATTGACGAATCGCAAGACCCTGAGCGAGATGCAGGATATACAGGCGGCGATGCCGCAGATTTCCGAAAACTGGATGGCTATGTCGAGATAAAGGATATGAGCTATGGCTACAATGTGCTTGAAAAACCCTTTATTGAAGGGTTCAACCTGAAATTGGCACCAGGCGCACGGGTGGCACTGGTTGGTCCATCCGGCAGCGGCAAAAGCACAGTGGCCAAAATACTTGCGGGCATAAACCACCCTTGGGAGGGTGAGATACTATTTGACAATGTAAAGCGCGGCGACTTGCCCAGAAGCGTCATCACCAACTCCCTAGCTGTCGTGGATCAGGACGTCAGCGTGTTTGAGGGCACTGTCCAAGACAATTTGACCATGTGGGACACAACGATCGACGACTCAGACATACTGAGTGCTGCAAAGGACGCCTGTATACATGACGACATAGCTGCCCGGGAGGGGGGCTACAAAAGCAAGATCAGGGAGGGAGGCACGAATTTCAGCGGTGGGCAGCGTCAGCGCATGGAAATAGCAAGAGCCTTGGCAATAAACCCCACCATACTGATTCTTGACGAGGCGACCAGCGCACTGGACGTGCACACAGAGCAGGTGGTCAACGATAACATTCGAAGGAGGGGCTGCACATGCGTAGTGGTAGCCCACAGATTGAGCACTATCCGCGACTGTGACGAGATCATAGTCATGGAGCGTGGCAAAATAGTCCAGCGGGGCACCCATGACGAAATGAAAAACGTTGCCGGCCCATACGCAAAGCTTATTGAATCGGCGGTGAAGGAATGAGCGGATTTTTGAACAAACAGAGCAACACGCCTTTTTGGGTGCACGAGGAAAACAGCAGCGCTTTCTTCGTCTTGGACGGCATTCTCAATATATACCACAGCAAGATGGATGCCGACGGGAAGCCGTTCGGCCCGCGCAACTTCATGTTCCAAATGCTTGAAGGCGAGCTTCTTTTCCGTTTAGAGCCTTGTGTCTGCGGCGAGGGAGCCCGCGCAGGCATACTGGCTGTGCCGGCTTGCGACAGCGAGCTTCACCAAGCAGAGGTGTCTCTAACAGATGCAATGCGGCCATTCGTTGAGGAATGGATTGAAAAATGCTATCGCCGACTTGGGTATTCTCGTGAACGGGTCGAAATAGCCTGCCAAGAAGTTGACCAAACTTGGCTTGAAAACTTCAACAGCTCACTGATGCTTCTGCTAAGCGAGCAAATCGAAGAAGAAGCAAAACAAGTAGAAATCGTTAACCGCAGACGCAAAGCGGGGGAAAACGTCTATTTGCAGACCGCCATCGACGATTTGCGGACAGTGCTTCCGGGGGCAAGGGAGCAAGGTGCGAAGATCAATGCGGGCGGAGACTCGCTTATCGCAGCCTGTACCGCTGTGGCGCAAGAAAACGGCATGGAAATATGCGTGCCAAGAACCGTTCAAGAGGGGGGGGAGTCTGTTGACATAGTGGAAAGCATCGCTCTTGCGTCGAGCTTCAGGACGAGGGAGGTCGTCCTCACCGGCAAATGGTATTGTCAGGGAGGTGGGAATTTCCTAGCGAAACTGGAAGAAAGCGGCGAGCCTGTAGCTCTGCTGCAAAAATCCCCACGCAGATACATCATGTACAACCCTTCAACCGGGGAGCGAACAAGAATCACAGAAGAAAATGCAGACATGGTAGCCGCAAAGGCGGTGATGTTTTACCGCAGCCTGCCCATGCACAGCCTGGCAGGCAAGGACATCGTCCGGTTTGTGCTCGAAGGCACAGGGAAAACCGACTGGATTTGGGTATTCGCCATGGGTTTGTGCGGGGGGCTTTTGGGGATGTTGTCGCCGATAATAACAGGGGTGGTCTTTGACACGGTCATCCCGGACGGTGACCGCAGCATGCTTGTTCAGATAGGGTTTCTGATGGGGGCAATGGCGGTGACCACCTTCGCCTTCGAAATCACTCGAGCGTTTTCGATGCATCGAATATCAGGTGTAGCCGAACGGGATTTGCAGCCGGCGGTATGGGACAGGCTGCTGAGCCTTCCTGCACGGTTTTTCAGCGACTACTCCGCCGGCGAGCTTACGGAGCGCGCCATGGGGATATCCCGAATCCTGCAAATCGTCTCAGGGACAGTCACAAACACCATTATCAGCAGTTTCTTTTCTGTTTTTTACATCATCGTAATGTTCACAAAAAGTGCAAGGCTCGCATGGTTTGGCATTGGGATTGCTGTAGTGGTTCTAGCCGTTTCTCTCGTGCTAGGCTGGCTGCAGATCAAGCATGAGGGCAAGCAAATCGAAATAAACAACAAGATATTGGGCAGGATGTTCGGATGGCTTTCGGGGCTAGCCAAAATCAAAATGACCGGCTCTGAAAAGCGCACTTTCTACAACTGGTCGCAGATGTACAAGGAATCCAGATGGATTACCTTCAGAAAGGAAAGCATTGGCAACTGGTCTGCGGTGTTCAATTCGGTGGCAATGCTGATTTCGCTTATGATCATCTTTGCAGTCATGTTCAAGATGAAGGGTGCCATGATTGGTCCGGGTGCCTTTATCGCTTTTAACGCCGCTCTGGGAGGCCTGCTACAAGGATGCATACAGCTGTCCCATGCGGTCATCACCGCCAATGCAGCCATACCTCTTTACAAAGCAGTACAGCCAATTTTTCAAGCTGTGCCGGAGTATGACGAACTGAAAAGCGAGGCGCCGCCGCTGAACGGGGACATAGAGCTCAGCCGGATCAACTTCTGCTATGACAAGGACGGGCCAATGATCATAAAAGACGTGTCGCTGCATATCCGCAGCGGCGAGCATGTGGCTCTTGTAGGGCCTTCTGGCAGCGGCAAGTCCACTTTGTTCCGAATATTGCTGGCTTTTGAACAGCCTGACAGCGGCGAGATATATTTCAACAGGATCAACCTCAACCAGATGGACATAAGGTCAGTCAGGCGCCAATTGGGGGTAGTGCTCCAGTCAGGCATGCTTCTTGCGGGAAGCATTTTTGAAAACATCGCCGGGGCGAACCCAAGCATCACTCAAAACGACGCCATGAGAGCCATTGAGCAGGTCGGGATGGACGAGGATTTAAAACAGATGCCCATGGGCCTGCATACCATGATAACCGAAGGCGCCAGCACGATTTCCGGTGGGCAGCGGCAACGCCTGCTGATTGCCCGGGCACTGGTGGGGAACCCCAAAATACTATTTTTTGACGAGGCGACAAGTGCCCTTGACAATAGAACGCAGAAAATCGTTAGCGACAGCATTAACAAACTCAAGGCTACCCGTATCACAATTGCACATCGGCTAAGCACTGTCCAGGACTGCGACCGCATTATAGTTTTAGACGGCGGCAGGATTATGGAGGAAGGCACTTACACGGAGCTTATGGCTAAAAACGGGATTTTTGCAGCAATGGCAAGGCGGCAAATGGCATAGCGAAAAGGACATGGACTGAAATGAACCGCTTGGACGAAAACCGATTCATCGAGCTACCTATTGAAGAAAACCCACAAGAAGAGATATTTGCACAGGATTGGGAGGCACTGATTAGCCACCACAACGGGCTGCCGTGGCAGCTGCTGCGCGAGATGTGCGTAGAGCTGGATTTCCCCGTTGGCAAGGGGCAGAGCGAAAACCCCGAACTGCTGATGGCACTTAAACGCGGCATTCGGCCTTCGCCAGCTTCGGAGCCATGGACTCCAGCCGATCCAGAGAAAATCCTTGTATATCTTCACCCGACCCCACTGGGGCGGATTCCCGTGATTGAGTGCGGGTCTGACCAGGATTTCATACATTTGCAGCGCTGCCTTGTCTACCGCTGCGAACCGCTGCCTGTGCCGGATTCACGCGGGGCTACAATAATAAAAAACTACAACAATTGGGCCAGGATAAGCATGCACAGAAAGAACGCAGCAGTTGACGTACTTAAATGCCCAGCTCTTTACCGCGACTATATCCTGCTGCTCTCCCATAGGTATTACAGCGGCGTGGCACCGGAAACATTTGGGCTTGATAGTGGAGAGTGGCGGCAAAAATCCCTTGTTCTGCGCCGCGAACACGAAGTCGCCCACTATATGACCCAGCGGTATTACCATTCTTCAAAAAACGAAATCCACGACGAACTCATTGCGGATTTTATGGGATTGACTGCAGCGTTTGGGGATTATGACCCGGTTAAATTCATTACCTTCCTTGGACTTGAAAACTATCCTGAGTATCGCAGGGGGGGCAGGCTGGAAATATATCTGCCAACAGATGACGATATCTTCAACGATTTGTACGGAACTCTGTTGCAGGCGGCGCAGAACGTCGCTGCTCATTACCAGAAAACCGGGCTTGACCGCACGAATATGTTTCACACTTTGTGCCGGACATCGGTGGCGAGCATGGCGAGGGGGGATTTTGCGTGACAACAACCGCTTTGCAGCCGAGCGCAAAAATTGAAGAATTCAATGCAGTGTTTAAAGAACAATTCCCGCTTGTCTACTCTTTCATGAACTATCGCGCAAACAACGCCATCGATGCGGAAGACATGACGGCAGAGGTGTTTGCGCGAGCGTACAGGTATTGGGACAGTTATTCCCCCCCAAAAGGCAGCCGAGGCGAATGGATAGGCGGAATAGCAAGAAACACGTATAAAACACATGCCATAAAAAAAGTGCAAGGGCTGAAGACCACTGAGCTGTATGAATTTATTCCCTCAGACGCAGACATTGAGAGGGACTATCTCCGCAAAGAAACCTTGCAGCAGGTTTTTAGGCAAATTGACGTATTGCCCGAACATCAGCGAAAAATAATAAGGATGAAATTTTATATGAGCTTTTCAAACAAGGACATCGCCAAAGCAATGGACATGAGTGTGAGCAATGTGGGCGTAACGTTGCACAGAATTGTAAAGAAAATCAAAATAAATCTGCAAAACGCAGGAGATTAGGAGAGCATATGAACATAAACATAATCAAAAATGAAGAAAAAACTATCTTTGCCCTAGCAGGCAAGCTTGACGCGATCACATCCCCCAAATTGCAGGATGCCCTTCTGGCAGAGCTGGGAGAAGAGAAGCATGTTGAGCTTGACTTGAGCGGGCTAGCCTACATTTCGTCTGCAGGGCTTCGGGTACTGCTGATGGGTGAGAAAACAGCCAAGGCATACGGTGGGAGGCAAACTATTGTAAACATAACGCCCGGTGTTATGGAAGTTTTTGAAATGACGGGGTTTTCCAATGTCTTGCATATCGAATAAAACGCACTCTGTCGGAAATAGGATATTCCGCCTGACACTGATTACGGCTATTGTTTCGCTGACTTTATATGCAGCTGTCGCGGTTTTCGGGACGCTGTATGAGCGGCAGGCTAATTTGCGCCAGTACTCAGAGTTGAGTGCAGCTATGCTGAGGGAAAGCAAGGATTCCCTGGCTGAAATGGGAGGCAGTGATGCCGCAAAGCTGGCTGTAAAGAGGGCGGAGCTGGTCGACGCAAGGCTCATGGCGTGGCAGAACGATGTTGAAATGCTAGCCAACACGGCGGGGGACATCGTAAACAACCCTCAATACTACAACCATCGCCCACTGGATCAGGACGCAGCTTGGCTATGGCGTTCAGAAAACGCCAACCCGGGCCTCTTTGCACAAGAAGCGGGGCTGATGGGCAACTTGCAAAGCTTATTAACCGCGATAAAGAACAACACCACAGACGCAACCACCGCTTATGTTGGCTCCGAACTTGGCTACTTCATTACTACAAGCAGGAAGCCACAAGAAAACGAATTGTTCGATTCACGTGAACGCCCTTGGTACTTGGCGGCAAAAAATGCAGGCAGTACGGTTTGGACTGATGTTTATGAGGATGCGCGAGGGCGAGGGCTAACGATAACATGTTCCACGCCGTTCTATAAAAACAACGGGGTTTTGGCTGGCGTAGCAGGTGTTGATGCTTTTTTGAATGAACTGGATTTCATTGTGAACGAGGGCAGATCATGGGAAAGCGAAATGTCATTTGTTGTAAATGAACACTACGACATCCTGATTGCCAGTAAGGAACTAATGCCTGCAATCCAAAGCAGCATTCAAACGCTTATCAAGGAGAGCAGAAATA
>Ga0082212_10004003_pt1 | contig 20642 bp, 18 predicted proteins | sample TergutNt197P3_FD_71548 | JGI IMG/M metagenome (GOLD analysis project Ga0082212, IMG submission 71548) | Neocapritermes taracua P3 segment gut microbial communities from Petit-Saut dam, French Guiana - Nt197 P3 | ecosystem: Host-associated > Arthropoda: Insects > Digestive system > Gut ... | reverse complement strand
TGTCGAAACATTCAAAATCCCCATCCTGAAACGTTTCGGAATATACCTCAACCTCAAAAACAAAGACGACCGCAAACCCCTTCCCCGTTCCATCACCAAAGCGCTTCGGTTTTTACAGGTTAAAAAAACATTCACACATGCTTGAATATTTGAAAATATAAGAATCAAACAGGAATGCTATAAAACAACTTTTTAGGGTTTTATTTTAATAATTTATTTATCAGGTCATTACGTTTGTTTCTGCGTAATGATTGCGTTATTTGCTGCCGGTATTCGGGGAGGTACCAAAAGAAAAAACAGCGCTGGTCATTCTTTTCCTGCTTCGTTCTTGCGCAATGGATTTGCTGCAGGGTGTACGGGTGATAGCCGGTGTAAAAGATTTCGGTAGCCAAAGTCATCGGGGTTGGCGTGAAATCCTGAACCTGCTCCAACTGAAAGTTCATTTTTTTTGTTTGGATAGCCAGTTGAGCCATGTCGGTTTCGGAACAGCCCGGATGACCGGAAATAAAATAGGGGATGATCTGCTGGTTGAGGTGATTGGCTGTATTGAGGTTGTCGAATATTTTTTTAAACTTTTCAAATACTTCAAACGGCGGTTTGCGCATGATATGTAAAACTTCCTTTTCGACGTGTTCGGGGGCTACTTTCAATCTTCCGGATGTATGATGCCTGATCAGTGTTTCTGTATAAAGGCGGTTAATGCGGTTAATTGATTCGGAATCATTTTGATGCAATAATAAATCATAACGGATACCGCTGCCAATGGTTATTTTTTTTATTCCCGGTATGTTCGTTGCGTTTCGGTACAGTTCCAGTAAAGGGGAATGGTCGATCGATATGTTTTTGCAAATATGTGGAAATATGCAGGAGGGGCTTTTACATCGCCCGCAGATGGATTCGTCTTTTCCCTGCATTTGATACATATTGGCGGAAGGGCCGCCCAGATCGCTTATGTATCCTTTGAAATCGGGCATTTGTGTGATTTTTTTTATTTCCCCGAGAATGGAATCCCGACTGCGGGAAATAATATTTTTTCCCTGATGCATGGATATTGCACAAAAGGCGCATCCGCCAAAACAGCCCCTGTGTATGGTTACGGAGAACTTGATCATATCGAATGCGGGGATTGTCTTTCCCCTGTATTTGGGATGCGGTAAACGTGTGTAGGGTAGATCATACCAGAAGTCGATTTCATTGCAGGATACGCGGGGGTAGGGGGGATTCACTACAATGGTTTTGTTTCGTGTTTTTTGTGTGATGACCGACGATGCGTATTTATTGGACTCTTCTTCGATTATCCGGAAATTTTTGGCCTGTTTCAGTTTATCGTTCAGACATTCCTCATACGAAAAAAGAGAGATGCTGTTCGGTGGATTCGTAATTTTATCGGTAATGTACGCTGTTTGCGGAATATTTTTTATTGTATGGAACGGGACGCCTTTGTTAAGCAACCTTACCAGTTCGATGATCGGCTTTTCACCCATGCCATAAATCAAAAGATCGGCAGGACTATCCGACAGTATACCCGGATGTAATTTATCCTGCCAGTAATCATAATGCGCAAGGCGGCGCATGGACGGTTCGATACCGCCCAATACAACCGGAATATCCGGATACAACTGTTTTAATATCCGGGCATATACAATGCTCGGGTAATCGGGACGCATGCCCGCGCGGTTGTCGGGCGTATAGGCATCATCGCTACGAAGGCGTTTATTTGCCGTGTAACGGTTAACCATCGAATCCATCGCGCCCGGTGAAATCGCGAAAAACATGCGCGGAACGCCTAATTTACTGAAATCACGAAAATCACCCCGCCAGTCCGGTTGCGGAACAATCGCAACATGAAGGCCCTGCGCTTCCAATACCCGGCCAATCACGGCAGCGCCAAATGACGGATGGTCCACGTAGGCGTCGCCGCTAAAAAGGATGACGTCTAAGTAATCCCATCCGCGGGCTTCCACTTCTTTTTTTGTGGTGGGCAGCCATGCCCGACGGTCGAGGGTATTTATTTGAGAATGTCTTTCCATACGAAACAATCGGGAAATATGGATGAAAACGTTTTTTTAAAAAGGCCGTAAACAGCAGATCCCGAACCGGACATGGAAGCATATTCCGCTCCCGAAGCATATAATTGTTCTTTAATTTTTCGGATTACAGGATACTTTTCAAAAATACCCGGCTCGAAATCATTGAATAAAATATTTTTCCATTCATGCACGGGAAAAGTAGACAGTTTTTCAAGTGAAAATGTGGTTTTTTGGGGTTTTACCATCGAATAGGCTTCTCTGGTTGAAATAGATACAGGAGGTTTCACAACACAGACGGTATATCCTTTTAGCGCTACATCAGACGATTGAAACACGTTGCCTGTTCCGGTTGCCAATACAGGCGTATTGCGAATAAAAAACGGGCAGTCGGCGCCAAGCGATTCAGCCATTTTCAACATTTTGCTTTCCGGGACTGCTGAATCGTTCATTTCATTGAGCAGTTTGAGCATAAAAGCAGCATCAGCGCTTCCTCCCCCCAGCCCGGCGCCCGATGGAATCGCCTTCTTCAGGTAAATATCAAGCGTCGGCGCTTTGTATTCGTCCGACATCAGGCTGTAGGCTTTCATGACAAGATTTTCTTCCGGCTTGATCGCTAATTTGAAGCCTGTCTGTTTAAAAGAGGTTTTGCCGCTTTGTACGGCTTCTAACGCATCTCTTAGCGGGATAGGATAGAAGATGGTTTCTATTGAATGAAATCCATCGGGGCGCTTCGCTGTAACGTGAAGTCCCAGGTTTATTTTTGCATTTGGGAAACAGATCATAATTAATTATGAATTACGCATTTGGTTTGCTTTTCCGTTTCACGCCCCGCGATGACGGTCTGTCTTTTTTAGCGCTGCTACTTACTTTTTTACGACTGAAAGCCCTTGCTTTATACTTTTCCGGTTGATAGGCAGGCGTTTTCCCGATGGACGGGTCCGGAGGAATTTTATAGATGTCTTTTCCAAGATACAATTCTATTGCTTTTAACAAATACTGATCCCTTTCGGAAACTAATGTGATGGATAATCCTTCGCCTTCGACACCGCGGGCTGTTCGTCCGATCCGATGTACATAATCATCCGGGTCTTTTGGTACGTCATAATTGATTATCAGATCAATATCTATAATATCGATACCGCGCGAAACGACGTCGGTAGCAACCAGAATATCTATCCGTCTGTTCTTAAAATCTCTCAAGACCTGCTCGCGAACGGTTTGTTCAAGGTCGGAGTGCATGGCGGAAACATTAAATTTTCTGCGTTGCAGGATAATTGCCAATTCCTTTACTTTTAGTTTGGAGGATGAAAACAGGATGGCACGTTTGGGATTGCCTTTTTTAAAAAGATTTTCCAGAATTCGCAATTTTTGGTCTTCAAAACAAATACAGGCAGTTTGCATGATACTTTCCGGCGGCTTTGAGATGGCGATTTCAATTTTTTCAGGATTTTTCATGATACTCTCGGCCAATTTTTTTATTTTTGGGGGCATGGTAGCCGAAAACAGGATGATTTGACAGTTTTTCGGTAATCCCTTGTATATTTGGATTATATCCTCGTAAAAACCCATATCGAGCATCCGGTCGGCTTCGTCGAGTATAAAAAACGATACCTGCGACAAATCGACGCTCCCCATGTTCATATGCGCAATCAGGCGTCCGGGCGTGGCAATGACAATATCAGCGCCCATTTGTAATCCGCGTTCCTGCTGTGCATATACGATTCCATCGGTCCCGCCATATACTGCTACCGTTGAAATCGGCAGAAAATAGGATATACCTTCGATTTGCTGGTCGATTTGCTGGGCGAGTTCCCGTGTTGGCGCCATGATGATCGCGTTGATAGCATGTTCGGGATAACCGCCTTTGCTTAGTTTGTTTAATACCGGCAATACATAGGCAATAGTTTTTCCGCTTCCGGTCTGGGCACAGGCAATAATATCCCGACCTTTCAGGATCGGCGGGATGGATAGTTCCTGAACAGGGGTCATTTCCTGATAGCGCATGGCTGACAGGCCTTCAGATACAGAGGCTTCTAACTCCAATTCATTGAAATTCATTTCTTGTTATAATTAATTGTTAAGATAAAATGAGATACCGACTTTTATTAACTGGGGATTGAGCGGATAATGAAGCAGCGAAAAGTATTCGGTTGGCGTAATAAACAGGGAGCTGAGATTATATCCTGAAACGAAGAACCTTGCCTGTTTAAGTCTGAAATTGGCGTATGCGTTGATAATGGGGTAGTTGCCTACTTTCTTTTCATCCTGTGTTTGAAACTGCTGCGTAGCAGGCTCGTAATAGGGAGCATGGTAAGCAGTAAAAAAATGCGCATCGACGCCCAGCTGAATATTCAACACTTTGGCATACGTAAAATCAAGATAGAGATTGGAATAAGCGGAAATAGCGGGCAGTGGCAGTACATTTTTATCGCTACTCAGCTGATAGGCGACTTCGTTTTCCCACCCAAGCGCTTTGTATCTGAAATCCTGTTTGATACGCGCAGTAATGACCTGAAGGTTGCTTTCGTATTGAACAGGCATACCTGCAGTTCCGAAATAGATAAAATTTTGAAGGCTTTCTACCCCGACATTCAATTTTGTTCGTGTTTGATGGAGATCAACCTGTCCGTCTACATATACTCTTTGAATATTTTTGAACGATTTATCCCACCAGAAATAGCGTGCGTGGTAGTGGCGCGTATAAAAGGCCGGTCTGAGGTTTGTAATCTTGCCAGATGCTTTCACAGATGCTTCTTTTCCCCGCAGTTGAAATTGAGTTTTTAAGTCGCCTTCCAATCGAAATGCCCCCAAATCGGCGCCTGCCAAGCATAATTCGCCTTTTGCGCGGTAAGTCAGGATTTGTCCCTGCCGCCTGGAAAGTTCAGCGCCGAGATAAGTGGAAAATTCATCATATTGAATAGTGGAACGCGCCGAATCGTCCGGAAGCGTAAACCTGCGTTTCTCAAAATGAGCAAAAGCGGTCAGTCCGAATTTCACCCAATCCTGAAATCCTTCGCGTAACGACAGGCCAACCGTATTTTTTAAAATCCATGCTTCGGTGAAATCGTGAATGGCCGAGTCGACAGGCGTAAACATATTCGCATAACAGGTATCAATGCCATTTGAATTTGAAGTAAATAGACGGCTCAAGTTTTCGTATTCAATCGTGTGATTAATACTGGATACGGGCACAAACACCGCATCCGGTTCTTCTTTTTCTTCGGTCTTATCCGGTCCGTCAGCAAAGATATCGGAAAATTCCGGCTGTTGTGCAGCCTCATCGGTACTGTGATTTAAACGGTCATTCAGGGATGCCTGCTGCTTTTCTGCTTTCTTTTTTTCCGCTTCTTCCTGTTCCTGTGCCGTTAATTCACGATAAAAACCCAAGTTATATCGGTGGGTAAGAAAGATTTGCTGTCCCTTGATATGATTCCAAGTGTCGCTAAATCGGGTTGGGAACGACTTGGTGTCATTGACAGGTCGTTTTCCCTGAGAGAAATCGTCAGGGTTAGTTATGTAGCGGTCATTGGTAAGGCCTCCGTTTTCTGTGGTCAGAAATTCGTAATTCTGAAAATAGGCATGTACCTGATACCTGTCGGATAAAAAATTGGCAAAAGGTCTGTAATAGAAGTTTTTATTGCTATTCGAAGCATATTGTCCGCGAACAAAGGTAAATTCCCAGTCTGCGCCAACGTTCAGTTTTTTTCCGAAATTGGATGTTAGAACGCCTGTAAACATTTCTTCGCTGTTTAATTTGCTTCCGAAAAGGGTAGGCAGGTAGGTAAGTCGCGTATGCGGGTCTTTCACATCATAGAACAGGGCGTTTTGCGGCGTAATGCGATAGTTGTTGAAGGCATTGAGGAAGATAAAGTCATTGTCATCGTTCCGTTCCGAAAAAATGCGGCTTTGCGCAGGCGATCCGATATTGGCTAAATAACTCATAGCCAGTCCGCGACCTTCAATCAACATGCTGTTGGAAAAGTTGAGGCGTTGCGTATCCATCGGGGCAAGGTAGCGTTCGCCAAGTTTATCGGTTAGCCTGAAAACCTTTGTGCGGCTGGTATTTATTTCGGTACTGTCCGGATGATTGCTGTGCTGTGCAGCTATCATTCCGGAAAAGAGCATTAACAGGATACATATCGATAAGCCCAGCTTCACAACCTTGACAATTAGGTTTTCCGTATAATGTCCATTCCTTTTTTTATTGCTACCTCATTGAGCGGAAGCAATTTGTGGTGGCGTTCGGGAAGCGTTTTTTTCAATCCTTCCATGACACTTTCGAGCGATACTAAATTTGTGATTTTCAGCAATCCTCCCAACACAATCATGTTAAAAGTCTTTGACATATTCAACTCGGTAGCCATATCCATTGCGCTGATGCAATACACATCGATGTCTTCGCGCTTGACAGGTTTGTGAATGCCATAATTGTCGTAGATGAGGATGCCGCCTTGTTTTACTTTGGGTTCAAACTTATCCATGGAAGGCTGATTCAGGATAATGGCAATGTCGTATTCATTGAGGACGGGCGAACTGATGCGTTCATCGCTCAAAATCACTGTGACATTGGCGGTACCACCGCGCTGTTCCGGACCGTATGACGGCATCCAGCTGACTTCCATGCCTTCGATCAAACCTGCATAGGCTAATAGCTTACCCATGGAAAGTACGCCCTGTCCGCCAAATCCGGCTATTATAATTTCGTAAGTCATTTTTAAGAGTTAAAAGTTAAGAGTTAAAAGTTAAGAGTTAAAAACTGAAAACTGTCAAATATTTTTCAAATCGCCTAACGGGTAGTATGGGAACATGTTTTCTTTCATCCATTGATTGGCGTTTTCGGGGGTCAGTTTCCATCCTGATGCGCAAGCCGATACAAATTCAACTATGGAAGTTCCTTTGCCTGCCATTGAATTTTCGAATGCTAATCGGAGCATTTTTTTTGCTTTTCGTATGGCTGCAACGGTTTCGACGCTTTGGCGTGTTACGAGGCAAGTGCCTTCTAACTGCGCCAGTAAATCGGAAATTTTCAACGGGTAACCGTTGAGTGGTACCTCGCGACCATAGGGGCAAGTGGATGTTTGCATACCCAGCAGTGTGGTTGGCGCCATTTGTCCACCGGTCATGCCATAGATAGCGTTATTGACAAATACGATAACGAGGTTCTCGCCGCGGTTGGCGGCATGGATGGTTTCGGCTGTTCCGATAGCTGCCAGGTCGCCATCGCCCTGATAGGTGAAAACCATTTTGCCCGGATTCAGCCGCTTGACGGCGGTAGCCACTGCCGGCGCGCGGCCATGCGCTGCTTCAATCCAGTCGATTTCGATGTAATTATACGCAAAAACGGCGCAACCAACCGGCGAAACGCCGATTGTTTTCTCTTCCATGCCCATCTCCTCCACTATTTCGGCAATCAGTTTGTGAATGACGCTGTGACTGCATCCCGGACAATAATGCATCGGCGTGTCATTGAGTAATTTGGGCTTTCTGTAAACCAGATTTTCCGGTTGTACTATTTTGTTTATTTCCATATGATTTATATTCAAAAAAGTCTCATAATATATTGTGCAACCCGTATTACGATTGCTATACCTCCTAAAATAAGATAAGTTGGACTGCCTTTTATCACAAAAAAACAAATAATCGCTCCGATGGCTAATACCATAAAAAGCAGGGTCAGTAATTCGTCGAAGCGTCCTCCTCGTTTCATATCTTGTTACATGTTCGTTTTAAATCAGTTTTTCTTTTAAGGCGTTAACGATTTCATCGGGTGTAAACACGATTCCACCCAAGCGTCCGAAATGTTCCACTTTCACTTTTCCGTTTACCGACAGGCGAACGTCTTCGACCATCTGACCGGCGTTCAATTCAACCGACAAAATCCCTTTTACTTTTTCCGCATAACCCGCGAGCGCCTGCGACGGGAAAGGCCACAAAGTGATCGGACGTAACAAACCTGCTTTCAGCCCTTCGCTTCGGGCGTTTATAATGGCTTTCTGGCAAATACGCGCCGAAGAGCCGAATGCGACAAGCAGGTAATCGGCATCATCACACATGTATTCTTCGTAACGGACTTCATTTTCTTCAATCTTCTGGTATTTTGCCTGGAAACGGAGGTTGTTCTTTTCCATCAGGTACGGGTCTAATTCAAGCGAAGTAATCACATTTCGCGACCGGTCGGCTGTCTTTCCGGTGGTAGCCCAGGGGTTTTCAGCTACTATTTCATCGTCTGTTTTCCGTCTGATGAAAGGCGGCAGTACTACTTTCTCCATCAGCTGACCGATCATTCCATCGGTAAGAATCATGACCGGATTCAGGTATTTGAACGCCAGGTCAAAACCTAACGCGACGAAATCGGCCATTTCCTGTACAGAACAGGGCGCCAGGGTAACCAGGCGATAATCGCCGTGACCGCCACCCTTGACGGTCTGAAAGTAATCTGCCTGACTGGGTTGTATTGTCCCAAGACCGGGGCCTCCGCGCATGACATTGACGATCAGACAGGGCAAGTCGGCGCCCGCACAGTAAGAGATACCTTCCATCTTGAGGCTGATACCCGGACTGGATGACGATGTCATCACCCGCTTGCCCGTACATGCGCCTCCATAAACCATGTTGATGGCAGCTACTTCGCTTTCGGCCTGAAGAACAACCATGCCGGTCGTTTCCCAGGGCTTTTCAGCTTCCAGTGTTTCCAGAATCTCGGATTGAGGCGTTATCGGATAACCAAAATAACCGTCGGCGCCACAGCGGATAGCCGCATGGGCGATGGCTTCATTACCTTTCAATAAACTAACTGCTTCCATTTTATATTGCGATTTTCTTTCTATAAACAGTAAGACATCCATCCGGACATACCCAGCCACAGGTTGCACATCCGGTACATGCATCCGGGTTTTTCATATACACATAATGGTATCCCTTGTCGTTCACCTCTCTCGGATGTAATTCCAGCGTTTCTGTCGGACAGGATACCGCACACAAATTACAACCTTTACATCGTTCCTTATTGACGACGACCGCTCCTCTTATTTTTGACATAACTTTAAAGTTTCTGTTGTTTGCTATTCAAGGGTACAAATGTACGAAAAAAAATTATTTTGTATTTTTAAAATCTAATTAATTTTGTTCTTCTTTTTCTTTTTAAAACCGTTATAGAGCAGGAACAGCATAAATAGTCCGGCTATGATGAGTATGAAATAGGAAATTTCCCTGCTATATTCGTTAATCAGCGATTCCTGTCCATGCGCAAGATAGCCCATTACAGCCAGGGCGATATTCCATATTCCTGCTCCAAGGGCTGTAAATATGATAAACGGCAGAAGCGACATGCGGGCCAATCCTGCAGGGATGGATATTAATTGACGGATACCTACTATTAACCGACCTATGAATGTCGATATAATCCCGTGTTTGACAAAATAATTTTCTGCCTTTTGAACTTTCTCCGAACTGAGCAGGCACATTTTCCCCAGTCGGCTTTCGGCAAATTTATGTATAAAGGGACGTCCTAACCACAAGGCAAGGAAATAATTAATGCAAGCGCCAAAAATGGCTCCAAGAGTAGCGAAAACAACGACCAAAATGATATTCATTTCGCTGTCATCCTGACTTGCCTTATAGGCGGCAGGCGGGACAACTACTTCTGACGGAAACGGGATAAAAGAACTTTCAACGGTCATTAGCAGCGTAATGGTTCCGTAGTTCATGTGATCCATGTACCAGGAAGTAACTTTTTCGACCATGGATTGGCTTTGAGGGACGTTCAAATCTTCTGCCGGCTGTGCAATTGCGTGTATCGTAATACCCATCAATAAAACCAGCCGGATAATCTTTGTTTTTCGCATCGTTAATAATATTGATTATTTTCAAAATTCGTAATTAGCAATTTACTTTCTTCCAGGTATCTTTCAGCGAAACCGTGCGGTTGAAAATCAACTTGTCCGGTTGGCTGTCCGGATCGACATTAAAATATCCGATGCGCATGAATTGAAAGTGGTCGTAGGGTTTTGCCTCTTTTAATTCTTCTTCGACGAAGCAGTTCGACTGTATTTTCAATGAATCGGGGTTCAACAGTTCGAGAAAATCCCTGTCTTTCTCTTCCGACGGGTTTTCAACCGTGAATAGCCGGTCGTATAAACGTACTTCGGCCTGAATGGCATGTTGAACTGAAACCCAGTGAATGGTTCCTTTCACTTTCCGGTTGCTTCCCGGCATACCGCTTTTCGTATCGGGATCGTAGGTCGCGTATACTTCAATCACCTTTCCGTCCTCATTTTTCAGGCATCCCGTACATTTAATAATATAGGAGCAACGCAAACGGACTTCCTGCCCCGGTGTGAGGCGAAAATATTTTGGCGGCGCTTCTTCCATGAAATCATCTGCCTCGATATACAGTTCGCGTGAGAAGGCAATCTGATGTATACCGGCAGAGGGGTCTTCGGGGTTATTTGCTGAGTCAAACATTTCAACCTGATTTTCAGGATAGTTTGTAATAATCAGTTTGACGGGATTGATGACGGCGGCAACCCTTTTAGCTGTTGCATTGAGGTCTTCGCGGACGGCATATTCCAGCTGGGCAACATCAATGATACCTTCATATTTCGTATATCCGATCATTTTGATGAAATTCCGAATGGAAGCAGGCGTATATCCGCGTCGACGAAAGCCGCAAATAGTCGGCATACGGGGGTCGTCCCATCCGTTTACAAGACCTTCCTTTACAAGTTGCAGCAGCTTCCGTTTGCTCATCATGGTGTAGGTCATATTCAACCGGTTAAATTCGGTTTGACGTGGACGGTAGTGGTTGTATATTCTGTTTTTATCGAATCCGTCGCTGCAATTTTTGTCTGTTTCCTCCAGCAGTACATCGATATAATAATCGTACAGCGGTCGGTGAACTTCAAATTCGAGCGTACATAATGAATGCGTAACACCTTCAAAATAATCGCTTTGCCCATGCGCAAAGTCGTACATCGGATAGACTTTCCATGTTGTTCCCGTGCGGTGGTGCGGGGTATAAATGATGCGATAGATAATCGGGTCGCGGAAGTGCATGTTGGGCGAAGCCATATCTATTTTTGCCCGTAGCGTCATGGCGCCTTCTTCAAATTCGCCTTCACTCATTCTTCTGAAAAGTTCGAGATTTTCTGCTATGGGTCTGTCCCGAAAAGGACTATGGATGCCGGGTTGCGTAGGCGTACCTTTCTGTTGGGCTATCTGTTCGGATGTCTGTTCGTCAATATAAGCGTCGCCTCTTTTGATAAGCCGTATGGCAAAGTCGTGCAGCTGCTGGAAATAGTCGGATGCGTAATAGACGTTAGTCCATTGAAAACCAAGCCACTGAATGTCTTCCTGTATGGAGTCCACATATTCGACTTCTTCTTTCGTCGGGTTTGTATCGTCAAAACGAAGGTTACAGATACCGCCGTAGCGCCGGGCGATACCGAAGTCCAAACAGATTGCCTTTGCATGTCCGATATGGAGGTAACCGTTTGGTTCGGGTGGAAACCGCGTTTGAATACGTCCGTCGTTCAGCCCTTCGGCCAGGTCTTTTTCTACCATTTGTTCAATGAAACTCAAACCCTTGATGTTCTCTTCCTGCATTGTATTTTCTGTCATAATCGTTTGTTTTGTGCGGCAAAGATACGAAAATTAATTGCGAATTGCGAAGGGTGCTCTGCAGTTTGCTGTAATTGACCATTATTCATGATATGTATTGGGTTGGGGTTTGAGTACCAACATGTCGTTCGAATGGTGTGTTACCGTAATGTAGGAAGCCATTGCCATCAATGGAAAATCTGAAATCATTAATCATTTGATTATAAATATTTAGTGGAAATATTTATAAAAAAATATCCAAAATATTGCATAGTTTAAGAAAAAATAAAGTAATTTTGCAATTGAAAAAACTTTTCTTGAAAAGGGATGTTATTGCCTTTTGCTTGAAAAGAAAAAATGAAATTTATTGTCAAACAATCCATAACCGGCTGTCCGAACAAAGGGAGACAGCACACCAATTGTATGAAACGCCAACAACTATTATCATTATTTTTATTCTTGTGCATCCATGCAGTTGCACAACAATTCACAAATCCGGTGATTCCGGGCGATTATGCAGACCCGACTGTAATTCGCTTTGCAGGTAAATATTATGCCGCCGGCACATCATCCGAATGGGCGCCCCACTATCCCATATTCGAATCAACCGATCTGGTCAACTGGAAATCTATTGGCCCTGCTTTCAAAACAAAACCGGAATGGACAAAAGCATCATTTTGGGCGCCTGAATTATATGTGTTAAACGATAAAATATTCCTGTATTATACCGCACGAAGGGCTTCAGACGGGGTATCATACATTGGCGTTGCATCGACGGATGATATTTATAGAGGATTTCAGGATCATGGATGCTTAGTGGAGTTCGGTAGGGAAGCCATCGATGCTTTTATCTTTGAAGATGGCGGTAAACTGTATATCTCATGGAAAGCGTATGGCTTAGACCAGCGACCCATTGAATTACTTTGTTCCGAATTGTCGTCCGATGGACTGAAATTAGTTGGAGAGCCTTTCATGCTATTGAGGGATGATGAAAAGATCGGCATGGAAGGACAGTATATGTTTAAAAAAGGTGATTATTATTACATTATTTATTCCATCAGAGGTTGCTGTGGCGCCAGAAGCAATTATGCCGTTTCGGTTGCCCGATCAAAATTATTTAAAGGGCCATACGAAAAATACGCAGGAAATCCCATCCTGCAGGGCAATTCGCAGGAAATTCAGTCATGTGGACACGGAACAGCTGTAGAAACGTCAGATGGGCGCCTGTACTATTTATTTCATGCCTATGTAAAAGGGGCGGGTTTCTTTAATGGTCGGCAAGCGTTCTTGAAAGAATTGGCGGTCAATGACGAGAAATGGCCATATTTTATTACCGGCCAATACGCCTCTTTTCATGAACCGCTCCCATCCAATCAGATTGTACAAAAAACTGTTACCGATTTTGAAGACACATTTGAAGGCTCAGTACTCAAGCCTGAATGGACATGGAATTTTACATTCGCCGACAATTCTTCAAGGGTTAATAATAACACTTTGTTCTTAACAGGAACGCCTATCGCAGAAAATAAATACGGAACTGTGCTTTGTTTACGTACTTTAAAACCTGATTATGAAATCACGACAGCCATTAAAAGCCAGAACGGGATATTTTCCGGCCTCACCATCTATGGCGATAAAGACAACCTGATCCTCTTCGGAATAGAAAATGAAAAGCTCATACTAAAACAGATCAGAAGAGGCGAAGAACAGGTACTATTTAACAATGCTTTATCAGGAAGTGTCCATTTGAAAATAACCGTTAGCGACGGGTGTAATGTGTCGTACCATTGGAGCCGCGATCTGATAAACTGGAACACGCTTCCTCCAACCGATCAAAATAAAAATGTGTCATATCTTCCACCATGGGACAGAGCTTTCCGACCCGGTTTGATTCATATTGGAAACGAAAATACACCAGCCGAATATGCCTATTGTCGCTTGAAATATTTATAATTGTATTGAATATTAGGATTTGCTATCCGCAAAACAATGTTATTCCGCCTTTATACTGTCCACAGGATTTTTCGTGGCCGCTTTTACAGCCAGCACGCTCACTGTTAGTAATGTAATAGCTGCGGTTATCAATGCGGCTACGACAAATATCCACCAGCCCGGCGAAATGCGGTAAGCGAAGTTTTGCAAATAGCGGTCGCCCACCCACCACGCTACGGGAACGGCTATGATCAGCGATATGCACAGCAATTTCACGTAATCACCGGCAAGCAGTTTCACAACATCCCACACACTGGCGCCCATCACTTTGCGGATACCTGTTTCTTTCGTGCGCTGCTCTGCCATGTAGGCAGTCAGTCCGAAAACGCCCATGCACGCGACAAAAATGGCCAGTATTGAAAATACGACTGCAATACTGCCGGTACGCCGTTCGTCGTCATAAAATTTCGCTACATTCTCGTCGATAAAACTCGGTGTGAAAAGATTATTCGGGAAATACCTTTTGTAGATTTCTCCGTAGGTTTTCAACTGTTCCGACTTATTGCCACCTGCTGTCACACGCAGCAGCAGATAACGTTTATGCTGTCCCAATCCATAGTGAATACCTACGCCGCCAACAGGACGGTGCAAAGATTCGTAGTGAAAATTTTCAATCACTCCGCATATGACCGGATAGCCAATTACGCCGCTAAACTGCCCGCGTACTCTTTGCCCGATCGCTTCTTCCGGCGATATACCCAGATACTCCACAGCAGCACGGTTCAAAATGACTGGCGTAGTATTATTATCCGACAAGAAACGGTAAATTCTATCATTAACAACCGTATCGCGAAACTGTAACTGTTCTCTTTGCATTTCCGGATAAGCAGCGCCTGCAATCAGTTTCATTTGCATGACGTCAACATAGTTAGGCTCTGCAACATTGACGCTTAAAGGCAATCCTGTTTTATCTTCCTCATCTCTGAACAGTAAATTCTCGCTTACCCCGAAAAAGTTACCGAGCTGGTTTTCACGGGATAACATTTCAACCGAACTTAGGGCTTTAAATTCATCCAATATCGAGGAAGGATTACTGTCGTGTATCCAGAAGCCTACCACATTTTTCGGATTGTATCCAAGGTCCCTGTCGGTGACAAACCTGATTTGAGCTTTGATAATCAGTACCCATGAAATCAATACGATGGCAATGGCAAACTGTCCGACGGTGAGTACCTTGCGAACAATGGCATGGCTCGATTTGGGCATGGACTGTACCCGTATTGCTGTTAATGGTGGAAAACCCGACATGTATAATGCGGGATACGCTGTCGCAAGCAGGGTTGTAACAATCCAAAGCAGCAGCGCGAAGCATAAAAATAAAGGCTGCAACGCCATTCCGAAATTCAGACCGGCGCCGGTCAGGCTGTTGAACACGGGAAGAAGCGCCTGCGCAAGCATGAATGCAATTAAAATGGAGACAAAAGTGAAAATGGCCGCTTCAAACGTTAAGCGTGCTATCAGTTCGATTCGCTGAGCGCCTACCGTTTTGCTAATCCCGATTTCTCTCGACCGTTTTTGCGCGCGGGCGGTACTTAGGTTCATATAATTGATGCATGCAACTAAAAGAATGATAATCGAAAGAAGCGACAGCATGTTTACCTTTCCAATATCGTTGCCCGGATCACGAATAACAACACGGGTCAGGTCAGCGTATTTGCCGGAATGTAAATGAATATCGGTAAACCGCTGCAGTTGAGGGGAGAAAGTCGACTGCTGATCGGCAGTGGCGTCTGCAACAATTTTACGCATTTTTGCATTGACGGCTTCCGTATCCGCATTTTTGACCAGCAGGCAAAAGGTTTCAAATTCAGCCTTTAACCAGGTTATCTGACGGTGCACCGTTACTTCCTGACAGTGCATAAATGGAGCAATTACCTTATAGTTACTCAATGAGCTGTTTTTTGGGTAATCCCTGAACACAGCTACCACTTCCATAGGGGGCGTACTCAGCCAGATGGTGTGTGCAAGCGTTTTACCTAACGGGTCATCGTTTCCAAACAGTCTTTTCGCCTCTGTTTCCGATATGGCTATCGTATTGGGTCGCGACATCACGTCTTCGGGACTACCGAGGAGAAAAGGCGTGTCGAACAGACGGAAGAAAGCCGAGTCAGCCCATACGACTTCGATATTTACGGTATTATCATTGTGAACCATAACCATATCATATTCGCGGTTGAACGTTCTCACCGCTGCAATGACTTCGGGTATTTCAGCCTGCATAGCCGGAGCAACTGCGTTGGCGGTTGTTATATACGTATCTGCCTCCGTAACGGCATTGATACGGAAAATATTTTTGCTTTCCCTGAATGATCTGTCGAACGACCGTTCGTGGAAGTTCAGCAGACTAATCAGCAATACCACCGCCAGGCCGATGGATAGTCCCAAAATGTTGATTATCTCATAAGCGCCCCGTTTAGAGAGGTTTCTGAATGTGATTGTGAAAAAAGATTTGAACATAAGTGAATGATTATATTTATAGGAAAATGCAAATATAGCCTGTTTCGAATGAAATACAAAATAATTTTGAAACGTACCCCTTTTTTTGATCTAATTTGCAATTTCCAAATTTTTTGTATTTTTGTGGTTGAAAAAAAAATACCGTATGCAGCGTTTTTTATAAAAAAAGCATCTATTCAGGTAACGTACGTGAGAACAATGGATGAAAAGCAACTGATTGACGGTTGTAAAAAAGGAGACAGAAAAGCGCAAAAGGCTTTGTATGACAAGTATTCCAGTCGAATGTTGGCTGTGTGTCTGCGTTATGTAAAAGATATGGAAGATGCACGCGATTTGATGCAGGAAGGCTTTATCAAACTGTTCACAAATATCCATCAATATGTAGGCGGAGGTCTTTTTGACGGATGGGTACGGAAAATTTTTGTAAATTGTGCATTAGAAAGACTGCGTCAGCAGGACATATTGAAAAATGCAGTGGATATCAATGAAACTGACTATGCAGATATTCCTGACGAAACTGCACTTGCGCAGTTGTCGGCTGAAGATATTATGGTTTGTGTGCGGTCATTACCGGATGGTTTCCGTACCGTTTTTAATATGTTTGCTATTGAGGGATATTCGCATAAGGAAATCGGACATAAACTGAATATAACAGAGAGTACGTCTCGTTCACAATATATGCGCGCGCGTAAAATGCTACAAAAAATGATTCTACAAACATGACTATGAATGATTATGGAAGAAGATAAAGGAAAATGGGAAGAAATACTCCACTCGAAAATCTATGATTTTCAAGTGGAAACAAATCCGGAAGATTGGGAAGTTCTGTCTGTTAAATTATCAGGAGGAAAAACGGTTCGGCTTATTTCCTATCGTAAGATTTACTTTACAGTCGCTGCCGCTGCTGCTGCGATTGCATTACTGATTACTGGAGGTGTGTATCTTTTTTCAAACAAAGAATATACACAGGTAGCGTTGGACGTCTTAGAAATCGTTCAAAAAAATGAAGAAGTTGTTGAAAAACCGGTTGAAAACATTGTTGAAAACGTTGTTGAAAATGTTGTTGAAAAACCGGTTAGTAGTCTTTTGGCTCTTTCCTCAACACCGGAAAAGAAAACCATTGAGACTGGATTGGTAACGCAAGAAGCGTCGATCATTACACCTGAAACGCCTGCTGAGCAGATCAGTCAAACCCTTTCATTTAAAAAAGAAATATTGCAAACACAGTCATCAACGTTTGATAATCGACCCGGACAGGATGACGATATAATTCATCTGGATGAAATAATTCCGGATGAAATAAAATTCGATACCCCATTTTTAGCAGTTACAACGCCTCCTGCAAAACGTCGTCGCTGGGGCTACGGCGTAGGCGCAGGAAGCATTTCTGCCGGATCGACTTCAGGTATTCCGACGCTATCACCTACTTCCCGACTGTTGAGACCTGATGAATACTTGCATGGCGGGGATTTGATTACCACGCGGAGTTCGCTTCAAAATGCCACCTTGTTGGATCCTTTAGACGGAATTGAACTACCGTCTGAAGATGCTGCTGGAAAAACGAAACATAAAATGCCCGTCTCCGCAGGTTTGGGGATCAGCTATTATCTTTCCGATAGTTGGGCTTTACAAAGCGGAGCTGTATATACCTTATTAAGATCAAAGGGAGATTTATTTGATGAAGCAGGAAACCCTGCCAACTGGAAGCAAAACCTCCACTTTATTGGCGTTCCCCTGTCGGTTTCGTATTCCATTACCGAATGGAAACGCATCAATTTTTATGTTTCTGCCGGAGGGATGGGTGAATGGAATGTCGCCGGACAAATCAAGCGATCTGCTCAGGTAGAAGGACTGAATATTATCAACAGTGAAAAATTACGCATGACAAATCCTTTATGGTCAGTTAATACAAAAGCCGGAGCAAGTTATCCATTATGGAAATTTTTCAACCTGTATGCGGAAGCCGGCGCTTCTTATTATTTCGACAATAAAAGTAGTATTGAAACTATTAGGTCGGAAAAACCTTTTAATGTATCTTTGCAAGCCGGAATACGTTTGGGATTCTGAGAAACAGTATTGTGATGATAATTTGTGATAATATGCTATGTTTAATAATTAAATTATAAAAAATGAATAGATTAGGTTTGTATTTGACAGGATTTTTTTTGAGCATTTTTTTTCTGACTTCATGTCTGAAAGGAAGTAATGTTCAGGAAGGCTGGGTATGTGGCGTTATAAGTGTCGGCGGCCAATTGGGTATGTCTGCGATTTTAAAAACACCGACTGGAGATTTATATTCTTCTAACCTTGTGAGCGCAATAAATAACGGCGATGTGTATTATGATGATTGTTTATTAGTATACTACCGTTTGGATTCCGATCTGCCTGAGAACGGATCAAATGTAGTTGAAACGAATGGATACTATACAGTCTCAGTATTACAATATATTAAACTTGAGAAGTTTTTTCTGCGATCCTACCTGACTGATATTTCAACTGTTCTTCCCGGTGAAAAGCCTATTGTGGATGGCTTTGTAAGTGGTGATTATATTGATAAATATCTGTTTATCACACAAATAGCAAATCATCAATCAGATATGGAGCTACAATGGGAAATGAGTTATGATTATAGTAGCATGCCGACTGATAATGAGAGTAATAAGCGTTTTTATGATTTATATATCCGGGCGACAGTAAAGAAAGAAAGCACTAACAATTCGAAATCGGATGTACAATATTTCAATGCATATTACATGAATGATTTTTTTATGCAGGCGGCGACAATCGAAAAAACACATTTAGGAAGCAACTATAATCCGAACTCGTCGAAGTTCAATGTGCGTTTTAACTATGTAATCGACTGTGACGGAGAAACAAATACCCTAACTTGGAAAACACATGAGATAGAAGAATATATAATCTGGTTTATACCGGATTAGCTATAGTGATTACAATTGATCTGCATGGCTTAGCAGGTGTTCTTCGGCTGCAATACTCCACAGACCGTTGTTGTCGGTGCATAATTGATGCAGCGCTGCATAGACCGGATTCGTTTTTCCTTTCGATTCAAATTCGGAAATGGGCGTTAGGGGCATGTTTATATGCGTGTATATAAGTTTCTTTCCGCCCGGAAGATGAGGAAGGTTCATGGTTGCTTCAATAACTGCATTGATGCCTCCAATATGTGTTACTATGCCTGCCGGATCAAGTCCGTGTCTAATCATCTCAAGCGCTTCTATCATATCGTCGGTGTTTCCACCGCTTGTTCCTACGATATGCGTTCTTGAGTAATGCACGTTGTAGAAGTTGAGCGGGACTTTAAAATCCGTTTTGGCGGGGCCTGCAAAAACATTCAGGCATCCGTCGATGGCAAGCAGGTCATCGGCCTGTTCGATTATTGAAGCGACCGGTGCAAAGACGAATATATCGTCAAATCCATATCCGCCTGTTTCCGCTTTTATCGATGCCGTCTGATGTTCCATGTTTCCGGTATGGATATACTTCAGATTTATGCCATTTTTCGCTGCTTCATCAGGGCTATAATGCAATGCTGCACGGTCTAATCGATTCTGGTCTATGTCCGTTACAATCAATAGTTTTGGCTTCCTTTCGGTACGGTGAATCACATAATTGATGGCAGCCAGGCCCATAGGGCCGACGCCGGCCAGAATCGCCATGTTGCCGCCGTTCCTTATTTCCATCTTGTGTGTATAGGAACCCTGCTCGGTATGGTAATTCGCGTGCATTGCTCCTATTACACAGGACAATGGTTCGGAAAGGGAGGCCGGATAATAACCGGCGCCAGTATAATGTAAAAGGCAACCATTTTCCATTACATGATTATGAATGATGACGTATGTCGCATCCCCTCCGAGGTAGGAATATGAATAGCCAGGTGCGCTATACAGTCCTACAGGGCCGTTTTTATCATTTAACGACGGTTGTATGGAAAACTTGTCACCTGTCCGGTACCTGTGTTTCCATTTGTCGCCGACTTCGACGATCTCACCTGCAAATTCATGACCGATTATTATCGGATTTTGGGCGATGTCGCGTGGTACACGTTTATGAATAGCTGCTTCGTGCATCGCCTTATAGGACGACATACAAAGACTGTCGCATACCACTTTTGCCAGAATCTCGTCGTCTTTGATTTCAGGCAGTTCAAATTCTTCCAGGCGAAGATCGTTTTTTCCGTATAAACGGACTGCTTTTGTAATTGTCATAACATGCTGTTTTTTTAGTCGTCAGTAGAGACAGTTAGAAAAAATTGTACAAAAATAAGAAAAAATAATAACATTTTTGCTTTTTATGTGCGGAAATACAAATTTATGACGTATTTTTGTAATCCTAATATAATACTGTACGAAAATGAAGACGATTATCAACTTATTCGAGAAAAGCGTTGAGCGGTTCAGCGCGAATAGTTTTTTGTGGGAAAAAAAGGACGCTGTCTTTGAACCTTTGACTTATGAGGATGCTAAAAAGCAGGTTTACCGATTGGCAGCAGGTTTGATAAGCATGGGCGTAAAAGCGGGCGATAAAATTGCTTTGCTTTCGGAAGGC
>Ga0082212_10004002_pt1 | contig 20644 bp, 13 predicted proteins | sample TergutNt197P3_FD_71548 | JGI IMG/M metagenome (GOLD analysis project Ga0082212, IMG submission 71548) | Neocapritermes taracua P3 segment gut microbial communities from Petit-Saut dam, French Guiana - Nt197 P3 | ecosystem: Host-associated > Arthropoda: Insects > Digestive system > Gut ... | reverse complement strand
GACAGAACTCACGAAGACAATCAATCCTGCAATAAAATGGGTTGCATTGCTTTTCAAAAACTGCATCAAGTCGGAAAACAGGGAAGAAGCCCCATTCTGTTTATTTGTATTTTTTCTTTTTGTCATAATTTCATTCGTTTAGCGTCTGCAAAATTATAAAATATTCGGCGAAATATGTATAATTGCAGTATAAATTTATTTTCCTACTTTTGCACTTCGATTCAACAATCAAACAAGTAGAAATAAAAATGAAGTTATGAAAATCGCGAAAGACATTAATCCGCAAATACTTTCCCAAAAATTTGAGATGGATTGCGAAATGACTTTACAAATCCGGCAGGGTGAAATGGAAAAGATGAAAAACCGTTTGCTGAAAGTAGATTCATTGCTGGAAATAAATCCTTAATCAGCCTCGTAGATCCTCGACAATTCCGAAACACCATTTTCGTTAATAGCTTCAATAGCAAAATAATACTTCTTATTTTTATCCATTGCCTTGTAATAATAATCGTTTGCATCGTGAACCATAATACAATTATATAATTTATCAGGCTCAATGCCAACATAAATATTATAGGCATATGCGTTATCGACAGGTTTCCATTTGAGCCAGGCGCTCCGTTTGTCTCTTTCGGTACGAAGGACATTAAAAGTTCCGACCTTATCCGGTTTATCGCCATTGCCAAATCCGAATACGCGTAGTCCGGAGATAGCGAATTTTCCGGTAGGCATGTGGATATTTTCAAGTTTTAGGAAACGTGTATTTACCGGTTTTTCCAGTTCTACATATTCGTGGGGAACGTCTTTTTTATTCTTACTTTTATCAACCAATATCTTCCAATTCTTACCATCGTTTGAGCAATATAGAATATATTGGTGATACACGTCGATTGATTTTCCCAAAAAATCGGCATCCTGATCGGCATAATTGATCTGTATGGCATGTACCGTACAAACATCTCCCAAATCGGTTTGCAGCCATTCACCTTTGTTGCCGGTTTTTGCACTCCAGTAGGTTTTCACATTTTCGTCCACGCAGTTGTTGGCATGGTAACCGCCGAGCGTTGATGAAACCAGCACCGGTTTCTTGTAATTGAGCAACATCCAACCTGTAAATCTGCTTTTAAGATGATCTGTTTTTCCGTCGGGTAAATAATGCGGATAATCGCCGAATACGGTATTACAGTACATATTGTCTTCACTGTCGAAACCGGCCGGCCATATTCCTACCCGCCTTTCAAAATTATTTTTTACCGCGATTACCAAAGTTGAAACATGCCAGTAATTGTCCCAATTATCTTGAAATGTGCCTCCGTGCCCTGCGCCGCGAATAAATCCGCCGGGTTTGTAACTCAATGGCAGAGAGGCGTGGGTGAATGGGCCCAGCGGACGCCGTCCCACAGCAACTCCATCGGAGTAACCGCTAAACTCGGTTCCGGGACCACCCCATTGAAGATAGTATTTCCCATTGTGTTTGGTCATTTCGGCGCCTTCCATAAAGCCGGGCAGAAAAGTATTGTCCATGTATTCACCGAAACGGTGCCAACCATACCGCTCTTCATCTTTTAGCAACATTTCTTTGCGGGTGCCTATCGGTTGAAAAGTTTTTCTGTCTAACTCAATGCCATACAAGGGATATACATTGCTACTTCCGTTATACATATACAGACGTCCGTCATCATCTACAAAGAACGCAGGATCCCATCCGCCGATTTCCAAATTGTCGATGGCTTTTTTCCATTGATTTCCTTTGGGATCGGTACTCATCCAAATCGGAAAATCGCTGGTATAGGTCGAACCAAAAACGAGCATCGTATCACCCTGTATCCAAACCGCAGGGGCACATAAATCATCATACAGATTCCTGTATTTAGCCAATATTTCAGGAGTTAGAAAATGGCGTTGTACGAAATGCCAATCTGACATATCGGGACTCCACCAATAACCCCATTGATTGGTGGAAAACAAATAATAATCTCCTTTATAATTAACAATTACAGGGTCGGCAGTTGCACGGTGTTTTCCCCAAGTAGTGAAATTGGGAATAGGGCAATATCCGTAATCTACGTTGATGGGATTACAATATGTTTTTTGTTGGGCATTGGCCACCGGTACGAGGACAAACAATGCAAGGATAAATATTTGTAAGGTCTTCATATTGATTTATTTTAAGTGCGGACTTTCGAAACCCAACTTTTTTAATCCATTTTGAACATCGGGATGACTCATGAACAATTTCCAAAGGAGTTGGCTGCGGTGATTTTCGATCATTACCGGAATTGGTCCCTGGTCAATCGCTAAATAACGTTGTGGAAACCAATTAGCCGTATGGCTAAATGCATCGTAAAATCCATAATCACCCCAGAGTTTATCTCCCAGCACATTATAGAAATAACGCATGGCATCCATAGAATATTCCGGAGTATAAACAATGGATGAAAGTGCAGCCGTTGGAGTAATAACCCCTCTGTCTTCACGTTCCTGCGGGGCATGTGCAGCGTAGCCGCGTACAGAATAGCTTGCGGTAAGTCCCCAACAATCGGCGCTGTAACCTTCAAATCCTTTGGGATTGCGAATACACCAGGCACGATTGATCAGTGTTTGATTGGTATTTTCTTCCCAATAATCTGCATATCTATCTTTCAATCCCCGCGGGTCAAGTCCTAAGAAAGAGTAATGTTCCCAAAACAGAGGGCCAACCGGACGAACTTGCTGAAACATTTGCAAACGGTAGCCTTCTATCTCGCTTGGTTCGGACAATTTGCCGCTTTGCGCCCATCCTTCATGATACACCTCAGCCGGTACGCTATGGGTAGGTGAAGCTGCGGCAAGTATATACATAATCAGACATTCATTCCATCCGCGTACTGCGAAATTCTTCACCCATTCGTAGTTGGGGCTCCAATGCCAATACAGGACATTTTGTCCGTTTCTGTACCAGTCGAATTCTACCTCTCTCCAAATTTTATCTATCCTTGCGGCAATGGCTTTTTCAGCAGCGCTTCCATCTCTGTAATATTGATGTACGCAGAGCAATCCTTGAAGCATGAAAGATGTTTCGACTAAGTCGCCGCCATTGTCATCTCTTCCGAACGGCTGCACTTTACCGGTTTCACCATTCCACCAATGAGGAAATACACCATGAAAACGGTCTGCTTTTTCTAACCAGTCCATAATTTGCGTAAAACGCTTCAATCCCTGCTCTCGAGTGATGTATCCCCTGTCGATGGCGGAAAGTATTGCCATGATGCCAAAGCCGCTTCCTCCCGAAGTAACGACATGTCTGTCATTTTGCGGATATTCGCCGTCCATGTGATAACGTTCACGTGCTAAACCGCTTGTAGGTTCGGCGCCGTCCCAGAAATAATTAAACGTTTGTTTTTGCACCAAATCCATCAATTGCTCGTCTGTGAGCGTTGGTTTTACCTGTCCTTCTGCTTTGTTTGTTCCGAGAAATGCAAACATCAGCATAACCGGAATGATCCATTTTTTTGTGTTCATATTGGTATGATTTTATTGATAATTAAATTTTACTATTTCCACGTCGCGGCTGTTTCCGCCGATTTGCACCTCAAATTCACCCGGTTCGACTACATATTCCAAATCGTAGTTGTAGAATTTCAATAATTCGGGAGTAATCGTAAATTTCACTGTTTTTGTTTCGCCCGGTTGCAGGCTGATTTTTTCAAAGCCTTTCAATTCTTTCACGGGACGGGTAACGCTTCCCACTAAATCGCGGATATACATCTGTACCACTTCTTTCCCTGCCATGTCGCCGGTATTACTCACTTCGATTGAGGCTGTCAATATTTCATTTTTTCCAATTATATCTTTGTCCAAAATGATTTTACCATATTGAAAAGTTGTATAACTCAACCCGAAACCAAATGGATACAGCGGGTCGTTGGATACATCTAAGTAATTGCTGCGGAATTTACTGAACCACTTGCCTTCTTCCAACGGACGTCCGGTATTTTTATGATTGTAGTGCAGGGGTATTTGTCCTACATTTTGCGGGAAAGTAGCCGGTAGTTTTCCACTTGGATTGACATCGCCGAACAAAACATCGGCAATGGCGTGGGCAGCTTCGCTACCACCGAACCACACATTCAGGATTGCAGGCACATTTGCCTGTTCCCAGGGAAGTGTCAATGGACGTCCGGCGAACAAAACCAAAACAACCGGTTTCCCTGTTTTCAGCAAGGCTTCGAGCAAATTACGCTGCACATCGGGTATAGAGATGTCTGAACGGCTGCTGCTCTCTCCACTCATTTCAGATGATTCTCCCATAGCAGCGACGATGACATCGGCAGACCGGGCTATTTGCAAAGCTTCGGTAAATAATTCCATATCTGTCCGGCGGTCACGGTCTAATTCCCTGCCAAACATAGTGGCGCGGCGTTCGTATGATAAATCGCCGACAAGGTTGCTGCCTTTGGCATACACCACCTTGGCACTGTTGCCGGCAATTTCACGAATGCCTTCCACCAATGTGGCAGGCTTCGATAAATCGGCGGCAACGCTCCATGTGCCGGGCATATTGGAGCGCGTATTGGCTAAAGGACCGATTATTGCAATGTTTCCGCGCTTTTCCAATGGCAATAATTTATCTTTATTTTTGAGTAAAACGAAACTTTCTCCGGCAATTCTCCGGGCAACTGCGCGATGACCGGCTGAATAAATTTCCCTTTCAGCACGTCCTTCCTCACAATATTTGTAGGGATTATCAAATAATCCAAGTTTGTATTTAGCTTCGAGTATGCGGCGGCAAGCAGCGTCTATCTGAGCGATTTTTATCTTGCCGTCTTCGAGCGATTGAGCTAAAGTAGTCAGTAATCCTTCGCTCACCATATCCATATCGATGCCGGCATCTAATGCGCGGGCTGAAACTGTTTGCAAGTCGCCGATACCATGGTCGATCATCTCTGAGATACCGGTGTAGTCGGTTACAACAAAACCTTCAAATCCCCATTTTTTGCGTAAGATGTCGGTCATCAGCCAACGGTTGCCTGTTGCCGGAACGCCATCGACTTCGTTGAACGAAGCCATCACGCTGCCTACACCCTCCTCAACAGCTGCCTGATAGGGATACATATATTCGTTGAACATTCGCATCCGGCTCATATCCACTGTGTTGTAGTCCCTTCCCGCTTCACCTGCGCCATATAGCGCATAATGTTTCACACAAGACATAATGAAAGTATTGTCCGAATAACGTCCATCGCCTTGGTAGCCTCTGACCATTGCTTTAGCCATCGCCCCTCCCATAAACGGATCTTCGCCAAAGCCTTCGGAAACACGTCCCCAACGGGGATCGCGCGAAATATCCACCATCGGACTGAAAGTCCAATTAATGCCGTCGGCGCCGGCTTCGACGGCAGCAATACGGGCAGACTCTTCCACGGCTGCCGGATCCCAGGTCGCTGCCAATCCCAATGGAATGGGGAATACGGTTTCATATCCGTGAATAACATCCATACCGAACAACAAGGGTATCTTCAAACGGCTTTCTTCAACAGCTATGCGTTGTATTTCCCTTATTTTATCAACGCCCTTGATATTAAACAATCCTCCGACTTTACCTTCCTTTATTTTCTGAGCCACATTGCCGTTAGACGCCTCTCCGGTGGTAATATCTCCGGATACCGGCAAATTCAACTGACCAAGTTTCTCCTCCAAAGTCATTTGTTTCATCAGATCCGAAACAAATATTTCCATACGGGGATCGTTGTTCCCTGTCTTGGGCAGTTCCTTACAACTTACTCCCAAAGTCAATATGCAAACGAATAAAATACTTAATTTCTTCATTTTATTTATTTTCAAATAGTTCATCTACCATCTTCTTAATTTCCGGATTGCTCATAAAGAGATTCCATATTTTACCTGTCCGGTAATTTTCAATCATAACCGTCACCGGAGCCTGATTTAATCCCATATAAATTCTTGCGCACCAGTTTTCGTTCAGGTTAAATGCGTCCCTGAAACCATATTCACCCCAAAGAAAGGATCCATAATTCCTGTAGTAATTTCTCAATGCTGCCATTGATTCTACCGGAGTATATGGAAACGAAGCCAAAGCTCCTGTCGGCGCCATAGTTCCTTCATCTTTGTGTTGAGCCGGCTCGGCTGCCTGATAACGCCATGGCCCATCGCTTGCCGTCAATCCCCAGCAATCATAGGCATATCCCAGTTGATTTTTAGGGTTTTCGATACAGTAACGATGATTGATGAGCGCTATATTCTTGAAGTTATTGAAATAATCCTTCTCCATAAATTTATCTTTGATATTGTTAGGATTAAGTCCCATATAGGAGTAATGTATGAAGAAAAGGGGACCTCCCGACGAAACGCCCACATCCAATTTTATTCCAAAATAGGTGTTCCTGTTGAAATACATGTTTCCTTCGGCGGTTTTCCCCCAGTTGCTTCGATAGGTTTGCGCCTCTTCTTCCTGACTTGCCCAGCCACTGTAGTACATAGATTTGTCGATGCCGTGTGTTGGTGAAGCAATGGCTAATATATAGGCAATCATTGTTTCGTTCCACCCGATCAATTTGTGATTGATAACCCAAGCTTGGTCGGGCGACCAGTGCCAATAGAGATATTTGCTGTCAGGGGTTCTTTTATACCAGCTCCATTCGATTTCTTGCCACAAACGGGTAATCCCTTCTTTGATATATTTTTCTTCCTTTGTGTCGCGGTCGAAATATTGGCGTGCAGTCAATAAACCTTGAAACAGAAAAGCCGTTTCCAATAAGTCGGCGCCATTGTCCCTGTTCCCGAAAAATGGTTCAGCTTTTGCTGTAGGCCCATCCATAAAATGGGCATATACGCCATGAAAACGATCTGCTTTTTTCAAAAAATCAACAATTTTCACGAAGCGTTCCACCGCTTGCTCCCGTGTGATATATCCGCGTTCAACTCCGGTTATTATCGCCATAATGCCAAATCCGGAGGCGCCGGAGGCAATCATATTTTTTCGTCCGGGGATGTTTTCCAATGCTAATCCCGAATGGGGTTCCGCTCCTTCCCAATAATACCTGAACGATGCTTCCTGCACCATATCGAGTAATTGTTCATCTGTCATGGGGAGTGTTTCGGCGCTTAATACGTTTGAAACGTCACTTTCCTTATAAAAAGCATCCAAAGCGGTTATTCTGTAAAAATATTTCTTTCCGCATATACCTGTGTAATCGGCATATCGTCCGCGCTGCGGGTCTTGCATTCCGACAGCCCGAAAAAGATTTCCATCTTCAGAGCGATAAATTTTGATGTATTTCGCATCTTCCAATTTATCTTTCGACCAAACCAAATCGACATGCCGCTCAAAAGCTTTCAGGTTTGTTAATACAGGTTTTTCAAGCTTTATCTGAGGCATTTCTGAGGGAACAAGTTCCATTTGGTCTATATACAATATATGCTCTTTCCCATCATTTCCGGATTGTTTGAAAATAATCCGGTTAATTTCTTTGCTGTGTCTGTATTCCAAATTGAACAATTTCAAAGGGATATGCACATGCAGCCATGTTTTGGAAGATGCAGCGCCCATATAGGGCTCAAATGAAATAAAATCGGAAACGATGGTATCTCTTCTTGCAGTCTTGCTAATGGCTATCAAGGGTAATTCGCCGGTTGATAGCGGAGTGTCTATATAAATCCGGAAGTCAAGAAAATCACAGGATTTGATATTGTCCTTGCCTCTCCAGTTCGGATAATTGACTGTTGCCGACCACTGTCCTCCGTATGACGAAACATAATGCAACAACAGTGAATTTCTGACTGTAAAAAATTGTTTTTCCGAAACAGGGAGTTTATTTTTGATGTGCATAACGTAACTGGGAGCGGTATAATCAGCTCCACTGTAAAAATAGGCGCCGCTCATCAATGCCTCATCGAAAAAGATATGATCGTATTCCGGTTCGCCGGCGAATGCGGATATACCGATTGCCAAGCCTGTAATTATTAATATTTTTTTTATCTTCATACTTATTGTACTTTTTACAATATGTCATTACTACTTATTGTACTTCTTACAATAAGACCGTGATAGCTTATTGTACTTTTTACAATATGGTAATATATTAATATTAAATTTATTATAAATAATTTTTAATGTTTAAAATGTAAAACCAAGTTTTGAAAGTCCTTCCTGTATTTCCGGACATGCCATAAAGATTTCCCAAAGTAAACCTGTACGGTAGTTTTCGATCATCACAATGATTGGCCCCTGGTCAATAGCGAGAAACTGGTCGTCATACCAACCCGCCGTCAGGTTGAAAGCATCGACAAAACCATAACTTTTCCAAAGCTGATCGCCTAATTTATAATAAAAGAAACGCAAAGCCCTTAATGATTCTTCCGGTGTGTAGGGCATAGACGATAATGCGGCTGTCGGAGCGATAACGCCCTGGTCGTTCGTTGGTGAATGGGCGCTGTAGCCCTTGTTGCCGTCCGAAGCGGTCAATCCCCAACAATCAGCGCTATAGCCCTTATATTTCAACGGATTGTCTATGCAGTAATTCATATTTATCAAGCTATGGCTTACATTTTGTTCCCAATAAACGGCATAATTATCACGAAGATTTTGAGGATTTAGTCCAAGGAAAGAGTAGTGAGAGAAGAATAAGGGGCCTCCGTAGGCGCTTCCCAAGGGCAGAGTAATTCCGTAAAATGAACTTCCGTTTTTCATTGCGCCGTTTCTTGCCCAACCGTCATCGTAAACGGTTTTAGGTATATTATGTGTTGGGGACGATGCCGCCAATACGTAAGTAATCAAACATTCATCCCACCCTCTGATCTGATGGTTCATTTCCCAGTTGTAGTTGGAACTCCAATGCCAAAACAGCACATTTTGTCCGTCACGACGAAACCAGTCCCATTCTACGGCTTCCCACAACAGGCTTATATCGTTCCGTAATTGCGTTTCGGCAAAAGAGGCTTCTGAAAAGTACTGCCGTGCAGTAAGCAAACCCTGCATCAGGAATGAGGTTTCTACCAAATCGGCGCCATTATCTCTTTGGCTGAATGGCTGTGTTGCCCCTGTTTGTCCGTTGATCCAGTGAGAAAAGGCTCCATGATAGCGCGTGCAGTTATTTTTAAGAAATGAAACGATGGTTTGTATCCTTTCCACTGCGGCATCTCGTGTAATAAATTTACGTTCAACGGCGACAATCATTGCCATTACGCCAAAGCCTGTGCCTCCGGTAGTTACCGTATTGCCCGATGTACTGCGTTCCCGTGCCATTCCGCTTACCGGATGTCCAAAGTCCCAAAAATATTTGAAAGTCTGTTTCTGGACGAGCGTAAGCAAATCCTCATCGGAAATACGGGGAAACTTATCGGATTGATCAAGTGTTGTTGTCAGATTAACCGAAAGTTGTGTGCCGAGTGTTGAGCCGTTTTTTGCCGTCAGCGCTGCCGGAATGTTCAAGGAATACTGCCGCCATTGTTGCAGTTTTACAGGCAGAATAATCAGTTTGCAGTCGTCTTCGTCGAAATTGAGTTGAACGGGAATATCGGCGTTGTTCATATCGGTCATTTTGATATGCGTCAGAGCCGAAGCCATACTGACAGGCAGATTAAACGTCAATTCAATGGTTGGGAGTAAATCAACATTATCGTAATTGTAGCCGTCTGAGATGCCATCTACTTTCACTATTTTACATACAAGCTGCTCAGGAACCGTTTCCGGCTCCTGAGAGGCTTGTGTGCAAGACATTGTAAATACCATATAATAAGCCAATATAGACAGGTTTATAAAATAGACCCGTATAGAGAGGTTAGTGTTATTTCGGTATTTATACATGCGTTTATTTAACTACTCGGCATTCATCACATTTTGAATTTCCTGTTGCGTCAGCGCTTTATTATACAAGCGCAATTCGTCCATCAGGCTCAAATCCGTAAGATGGCTCCATTCTATAAAATTCGGAGCTCCCGACATAATGGATAGGGTATTACATCCTGTCCAGTCTATCCCTGCAATGTTGGCTGTGGCTACTTGTTGCCCATTGATGTAAACTCTTGCTGTTGTGCTTGAAATGGTAAAAGCCAAGAAAGCCCAATCTGTGCTTGTTGGATTGAGTGATGCAGTAGCGCCGCCATCTGCCCAAACTTCCGAACCGCCGACACCAACATTTAACTTGAATGTTTGACTCGTTCCGGAGCCTTCTCTGAAGAAGCGGAAACCAAAATTCCGGCTGCCTGAGGTTTCTGTTCCGGCAGGCGGAGGTGTGATGGATAATATTCCTGCACGGTTATCCGGCGCTACGGTAGTAAATTTATACCAGAAAGTTGCACTGAACTCATTGGTTAATAAATTCAATCCCAGTGCTTCATCTTTGGTTGGAAATGTCAAGTAACTGTTTGCCGCTCCGGCATATGCCATATTAATTTTGCCGCTGTTGGTGAATCCGGGCGTTCCGACTTTTGTTGCTTCAGCGCCGGATAACATATCTGCAAAAGTGTCTTCGAAAGGCATATAGAAAAATTCCCCGCTAAAGGCAGGTCTGTATTTTCCATCCTTTTCAAAATTAACCGTACTTGTTGCTGTTTTTCCGGATTTATCTTTTCCTGTTACGGTTAATACATGATTGCCGTTGGTAACTCTGGAATAGGTATAATCAAATATCAACCGGCGATAATCGACAAATTCACGGTAGGTGATTAATTCGGCGCCATCTAACGACAAGCTTACCGATTCCAATTCAATATCATCACGGACTTCTCCCCTGATTCTGATGGTGGCAAACTCCTCCAATTCATAGATGGATTGTCCATCGGCAGGAGAAGTTATGGTGATTGCAGGAGGAGTCGTATCCGGACCGGGATCCAAAGGATTCACGGGATCGATTCCTTCTTCGCAGGCTGTCATAAGCAATACAGCCGGTATAAGACATAATATATATTTCAATGTTTTCATATGTACTATTTTTTATAGTTAAACATTATCTCACCCCTCTGAGTACAGGCAAAAGATCTACCTGTTCTTGAGGATAATACAAAAAAGTCAGTTCTTTCGAGAAGGTTTTGCCGTCGTATGACAATTCATTCAGTTTTCCCCAACGAATGCAGTCGTAGAAACGGTGTCCCCATTCGGTTGCTAATTCCGCAAATTTTTCATCTGCGACCACATCCATATTGACGGCGGTAACATCCGGCATCTTTGCTCTGCTACGAACCTGATTAACTGCCTGAAGCGCTGTTATAGACGATCCTGTACCTCCCTGTACGAGCGCTTCGGCATGCATCAGCAAGATTTCTGCATAGCGGATGCAAATAAAGTTTTTGCCTGCACTGATGCCATTGCGGCCGGTATGGTTTCGATCGGATGGTTGGATAAATTTACCGGCTGAGAATAAGGCGCGCGGAAAATCAAGCAGTACGTCGCCGCTTCGTGTTTCATTGGAAATCCAATCCGGAAGATTCACATATTTAGGATCTTTCCGTATTTCGGCTATACCTCTGGGCGAAAACCAAACAGTGGTTTCCAGCCTTACCGTTTCTTTTCGGTCAATCATAAATTTGATATATTTCAGACTGGGTTCAAAAAATCCCCAACCGCCATTTACTGCAGTCGCTTTCGGACGCCAGCCTTCGGTTGCTGAAATTTTTTGGGGACCGAAGAAATCGTTAAACGGACAATTTAATTGTGTGCCTGTGTTTGTGCCGAAAACCGAGTATTGATATTCAAACAATGATTCCTTGCTCAGTTTTGTATAAAACATTTCATAAAAATCGGGTTCTAATGCGAAATGTCCCGACTTGATGATTTCTGAAGTTGCTTCGGCTACTTTCTGATAATTTTTCAGCATTTGATTTGCCCGCGCTTTCATGGCGTATGCCATACCTTTGGTCACGCCTCCGGGAATATCGGATCTGTTTTTCGGATGCATATCGGGAAGCGCCGGAATGGCTTCATCCATCAAATCGGAGATGTGTTGCATAACTTCTTCCTGCGACGACAACGGAACCACAAACAAATCGGTAGGATCGCCGGTAGTTGGTATCAGAATATCGCCCCACAACTGCGACAGATAATAAAGGAAGAATGCGCGTATCACTTTCGTTTCTGCAATATAGCAGTCGGCAGCTTTTGCATCTGCTCCTCCGTCTTTGTATGCCTGAAGTTCTCCCTCAGTGTTTAACGCATCTAAAATCCTTTGATAAATCACATTCCATGCATCGTTCGACATCCACCACACACGGTAATATCTGTACTTGTCCATTTCTGCCAATTCGGGTTGATCGCCCAATCCTCCGGCATTCACATCATCGCCGCGCACCGACATAATCGGATAATTGCCAAATCCCTGTACATTGTAAATACGGCCGTATAACCCGTGTATGGGTTTAATGAGGTCTTCTTTAATGGTATAGTCTATTTCTTCCTGAATGAGTGTATTTTCAGGCGGCTCATTCAATAGATCGTGGCAAGCCGAAAAAGAAAGGCCCAATAGACATATAATGATTGAAAAAATTATTTTTTTCATAATATAATCAAATTAAGTAATTATTTAAATTTTATATTAATTCCCACTGTATATACAGCCGGCACAGGATATACCTGATCGTCGATTCCATTTCCTACTTCCGGATTGAACCCGTTGTATTTAGTTAGTGTTAGCGGACGGTCTGCCGTTGCATACAACCGGATGTCGGGCATATTAGCGCCAAAGCATTTTTTATTCCTTAGGGTGTAGCCCAAATGAATGTTCTGTATTCTGAAATAGGCTCCGTCTTCGACATAGAAGGTACTCATTTTTTGATTCCAAGGCCGCTTAAGACCACTTGCCGAAGGATAAACGTTGGATGTACCTTCGCCGTGCCAGCGGTTCAGGGCAAGATCGGCATCAATATTCGTATCATTTGTCCAAATATATTCTCCACGTTTGCGGTTCAATATTTTATTTCCTGCCTGTCCGTAGATATTTGTCGAAAAATCGAAATTTTTATAACTGAATCCGACATTGCCTCCATACATAAAAGTAGGAATATAAGAACCCAACAGAACATTACCAACAGATGAATCGTTGGGATCGCGATTTTTAAACTTCAAGTCGCCGGGGACCAAACCATTGGCAACAGCGACAGGGTCGGCAGCTATTTCGGCGGCATTTTGATATACCCCTTCAACTTCGTATCCGTAAAATGACAACAATGGGTGTCCGACAACCGAACGTTGCCTGAACTCGGCAGTTCCGCCATTGATATATTCCTGTCCGTATAAATCAACGACCTTGTTCTTCACGGTCGAAAAATTGAAACCAACTTGATAAGCAAAATCTTTTGTTACATTGTCGTTCCAGTTCAACGCCACTTCAAGGCCTGCATTTCTGAAAACACCGACGTTTCTGTTTACTGAATTTCCACCGCCCGGAGCAGTCACTGAGATCACTGCATTTTTAGTATCCCTGCTAAAATAATCGGCATCAAGGCTTAAACGGTTTTTCAAAAAATGAGCCGTTACCCCAAAATCGATTTCTTCAGTTAATTCCCATTTAATCGATGAAAACAGCGCATTGACATAAGTTCCGGTATAAAGCACATCGTTCAATGCTACCGTTCGGTTACTTGCGGTTCTCGCACCCACATTGGCTGAAATTCTATCGTTTCCAAGTTGTCCCCATGATGCTCGTAGTTTCAAGTGGTTGATGCCTGTGAAATTTTTCATGAAATTTTCTTCCGACGCCACCCAGGCTACGCCAACCGTGGGGAAATATCCCCATTTTTCCTGATATTTGGAACTTCCGTCTGCTCTGTATGTTCCGTATAATATATACCTGTTCAGGTAACTATATGATATACGTCCGAAATAAGACATTCCATATTGTCGTGATCCGCCATCATTATAACCTGTCTGCGAGCGGATACCTCTTGCAATATACCAGGTTTGTTTCGTTTCGATGGGAAAATCTTCAGCGCTTCCGTTAAGTGAAACAGACTGGTTATCTCTGAAAGAACTACCTGCCATTACCGAAAGATTGTGATCTTTGAAATTGTTGGTGTAGGTTAAAAGATTATCCCAAGTCATATCAGAACTTTCAGAGAAGCTTCTTGAGATAGAAGAAAGTTCTCGTTTGAAATTATCATTGATAAAATAAGGAAACCCTAAACTTCTGCCGTTGGAAGCTGTAAAAGCCTGATTGTAAGTTGTTTTAAATGACAATAATTTAGGTATCAAATCTATATTCACAAAAAAACTGCCCATCAGCCTTGTATTGTTCGATTTATTTTCGTTAAATCTCATTACCGGCAAGGGATTTTGATTGTTGCGATATCCGATTGAAGTTGCCGAAGCATAATTGCTTCCTTCCGGTTTTGCTTCTGTGTTCAGCGGATCGTAAACCGGCAAGATGGGTACCGCATAATATGCTTCCCGCCATGCGCCTCCTTCTTGATCGTATCGTTCAGCCTGACTCCAAATAACATTCCCGCCTACTTTAAACCAGTCGGTTGCTTTAATATCCACTTTCAAGCGGAGATTGAAGCGGCTGTATTCGTTTTTCATATCTAAAATTCCCTGCTGCGTAAAATAACTTGCCCCAACGGAATAAGCGGCTTTTGAGCTGCCGCCCGACACATCAAGGCTATGGTTCTGTATAGGCGCTACGCGGAGGATCTCCTTGTACCAGTCGGTGTTGATGCCATCGGGCACATTGGGATTTACGCGACTGCGTCCCCAGCGTTGCATAGCGCTTTCGACATTCTTAAAGTCGGTGGTGAAATTGGGATCCAAAGCAGCTTCCGTTGCCATCGTAACGTATTGCTCGGCATTTGCCATTTTCAATACATTTTGTGCACGTTGATAGCCGTAATAACTATCCAAGACTACTTCCGATCTTTTGTCGAATGCGCCTGATTTTGTTTCAATCAATACTACGCCGTTTGCTGCACGCACGCCATAAATTGCAGATGCGGAAGCATCTTTCAAGATAGAAATAGTCGCAATATCGGCAGGATTTAAAAATTCAATGCTATTATAAAAAACACCATCCACCACATACAGCGGATTTGAATTGCCGCTGTTGCCGTCGCTTCCGGGATAAGAACCGATGCCGCGCACCCTGACGCGAGGCGATGTTCCCGGATTACCACTGCTGACCACCTGCATACCGGCTACTTTTCCCTGTAAGGCTTGCATCGCTTGCCCTGCAGGCGTCTTTGCCAATTCGTCGGATTTTATCGTAGTGATGGAAGAGGTAAGGTCTTTCACTTTCATACTTCCATAACCAACCACCACCACCTCTTCGAGAAAAGAGGTATTTTCCTCCAGTACTACATTGATGAGATTTCTACCACCCACTTGAATTTCCTGTGAAATGAACCCCATATAAGAGAACAAAAGGGTAGATTGTCGTTCGGGGACATTGAGTTGATAATGTCCGTCAACGTCGGTAGCGATCCCAATGCCGGTGCCTCTAACAACGACACTCACTCCCGGTATGGGATCCCCTGAAGCATCACTGACCGTTCCCGTAACAGTGATGTTCTGTGCGAAAACATTTACAGCAATTCCCGAAAAAAATATCAGTAAAAAGAACCGCTTGATTTTTTCGATAAATAATTGCCTGCATAGTAGATCATTTTTCTTCATGTGCATTCATTTTTAATTAAAATTAACAAAATAGATAAAATATATGTACGTTTTTTATAGACAATCATTCTCATTAGCATCTCCTTTGTTATATCGTGCAAGAACACATCTTCGGTTTTCTTGCATATCGGATATACTTATCAATTTTAATTGTACAAATATATTATTGATAATTGTAAACTTCAATTTTTTCGCCTCACTTCAATTACTTGTAGTGAAACTTTGCGACGAAATACACCTCACTTTTACTACGCCATATAAATACAACATGCCGATAAACAGAAAGATAAAAATTAATATTCCATTAAGAAATCCGTCAGGTTCAAGTCAGGGGTAAAGCCCAATTTTTTACGCAGGCGATAGCGGCTGTTCTCTACTCCGCGCAAAGAAATGTTCATTAATGAAGCGATGCTCTTTGACGAAAGATTGAGTTTCATACAGACACAGAGTTTTAGATCGTGTGGTGTTAAGTTGGGGAAATTGGCTTTCAAACGTTTGAAAAAATCCTTATGTGTCAATTCAAACTGTATCAGAAACATATTCCAATCTTCCTCTATATCCATTTTCTTATTTAACTTCTTTTGTATAATGTGCGTAGTTTGTGTCAGTAACTCCGAATTTTTGTCATCAATTTCTTTTCTCAATTCTTCATTCATCCGTCTAAGACGCAAACTTTCGCGCAGGCGGACTTTCAACAAATGCCGATTACGCAATCTTCTCAACCAAAGATTCCATGCAACTGCTGCCGTTGCAATGAAAAGTATGATATACATTGCATATGCCAACTGCGATTGATACCATGGGGGCAATACGCTGAACGGAAAAGAAACCGGTTCGGAACAGTCATTCAAATGATTACAAGTTCGTAGATGGAAGGTATAGTCGCCTTGAGGCAAGCGCTCAAATAAAACCTCATGGATACGCACAGGGGCAGTCCAGTCTGCATCGACTCCATCAAGACGGTATTGGAAGAAGAGATTTTTTGAAAAAGCATCCGTTGCAAAAAAATCAAATAAAACGGTACTTTTTTTGAAATTTAAACGATGACTGCCGGACGACAAAGGATCAAGATGCGTTTTTTCACCGGCATGATTGATGGCTGAAACCGAACGCAAACGCGGCGCAGGGACAATCCCGTGCTCTACCGTACTGTTGGCAGAATGAAGCAAAAAACCTCTATCCAAACACACAAGGCTTAAGGTGTCGTTGAGGCGAATTACGTTTTCGTAGTTATTGACTAACGCTAAATTTTTGCTTTCGAGGTGATGACTGTATTTAACTTCAAAATTTTGTCCGTCGAACCTGAAAAGATATAAATTCTGGGGCGTCAATGCCCAAAAGCGATTTGCCGACACTGTTGTGATGTTTTTCAAGTCCTTGATATCCTTGAAGTAACCGTTCAAACCCTCGTGAAACGCAATTTTATCGCTGTTATCATCATACACAAAAATACTGTCGTTGCTTGAAAAGATAAGTCGTTCACCGATTTTAAACAACCGCAGCCGTCCCGTACCTTGTGAACTATAAAAACGAACGGTCGTTAATTGTGACATATCTTCCGAAAAAACACAGCGGTAAACGCCTTTGTGGGCATGTTCCAACCAAATATTGCCGATGTGATCGCGTTCGATATTGGTAACAGGCTCGCGTATTTCCGACAAATTTGGGCTGCGGACTATTCTCCAACTGTCGTTATAGCGTTGCATAACCCGCGTATTCACATAGGTGCCGATAAAAAGATAGTCGTTGCCCGAATAGTTGATCTTTTTTATTTTATATACACCTGTTGAAATACCTTCTATCCTCTGAAGCGTATTGTCTTTTCCAATCACTCTCAGACCTTTGTTATGACCACAATACAGTTGTCCGTCTATCTCCTCTAAAGCCCATACCTGTCCTTGAGTACCCGCTATCAGCTTCATGTCCCGGAAAGCATCAGGGCTTTTCAATTTGTCCTGCGAACTAACAAAGAGCCCCTGATTCGTTCCCAAATAAAACATTCCATTGTAGAACGCCGCCGAATATACGGCTCCTGTTTTACCTTGCGGATCAATAAAACAGTCCATACCCGGCAAATACTGGACAAAACTGATTCCCCGGTCAAGCGCTGCCCATATATTTCCCGATTTATCTCCGTAGAGCGACAAAACTGTACTGTTTTGCAGGAAATTATCTGCCGACCAGTGATTTACGACATCACCGGAACTGTTCACCTCATATAATCCGTTAAGAATAGTTCCAAAGTAATAATGTCCGTTCGTTCCTAAAATTCCGTTGTTGAGTTCAAAAGGAACGATTTGTTGCGAAAAATCGACATTCCACGGCTTGAACCGTATGCCGTCATAAATGAAAATACCCCTCGTGGAAGTTCCTATCAAGTAGTCTTTTTCGCCGAAAGGTAAGATCACGCGTATTTCGGTATCAGCAAACCCGCTGCTTCCATCTATCTCATCAAATCTTCCGTCTTTCGACATCCGGAACAAAGCGCCTCCCATCGCTTGCAGCCAATATTCATCGCGCACTTTCAACAGGAAAAGAATGTTTTTTTCAGGATTGATTTTTCGAATGGTTTGCCTGTCATAAATATAAACATTGGTGAATGATTGAAAAAATACAACTGAGCTGTCTGTCCAAATTTTCCAAATTTCGTCGTTATGAAAATTTTCTTTGAAGTCGTCGCTCAATGACCGGTATATTAATTCACCGCTGATATCCCTTTGCCAAAAACCAAACTTTTCATAACCGCCTGTGAAAATCAAACCATCCGGCGCAACAGCCACCGACCGCACCAATTTATCATGAGGAAGTGTATATAAGCGCCACCGGATACCATCGAATTCCAATAGTCCATTGTCGTTGCCAAAATACATGACTCCCAAACTATCCTGTGCGATCGACCAGTTTTTGTTGGCTGCCTGATAGTCGGAACGATAAAAATTAACTACATTCGCTTTGTCGGCAAAAGCAGTCGAAGAAACGGTCGCGATGAACCAAATCAACAATATAGGTGGCTTTATATTTTTGAGTGTGTATTGCATGGTCAATACATTTTTAATACAAAAGTAATAAATTTTCCTATAAAAATGTATTATTCAGATCTACCTGAATTCAAAAAAAATAATATTTTTGCACCCTGATGCAAATCATATTATATTTCTTATTTCTTAATTCTTAATTATCTATTACCACACATATCTTACCCCTGCATTTATTCCAACAACAATCGGATATTGGGTTCGAGCGCTTTCCGGTTGATCGTTGTCGAAGTAATAATTTAATTTCGGCTCTAAATAGATACTGTAATTTTTATGAATTTTAAAATCAACACCGGGGGAAATACCAACCGACCATTGAAATCCATCAATTTTCTCGTTGGAAATGACTGTCATCTCATGATTATTAATGTCGTCATAATAGTTTTTTTGAGAAAAGTGTGATAAAATACCCTTTTCGATCATTCCGCCTGCGGAAAGATATACTTCCCATTGTGAAAAACGGTCTTTGTAAATACTTGTATGCAAATTCAGCGGGATACCTACGTAATGCAACTGGAGGCTGGCCTGACTTTTAGGAGACTCTCGGCTAAATAAAGTAGAAACGAACGAATAGACTACTCCGCTTTCAATAGCAAACGATTGGTTTAATTCTTTTTTTACTGTTATTCCCAATGATAAAGGCAACCGATGCACCACATTGGGATAATTTTCATTTTCTAAAATAGTTTTTGTTCGGGATTCGGATACTTCTTGAACTGCCGATCTGAAAAAGTATAGTTCGGAATTGGAGGATTTTCCGTAAGAACGATTTGACCCTTGAGAGTTATCCATGGAATTTTGAGCCATCAGATTTCCACCGGAACCGAGAGAAAGACGAATGCTCTGTCGTTTTTTCTGTTTGATAATTGGTATTTGCTCTTCCAAAAAATCGTAACTGCCGATCGGAAAAATTCTTCGATTTTCCGGAACGATTAATTCCTCTGTTTCAACCGAAGTTGGTGAATTTTCTTCTTTTACAATTTCTTTTTCGGGTATCACCTCAACTGTAAGGTAGTTCTCTGCCAACTGTTTTGAGGGTTGGGATTTTTTAAAAACTGACGAAGTTTCGAAATCTTGCGAGAAAACCAGCTGATTAATTGGTTCTTCAAATACATCCTGGATAATTGTTTCCTCATGATCGGATAATTGATTTGCTGTTTCATAATTATATGTTTTTTTGTTATTAATAGGCAATAATACAAATAATAAAGCGATACTTGCTGCAACGGCAATAGCCGCCGCAATCCACCGTCGTTCTGTTTTTTTGGGAGGAACAGTATTTAGCTGTTTCTCTATCTTATCCCACATACCCTCATCGACGGGTAGAGTATATTTCGTTAATTTGTCTTTGACAATCTTACTAAAAGGGTCGTTTTCTTTATCCATATTTGTTTTTTGTATTCGTATGAATATCTAATTTTTTTATTTTTTTTTGCAATAACTGTTTAGCATGCGCAAATTGGGAACGCGAAGTTCCCTCATTTATATTTAATATTTTAGCAATTTCGGGATGGGAATAGCCTTCTATTGCATACATATTAAAAATCAACCGATAGCCTTTCGGCAGTTCGGATACGCATTTCAGAATTTCTTCTGCTGAAAGTTTTTCCACTACCGATATTTCAACAGTTTCAATTTGCTCTTCATAATCAATGACGTCCGCATGACGCCAAGAACGATCTTCTCTCAAAAACTCAAGCGCTGTTGTTACAAAAATGCGCCGTATCCAGCCGCTCAAAGCTCCTTCTTTTGAATAAGTATCAATCTTTGTAAATACCTTAATGAAACCTTCGTGCAAAATATCTTTTGCTTTTTCATAATCGTTCACATAACGGACACACACACCCAGCATTGTAGGAGCATAATGTTCATACAATTTCTTCCTTGCCCAAGATTCATTTTGTTTGCATCCGGCAACTATCAAATCTTCCTCAGACGGAAATATGTCCATTTATTATATAGATGAAAAAAGATATTAAAACGTTGCATGGTTTTGATTTTTTTTAGAAAATTA
>Ga0082212_10004001_pt1 | contig 20645 bp, 23 predicted proteins | sample TergutNt197P3_FD_71548 | JGI IMG/M metagenome (GOLD analysis project Ga0082212, IMG submission 71548) | Neocapritermes taracua P3 segment gut microbial communities from Petit-Saut dam, French Guiana - Nt197 P3 | ecosystem: Host-associated > Arthropoda: Insects > Digestive system > Gut ... | reverse complement strand
TGGTCAAAGGCATCTATACTGCGGCCAGCGGAATGCGGGCTCAGCAGTGGCGGCTTGATTCGGTGGCTAACAACCTTTCCAATGTAAATACTGATTCCTATAAGCGGGAACAGGCAGTTTTTAAGGCAAATCCGCAAATGCTTATCCGCCGAATGTCAGACGATGGGGTGTACCGCCATCCCTTTGGTTCGGGCGACAGCGCCCCCATAATCGGAATGCTTGGTACAGGAGTTGAACTAAACGAACTGTACGTTGATTTTTCTCAGGGAGCCTTTAAGGAAACAGAAAACGATTACGATTTGGCCCTTGATGGAAAGGGCTTCCTGGTAGTTTCCACCCCCTACGGCGATCGGTTTACCCGAAATGGCGGCTTTATGCGGGGCAAGGAAGGCTTTCTGGAAACCAAGGAAGGGTTCCCCGTACTGGGTCAGAACGGACCCATCCGGGTACAGGAGAATAACTTTAAAGTTGATAAAGAAGGAAATGTCTGGATAAACGCCGAATACGCTGACGATCCCGATACCATGATAAGTATGCAGCACAATGAATGGGGCCAGGTGGTACTTCTTGATACCCTGCGTATTGTGGGTTTTGAATATGAACGATACCTGAAAAAACAGGGTTCAAGTCTTTACAGGGACAACGAGTTTTCCGGGCCTCCCATTGAACTGGATATAACAATGCGTCCCAAAGTGCATCAGGGATTTAATGAAGCGGCCAATGTGGATCCTGTTATAGAAATGGTTCAGATGATCGAAGTAAATCGTTCTTACGAGGCAAATCAAAAGGTGATACAAACCCATGATACCATGCTGGGGACGTTAATCGGTCAGTATGCAAAATATAATGGTTAATTTTTTCAGGGATGAGCAATAAAGAGGTGAATAAATGGTAAGAAGTTTGTGGACCGGCGCTTCCGGTATGATTGGACAGCAGGCCAACATCGACACGATTTCCAACAACCTGGCCAACGTTAATACCCATGGGTACCGGAGAATGCGAGCTGATTTTGAAGATCTGATCTATCATACGATCAGGACTGCCGGTACTCCAGCCACGGAAGAGACAGTTGTTCCCGTAGGAACCCAGATGGGACACGGCGTTAAGCTGGCCGATACCCAGCGTATCTTCAGTCAGGGGGCGTTGCAAACTACGGAAGTTCCCACCGACATGGCCATAGCCGGTGAAGGCTTTTTCCGGGTTCAGCTTCAGGACGGAACGTATGCGTATACCCGCAACGGTAATTTTGAAGTTGACAGGGACGGCCGCATGGTTACCAGTCAGGGGTATTGGCTTTTGCCGGACATTGTTTTTCCAGAACACTTCCTGCCCGAAAGCATCAATGTTACCAAAGACGGAAGGGTAGAAGTAAAAGTTCCCGAAATAAACGGCGATGAACCCATCCCCGTAGGCCAAATTGAATTGTACCGTTTTCCCAACCCTGTTGGTTTAACAGCTTTAGGTGAAAACCTTTTTAAAATTACCAATGCTTCGGGCGATCCTATTCCCGGACGGCCGAACGAAATGGGCTTTGGTATGATCGTCCACCGTACCCTGGAAATGTCCAATGTGGCAATAGTACGCGAAATGGTAGACCTGATCGTAGCCCAGCGCGCCTATGAATTTAATTCACGGACCATACAAACCACCGACAATATGCTCGGCACCGCAACATCCCTTAAACGATAAATCTACGGAGAAAAGTAATGGCGGAGATAAACGGAATTAACCTGGATATAGCGCGGGGTTTTGGTTTGGCTGCCGAAGGACTTAAACCGGCGGACAGGATCAATCCCCGCGACAGTTTTTCACGGTTGCTTAACGATACGATTAACCGGGAAAATCAATCCATTAATGTTTCGTCTCATTCCGATCGTTCGGAATCGCCAAATACTGCTTCGGCTGCATCCAGACCAACAGTTACAGCGGCCGGCGTTGTACCGAAAGATACCCACATTGACAGAACGGACAAACTCTACGAACAGTGCCTGGCACTGGAAACCTTTCTGGTTAAAAACATTTTAACCGCTATGCGGAAGAATGTTATGAAGTCATCGCTTATCGACACAGGTTTTGCCGGAGAGATTTACGAAGATATGCTCTGGGATGAGTACGCAAAAGACTATACTAAAAACGCAGGCTTCGGGCTTGCAGACCTTGCCTACCTGGAATTAACCGGACAACGTGGTAGAAGACCTTGAGGCAAAAACGGTGATTGACACCCAAGCGCTGACTCCCTTGCATATTCTTATTTTACACCCTGTGCATAACAATGTCCCCATGAATGCCGACCAGTTCCCTTTTAGGGTTTATCGTCAAGTCCATTCCTTCAAGAATCCATGCGCCGAGCAGTATGTCAGGTGCGTCGGGTATTACCAGTGCCTCACAAACCACGTGGCGGTTTTGCCACCAGACTTCCAGCGGCCCGGCCATTGGATATTCCGAATTTTGCCCGTCGGCAAGAGTAGCCTCTCCGACGCCTGTATTACGTAGTCCGAGTTTTTCTTTGGTTTCATTGTTGATGACGATAGTCCATGCGCCTGTATCAACAATTGCCTGTACTGTTATCTGCCTGATTTCATCCTTTTTGATATACCCTTTTTCTGCAAATGCCTCGTCAATCACGTTTTTTAGGGTTAATTCAGTATATACAATGCTCATGTTTTAACTTGAATACTATCATAAAATCTCTAAAAAACCAAGAAAATCTGCGTAAATATGACATGCATCATAACCTGTTGGCTGAAGAAAGCAGTTTCACTCATGGTTTTTATCAGCGTAAGCCTGTCCCTTTGCTTGAATCACCGTAAATAACCTTTCTTTTTATCAAAAAATTGGTATACTAAAGGAGATATTGAGGAAAAACATGGAGTATGAATTTGAGAAAGCAAATGAAACAGAAACATCGGCAAAACGGATTGAAGTTATACAATCTTTTTCGCAGGATATAATTGAAAAAGTAAATTACAAGCAAAAAATATCAGAAATTAAAAATATTGGAAAAATAACTATTTATAATGATATTGTATTTAATCATAGTGTTGATATTTTGAATGACTTATTTGATTATAACTTAGGTGGATACCAGAAAGCAGTAAAAATAATTAATAGCCTAAAACAAATATGGTTCCCAAAATTAAATAAACAAAATAAAAAATATAAACAAAATCCCGCAAAACTTGGACAGGTTAGAGCAGCCTGTTGGTCAAATATACTTTCTTCTGATGGGATGACTATTACTCAAGAATGGATAGCTACTGATTTTTTTCCTCCAAAAAGAACAAAAAGAAAAGCAAATGAATGGAAAATTGCAGACATTGGTGTTTTCTCAAAATTAATTAAGGGCGATTATCAATTTTCAGGAATTTTTCATTATGATCAAGAAAATTCTCACGATTATACAACAGTCTATAAAAGAGAATCAAAAGAACTACTTTTTAATGAATGGAAATAATATTGCGCAGGGTGTCACCGTATATCCGATAGTGTTGTTTTATTTGCCTACCCCAAATATAGCGGAGGTAAGAAGGAAGAGGAACCTTGTTTCACCTTTGCAAGCCCTGTGCCTCTGTGCCTTCGTGAGAAATTTTCCTCTGCGTTCTCAGTGCCTCCGCGTGATAAAATTCCAATACATGCCATTCGCGCCGCGGCTACCTTACTCAAAAACACCTTGTAATGCTATAATGCCAATAACGAGGAGCAGCGCATCAGAGATACAGAGGATCTAAAAGTGGAAACACGGTCGTTTATGGGTTTGCGAGGGGTTTTAGCATTGAAAACACCCATATTTTACGATATTGTTTATTAGTGAGAATATTCAAGAATACGTGGTTTACCCGGTTTGCCGATAAAGAGGGTATTGCAGATGATGAACTGAAAGAGGCGGTCAATCGGCTTGAGACTGGACAGGCCGCCGAATTGGGAGGCGACGTATATAAGGTGCGGATAGCCCGCTCTGGTGAAGGAAGATCCGGCGGATACCGGGTGATCGTGTTTTTTTAAAAGTGAAGAACTGACGTTTTTTACTTACGGTTTTGCAAAGTCTGACAGGGATAGTATCAGCGAAAAAGAATTGAAGAAATTAAAGAAACAGTCCGGTTCTTTATGTTCAATGTCCGAAGCTCAGATTACAACTGCCCTTCGGGAGAGGATACTTATAGAAGTACAGGGGGAAATACCATGAAAGCGAAATATCAAAGCGAACTACTCGGCGCCATTCATGAGACAGCCACGGGTTTGCATAAAATAGGCGTTATAAACAATCAAGAAATGAGCGAATATAACGAAGATTGTCTTGTTCAGGAACCCAATTCGGAATACGAAGCAGAAAAGTCCCCGGAGATGACGCACGTTACCGCTTAACAGGCAGCGTGGAGTGCCACATGGAACGTAGTCCGGCCATAGCTGTGGTTCAATAGGAACGCATGGCGACTCATTGGCCACGTAACAGTATCAGCTGTCACAATCATGTAGTGTTAAAAGGATATATTCAAAAACACCTCATAATGATATAATGCCAATAACGAGGAGCAGCGCATGGACAAAGCAGGCTTTAACAGCATTCTTTCCTTTATTTACGGCAAGGAAACGGCGGAAAAGATCCTTCCTGAACTTTTAGCAATAATCGACAGCAACAAGCCGCAGTCCGAAACAAAGCACAACAGTAAACATAGTTTACCTTTTACCCATAAGGATGCTTTTTTAATAACTTATGGAAATATGCTGTCTGCGGATACCGGTTCAACAAGTTCTGAAACCGGTCTTGCCCGGTTATTCCGCTTTCTGGAAAAGCGGAATAAAGGGTCATTTAGCTATCTGCATATACTGCCGTTCCATCCGTATTCGTCGGACGATGGTTTTTCTGTAATTGATTACCGGCAAATCGACGACCGTTTTGGTTCATGGGACGATATAGAACACTTTAAGGCACTTGATACCAATAACGGAAAACTCAAGCTGGCTTTTGACTTTGTGGTGAATCACGGCAGCGTTCAGAGCGAGTGGTTCAGGGGTTTTTTGCAGAACGAGAATGCGTATAACGCGTGGTATGTTACCCGGCCTTCCGATTATGACTACAAGACGGTGGTCAGGCCGAGGACTCATCCGTTGCTGACCGAGTTTAAGAAGGCAAACGGAGAACCGGTCTGGGTGTGGACTACCTTTAGCGCCGATCAGGTTGATTATGATTTTTCCAATCCCATTGTACTTTTGGAATTTGTAAAAATTCTTCTTGAATATGCCCGGCGCGGAGCGGGAATTGTGCGGCTTGATGCCATTGCGTATCTTTGGAAGGAAGACGGCACTCCCTGTCTGCATCATCCCAAGACACATGCGGTGGTAAAACTCTTCCGAGGTATTGTCGATTGTCTCGGCCTTCCGCTGCTTATCCTGACCGAAACCAATGTTCCCCATGAGGAGAATATTTCCTACTTTGGGAAAACCGTGGGTGATGCGGGCTTTGATACGCTGCCGGAAGCCCACATGGTGTATAACTTTGCCCTGCCGCCGCTGGCGCTGTATGCCGCAATTTCCGGCGATGCCGGGCCTTTGCGGAAGTGGGCAGGGACGCTGTCGCTGGAACCCGGCAAGTACTTCCTTAATTTTCTTGCAAGCCATGACGGAGTAGGGCTTACTCCGGCACGCGGCCTTGTGGATGAAAAAGCCTTTAAAGATGCGCTTGAAGAGGCAAAACGCCGCGGCGCTCTAATATCGTACAAATCAACTCCCCAGGGCGATATCCCTTACGAGCTGAATTGTTCGTACGCTTCGATTGTTGCGCCGCCGGGTCTTGGTACGGCAGAATTGCGCGCCCGTGCTTTTTGTGCAGTGAACGGCATTTTGCTTTCACTGCCTGGACTGCCTGCCATGTACTTTCACAGCTGGATTGGCTCGGAAGCCTGGGCTGAAGGGCCGGAGCTTTTGGGATACAACCGGGCAATCAACCGGGAAAAACCCGCCATTGATACAGTAGAAAAAGCGTTGGATGATCCGGAAACATTCCGTTACCATGTCCACCAACGGCTGAATGCGTTCCTGGCGTTCAGGCAAAAGTACCCGGTTTTTAATCCCGATGTACCGTGCTATGTACTGGAGACAGGTGAGGGCCGGAGTCTTTTTGCGCTGATTCGCGGCCCGTCAAAAGAAGGAAGTTGGGCGCTTTGTATCGAGAATATTGGTGGCAGCAAGACGAAGTTTATTGCAGAGGCGGGAATTAAACCCAATATTGCCATTCCTACAGCATATAAACAAATAGAAGTGGAACCCTGGGAAACCCGCTGGGTAATGTGGGACAAAAACGGCACAGCAGATATCCTTTCCAGCGTATAAAATTCATCCCTTTTTTGTTTGAATAATCTCAATACTATGATAGAATCTTTATTATGGATCATTTAATACAAGAACTAAATACCTCTGAGAGCAAAAATATCAACCTGGAGCTGGATATCGGCGCTATTGAAGGGTTAAAAAAGATGCCGGTTGATATGTTCGACGGTCATTTTTTGGGCGAAGCGCATACCGATGCGCTTGTTTTGTGTGTCGACGTACGCAACTTCAGTGATTTTTTATGTTCACAGGAAGACGACACCGTTTTTATGCTTATCAAGGAATTCACCTCGAACCTTCTGTCCTGTATTAACCAGTTTGGTTACGGCTGTTCGTATTATAAGTTTCTGGGAGACGGCGTCCTGGTAATCTGGGACGAAACCAACAAGGACACCATTAGCGAGGCGCTGTATATATTCGATTCATATACGGATTTTTTGGACGAAGAATTGTTTAAACCGTTTGACAGCCTGGGACTGGCCGGTGCGCTTGTTAAAGAAAAGGTATTCAAATACGAAATATCCGCCGAAGTGTCGCAGCTTAAATACCGTGATTATGTTGGTTACGGCATTAACCTTGCATGCAGACTGCAGGCATTGGCCGGCGCCAATGAGCTGATTCTTAATGAAACGCTTGCCAAATCGGATATGATACCGTACAAGATTAATGAATCACCGGAAATTATTAAAGAGCTGCACATTCTTAAAGGGCTTATGGAAGACGACCGCAAACGGGTGTTGTTTTATACAAAGTAAACGGAGGATGGCAATATTGCGGTTACAAACAGCATTGCGTATGCATTAGATCAAACAATATCCGTAGGAAATTGACTATTTTCCTTGACAGTCAAAATATCATACAGTATACTTTTTATATGGGCGATACTTTTGCTGGATCCGCCAACGGGATTTCTCGCGCTACCGGCTTTGATAGTATTGCCCTTATTTTTTAGTATTTTGTTTAAAATAAAAATGTCATGAACATAGAATTTATTATCATGTCCTTTGACTATCCTTAGTCTAACCACCAAAATTTCGGGCATCTTACCTATCTGAATGGGAGCTGCTATTAAAGTATTTTTTATTGGTTTTCCGTTAAAATCGTTTGAAATATCAATTATTTTACCTTTTTCTATCACATCCGGTATTGCAGGCAGGGCATCAAGCTTATTCTGATAAATACGGTGTTCAAAGCTGGTTTTTACTCCTGCCCGATCAAAGACTACATCACCAATATCTTCTCTATGGATGATTTTACTTCCGGTTAATTCAATCCATTCCAGAGTTTTTTCCTTGGCTTTTTTATTGTTCTCAGCTTTAATAAAATCTGCTTTTACCGTTTTTATTGGTTCTTTCAGAAGAAAATCATGGATTTCTATCTTCTCTTCAATCGTGAGTTTTTTATCTTTAAGCACATCAAATTTGTTATTCACAATTCTACATTCACCCTAACACAACCATTCAACAATACATAACTTCTCATAAAACCTTTATTTGCCGGACTGAACGCATCGGGAAAGAAAATGTTGCCACGCAGGTGGGGGAAAGGTTGACCATGAAGGCCATTTGGCGTGCTACGACGGCAGCCACGTCAAAACGTGCGTAGAAAAAAGCCACGACCAACCGGTCTGAATGGGCGTTCTTTCCCTCACCTGACAAGTAACAGATCTATTTCGATGCGTTCAGTCCACGCAATAGCTGTTATGTTACCTTAAAATGCCCGAATTGCCCGGACAGATAAAATTGATTCTTTATAGGTTTGTCTCCGAACGCAATTGCCGAAATGCTTCATCCACGGGCCAGCATAATTGCCCTGAGACGAAGACCAGTATGCAACTGGTGATAGATTGCCATACGTGCCTTTACCGTTAGCAACATAAAAAATGTAGAATTCGTCAAATTCATCACTGCTGGGAAGGAACCAGTCTGTTTTGCCGCCGCCATTGTAATTTTTACAGGCAAGAGCAGCAGGCGCATTGGCATCTATTGCAAGGATACGGGCGGTGTTTTGCCTGCCGCTGCCTATAGTAAAAGATGTACCGGGAATATCAGTCCTGTCATATTCTTTTGAAGCCCACGCAAGCGATGTACCTTGAGCAACTGGAGCTGCTTCAAGATAATAACAGGTTTTACCGGTGTCGGTCATGATAAAGCCGAAGACATTATTGCTACGATAAAAGATTATGCCGCCGCCAGGGCCTGTGTCTCCGATGTCGTATCCTTCGATTAGCGGGCCGACTATTTTTCCATACCAGGGGTTATTGCACCCACTCAAAGAACAGCACAGCAGCAATGTGGCGATCAGATATAACTTTGTTTTCATGGACATGGCTCCTTATTTAACCACAGTATACTTAACAAAAAAACATCTGTGTTATCCGTCCTTTTCCGTGTAAATCCGTGGTAATCCATTTTTGCATAGTTTCTACAACCGTAAGGCAAAAGCTACCCCCGCTGCGGCAATGTATGAGTACCCGATGCGGATGTATGGTTCTATATACCAGCGTTCGCCCAGTAGAAAGCGCCAACCTGCGGCAATGCCTGCGGAATGAGCTCCTACTCCGGCAAAGGCGAATGCACCGTGTTTATGGTTATGAATGGCCGCTCCGGCATTCAGCTGAATAAAAGGGCCGGTACACGCTTCGGCGCCCTGGAGGTAAAAGCGCATAAAAACGGTTATTTCTATGGTGTGAATAGATTCAAAGTCAACAACATAGAGGAAGCGCGACCCAATGGCGACCCCATTGCCCCCTCCCAGGGCAAAACCGGCGCCAAAAGAAACGCCATCTCGGGTGTATCCGGTAATTTCCGCCAAAGGGGCAATAAAGAAATCCGGACGTCTGACTACTGTCTGGCCAGGCAAACTAATTTCCGGTTGCACGTCGGAGAGTTCCGGAGGGGAATCTTCGCTTGTCTTTGTTTGATCGGGAGAGTATTCCGGAAGAGAATCATCGCTTGTTTCTGTTTGTTCGCCGAAATCTACAGGAGAGGATTCTTCGCTCGCCTCCTGTTGTTCGGCGGAGTCTGCCGGAGGAGGTTCTTCGCTTACATCCGGCTGCCTGGCGGAAAATATCGGTCTTAAGGGTGTTTGAGCATTGGCGGAAACAGCGGAAAGAACTATGAACAGAACAACGAATGGGAGCCTGGCAAAACCGCCTTTGTGAAATATTTGCCGTGTCATGTGTGTAATTTTCATAGCTGGTTATAGTCTACTAATAGCGATAACCGCTGATCAAGATGTACTTGCACAGTACATGCTAATAAAAACAAAAATATTATATATTCCATGTGCCAAAGCTATGCCAAAAAATGACGAGCTTTTAATGTATGCAAGGGAAAGTACCATGGCCGCCAGAACTGCATTGGCAATACCCCAGGGGCCTTCATAGGCATGGCACAGAGCAAAGATCAGGCCGCTAACAACGAATGCATTAATGACGGAGCGGCGCGTTCTTTCTCGGATTTGCTCAAGAAGCCGCTCCGGAAGATAAACCCGGAAATAGGCTTCTTCCAGGAAACCTACGCTGAATGAAAGGAGTATTGCATCAATCCAGCCTTTTGTCCCGCCGGGAGGAACCAATTCTTCCGGCGGCACATAACCGGTACGGGTTGCACAAAAAGAAACGGCAAAACCGGTTAAAACAAGAGCGGGGAGGGCGGCAGACAGGGTCAGTACATCCTTTTTGGGGGATATCGAGGGCTTTTTATCCATAAGCAGCAGAATCAAAACAAGTGCGGGAATACGCCAGAGAAGCGAATAACCTATACCTTCAAACGGATAGTGATGCGGAGTGTTTGGAGCAAAAAAGATTACAAAGAACAGCACTGCTGCTTCCAGCAGTTTCCGCTTTCGGTTCAGACCTTTAATAATCACCCCTTTTTGTATATATTAATAATAAGGTAGAGTATACTGGAAATGGCCGATAATATGGAAGGAATTGCTTAATGCTTGCAACCATTCTGGTTATTATCATAGTTGTCTCCGGGGTTTTAATCCTGATCTTTTCCCAGCAAAATAAAGACAAGAAAAACTCGTGGATTCAGTTTTTTGCAAAGGGGAAGGATGCGGGGTTTTCTTTTCAGGAGATAGAACTGCTCCGGCGGCTGGCGATTAAAAGCGCCCTGCCCGATCCCACAGCTCTTTTCTGGTCTCAGAATCAGCTGGAAATGTGCATCAGAAACATGGTACGTACTGCAAGATTGTCCGGAGGGGGAGGCGACCAGTCTACCCAGGATTTTCTTTCCAAATTATACGATTATCGCAAAAAGATAGAAATGGAAAAGCCCAAAATCAAAACAGGTATTACCAACAGCCGCCAGATCGAAGAAGGTCAGCATATCAGAATACTGGTAAACGGCCAGGGAGTATTTCCTTCCAGAATTGTAAAAAACATAGGCCAGTACCTTACCGTTGCCCGTCCAACCACTCCCAAGCTGCCGGCAAGTTTTTCCTGGACGGGCCTGAAGCTTTCAGTTTATTTCTGGCGGGATGACGATGCAGGCTATGTATTTGATTCCGATGTCCAGGATGAGGTCTTTTCCAAGGGTACTGCGTCGTTAAAAATAAGCCATGGCGAAAACCTTATAAGAACCCAAAAACGCCGTTCCATACGATTAAAAACCCACAAGCCGGCTTTCCTCTATATTTTGGACAGTAACCAGGCGTCACATAATGTAGAGATGAGTCCCGGCCTAAAATGTTTTGTGGAGGATATTTCTGATTGCGGCTGTGCAGTTCTTGTAGGAGGGAAGGGCGCTGCGAGCCTGCGAATTAAAGTACAGTTTATCCTTAATAACAGGCCTGTTTGCATCTCCGGTACGGTTCGATCCCTGGATTATAACGAAGAAGACAACAAATCCCTTCTTCATACGGAAGCAGACCCCATGCCGCTGGAGACCCGTAACCATATTCTTGGGGAAGTGTTTGGTATGCTTCCCGAAGAAGATGATGAGCTTCCTTTCCGGGTTTTGGACGAAGAAGCATCCAATAAATCTGATGGTGAATTGGTTGGAGTAGCAGATGAGGAAGTTCCCGTTGCAAGCGCTGTGAGCGATGATGCCCTATAGTAAGAAGGGGGTACTATGACTAAAAAAATTATACTGTTTATTATTATTGTAATTTTGTTTGTTCCGGCTCTTTTTGCTCAAACTCAGGGAATCCTGAGCAGCCCGGGAGAGACAATTTTACAGTCCTATGAACGAATCTTTATCCGGTCAAGCCTGAGTACCAAGGTAAATGTCCTTTCCGATGCAGCCAATGATGAAGCGGCATCCGAATTTTACGGACAATTATGCGAATTGGCATTGCGTTTTGTTATAGATAATGCTTCGCTTTTCCGCAATGATCCGGATATGATCAGTATTGCAATTGCGGCTGTCAGGGGAGTCGGTGAATATACTTTTTTCCCCGCGACAGAAGCGGTGTGGCAGGTTTTTTTACGCTTTCCCGACAAGGTAATCCGTTACGAGATTCTTGAGGTACTGCCGGAATTGGATACCCAATCCCTTACAGGGCAAATAATAGAATTTCTTGCTGAACAAAACCGCCGGAATAGTTCCGGAATACCCTCCGATGAAGGGCTTCTTTTGCCGTTGTTTGCAATTCTTGGCAGTACCGGAGATGAATCATGTTATCCTGTTCTTCTTGCATCAAGTGTTATGTATTCGGATTCTTTGGAAGAAGAAGCAATTAAGGCGATTTATAAAATCGGCGGAAATATTCTTGATTTTTGTTTTAGGGTAATTATCGAAAATCCGCCCGAAGAAAAACTTTCTGCCTTTAAACTGGTTCTTTCCTGGGAAGGGCTTTCCGGAGAAGAAAAATGTAAACTGGCGGAAACAGCTCTGGAAGTGGCTCTGGCTGTTCCCGGTGACAGGCGGAGCGGGATTCAGGAACTTTCAGAAGCATCGCTGCTTATTATCAGGGAAACAGGGTGGGTTCGAGCTCTGCCTCAGGTATTAAAATATTACAATCAAAGCCTGGTCATGTTCAGAGCGGATCTTTCATTTAAACAACCATTAATCAATGCCATTTACTGTTTGGGAAATCTAAGAAACGCCGATGCAGCCCAAATTCTGGCCCTTCAACTGGGTTTGTATAATTCCCGGTCTGCTGATTTGGAGACGGAAGAACAGGAAATAGTACTTGCTTTAATTAATGCATTGGGTGAATTAGCCTACAAAGCTTCGTATGACGGACTCCATTATGCAACTATGCTGCCGTATCCAGCCACTATAATTGAAGCTGCACAGACTGCACTATCAAAATTAAAATGGTGAGGGTGTGTGCATGAAAAGTTTTTTCTCTTTTTCAGACTTTGTACAAAGTCCCGGGCCAAGTCCTTTAATTGTTGCTGCCTGTGCGGCGATTCCGGTTGTGTATATTTCCCTCCCGGCAGTGCGTCTCTGCCTGCTTGTTTTGTTTTGCTTTATTTTGATTACGAGTCTTGTTTGGTTTTTGGCCGGTGTATTAAAAAAACCGATTAAGGTTTTACATTCCAACAATCCGTTTTATATACGAATTTGTTTTGCCGGAACCCTGGGTCTGATTGTTGGTTTTGTTTGTGCTGTAAGAATAGAACAATGCGCTCCGGGTCTTCCCCTGGAAACGATTTCTTCAATAAAAGGAAAACTCCTTAATGATCCCCGTTCTTTTGCTTCCGGTCTTGGTCAAACTACAGAAGAAGAACGGGGTATGGCCGTGATGCAGCTCTCTGAAACCGGAAACCTTTCCGGCTCTGTACGCGGTTCCGCCCGCGGCAGAGCGTTGGTTTTTTTTCCGGCAGGTACCATGCCCAGGTTACGGGATTTCGGCAGGGGAGCAGAACTCTATATCGAAGGCAATTTTTCACCGGATGACAGTACGGAAGGCAGAGCTGCTGTTGATCCCCGTTTCCGTGCAGCGTCGGTTCATATTATAAAAAAAGCACCGGCATTGGAACGGATGCGGACCGTTGTAAGAAGCGCTGTTCTTGTGCAGCTTAAGCCAAAAGCCTGGGGAGGGCTTGCAGCAGCTCTGCTTCTGGGTACCAGAGAAAATCTTGAAGGAACATTGGCAGTTTCTTTCCGTAACGCCGGGCTTTCCCACATTCTTGCTCTTTCGGGAATGCACCTGGCTTTTATTTCCGCCATGCTGGCCTTTGTTTTAAAAAAACCGCTTGGGAAAAAGGGTTCTATTATTGCTGGTTTTGTTTTTATTGTCCTTTATGTGTTTCTTGTTGGGCCGGAACCAAGCCTTGTTCGCGCTGTAATTATGTATGGACTGGGGAGTTTTTTAATTCTTACCGGAACAACAAGGCAAACGTTTGCTTTGCTTTCTGCCGCTTTCCTTATTCAGATACTGTGGAATCCATCTTCCGCATACAGTATTTCTTTTGTTTTAAGTTACCTTGCTTTGGGAGGCATATTGGTATTAAGCAATCCGGTGCTTGTACTTCTTAAAGGCCGGCTGCCTTTATCATTGGCTATGGGGATTAGTGCATCTGCAGGCGCTTTTTTGGTTACCGCTCCTGTGGTTTCGGCGCTTTTTGGTGTACTGCGTCCTGTAGGATTAATTGCCGGGCTTGTTGCTGCGCCGCTTTCGGGGATTTTTATGGCTCTTTCTTTTTTATGGCTTCTGTTATCAAAGGTTCCCTTTATAGGTATAATTATTGGGACTGTTCTTAATAAGCTATTAATCGCTCTACAGTTTTTTATGCAATGGAGCATTTCGCTTTTTGCACGATTTCCCGGTTTATCGCTTCCGTTTCCTGCAATCTGCACCGTTACACCATTGTTGATTGTTTGTCTATTGGTATTTGCAGACTGGTATGCCCGTTACAGAAATGAATTTGCCCGATTCGCCTGAGCCAACAACAAAGATGGCTGGTTTTCCCAACTATAATTCCGGCCCTGCTTTGCGTTCTTTTCTGGACGGGCGGGGTTTGTCTATCCGGAAACAATGGGGACAGAATTTTTTGATTAACCCAAGGGCAAGGCATTTTCTTGTTGACGCACTGGAAGCAGAAAACGGCGCGGCGGTTTGGGAAATTGGCAGCGGTCTTGGCTGTATGACGCACGAACTCCTGGGGCGGAAGTTAAAGATCACCGCTTTTGAAATCGATCCGGGACTTTGTTCTGTTCTGGAAGAACTCTTTGCTGCCTGGCCTGATTTTACATTAATCCGCGGCGATGTACTAAAAACCTGGAAAACAACGGAAAGGGCTCCTTATCTTTTGGGAAATTTGCCCTATACCGTCGCTGCCGTACTTTTGGGAAACCTTATTACAGATAATTGTTTTTTTTCAAGGATGATCATTACCGTTCAGAAAGAAGTTGCCCTGCGTATGGCGGCGAAGCCTGGTTCAAAGGAGTATTCTTCGATTTCCGTGCTTTGTTCTTCCGCCTATACGATGAAGATTATTATGACACTCAAGGGGCAATCGTTTTATCCCGTTCCCCGCGTTGATTCTGCGGTTGTTTGTTTTGAAAGACTGCCCAATGTACCGCTGCCCCCACCGCTCTTTTATCCGTTACTTCGTTCCCTTTTTGCATCACGTCGGAAAACCATAGCCAACAATCTGCTGAATTTTATTTCACGTTCCTGTATACTTAACAAAACGGGAACCGCTGCCGCAATTGCGGAAGATGTTTTAAAATCATGCGGACTTACGGGCGGTGAAAGAGCGGAGAAGCTTCCCTGCGGAACTTTTCTGGCACTTGCTTCCGGATTAGAGAATTGTATCAGCTGTGCCGGAACAAAAATTAAGGAAGGTTCATGAACATTGCAGAGCGAATAGAAGCAATTAAAGAAAAAATGGAAAAAGCCGCCCTGCGTTCCGGAAGAAAGCCCGGTGAGATACAGCTTATGGGGGTAAGTAAATTTCACGCTGGAGAAAAAATTGAAGAAGCAATTAAAGCCGGGCTTATGCTTTTTGGCGAAAGCCGTGTTCAGGAAGCTTTAAAAAAATATCCGGTATTAAAAGAAAAGTACCCAAAGCTATGTCTCCACCTGATCGGAAGACTTCAGCGGAATAAAGTTAAAAATATCAATGGTTTATTTGACGGTGTTCAGTCTTTGGATCGGGATGAACTAATACGTGCGTTGGGAAATGCGGCGGCTGAATTGAACGATAAAAATAAAACATTAACAGTACTGTTGGAAATGCATACCGGGGAAGAATCTAAATCCGGATATCCTGATGAAGATGCTCTTTCCCGCGCTGTGGAACTGGTTTTGTCTTTTCCCGGCCTGAAGCTTTCCGGTCTTATGACCATGGCTCCCTTTACCCAGGATAAAAATGCTATTCGGCAGTCATTCAAAAAACTTTTTGCAGCCCGTGCCCGACTGGAACAGCGTTTTCCTCAAACGGATTTTTCCTGCCTTTCCATGGGCATGTCAAATGATTATGAGATTGCCATAGAAGAAGGCTCCACACTGGTCAGAGTAGGTACGGCTGTCTTTCATGCTGGAGAGCCGCAATGAGGCGAATTTGTTGTTTGCTTTTTCTGCTGATCCCGGCGCTTGTTTGTTTCGCTCAAAACCATTCCGAGTATACTCCGTTTATTTTTTCCGATCTTTCGGAAAGTTTTAATTATTCTCCGCGTCTTGAAATGTTCCGCCCTGTGCCTTTGGCATCTGAAAGTGAACAATCTCAGTCAAGTATATCGATCTTTGCAAATTCACCGCAGTGGGTTAAAGACCTCAGGCGCGGCGAAATAGTTTTTTTCGGTACTTTGCCGTTTACTGTTTTCTTTACAAGAACAATCATGGATATTATCCGAATGGGCCAGAATAACTGGGATCAACGTTATGCCCCGTGGCCGTTTCAATCTGCAGGGGCTGCTGCAATTAACGGTACTGATGTATTTTGGATGTTTGCTTTTGCCTGTTCCGCTTCTCTTACAGTCTCTGTAATAGATCATCAGATAGTAAAAAACAAGCGCAAGGCTGCATCAGCTGCGGATTATTAATGAATTGCACATATTCCGGAACAGCAGAAGGAATCGTAAACAGTGTCAGGCTGGACCGTTATATTGCAGAAACACTGCGGATTTTAAGCCGTTCGCAGATAAAATCACGATGTCTGGAAGCAAAACTCAATGGTAAAATAGTAAAGGTTTCTCATCTGGTAAAAAATTACGATATAATTGAACTTTCATGGCAGCCTGCTGCACCATTGTATCTGGAACCGGAAAACATTGCACTTGATTTGATTTACGAAGATGATCGCTGCGCAGTAATTAATAAAGCCCAGGGTATGGTTGTCCATCCCGGTGCAGGAAACCATTCCGGCACCCTGGCCAACGCTTTACTGTGGAGGTCTAATAATAAACCGAATGCATGGCCTTTGAACAGACAAACAGACTCTGACTCTTCTTTATCATATAGAAATGGCATTGTTCACCGGCTGGACAAAGATACTTCCGGCGTGATTGTTACCGCATTCGACGATGAAGCCCTTGTCTTTCTTTCAGATCAGTTTAAGGCAAAAACAGTCAGGAAACGTTATCTTGCCATTGTACAGGGAGTTCCTGTCAATTCAGAAGGCCGCATCTTTACCCGTATGATTCGCGATCCGCGGGATCGTAAACGCTTTACCGCAATGCCAGTTAATTCTGACAGTAAACCACAAGGGAAAATAGCTCTTACCCGTTATCGTACCCTTAAATCCTGGGCAGGTTATTCTTTATTGCTTCTTGAGCCAAGGACAGGACGTACCCACCAGTTAAGAGTTCATTTAAAGTATCTGGGCAATCCAATTGTCGGTGATTCAATATATAATCCTTTATATGAAGGAAACAGAAAAGACCGGGATAAAAACTTTCCCAATTCTGCTTTAATGCTCCATGCTTTAAGTCTGGCTATTGTAATTCCCGGTGAGAGTGAACAACGTTGTTTTAAAGCGCCAATACCGGACAGGTTTAAAACTGTTATAATTGAACTTAATCGGAGAATAAAAAAGAAATAATTTTTCAATTGTATAAACATGGAAGAATTTTGGTTAACTCCTGACATGGAGCCGCGTATTGTTACAGAAACTCCTTCTTACCTGATTGCGTATAAACCTCCGCATCTGCATACTGCGCCTCTGCAGCCGGGAGAAAAAAACAACCTCCTTGCCTGGATTGCATTACGCTTTCCCGAAGTATTGCGGGTTAAAGGCCATAAAGGCATTGAAGGAGGATTGATTCACCGGCTGGACTATGAAACACAGGGGCTTGTTCTCTGCGCCAGAACAGAAACTGCAATGAAAGCATTGCTGGCTCAACAGGAAAAAGGCGAAATAGGTAAAGAATACGAAGCCGTCTGTTGCAAAAAAAACAATGCATTGCTTCCCGGTTTTCCTCCATTGCCTGCGGGTTTTACAATGCAGAAATGTATACCAGGATGTGTCTCTGAATGTGAGTCAACAATAATCGAAAGCGCCTTTAGACCGTATGGAAAAGGCCGGAAAGCGGTTCGTCCTCTCCTGACAGGAAACGCTAAACACAAAATGGGAGAGCTTTACCGAACCGAAATTCTGTCCTGTACCGAAATGGGCGGCAAATGTTTTTTTAAGATATGTATACGTAAAGGGTTTCGCCACCAGATACGCTGCCACATGGCATGGATAGGTCGGCCCATACTGAACGATTCATTGTATGCTGAAGGCGGCGGCGATTCAAATTTTCTGGCGCTAAGGGCTACGGGGATACTGGTGGGGGGAGCAGGGAGTAGGGCAAAATTCTCAAATTCGGGAGGGAAATAGTTAACAGTAGCGGTTAATGTATATTGGACTATTATTATCTAGTTTTTATTTAAACCAAATACCCTGCTACCAAATTTTTCCTTATATAATTTTTCATATTCAATTACTTCATCAGATTTTAAATTACTTGGCAATGTTTGTAATATTGTAAATTGAAAATTATACTTATACTTTTTATTGTTTTTTTGAAGATCAATTAACAAATCATTTCCACCAGAACCTGTTTTGACATAATTTTTCCATCTGCCCCATATTCCATTTTCTCCGTATGCAGAACCAATATATTGTTTACCTGTTTTTTTGTCCAATATAAGATAAATTCCAGACACGGAACTTAATTTGCTTTTCCATGTATAGTTTGCATCAGAATTGTTTACTATTTGCTCCAATTTTTTAAATGATAGTATAAAGTCCAAATATCCAGAAAAATCCTCAACAAATCCTTTCGGTTTTATTTCTATAACTTCTTTATTACAATTTTTTTGAACCCAAGCTATTGTGCTAGAACCCCAATCAATAATAACCCTTTGTTCTAAATCTTCAAATCCTTTTTGTTTTTCCAATAAATAATAAACTGCAGAAGTCAAATTATTGTCATATAATTCCTTTACATACTTGTCTATTGTTCCAGCTTTCTTTGCATTTATTTTTCCATTTACTTTGAACACACCCCAAAATAAAGCTTTTGTTGATTCTTTGGCGATAAATGAAACCACATAATCGCATTCGAATCTTTCTTTACCATTAATACATTGGTATTGTTCAAGTAAATCATTGTCAATTAGTTTTTCCATTATATGATTAGGTAATTTATGGCGGACCATCCTAAAAGAACTAGTTACATCAAAGCCTCGAGCTTTTAATAAATCAGAAAATAGTATCATTTATTTATTCTTTGCCCCCAATTTGATTTTTTTTGTTTTATTTTGCAATATCAAAAACAACGTAAACGGTGTTTTCCAATACAATTTTCCGACCTGTGGGCAAATATGAATCAGAATCCGTCATACAGTAATCAGCATCTTCATTCATTTGTGAATTACTCCTCGAGTATACCCCAACAGAATCTCTATCAGTTATGGAATTTGCTTTAATAATTCTCACGCTAGCCAATGCTGCATATTGCTCAGCTTTATCAACGGCGTTTTTAAAAGATAATTCCCTTACAGTTTCTAAATACTTCTTTTTATTTTTTAATCCGTATTGAATGTCGCAATCATTGAGAAATTTTAACGAAGCAATCTCGCTAATAACTTTTCTTGCATTTTCTTCATTTTCCCTTGTTGCATCCATTTCAATATTGACTTTTTGATTAACATCATAGCCTAAAAATTCATGCACTTCTTTTTTCCATTCATATTTTGGGCCAAAGCTTAAATCAACGACATGAACCCAATTTTCTTCAATATTGTATTGCTTGATTAATTCAAAAAGTTCTTTCATGTTGGAGTTAATACCTTCCAGTGACGATTTCATATTATTTGAGCGACAAGCTAAAGATATAAAAATGTTTAAAAAATTAGGTTCGACAAAAAGCTTCCCATACCCAGTAACAGAAATGACATTCTCTTTCTCATTTGTGCTTACTACTTTCATAAAGTACTCCTATTATAGGAGTCTATCATGTAAAATAATATTAATCAAATCCCATTTTGCGAGGGTTACGCTTAGCAGCAGCTACCAAATTCGTCTGGTGTTATAACATCAGTTATACCCCATATTTAGTGTGATCCTCTTTTAATAAAATATTTTCATAATTTTATAACAAGCACAGTTTATTTTAAAACCACTCCTTTACATACTCACCACAAACCGCAGGGACTGTTAAGGACAGCTGCCAACATTGCAACACCCTGTTCTGCAAAAGCATAAGGCATAAAGCGTCTGCCGCCGTGCTGTTTACTTGATATTCCAGAATGGAATATCAAGTTTTCCCATTCTTCTTTCGTAAGTTGAAACATGAAATCGCTGGGGAAACGTCCAATATTACGTTTTATGGTTTTATTCAAATTAAATGTCTCAACTTGATACAAAGCTGCCAAGTCACTGTCAAGCATTACTTTTTGTCCCGCCCACTAACCGCACGGCAAAGCCGTGTAATTTCAATAAAATCATCATGGCGTAGCGCAAATAATTTAAACCGTAAGAACTAATGCGTGAGGGCTTTAGCCCGAACAGAGCGCGCCGCATTTCGTAAATCATGCTTCGATTGGTGTTTAGCTACACTACCGGAATTTGGCAGCTGCTGCTATGCGTAACAAAACCGGCCCTGATATTGGAACGGATTTCGTTTATTCTTACAGAATCATCAAGGGCTGTAGCTTCTTCGTCAGTCATTCTTGCCATAGTTTTCCTCAGCCAACCATAACATGATAAGTGAGAGAGAGCAAGTGAGGTGTTAGAGTTAATGCTTACAGCGGCAAACATTTTGTGTGTATACTAATTCTATTGGAGGGATTATGAACATTCGGAAGGCTCTTTTTTCACTTATTCCGCTGCTGGTTATTGCGCTTTTTTCCTGTAAACAGGAAGCGTTTGATCCCCCAAGCCCGGAACTGGTTTCCGCTTATTCCGGCGGAGTAGTGGACAGGGG
>Ga0082212_10003999_pt1 | contig 20653 bp, 14 predicted proteins | sample TergutNt197P3_FD_71548 | JGI IMG/M metagenome (GOLD analysis project Ga0082212, IMG submission 71548) | Neocapritermes taracua P3 segment gut microbial communities from Petit-Saut dam, French Guiana - Nt197 P3 | ecosystem: Host-associated > Arthropoda: Insects > Digestive system > Gut ... | reverse complement strand
TGAGCAGACGCTTGTTCGTCAACCGGAAGACTCGCACCAAATTATCCGAAAGAAAAAAAGCAAAAGAAGAATACTGATACCCTTGTTGATATTTATTTTTGCGTTTTTAGGCTATGGCGTGGTTTATCTTTTGGATTTGTCTAAATCAAACAGTGATAGAAACTTTGCAAGCGGGATTACCCTGCCCGATCCCGGATCGGCAGAAACGGATGAAACGGCAACCGTAGGCGGTGAAGAAAATACGCAAGAATCCTCCCGACCGCCGGTCGTCGAATCGACTGCGCCGAATGTGGCCAATACAAATGCAACAAACACAACCGTTTTGCCGGAGAATCAGATTACGCCTTCCGATGAGGAAGAAAATACGATTTCCTTGGAGATGCGTATTGCGGAATACAACGCCTTGCTGGAAAGCGGAAAAACCAAAATGGAACAAAAAAACTATACGGAGGCAAGAGTGGATGCCGAAAAAGCGCTCGAAACAGGCAAAACAGCGGGTATTGATATATCAGATGTAAATAAGTTGATTGCAGATTTGGATGAACTTGAAAAAGAAGCGCGATTGGCAAAATATGAAATTTTAATGGTATTTGGAGAACTACAACTTGTCTCCCTGCGTGAAACCGGCAAACGTGGCGCTATTGACGCCTCCGGTAATGAAATTATTCCATGTAAATATCGAACTTCTATTACTCGAACGGATGGGAATCGCGATTTCATTCTTGACGATAATCACACAGATATTTATGATAAAAGCGGTCAGCTTATTAGGAGTATTGATTCGTCTGTTCAATAATAAAATCATTGCTATTTAATGGCAGGATGCTGTCGCTACTCATTCGACGAAAGAAATGCGTAATCTTCAATATAAAATTGTATTTTTGTCGCGTAAGTTTTAAAGAATGAAAGTATATCTTGATAATTGTTCATATAATCGTCCTTTTGACGACCAAAATCAAATGCGTATCTATTTGGAAACGCAGGCTAAACTGTATATTCAAAAGTTGATACAGGACGGTGGCTTATTGCTTGCTATTTCGTATGTTTCACGTTACGAGAACTGGAATAGTCCCTATTCAAAAAATAAAATTACAGTAGAAAAATTTTTTGAAAATGCCACAATCTTTGTTGATATTGACAAAGCAGATACAATTGAAATGAAAGCCAATGAAATTATGAGATACGGTGTGAAATCTAAAGATGCACTGCATCTTTCATGCGCAATAGAGGCAGCGTGTAATTATTTCATAACCACCGATGACGGAATTTTAAGAAAATACAGAACCGGCGAAATTAAAGTTTGTTCACCGGTAGAATTTATAAATATTTGGGAGGACTTTTTATGTACACCACAGCAGCCATAATGAAAGACGGCATTAATTGCCTTGTAGAGCGATTGGGAATAATCGAAACGGAAATTTTCATATCCCAAATCATTAGAGAACCATTTGACTACACTAAATGGCAAAGGGAACACTATGCGGAAATGTCTGTAGCCGAATTGAACAAAAGGGCTATAGATTATGCAAAAAACAATCCAATGGCAAAAACGGAACAGTAACGGTTTGGCGAATCCGGTTCGAAAGATTTATCATCTCTTTTTACTTTTTCAGGTAATACGGGGCAAAAAAAAATCTTTTTTCGGAAAAGGAAAAATATTTCCCCAAAAATTTAAAAGTACTTTTGGGCATTATTATTTTTTATTTATATCTTTGCCGCCGCTTATTCAATGATGCGGCAGTAGCTCAGTCGGTAGAGCATCAGCTTCCCAAGCTGAGGGTCGCGGGTTCGAATCCCGTTTGCCGCTCATGCTGATAATCAGGTATTTACGTAAATTTGAACACTTTGTAAAGCCGGTTATTTATAGTCCTTTAATCAATATAAGATATGGGTTTCAGAAGAAGTCTTTTTTTATTTACGTGCGTTTTGTTTTTTTATGCAGGTATGGCGCAAAAAGTTGAATTAAAGGGGAAAGTAACCGACCGTTCGACGGGAGAGCCGTTAGTGTCTGCATTAATTAAAGTAAAGGATACTTCTTTTGGTACGTTTTCGGACACAGACGGAAATTACTCCCTTTTGTTTGAAAATAAGGGTGTTTATACCATTTCGGTAACTTATGTGGGTTTTCAGGAAGAAACCTGGAAAGTCGACTTGCAGCAGAATCAAACGATGGATTTTTTGCTGGATAACAATTTGCATCTGAATGAGGTTGTTGTGTCGGCAGCCGCTCCGGATGAACGGGTAAGGACGGTCACGATGGGCATTGAAAGGCTGTCGGCTGTAGAAATTAAACAAATGCCTGCATTGATGGGCGAAGTAGACCTGCTGAAAGCCATTCAGTTATTACCGGGCGTGCAGGCAGCTTCGGAAGGCGGTTCGGGCTTTAGCGTGCGCGGCGGTTCGCCTGACCAGAATTATATCCTGATTGATAATACGAATGTTTACAATGCTTCGCATCTGCTCGGTTTCTTTTCGGTTTTTAATAATGACGTTTTAAGCGGACTTGACCTGTATAAGGGCGACATGCCTTTGAAATACGGAGGCAGGCTGTCGTCCCTGCTGGATGTCAGGACAAAAGACAGTCATCCGGAAAAACTGAAGGGGGTAGGCGGGATCGGACTGATATCCAGCCGGCTGACATTGGAAGGGCCGTTTAACGACAGGACTTCCTGGCTTGTTGGAGGCAGGCGCAGTTATGCCGATCTGTTTTTGAAATTATCTGCTAATAAATCGTTACGACGGTCGGCAGTTTATTTTTTTGATTTGAACGGAAAGTTAACGCACCGTTTTTCCCAAACGGATGTTATTGACTTCAACGGTTACTACGGGAAAGATAATTTTAACGCTGATCCGGGAAAGTTTTATTATGGAAATGGAGCGGCCTCATTAACATGGCGACATATTTATACCGACAACATCTCATCAAAGATTAGTTACAATTTAAGCAGGTATGATTACGGGCTGGAGTCAAAATTGGAAAGCGCTTCTGCCACGTGGGTATCAAGCATCACGGATCACATGCTTCGCTTAGACATGAATCACGTCATCAGTGATTTATGGAATATGACATACGGTCTGACAAGTACATACCATCAGTTTCAGCCGGGACATGCCACGCTACTGGGTTCGGCAGGCTATAAGGTAGATGGAGCAAATGCGCTGGAACATGGCATTTATGTTTCAAACGAACAGAAGTTTTCAGACTTTTTCAGCGTTAAATACGGAACCCGTTTTTCTGTTTTCCAGAATATTGGAAAGGCTACTGTTTTCAGGTATGACGACGAATACCGGATGAAGGATTCAACCAACTATCAGTCAGGGAAAATATACCATACCTACACTGCCTGGGAACCACGCGCGGGCTTTGTGCTGAAAACAGGCGAGACGTCGTCTATAAAAGGTAATTATGTTCATAATGTGCAGTTTATGCAATTAGCAAACAATTCGGCTTCCGGTTCGCCGCTTGATATATGGTTTCCCGCAAGCCCCAATATCAAGCCTCAGGCGGTTGATATGTTTTCCGCCGGTTATTTTCGTAATCTGTATGATAATATGATTGAGACTTCCGTCGAACTCTATTACAAGCGCCAGAAAAATGTCATAGACTTTGCCGAACATGCCGATCTGATGCTGAATAAACATCTCGAGCGTGAAGTTCGCACGGGAAAGGGAAAGGCTTATGGAGTGGAGTTCATGGTACGGAAGAATAAGGGCGATCTGACCGGTTTTGTGAACTATACCCTGTCGCGTTCCGAGCGTACAATCCCCGAAGTAAACAAAGGAAAAACATACCTTTCGCCTTACGATAAGACGCACAGTCTGAACATTTTAGCGAACTACGAACTGTCGAAGTCAATTTCGGTATCGGCTATCTGGGTCTATGCAACCGGCAATCCGACAACCTACCCTTCGGGACGTTTTGAAATCGATGGCGAATATTTCCCGATTTATTCCGGTCGGAACGAATACCGCCGACCTGATTATCACCGCCTTGATTTATCGTTTACTTATTTACCCCGGCATGACGCCAGCCGACGCTGGCATGGCGAATGGAATGTTTCGCTTTATAATGCCTACGGAAAGAAAAACCCGTGGATCATCACGTACCTTCAAAATGAAGAATCCGGCCTTCCCTATGCGCAAATGTTGTATTTATTCGGCATCGTGCCTTCCATTTCGTATAACTTTAAATTCTGATCTATGAAAATGACCAATCTCTTTCCCCAATATGTTTTCCGGATTGCGAACAGATGTAAAATGATGGCCCAATCTCCCCCCTGTTGGGGGGGGCTGTCATTGATGCTTGTCATGCTTTTTTCCTGTACGGCGCCAATCGACATACACACACGCAACAGCGAACCGGTGACTGTTATCTACGGATGCCTGACAAATGAGTACAAAACACAATTTATCCGGATTACGTGCTCCTCGCCATACTTTTATGAGGAAGACAATCAGGTGATTACGAATGCCAGCGTGAAAGTGTCGTCGTCTAACGGCAGGGAATATACATTCCAGCGCGATACGCAGGGGTATTACGTCAGCCAAAGACGGTTTTCAGCCGTGCCGGGGGTGACCTATCGCCTTACAGTCGAAATTGACGTAAACGATGATGGAAAAATAGAACGTTATGAAGCGGAAACGACGACGATTCCGATTGTTCCTGTTGATTCAATTGAGGTTAAAACAATAAATATCATGGGTTTCAGTCATCATTCGCTTGTTTTCTACATGCAGGAACCGGCAGAGACGGAAAATTATTACCTGTTTAAATTTTCGATCAACGACAGCATTTCCAATGACAGGATCAGCGATTACCTGATCTCAAGCGATCTGATGTATAACGGCGAATATGTAGACGGTGCCAACATTACGTTTTTCGAAGACGGAACCGACCCGAATGTGGTGGAACGGAATAAGGATAATGAAAATGCCTTTATGGTAAAGCCGGGTGACCGTATTCGTTTACAAATCATAAACATAGAAAAAGGGTATTATGATTTCATCAGGGATTGTATGAGGGAAAAGTATGGCGAAAACCCATTTTTCGGCGGGCCTCCCTCTAACATATGCACCAATCTGTCAAACGGCGCAATTGGTTATTTTTCAAGTTATTGTATAGAGGAAAAAGAAACGGTTGTTCCGTGAGGTGATAACATTGAATTTAACTATTCTTCTTTGTTCAATGTATGCTAATTTCTGACAATTAGTGTTTTACCATTTAATTCGGTGTGGTAGTACCGTAAGGGGTATTTGGAGGGGCCGACAAAACAAGCGCCGGAACCGTAATTTAAAATTGTTTCGTACTTGCTGCCACATAATTTGCATACGGCATTATATTCGTTGTCAATTTCAACGACGACATCCTTTCGCGCCTCATTCGGACATGCTAAATCGAAGGCTTTGTATTCATCAAAAATTGTATGTGTTACAAGAACGCCGCCATAGCCTGTAAATTCTTTGCCGTGAACCGTATTATTTAAAGTAAATATTTTATGAGTATTATGTCCGATTAATTCTCTATCTCTATCGCTAAGTTTGACCTCAAGATAAACGCGAAGTAACGGTATTGGATTGGTGTATTCTTTGGTACATGTAAAAAAGAATACGATCATACAGCCAGTTAGGATGAAACGTCTCATGGATGTAAGAGTTTTTGTTCTGCTTCGGTCGCCTGAGTGAAATTAAAACTGCCGATGACCTGTTGTTTCAAAGCCACAATTGCATCATTGCAGAGATTGCCGATACTGCCTTCGTGCGTATGATGGATACGGGTATCGGATGTAAAATCGTTCGCTTCGATGGCCAATCCGACTTTTTTATAGGCGTCGCGGAAAGGAAGGCCTTCGCTGACAAGGCGGTTGACTTCTTCAACACTGAAAATCGGGGCATATTTCGCATCATCCAATATATGTTCGTTTACTTCTATTTCGCTCATCATTCGCGTTGTCATCAGCAGGCAATCGCGCAGTTCGTCGAAAGAAGGAATAAAAATTTCTTTGATGAGCTGGAGATCGCGGAAATAGCCCGATGGAAGATTGTTGGTTATTAATGTGATTTGCTGCGGGATAGCCTGGATTTTATTGCATTTGGCGCGTGTCAGTTCAAATACATCGGGATTCTTCTTGTGAGGCATGATGCTTGAACCGGTGGTATAGGCTGCGGGAAGGCGGATGAACCCGAAGTTCTGGCTGTTGAACATGCAGGCGTCGAATGCTAATTTTGAGATTGTTGCAGCGATACCTGCCAGCGCAAAAGCGACAGTGCGTTCCATCTTACCGCGCCCCATCTGGGCATAAACTACATTGTAGTTCATCGAATCGAAGCCGAGAAGCGAAGTTGTCATTGCACGGTTCAGGGGAAATGACGATCCGTAACCGGCAGCAGAGCCAAGCGGGTTGCGGTTGCATATTTTGTAGGCGGCGAGTAACAGTTGCAGGTCGTCGGCCAGACTTTCCGCATAGGCGCCAAACCATAATCCGAAAGAAGACGGCATGGCAATCTGCAGGTGGGTATATCCGGGCATCAGCACGTCTTTATACCGGTTGCTTTGCGCAATCAGCACGTCGAACAAACCGGAAACCAGTCCTGTCAATTCGCAAATCCGGGCGCGTGTGAACAGTTTGAGGTCGACCAGCACCTGATCGTTACGCGAGCGTCCGCTGTGGATTTTTTTGCCGGTATCGCCGAGTGTGCGTGTTAGCATCAGTTCCACCTGCGAATGAACATCTTCGACGCCATCTTCAATTACAAACGATCCATTTTCGGCCAGCCGGTATATTTTTTTCAGTTCCTCCAAAAGCGGTTTCAGTTCGGCAGTTTCAAGCAATCCGACGGATTCGAGCATGGTAATATGCGCCATTGAACCAAGTACGTCATATTTTGCTAAATACACATCCATCTCACGGTCGCGACCTATGGTGAAACGTTCGATATCCTTATCAACCTGCGTGTTTTTTTCCCAAAGCTTTTGTAACATACTATTAATCAATTAAGATTTGGGCGACCGCGAGGGTCGCCCCTACAAACTAATCTCTATATTTTAACCATACGGCAATTCTGCAATCACTTCTGATATTCTGTCAATGGCTTCCTGTAACGGTTTGGAAACCATCGGTTTTATAAACGGATTGAGGTCGGCGCGAACGGTCATCTTCATCTTTGTATCATTTTCGGCTACCTGTTTCAACTGTATCCACATCAACAGCGGGACGGGCGAGTTGGTTGTCGAAAATTTTATGGTCCTGTTCGGAACGCGTTCCACAATCTGAAACTTGACCGAACCTACCGGATCGACCGTAAAACTGCATGTATCGGCATCGAAGGTAAAATTTTTAATTTTATCTTCCGGAATACGGTCTTTAATGCCTTCAAGATTGGACATATCGGATAACATTGCATAAATCCGGTCGTCGTTATACGGTATCGTCTTCACTTGACTGGTGAAATCATCCATATTATTTGTATTATTTATTTTTTCGGGGACCAGTTTGCCGGGTCTTTGCGCCATTCTTTCAGTACTGCCATATCGGCGTCGTCAATATAATTGGTTCGCAAGGCTTCTTCTATGACAGCGTTGTAATTGGAAAGCACGTAAAGCGGTACGCCGGCTTCCTTAAACTGCTGCTCTACAATGGAAAATCCATGCGTAAAGATGGCAGCCATCCCTATCGCCTCGCATCCGAAATTGCGTATAGCCTGTACAGCTTTCAGGCTGCTTCCGCCAGTCGATACAAGGTCTTCGACTACGACTACTTTTGCGCCGAGTTTCAGTTCGCCCTCGATAATATTTTCCAGACCGTGGTCTTTCGGCGTTGCGCGTATATACACAAAGGGTAATTGCATGGCATCGGCGACAAGCGCGCCCTGTGCAATTGCGCCTGTTGCCACGCCGGCAATCGCTGTGGCTTCAGGGAAATGGGTAGTGATAAGGTTAGTAAGTTCTGTCTTGATAACGGTTCGTATATCAGGATATGATAACGTTTTCCGGTTGTCGCAGTAAATAGGCGATTTCCAGCCCGACGCCCATGTAAACGGATTGTCGGGTTGCAGTTTGACGGCTTTTATCTGCAATAACTTGCTGGCAATTAATCTTTCTACGGTATCCATAGTTTTTTTTTACATTAGGTTTGGGCGCAAAAGTAGCGAAATAAAATGAAAAAAACAGTTTTTTTTATCTTTTGTGATGGTTTTCATAGAAAATAAATAAACAATGTTGTATCTTTACGGCAAAAATACTCAACATAACAAATTATTTGAAATGAAAACCTTTAGATTTTTTATCGTTGCGATGTTCCTCATGGCAGGTCTTACCGGTTGTAAAACGACAGGCATGAAAGCGCTCAAACAGGGTAATTATTATACGGCATGTATCCAGGCTATCGACAAACTGCGTTCGTCGCCCGATAATTCCAAAGCGAAAGAAGCGCTATCGAAAGCCTATTCGCTGGCCATAGACTATACGGAAAAGGAAGCCGAGCGTTTACGTGTTGCCAGGTCGGACAACAGCCGTCATCAGAAAACTTTCGACTTATATGCTTCGATGAACGACATTGCCATGCAAATATCGCGCAGTCCGTCCGCTTTACGCGTAATTCCGAATGCGAATTATTACAATCAGGAACTCGAAACGGCGCGTAATCGCGCTGCCGAAGAAAGCTACCAGCTTGCTGAAACCTACTTTCGCGCAGGCAATCGCGCGGCTGCCAGGCAAGCTCACCAGCAATTTGTAAGAACCCATTCGATCATGCCGGGGTATAAGGATGTGGAAAGTAAAATGGAGGAAGCCAAATGGATGGCAATCGTAAAAGTTGTTCTCGAACAGGCTCCGGTTGAAGGCAGTTACAAGTTGAGCGCGGACTTTTTCCAGCAAAAGGTTTATGAATATTTTGCGAACAACATACGCAATGAATACATCGCCGTATTTTCACCCGAAGAAGTCAGAACGATGCGGATAGCCCCCGACCAGAAAATCCGTTTGCGGTTTCTGGATTTTGTTGTGGGACAGAAGCGCGAAAGAACCAATACGTATGAAGTAAAAAAGGACAGTGTGATAACCGGAACATACAAGGACAACAGAGGCGTAACGCATAATGTATACGGTACGGTGAAGGCCAAAATTACGGAACGCAAGGCCGAAATTTCGTCAAGCGGCGTGCTGGAGGCTTTTATTATTGATTATAAAACCAACAACACACTCTCGCAGCAACGTTTTCCAGGTACGTTTGTCTGGTCGGATTCGTATGCGTCTTTTAATGGCGACGAGCGCGCGCTAAGTAAAAAGCAGCTGGATATGTGCAAACGCACTTCATTCGTCCCGCCTCCGCCGCCTCAGGAATTGTTTATGCAGTTTACAAATCCGATATACAACAATCTGACACGGTTTATTCAAAATTATTACAAAAATTACTAAGTAAAACAAACATATTATGAAACGCTTTTATTCTGTCTCTACACCATTAATCATGGCGATAGCCTGTTGTTTTTTTTATGCCTGCGATCTGAAGAAAGAATCACTCGATTCCTCTGATTTTGCGCCTTATATAGCGGCCTATACGGGAGGAATGATTAGTAAGGGGACGCCGGTTGTGATTGAGTTCATGGAGGATATGCCTGAAAATGCACGGGCGAAAGCGCTCGGAGAAAAACTTTTTTCGTTTTCGCCGTCCTTAAAGGGGACAACCGAATGGGTCAACGATAACACAATCGCATTTGTACCCGAAAACGAAGCGATGAAATCGGGCGTCGCCTATCAGGCGACTTTCGCTTTGGGTAAGGTGATGAAGGTGGACAGGAAATTCTCGAAGTTTGAATTTTCGTTCAGCGTGGAAGAGCAGTCGTTCAGGATATCGACAAGTCCGATAGAAGTGCAGGCTGATAATACAGTGACTGTCAGCGGTCAGTTTGTTTTCAGCGAGACGATGAAACCCGATGTCGTGAAGAAGATGATGGAGGCTACATTAGAAGGCAAAAAAACATCCTTGACGCTCGATGAGCAGAATCCTTCGCAGACTTTCCGGTTTTCAGTAAAAGGTATTGCGCGAAAAGAAGCGGATCAACATTTAATAATTACGCTAAACGGCGCTTCGGCGGGTGTTGACCGCAAGGAAACAGCCTCGGTAGTAATACCTGCAAAAGATCGGTTTCGACTGATTGATTATGAGGTGACAAGCGCGCCGGAATACAGTCTGCGCCTGACGTTTTCTGATTTGGTATCCGAATCACAGAACCTGAAAAGTATGATTTCGCTGAAAAGCGTATCGAGTTATACAACACAGGCAAATGGAAATCAGGTGATTGTCTATTTCACTCCCCGTACGGATGAAATAAATTTAACGGCGACTGTCGACAGGAATTTAAAAAATAAAAAGGGTGAAGCGCTGGAAGGAGCGGAAGAGATTAACTTTTCACTTGAACGGCCAAAACCGCGTGTTGAGATACTTTCAAAAGGCACCGTCATGCCCAATGCCGAAAGTGTGATTCTTCCTTTTCGCGCTGTCGGGCTTCGTGCGATTGATGTGAAGATCATTCGCATTTTTGAAAATAACCTGCTGATGTTTCTTCAGAATAATACGCTGAGGCATGATGAATCTTCGCAATTGCGTCGTGCGGGACGCCTCGTTTATAAACGTACCATTCGATTAGATACCGATCCGACGCGGGATATTTCAGTCTGGGAAAACTATTCGTTAAACCTGAGCGGGTTAGTCAAACAGGAGCCGGGCGCAATGTACCGTATCGAAATATCTTTCAAGCAGGCGTATGCTTCATATGAATGTGAAGACGGGGACGGGAATGAAAGCGCGCTATTGAACGCTGTCGAACTGACAGGCATGTTTGGGCAGGAAAATACTTTCGCTGATGAAGACGGGTTTTGGGATACGCCGGAAACCTATTTTTACGACAGTTATGACATGAATATTGACTGGAGCGAATATGAATGGTCGGAGCGTGAAAATCCCTGTCATGCGACCTATTATATGCAATCCGACCTGAAAGCCGTCACGAACGTACTCGTTTCCAACCTGGGTATCATTGCCAAAAGCAATCCAAACCATACCGTCTGGGTAGCCGTATCCAGCCTTTTGGATGCCAAAGCCGTTTCGGGCGCCAAGGTGACCGCCTACAACTATCAGTTACAGCCGTTAGGCACCGGCGCTACCGACGATAACGGTTTTACGGTGTTATCGCTGAAAAACAAACCTTTCATCCTTGTCGCGGAAGCAGGCGAACAAAAGGCCTACCTTCGCATGGCGGACGGCGATGAAAACATGCTGAGCCGGTTTGACGTCGGCGGCGTAGAATTGAAAAAAGGCCTGAAAGGCTATATCTACGGTGAACGCGGCGTTTGGCGTCCGGGCGATACTTTGCATGTGTCGTTTATGCTGGAAGACCGTGACAAGCAAATCCCGTCCAATCATCCCGTATTGTTCGAAGTGTATAATCCGCAGGGACAGTTCTACAAAAAAATAATATCCAACAGCGGCCTGAACGGTTTGTATTCGTTTAAACTGCCGACCTTAGCAGACGATCCGACAGGATTGTGGAACGCATACATCAAGGTGGGAGGCGCCACTTTCCATAAAAGTCTGCGTATCGAAGCCATTAAACCCAACCGCTTGAAAATAAACCTCGACCTGCCGGCCGTCCTCGAAGCGTCAAAGGGTACCGCCCAGGTGGGTATCCATGCGCAATGGCTGACCGGCGCTGTTGCGCGAAATCCGGCTGCAAAGATGGAACTTGTATTAAACAAAACGTCAGCGCCATTTAAAGGATATGAGAAATTCCTGTTTAACAGTCCCATATCACGGTTTACGTCGGATGCTACGGAAGTGTTCGACGGCAAACTGAACGAAAATGGCGACCTGACTTTCAACATGCAGATCCCGTCAGCCGAGAACGCGCCGGGGATGTTGAACGCCCATATCACCTGCCGCGTGTTTGAACCGGGCGGCGATGCGAGCATCTTCACGCAGTCCGTTCCATTTTCGCCCTATCCGGCGTATGTCGGGATCAATTTCAACCAGTCGCCCGACCAGCATTACCTGAATGTCGACGAAGACTGCCTCTTTGACGTTGTTACACTGAGTTCCGACGGTAAACCCGTTAGTCGTAATAATCTGGAATACAAGATTTACCGCATCGGATGGAGCTGGTGGTGGGAGCAGTCAAATGCGCTGAACGATTCGTACACCTTTGAATCATACATTAATAATTCGAGTTACTCTCCTGTTTTTTCGGGAAAAATCAGTACGGTCAACGGAAAGGGACAGATCAAATTCAGGCTGGATTATCCCGACTGGGGACGTTTTCTGGTATATGTAAACGATGTATCCGGCGGCCATGCAACGGGTGGAACAATCCTTGTAGACTGGCCTTCATGGCGCGGTCGTTCAAACCGCAGCGACCCCAGCGGAATAAAGATGCTCACGTTTTCGCTTGATAAAAACGATTATGAAGTAGGCGACGAAGCGCTTGTGACGATTCCCGCCGTCGCTTCCGAAGGACGCGCGCTCGTCGCTTTGGAAAATGGATCCGAAGTCATTCACCGCGAATGGGTAAACCTGAACAAAGGCGGCGAAACGAAATATAAGTTGAAGATTACCGAAAAGTTTGCGCCAAACATCTATATACATATCTCATTGCTGCAGCCTCATGCCGCTACCGCCGACCTGCCGATACGCATGTACGGCGTGATGCCGATCTTTATCACAAATAAGGCGTCGATCCTCGCACCCGTCATCACGATGCAGGACGTATTGAAACCCGAAACCGAATTTGAGGTAAAGGTGAAGGAGCAAAACGGAAAACCGATGACCTATACGCTTGCCATTGTAGACGACGGATTACTTGATCTTACCAATTTCAGGACGCCGAATCCGTGGAACGAATTTTACGCGCGCGAGGCGCTGGGTATCCGTACTTTTGACATGTACGATTATGTGATGGGCGCTTATGCCGGTAAGTTAGGCGCTTTGTTCAGTATCGGCGGCGACGGGGAGTTGAATAATTCATCCAACAAGGCAAACCGGTTCAAACCGGTCGTCATACACATCGGTCCGATCACGCTGAATGCACGCGCCGAACAGAAACATACGCTACGCCTGCCTCCGTATGTCGGATCGGTTCGCGTCATGGTGGTGGCGGGGCAGAACGGCGCTTACGGAAATGCGGACAAGACAGTTAGCGTACGCGCACCGCTGATGCTGCTCTCGTCGTTACCGCGCGTCCTGAGTTCAGGCGAAAAAATCGCGCTTCCGGTGAATGTTTTCGCAATGGAAGACAATGTGAAGAATGTGACGGTCAAGGTCGAAACGACAGGCAAACTGAAAGCAATCGACGGAAACAGCAAATCCGTCGCGTTCTCTGCGCCGGGCGACGAAACAGTTTATTTTGATATGCAGACCGGCGCGGAAACAGGCATGGAAACCGTCACGATCACGGCAACGGGAGGCGGTCATACATCTAAGGAAACCATCGAGATAGACGTCCGCAATCCGAACCCGCCAGCAATTCGGTACGAAAGCAGGTTACTTGAAAAAGGTCAGTCGGCGGAGTTCGCCTATGCGCTGGACGAGGTATACGAAGGCAACTGGGTGAAAGTAGAGATGTCGCGTATCCCGGCTGTCGACCTGAGTCGCCGTTACGACTATCTGTACGATTACAAACACTATTGCACCGAGCAGCTGACTTCGCGCGCGTTGCCGCTTTTGTTCCTGCAGGAATTTAAGGACTTGGACGCCAAAGAAGCCGAACAGGCTAAAAAGAACATAACCGAAGCCATCAACAGCCTGTACAGAAGGCAACTGTCGAACGGCGGCTTCTGCTACTGGGAAGGTCAGAGTTATATCAACGAATGGGCTACTTCGTATGCCGGCAGTTTCCTTGCGATGGCCAAAGAGCGCGGATATCAAGTGAATACCGATGTCTTGAATAAATGGATTTCCTTCCAGCGCGGTATCGCCCAGAACTGGCGGGCTAATGATAAGGCCAGCAACCGTTATACCTATCAGCAGTCCGACTTCCTGCAAGCCTACTGCCTGTATACGCTTGCACTGGCAGGCGCGCCCGAAATGGCCGCCATGAACAGGCTCAAGGAAGTGGCAAACCTGTCGCTACAGGCGCGGTGGCGTTTAGCGGCGGCCTATGCGTTAAGCGGAAAACAGGATGCAGCCAGTGAACTCATATTCAATGCTTCGACCCTCATTACGCCTTATTCGTCAAATAACCCGACGTATGGTTCGTCCGACCGCGACGAGGCGATGATTCTCGAAGCGCTGGTATTGATGGGTAAAAATGAAGACGCCTTCAAACAGGCACAAAAAGTATCTAAAAACCTGACAGGCGAGCGTTACTTCAATACGCAAAACACGGCTTATGCGATGGTCGCCATGGGACAGTTTGCAGCGAAAGCGTCCGGAAAATTTGATTTCGACTGGTACCTGAACGACCGGAAACAAAACAGGGTAGACCCCAAAAAAGCCGTATACCAGCAGCAGTTGCCAACCAATCCGTCATCAGGAAAAGTAAAAGTTGAGAACAAAAGCGACGGCCTGCTCTATTTCAGTCTGGCGACGAAGACACGTCCGATTGTCGACCAGCTGCCTGCCGAGGCCGAAGGCTTGAAACTGGATATCACCTATGCCGATATGAACGGAGCGCCGGTAGATGCGACCAGCTTACAGCAGGGAACGGATTTCTTCGCCGTTGTAAAAGTGTCGAACATCAGCGGCAGAACCGGCTATACCGATGTGGCGCTGACCCATATTATCCCGTCGGGATGGGAGATTTACAATGAACGCATGGTGGCAGCCAGCGCTTCGGAAGACGGTAGTCTGGAGTCTAAAAAGGAAGTATTCACTTTCCAGGACATACGCGACGATTGTGTACTTACCTATTTCGACCTGCCGGTCGGCGGATCGAAAGAGATTAGAGTCCGCTTACAGGCTTCGTACAAAGGCGAGTTTGTGCTCCCTGCCATCCTGTGCGAAGCGATGTACGACACTTCGGCGCGCGCGCGCACTACTGCCGGGCGGGTGAATGTGAATTAAATTAATTTTGTATATCGCCCGTCTTGCGCTATCTTTGCACAGGTTTTATTAAAAATTTAATATTTATGGAATTAGTTTACAAGGGAAAAACAAAAGATGTGTACGATTATGACGGCGGTAACTATCTGTTACAGTTCAAAGACGACGTCACAGGTACTGATGGCCAATTCGATCCCGGTGCGAATACAGTAGGACTGTCAATCAAGGGAGTAAGCAACATTTGCGTTTGCCTTACCGAGTTTTTTTTCAAAAAAATAGAAGCGGCAGGAATCCCTACGCATTATGTAACGTCGGATGTTGAAAAAGCGCAAATGATTGTACGACCAGCTACCATATTCGGCAAAGGCTTAGAGGTTATTTGCAGGCTTAAGGCAGTCGGTAGTTTTTTAAGACGCTTCGGGGATTATTGTACTGAAGGGCAGGATTTGGATTTTTTGGTTGAAACAACTTTAAAAGACGACGAACGCGGCGATCCGCCAATCACAAAAGATCAACTTGAAATGCTTGGTATCTTATCTGGCGACGAATACGAAATTTTAAAGGATTTGACAAAAAAAATCACTGCCATTGTCAACGGTGAGTTCGTTAAAAAAGGCGCGCAACTATACGACATCAAACTGGAATTTGGCAGAGTTAACGGCAAAATAACGCTTATCGACGAGATATCCGGTGGCAGTATGCGCGTTTATAAAGACGGTAAGTATATCCAGCCGCTGGAAATCCCTAATATATTATTTTAATAAAAGCATAACGGAATTTATCCTTACAATCAAACAGCAGCGCGGAAGGGCTATTCGTTGGGTAATAGCGCTTCTGCTTGTTGTTTATTTGCTTTGTCTACCCCGGAAACTCTTTGATGTCACGTATTCGACGGTAGTGACCGACCGTCATGGAGAGTTGCTTGGAGCGCGTATTGCCGGCGATGGACAATGGCGTTTCCCTCCGGTTGATATTGTTCCGGAAAAATTCCGCCGATGTGTTATTACTTTTGAAGACAGGTATTTTGAATATCATTTCGGTGTCAATCCACTGGCTGTCGCACGGGCTTTTATTCAGAATGTCAAGGCGCGGCGAATTGTTAGCGGTGGCAGTACGCTTACGATGCAGACGATACGGTTGTCGCGCGGCGAGAAGCGAACGCTTTGGGAGAAGTTGATAGAAATGATTTTGGCTACGCGCCTCGAATGTCGTTATTCAAAAGCGGAAATATTAGCAATTTATTCCTCCCATGCTCCTTTCGGTGGAAACGTGGTAGGACTTGACGCAGCCGCCTGGCGCTATTTCGGACATGCCTCAAAAGACCTTTCCTGGGCGGAAGCGGCGTTGCTGGCAGTACTGCCGAATGCACCGTCGATGATACATTTGGCCAAAAACCGTCCGGCGCTTCAAATGAAACGGGATAGATTACTCCTGCAACTTCACAAAAAAGGCGTGATTGATGCCATTGACTATGACCTTGCAATAAGCGAAAGCATCCCTTCGGAACCTTTGCCATTACCACAAACGGCGCCCCATTTAGTTACTTTTTTTTACAGGCAAAACGAGGGGCGGCACACCGTTTCGTCCATCGACAGAAATCTTCAAACGCAGGTCGAAGCGATTCTGGAACGATGGCATATGTCTTTTATCCGGAACGATATTCGTAATATGGCGGCAATTGTTATTGATGTGCATTCAAACGAAGTATTGGCCTATTGCGGGAATGTGCAGTTCGAAAGCGCCCAATCGTCGAACCAGGTGGATATCATACGCGCACCGCGCAGTACGGGAAGTATCCTGAAACCGTTTCTCTATTATGCTGCGCTGCAGGATGGAGAGATATTGCCGAATATGCTTTTTCCGGATATTCCGCTGAATGTCAATGGGTTTTCGCCTCAAAACTTCAATATGCAATATGATGGCGCCGTTCCGGCTTCGAAAGTAATTTCCCGCTCGCTGAATGTGCCGTCTGTTTACCTTTTACGGGAATATAATGTTCCCAGGTTTTATGACTTCCTGAAAAAGGCAGGTATTACAACCCTGACCAAACCCTCCTCCCATTATGGACTGTCACTAATTTTAGGAGGGGCGGAAGCGTCGCTTTGGGATGTATCATTTATGTATTCGGATATGGCGCGCTCGCTTCAAAATATGGGAAGGATTCACGGAAGTGTTGTTCCGGTCGATAACCCGCAAGTCCTTCCGCAAGTATTTTCACCGGGCGGCGTCTGGCAGGTTTTTGATGCGATCAAGGAAGTGAACCGGCCCGAAGAAATTGACTGGCGTATGATCCCTTCGATGCAAACGATTGCGTGGAAAACTGGCACCAGTTACGGTTTTCGCGACGCATGGGCCATTGGCGTGACAAGTCGGTATGTAGTAGGTGTATGGGCAGGCAATGCCAATGGCGAAGGCAAACCCGAATTAGTTGGCGCGCGCACAGCCGGTCCGGTCATGTTTGATATTTTCAATATCCTGCCCTCTTCTTCCTGGTTTAGCTGTCCTGAAAGCGAATTTGTGGAAGCGATGGTATGCCGTCAGTCCGGTCACCTGAAAGGCCGCTACTGCGATGAGGCCGATACTGTACTTATCTTGCCAAATGGGTTACAGACAGTGTCTTGTCCGTATCATATCCCTGTAAACCTGACGCCGGATGGTCGCTATCGCGTGTACGAAGACTGTCTGGAAGCCGGACAGCCGGTAATCCGGCAAAACCGGTTCGTTTTACCTCCTGTCTGGGAATGGTATTACAAACAGCATCATCCCGAATACAAGACTTTGCCGCCTTTTATGTCCGGTTGTGGTGAAGATACACACGTACCGATGGCATTCATATATCCTCAGCGTAATGCAAATGTCTACCTGCCAAAGCAATTAGACGGCAGCGACGGCGAGATTACATTCGAATTGGCGCACAGCGTCGGCAATGCTATCGTATTCTGGCATATTGATACTGATTATCTGGGCGCAACACGCGATATTCATAAATACACTTTCCGTCCTTCGCGTGGCAAACATAATATTACCGTAGTTGATAATGAAGGAAATGCACTTTCTATCGGAATCACAGTCGATTGAAGCGGATCGCAATAATCAATCTTTGTAACTCTCTATTATTCCTTTGATTTCTTTGGGTTCGACGCGACCGTATACCTTGTCGCCGATCATCATCACGGGGGCTAAACCGCAGGCGCCGACACAGCGGAGACAGTTGAGCGAGAATTTGCCGTCGGGGGTGACGCCGCTGACGTCAATGTCCAGTTCCTCTTTCAGTGCGTCCACAAGCTTTTCGGCGCCGCGCACATAACAGGCGGTGCCCATACATACTGAGATGGGATGCAACCCCTTTGGCTTCATCGTAAAGAACGCGTAGAATGTGACGACGCCATATACTTTGGCTACCGAAATATTCAATTCCTTGGCAATCACCTGTTGCACTTCAACCGGCAGGTAACCGAAGGCCTCCTGCGTCTTGTGGAGGACGTTAATGAGTTCGCCTGCCTGGTTATCGAATGATTTACAAATATCTTTGATGGTTTGTATCTGACATTCCTGTAATGCTGTTGTATTCATAATGGTCTGATTATTTCGATTTGTCAAAATAGTGTGTATGCAATAAATGATGCGCCTTTTCGCTCAGCGGTTTGCCGAGAAACTCCTCGTACAGTTGTTTGATGTACGGGTTTTCATGCGATTTGCGGATAGGCTTTTGGGCGTCTTCGCGATAGATCGCTTCGTGTCGCGCTTTGAGAATTCTGGAATCGCCGTGGTGTAACGGTTGTCCGCCGCCGCCAATGCAACCGCCGGGGCAGGCCATGATTTCTATGGCATGGAAATTGTACATGCCTGCGCGGATTCCGTCTAAAAGTTTGCGGGCATTGCCCAGCTGGTGGGCTATTCCGATGTTGATTTTTGTGCCGTCAAAATCGACGGTTGCCATACGGATGCCTTCCAGCCCACGCAATTCCTGAAAATCAATCTTTTCCAATTTCTTGCCGGTGAATACCTCGTATGCGGTACGTACAGCAGCTTCAATCACGCCGCCAGTCGTACCGAAGATCACGGCGGCGCCGGTCGATTCGCCCCTCGCGGTTTCTCATTCGGCGTCGGGCCGGGGGTTGGGGGTGGTATTGGGGGGGGGGGGTGAGGAACAGGAAAACATCGCGAGGATGCTAGTCATGGTTGCAGGTATTTTTGAAACCACGTGACCTAAGACAGCAATGAGTTCTTGAGGCTTGACGTGTTGGTCGCCTCGTTAGGGCAACACAGCCGATCTGGGCCCTGTGTAGGAAAGCAACGTTTCTTGCCTCTGCTTGCAATCGAGCCCTGATACATAGGTCGTTCCCAGCACAACTTATTTCAGTATGCCGACTGAAACAACTTCTCTTTACAGATGTGTTCGCAACTATTGTTGTGTTTCTCTGTGATTTTCCAGTTATAGACAACAATTCTACTTTATTACCGATCTGTTCTGTTTGACGGAATTCTGGTTTTAGAATATCCAGGTACATTTCCATTCTAAGTGTTGGTGCTGTTCTCAATTAGTGGTTGGAACAAAATGGAATGTTACCATTATTTAAAGAATAGCATTCTACAATACACTATATGACAGATCTTGACAACATGCTTCTATTAAAGCAAGGATTTTTCAAGTAAGGTCTTTCGTTCCAGTTTTCGGAGCAAATTTTAATAAGCATTTCTAGTCCCTCGCATCCGTGTTACAAGCTCCGTCCTTCTTATTCCCATTTAGCAATTACCTCCGTCCTTCCGTTAATTCTTCCGGCCTTCTCACACGTATTCCATCACCACCATGCTATGAGCACCGTCAATCTCCTCTCCTCCCTCTATATGAGAGATCAAATGTACATTCATACAAAATGGCAGACAATATTACAGTTCGGTGCTTCAAATATTTACGTGTTTATGTAGAAAATGGGAAGAAACGTTTCTTGAGTGGACAGTAATGATTAATGCCCACGTTTAACTAGCTCCATATTTTTTCACGAATGCATTCCTGAAGTTTTAGCGTCACTTTCAGATGTTCTGACCTAGAAAGATTTCTTCGCGATCTCGAATATGTTATTTTGTCCTGCATTATGGCGACGCAATAAAATTTTTGGCATTTTCTTTCCAACATTTACCTTCTGCTTGACGCAATAAATTGTCATTCAGCCAAATAATTCGATAAAAATTGTTATCTTGTGGAGCTTGACGTCGTATAAAATGGTAGCTATTTAGCGACAATACAGGGGACACTATTGTTGCCATGTTCAATGCAAACTCTTCCACTCTGTTGATGGATGTATTATATCCCCCTCCGAATGTCAGTAAAATGTTACCAGGCTACTCGGCGTCACATACTGGAAGTCAAAATCCTCAAGTTTACGAAAGCGTGAATGTCAAAATTCGAGTGCCAATACTTATCTGTGTTACAGGTTCCACGAACTCTTTCGTATCCCTGTAACAGCTGTTACTTCGTGAGCATTTCGATCCGGGGTCTGCAGCCAACACACACTTATCCTTGAGTGTGAGTTTGCAGTAGGATAATATTGTTTGGAAATACAGCTTTCAGGTATCCCGTGAGTATGTGGCTTCAGCTTCTTCTAACAATACATAGTCGAGAC
>Ga0082212_10003998_pt1 | contig 20658 bp, 16 predicted proteins | sample TergutNt197P3_FD_71548 | JGI IMG/M metagenome (GOLD analysis project Ga0082212, IMG submission 71548) | Neocapritermes taracua P3 segment gut microbial communities from Petit-Saut dam, French Guiana - Nt197 P3 | ecosystem: Host-associated > Arthropoda: Insects > Digestive system > Gut ... | reverse complement strand
GTACTCGATGTTGAATACGCGCTGGTCTTTGAGGTTGAACTCCCTCCTGGTGGTGTAGTACTTGGCAGGGTCTTCGCCGTTTTCCTCGACGCCTTTGTAGACCTCCGGCCTGTACAGCACCTGCGTAGGCCCGCCGTTGATGACTTCCACGTTGGCGAAGCCCAGCACGGCAGGGTTGGTTACAGCCATGGCGCTGTAGATCGCTGTGGTCGCTTCAACATAGTCCATGTCGTCCGAAAGGGCGAACGCTACCCCGCCTTCGATCGGGTCGTCTGCGGCGAACGAAAATACGCCTGACGAACAGATTAGGCCGAGCACTAGAAGCAGACTTATCAGCTTTTTCATTTTCTTGAGATGCATGATACTAAAACCTCCTAAATAATAATGTGTTTTCACACTGTCGCCTCTTTTATTTTGGAGTTGGGGTTCTCTGTTTTCAGCCGCGTTTTTTGTGAACGCGGTTAACACAGGTTGTTGTTATTGCCAGCCCTCACCCCCTTTCAAACCTTTTGTATTTTGTTGTGTTTCAAGCTAGTTGTCTTACAAGTATTATATCCAAAGTGGATTATATTCGTCAAACGATTTCTTGCTGAACTTTAATAAATTTTATCAGCTTTGCGGCAGAAGTCTGTTGCAATACTATATCACATGGACGGGTACATTTCGGTTACATTTAAAAAAATTCCATAATTTCGTCAAGTCTATCCAAGCAAAAAGCAACCAGCCCAAATAACGGGTAAACACAGGGCGCATGTTGTGCAATCTACCTAGGGACGCCTGTATAGCCGTTGACCGCCAAGGCTACGTATTTGCATGCCCAATGGGTTTGCGCCACGTCAGCGAAAGCGGGGGCGATGCCCTGCCACATGGCGTCAGTTGGCTCCTTTCCAATCAGGTAGCGTACCAGGGCTGTCACAGCTTCGTATCTGGTAGTGTTGTCGTCCGGTTTGAATGTGCCATCGTTGTACCCGGTGAAGATGCCGGCCTTTACCGCCTTAAGAATGTCGTCCGCGCTTGCGTGGCCGTCGATGTCGCTGAATTTGCCTGCAGCCATTTCCGTCAGCTTTTCGGCCTTTGCGAACATGGCTGCCATCTCGGCTCGGGTAAGGGGTGCTGCCGGGCGGAAATTGCCGTTTTCGTCAGCTTCTGCTATGCCTTCGCTTTTTGCCCACTCGACGGCGTCGTATGACCATCTGTCGTACACAACGTCGTAAAAGGACGGATCCCCTGCATATGGTGCGATCTGCCGTTCCGCATTCAGGCGATAAAGGATAGCCACAAACTGCTCCCTAGTCATGAGGCTGTCGCCTCGGAAGGTGTTGTCCTCGAAGCCTTGTATGAACGGAGGGAAGGATACCGGATCTGCCAGCGGCAATTCCGGCTTGGCAATGGCAGTGCCACCGCCCCCACCGTTGCCGTTGGGCGGCGGTGGGGGTGGTGGCGTCGGGGCAATGTATTCCGGTATGGCAATGCCAAGCACGTTGCTGTCTCCTGACAAGTCTTCGCCAACTAGGTATACCTTCCATGGCCCTGCTGTCAATGCAGACAAATTGACGGTGTTCTTGCCTTTATGCATGTCCATGCCCGCCTCACAGGCGCCTTTGATTGCAGAGGCGTCGGGGACAGCATCGCCTTCAGGCAAAACAACGCAGTAACAGGTGCCGTCTTTGTCGCTTGAAAATGCCACTGAGGCATTGCTGTTGCTGCTGCGGCTTGCAGAGCCGCCCGACAGCAGCGGCGGCGTGTCGATTTCAACTTCACCCCCCACGGCAAGGCAGAAATACTGCGGCGTGGATGCAGTGAAGGACGTGGTCACGCTGTCGTGCTGGAGCCATGCGAATGCGCTGTAGGTACCGTCTGCAATGGGTGTGCCTTCAAGGTCACAGGCGTCAAGGTAAAAACTGTTCATTCCGCTTTCAAATGGGCCTGCCATGCCGCCGTAGCCAACGAGCTTGTTGCCGCTGTTCACTATCTTATAGCGGATTGAGTAACCGCTGCCCAGTGTGGCAGGGAAATCCATGCTCAAACCCAGCTGGCCTGCCTCGGCCACAGCCAAAATACTTCCTGGGCCCACAAGCTCCGTGCCTGAATATACGCTGCCTGCCAGTTCGTCAAGGCTCTCGTCTACAATGGTCAGCCTGTAATAGGCTTTGCCGGCGTCCGGCATTGGATAAGCTGCACCGGTTTTTATTTGGTGCGGGCCGGGGTTTGCGGTGTCGGCAGGAACAATCTGGGACGTGAACACAATTCTCCCGGGGTCGAGCTTGAATATGGGAATGACATAGCAAGAAGCAATAATGTTGGTTAATGGGTCAGATGTTATTACGTATGTGACTATGCCATTGCTCGTAGACGAATAGTAGCTGCCAAACAGAGCGTAGGAGCTAATGTAACCGCCACTAGAGCTGTAATTTGGTGTGCGTAGCCTGTTGTAAATGTTGCGCGACGTGCTGTCGCTGTCAAAAACGCTTGTTGGTTGATTGACGCGGTACGCCGGACCCGTGGCGCCGCCGCTCGTCCAGTAGGCTGTGTTTTCTGCCGGTATGGCCCACGGCAGGTAAATTTTGTCATTCGTTGTCAGTGGGTAATCGGCGACCGGTCCGTTTTGCCTTATCGAAACCGGTCCGGTAACCTCGTTGCTGCCGTTGAACACGCTGGTTTTGACCTGCGTTTCAACCACGGCACGCTGTTCTCCCTGGGAAAAAGCCCCATTGAAAAAAACGCCGTTGAGCCAGCTCCTAATGTACGAATCACTGTAATGCTGGCCCTCGGGGTCTTGCGTATAGCCTTGGACGCCAACAGGGTGCCTGCTCATCAAAGTCAAACAGCCGTCTTCCTCTTCCTCCCCCATTATCTTGTACAGCACGGGTGCCCTGAGAAGCATATTCCCGGCTGCAACAGGCATGGAGTATTCACCGCAATAGGCATACGAGTCGCCGTCAAGCAAGCTTTCAAAATCCACTCCTGCGCAAGGGGCTGGAGTGTAGCCACCGCCGCCGCTGTTTCCACTGCTCGGCGGTTTTGGTGAGTTGCCCGGCAGCTCTGCGGCACTGGTCAGTGCGCCGGTGAGTAAAAACAGGCATAAGGCGCAAACCATTGCAATGGAAAGCCGCCTGCGAAAATAAGTGTTTCCCTTCATCTCTAAAATCCCTTCCTTCCCTCTATAAGTATGGCTAATGCACAACAGCATTGGAGCAATGATGCATTTAATCCAGTATAGCAAACAGCGGTTACATTTCGGTCACATATTCGAAATTTGTTTCATTCAGGCTCGGGAGCATTTTGATTTTTGATCAATCAAACATCCAACCAATAAAAACAGCCGGCGAAGCTTTTTGCTTCGCCGGCTGGGTTGCGCTAGCAGCGATTATTCATTATGGTCATTATTGCGGAGGCAGGCTGCTTGGTTCCCAGATGATGACTGTTGCCATGTCTGGATAATCCTCGTCAGTAGCGTATGCCCATACTGTCGAACTGTTCCTGATGCTATTTACACCGTTCGACTTTTTGTACCTGCAGTTGCCTGTGCTGCTTCGGTCGACCTCAAAGAGCGCCACGTCTTGATCGTACACGATATACATACCATCTTCCGTCTTCAGATAACAGTTGCTCAAGTTCACCGCAGACGTTGCTGCAAGCGTCACGCCTGCTTCAAACGGCACAACAGGCGCAACACCACTGGCTTTGCCGGTTGTATCCCGCTTGAATTCAAACAGCCCGACCTCAGTCAGGTCATAATCGAAGGTGCCGTACCCTGTGGTCGTCGATATGCTTGGCATGAGCTCCCACGCGAAGAGCCCTGTCAGGTTTGAATATCTATTGCCATTTTCAACTGCAACTGTGGATGAGTTGACTACGCCATATACAGTGTAAGGTGTGGCTGCGTCCTCAGTAATAAGCATTGCAACGACAGTTCTGCCGTCATCACTGAACAGCAGTGAGATGTCCGAGCCAGACATATTTCTGGTTTCATCCAGATTGATGTTTGCTACCGTTGAAGTTCTGTAATCGCCGTTGCTGTCGCGGTAAAACACTGCTGCGTCTTTGTCGATCGAGAAGTCGCACGTTGTTGAGTTTTCTCGGTCATTGACTCTGGCTACCGTCCTGCTCCTGATGGTCAATGAGTAGCTTCCGGTCATGGCGAAGCCGGTTTTCATTTCAGTTATCTGGTTATTCCTGTTGAGCTTGTACCCTGCCAGCGCACCAACTATGTCCTTGCCTGAAACATAATCAACAAATGCATTGACGCTGGCGAAATCTCCCGTTGGTGGAATTTTTGTCCCTGCCCATGCGCCATACGTCGTCTCGTGCCATTTTATCATTTTGCCGACAATGTAGTACGTGACAGTATCTTCGTCCATGTTTACAATCCTGAACCGAGGGTCGTTTAAACCGAAGTTTGGAGCCCAAGCTTCGACTATGCCGTACGAAATTTCCGCATCCGGCTCAACCGGGCCTGGGTCGCTAGGCACACCGTAGTGGATGAACAGGTCAATCAAATCAAGCATGTCTATCAAGCCGTCCCTGTTGACGTCGCACATGCCTGCAGTGACGCCCATGCCCTTGGTATCGTTGACCTTTACCATGGTATCCCACCGTGGATCATCCTTGTCGAAACCGCAGTAAAGCAGCATGATTCCCAAATCAAGGGAATCAACTTTGCCGTCCCTGTTCAGGTCATACTTGGAATAAACCAGCTCAATAACGGTTGTGGCTGTGTCAGGTTCGATTGTTGCGTCAAGGCAAACAACTTCATCTCCGTTTACTCCGTTTGCGCTTGCGCTTTTCAGCACGAGGGCAGCTTCTCCCTCTGCTTTTGGTGTGAAAACAATGCGGGCTATGTCGGCTGGGTTCGTTGAGGTAAAGCCGGTCAGGTTATTGCCGGGTAAATAACAAAGGGTGATTACGCCCTTCCATACATCATCGTTCAAATAGGTCCAATGGATGACATCCGTGGTGCCAAAGCCGTTAAGCCCGGTGAGGCTCTTGCTTGCAAGCATGTTGCCATCGACTTCAAATGCCAGTTCAACATCCAGCACGTTAACAGCATTTGCAAGCGTTACGGTATATTCAACATCCTTGTTGATGTAATACACATCGGGCGCATGGATTCCCACAATAACACCGTCGGCAGGCATAATCCCACCTCCGCTGCCTCCTCCTCCTCCACTAACAGGCGGTTCTGCTGCGCTGACCATCGCACAGGGGAGCAGGAACAGGAAAAGAGAGCAAACCACGGCAACGGAAACCAGCCTTCGAAAATATGCGTTTTTCTTCAACATTGCACTTCCTTTCTAATTTTAGTTGAATTGAATATCCTATTTTAACATACAACTGTCGCGAAAACAAGCAAAACCACAGTGCGGGAAACGTCGGTGAAAGCGAGGGGGGAATGGTTTCCGCATGGCATCTGTCGAACGTAACGTCGTTAAAATACATAATGCCACCTTCTGTCGTAGTTTGATGACTAGCATCCAAGCGGTTGAGTATGGCTCTCTATGTATTCCAAAGCTTGAACCGGCAGTTGCAGATCAGGCTTGTGCTTTAGGCGATAAGCATTTTTATTCAGGGACTGACCAGCCTGCTCCATCATGCCAGGTATGGAGACTATCAAATGCCTGAAGTATTCAGCTTCTCCGGGTTTTTCTTCAACCATGGCAGCTTCATATCCGGCGGCGCAGATACCGAGCAGTTCAAGGTAATCCGACGCCAGCAAACGGTTGATTGCCAAAGAATCCAGTTTCAGCGAGGCAGCTTTCCGGATATCGCCCTGACCGAAGCTATCTCGGGCAAGCGTGTCCATCGCCAGAAAAGCGTAATCGTTTCTCTTCATCAAAGCGTGGGCATAGGGCACGGCTTTTTCCAGAGTCGGAACGCGCATCATTTGAGATTCAAGCACCTCAGTGTTGCATGGATAGAGGGCAAGAGCCAGTTCGGGATGGCCTTTGTCCGCTGCAAACGAGGCAATGCCAAAATAACAGTGCGTAAAAACAAGCAAAACAGCCACTATCGATGGAATAACAGGAGGAGCCGTCTTTGCAAAACTCGCACGTAAGGGAAGACATAGACAGATGATAAATATAAGCAGCAGGTATTCCAAGTCGATGTCGATAAGCGAATGGCCACAGACCAGTGCCAAAATCATTTTTTCCATCAAGGGCGTCTTCTTGCTGAATATGAGCACAGCCCCGAGCACCGCCAACGCCAAAGCAGGAAGTACGCCAATGTCGATGGCGTACTGCAGTACGCTGCAGTGCACGAACCGGGTGTCGTAAAATGCAGTCTGCCATGCCGGTTGGCTGTACCAATAGCCAAGATAGCCAAGGCCTGCAGGGTGGCTTGCAATCAGATGCAGCCCGTCCTGATAGTACACCATGCGGGAAAGCCATTCGCCAGCTTGGTCAGGCGTTTGCAGCAATCGGATGTAATCCCCTTGCATGCCCCTCAAGAGAAAAGCAAAAACGCCGAGCGCCAAGCCTGCAGGCGTCATCGAAGCGATGAGCCGCCGAGCGGCAGGGCGCAGCAGGAAAAGCAGAGCTAAGGCAAAGATTGAGATGACGGCTAGGCTGCGGCTGATGGCAAGGAAAATCCCGCACACGCTGAGGGCAAAAAACGCATAGTGCCGGCGTTGCCACTTGTCACGGAATGCAAGCACCACCAAGCCTAACAACAGCCATAGGGCGTAAGTGTTGGCATAGCCGAAAAAACCGCCAAGTCGGTCATTTTGAAAAAAATAGCTTTCTCTCGTGAAAAAAGTGAGGAAGACGCCGCACAGGCAGACTGCCACAGAGCATCCGCCCAGAAGAGGCACTAGGTTCCAAACGTCATTTTTGACATGTTCTGCTTTATTTTGGGAGGCAAGGACTAAAAACCCGGCTACTGCTGTCATCTTCACAAACCCCAGAAAGGCCATAGCGCCGTCAACAGCGTAGAACACAGAAGCACCGTATGCGAGGACGACCCCAAAGACGACAAGCGCAGGCAGGGAACACGGCAAAACAAGCGTCTTGCTTCGCAGCGCCGCCATGACTAAGAACACAAAAACTATTGAAGCGGTCATAGACGCGCTCCAAAGGGAAAAGCATCCACCGCTGAGAAAAGCAGCAGCAACTACTGCTGAAACAGGATGCATGTGTTTCCTAAAACCATTGACAGTCATATCTTGATAACCATCCTTGATGATGTTTAACCCATTTTAACACACAAAAGTTGAGGCAACAAGCAAAACCTCGCCGCCTGCCCAAAATGGCGGGCGGCGAGGGCGAGGTTGAAAGATGCGAAGGCTACACCTCGGTGCCCGTGTATCCGTTGACAGCCAAGGTTATGTATTTGTACGCCCAGTGGGTGCGCACCACGTCGTTGAAAGCAAGGGCGGTGCCCTGCCACATTGCGTCTGGCGGTTCCTTCCCAAGCAAGTAGCGGATCAGAGCCGCCACCGCTTCGTTCCTAGTGGTGTTTCCCTCCGGTTTGAACGTGCCGTCGGAATAACCGGTGAAGATGCCAGCTTTTACTGCTTTGAGTATGTCATCTGCGCTCGTGTAGCCGTGGATGTCTCCAAAAGTGTCTTCTGCCGCCTCGGTAAGTTTTTCAACCCTTACAAACATAACTGCCATTTCGGCTCTGGTAAGCGGTGCAGCCGGCCGGAAATTGCCCTCTGCGTCTGGTTCGGCTATTCCCTTTTCTTGTGCCCATTCGACTGCGTTGTAAGACCATCTGTCGAACGTTACATCACCGAAAGACTGTGTGCCGCCCTTTGCGGCCGGTGCGGGCTCATTGTTGTTCAACCTTGCGAGGATTGCGACGAACTGCTCTCTGGTCATGAGGCCGTCACCACGGAAAGTGTTGTCCTCAAAACCTTGTACGAACGGAGGGAAGGATACCGGATCTGTGAGCGGTACTTCAGGCTTGGCAATGACAGTGCCGCTTCCGCCTCCGCCTTGGGGAGGCAGAGGCGAAGGGGCAACATAGGCCGGTATCGCGACGCTGAGCACGTTGCTTTCCCCTGATGAATCTTCGCCAACAATGCATATCTTCCACGTGCCGGCGGTTAATTTGGACAAGTTAACAGTATTCGTCCCTTGAATCATGTCCGTGGCTGCCTCGCCCATGCCCTTAATTGTCGAAGCGTCGGGAACGGTATCGTCTTTGGGCAAAACAACGTAATAGCAAATGCCGTCCTTGTCGCTTGAAAAATTAATTGTTGCATTGCTGTTGCTGCTTCGGGCAGCTGAGCCTCCAGACAGCTTTGGTGGAGAGTTAACGGTAATGCAGAAGTGCTGGGGAGCCGATGCAGCGAAAGACGTGGTGGCATTGTCACGCTGGAGCCATGCGAAGGCACTGTATGTGCCGTCTGCGAGGGGCTGGCCGTCAAGGTCGACGGCGTCAAGGCTGAAGCCGTTCATGCCGCTTGAAAGTGGGCCTGCCCGGCCTCCGTAGCCAACTAGGGCTCCGCTGCCATCAAGTAGTTTGTATCGGATTGAATAACTTTTGCCCAGATAATTGGGAATGCTCATGCCCAAGTCAAACGAGCCTGCCATGCCGACTTTCAGGGTATTGCCTGCACCCACAAGATCTGCGCCGGAATAGATGCTGCCTGCCAGTTCGTCGAGGGCCTCGTCCAAAATAGTAAGCTTGTAGGCGTTTCCTGTTTCCGGCAATGTGTAGGAGGAGCTTTCTTTGATCTGATGCGAACCAGAACCTTCTGTTCCGGTTGGAACGATCAGGGATGTGAATATGACCTTTTCAGCGTCGATCTTGAATACAGGAAAGATGCCGCAGTTGTAAATAAAATCGTACGACGACCAGGAAGAATGTACTTGTGTGACCAGGTTGTTGCCTGAAGCATAGCAACCGAAAAGAAGCGGGCCGCCAATGTAACCATGATACGGATCGTAGCTCGGTGTGCGCAGCCTGTTGTAAACGTTGGGATATGTGCTGTTTTCGCCCTTCATTGTTGTTGGTTGGCTGACTTGGTACTCTGAGCCTGCAGCGCCGCTGCTCGACCAGTAGGCCATGTCTTCTGCCGGGTTGCCCCATGGAAGGTAAATCTTGTCGTATGTCGTTAGGGGGTAATTGCCGACAGGACCATCTGCCATTATTGACACAGGCCCTGTTTTCTCAATGCCGTACTCAAAAACGCTGGTCTTAACCTGCGTTTCAACTATAGCTCCCTGTTCGCACTCAGAAAAAGCACCTGAAAAAAACCCGTTGTTGAGCCAATCTCGAATATACGAATCGTCGTAATGCTGGCCTGCTTGTGTGCTTGAATATGGCTCGTTGCTGATTAGGTACCTGCTCATCAGCGTCAGGTGGCCGTCTCCCTCCTCCTCCCCCATGATTTTATAAAGCATGGGGCGAACTCCATAAGAATAGTTCCCCATAACCGGGAAATGGTAATTGCCGTAGTAGAAATGGGAATTGCCGTCGAGCAAGCCGCAATAATCAACCACTGCGCTTGGGATGGTGACAACTCCTCCGCCGCCGCCGCTCGCAGGCGGCGGTTCGGCTGCGCTGGCTGGTGAACTAGGGAGGGAGAGCAGGCAAAGAGAGCAAACCACTGCAACAGAAAGCAGCCTGCAGAAATTAGTTTTTTTCTTCATTTCACAACTTCCTTTCGTAAAATAGTAACTCTACCATCATTGTAATAAATTTGCTGTAGAAAAAACAGTGACATTTGTCACAAAAAACAGTGACATTTGTCACAATATTACTGTGAAAAAGAGGGTGTTGACAATCACCTCATTTTTGGATAAGATAAACTCGGTTTTGCGCAGTCGAAACTAACCATGCGAAAGAGAGGATTATTAATCATGTATTACGTTACTGTTGGTGGGCAAAAGATTAAGGATGTGTGTAATTTCAACGACAGCAATTATGTCAGCCTCAGGTATTTGGTTTATGCCCTTGAGGGCATTACCCACGAGCAAAATGAGGCGATGCCTCGCGAAACCCAAAGGGTAGTATGGGGTTCAAACGACAAATGGGCGATTTTCAGGATAACTGACAGATTTACCAAGGAGCTTAAAGTAATTGAGTTCAGCACCGAGGGGTTGCAGAACAACTCTACACCAAGACAAAGGGAAGTCAAGATAAACGGAAAACCTGCCGGGCTAATCAGCTTTGTTTTCAACAACAACCTGAACATGATAGGCGTCCGCGAGTTCGCAAGGCTTGCCGGGCTTGAGGGCTATCTGCAGTGGTACAACAAAGACGGCGAGCAATATGTGGATCTTCGCATAGAGGACCCGCTTTATGGCCACAGCAGCCTGAAAGCGGCGGCAGACGCAATTGTAGGCAAGCAAGGCGGCATACCCAAGGCTCTGAACGGCAACTTCTACCAGGTTTTGTACGGCACGGCTAATAAAGGCGGCAAGGTCAACCGGTACAGCGGATACATGTTTTCAATGATGGACGCTATGCAGTGGCTGATCCAAACGGGCGGAGACATTGGTTTTGCGCTTCAAATAAGGGATACGACGAAAGCTGCAAACCAGGTTCAAACCGCCATAGACGGGCAATGGGAGATCGTTCAGCAATTTGTGCGCGCGCAGGAGCTGCTTGCCCAGTGTGGATATAAAGTAAAGATGCCCAGATTCTTTGTTGGAACGCCAGAAGAGAACGTGGATGTATCATCCTATGGCACAGGCGGCATGATAGCCATTTACGAAGGCATGGCAAGCAAGCTTAAAACAGCAGGTTTTACCGGCGCCGGAATCACTGAGACCCTTGCGGGCATTTATTTCGGCAGCGAAACAGCTAAAGCCGACATCAAGCTGGAAGAAATTGGCAAGCATTTAGACAAACAAGGTGCGAAGCTTCTGTGGATACCTTATTTTCTCACTCGTGCCGACCTGCAGAAAATCAAAGAACTGTCAGTTCATTTTGACAAAGTCATTTTGCAGCCTGGGACATTCTACACAATGGGCAAATACTATGAGCGTTACGATAAAATCGCTGGTTACGTAAGCCGGCTTGAGGACAGCATGAAGTGGATTGACATATTCGACATGATTGCGAAAGACAAACAAGGCAAGTTCGGCGTGGAACTGGAATTCGACATGGGTCTCACTACAGGGCGAAGCGACCGCACTCCTGTCATGTCAGCCGAAATCAAGCAGGACAGTTTTATTCACTACATTGACAAAATCATCCCTCGAATTGGCGAAATTCCCGTAGGCATATATTCCGGCGGCCCCAACGAGCAGGGCTACAACAATATTCGCAGGAACAGCAACTTGCACAACGATCAAAACCATGCTCCAACGGCATCAGGCTTTGGAACGGGCGCAAATTACAGCTCTCTGTACGGTGGCAACTTGGTATACGAAATCAACAGCATTCTTTTTTCAAGCCGGCCGAACAGGCAAAAGCACGAGGAACTTGCAAATCACATAGGCCGTTTGCGCCGTATCTGATTGTCCCCGTTTGCCTTATTTCCGAACCCTGGCCAAAAACTCCTGAGTGCGAGCCTCCCTTGGGTGTGAAAAAACCTCGTCGGGCTTGCCCTGCTCCAAAACAACGCCGTCGTCCATGAAAAACACGCGATCCGCCACTTCCCTTGCAAAAGCCATCTCGTGGCTTACGATGACCATGGTCATGCCTTCAGCTGCCAAACCCGCCATGACTGCCAGCACCTCCCCTACCATCTCAGGGTCCAGTGCGCTGGTCGGTTCGTCGAACAGCATTATTTCCGGGTTCATTGCCAATGCGCGGGCAATAGCCACCCTTTGTTTCTGCCCGCCGGACAGCCGGGAGGGGAACTCATGGGCTTTGTCAGTCAAACCGACCTTTTCAAGCATGTGCATGCCCAGATCTTCTGCTGCTGATTTCGGCATGTTTAGCAGCTTGATTGGCGCCAGAGTGACGTTGCCTAGGGCGTCGTAGTTGGGGAAAAGGTTGAACAGCTGAAACACCATGCCCATTTTCCTGCGCAGCATGTTCACGTCGTGACGGCCGCCGGTGATTTCCTCGCCATGAATGAAGATGCGTCCGCTGGTGGGCATTTCCAAAAGGTTGAGGCAACGAAGCAGAGTGCTCTTGCCGGAGCCCGAAGCCCCGATCACAACTACTTTCTCGCTGGGATGGATGTGTTCCGTTATGCCTTTCAGCACTTCCAGCTTCCCGAAAGACTTGTGCAAACCTTCAATGCGAATCACTTGTGCGCAGCCTCCTCTCCAGTTTGCCGAACAGCTTGCTGAGGACGATCACCATGGCAAGGTATATCAGGGCAGCGGCAACAAGGGGCAAGAACGGCTCGTATGTCCGGCCTGCTATGAGGTAAGCCCCTCTGGTCAAATCGCATAGCGCTATGTAGCCCACCACCGCTGTATCTTTCAGCAGCACGATGAATTCATTGCACAGTGCCGGCAAGACGTTTTTAAAAGCCTGGGGCAGGATGATGAACCGCATGGTATGGACGTAGCCCAAGCCAAGGCTGCGCCCCGCTTCGGTTTGCCCATGGTCCACGCTCATTATGCCGGCGCGCACGATCTCAGCCGTGTAAACGGCGCTGTTGATGCCGAAAGCCAAAATAGCGATGCCAAGGGCGTTTCGGGAGGCCGCAAAAACAACAAAGAACCAAATCATAAGCTGCACAACCATGGGAATGCCCCGGACAACGGTAATGCAGAGCTTGCATAGCTGGTTGAAAGCTTTCAGTGCTATTCGCTTTGAGCCTGGGTACATGGCAGCTATGTTTTTGTCATGGGTAACCCGCACTATGGCCAAAAACGAGCCAAGCGAAATGCTGATTATCGCAGCTGAAAAAGTGATCTGCAGGGTAACCTTAAGCCCGGACAGCATAAAGTTGGCGAAACGGCCGTCCTGAACAAAGCACTGGTGAAATTTGGCCGCAAAAGCCTCAAACCAAGACAATCGTAGTCCTCCCTGCGTCTTTCTTAGTCAACCTTGATGTATTTGTCGATAACTGCCTGTACCGAACCGTCCGCGATCAGTTCGTCCAAGGCGGCGTTGATTTTGTCAAGCAGCCCGGTGTTTTTCTTGGCCACGCAGATGGCATAGTCTTCAGTGGCATATACGGTGTCCAGGATTTTCAGACCGGGGTTGTCTGCCACATAGGCCTTTGCAGGCTCGTCGTCGATGACCATGCAGTCGACTTTGCCTGCGATCAGGGCAAGCAGCACGTCAGTGCTCTTCATGTAGCGTTCCACGGTTGCCAAGCCTTCGTCCTCCAAATCCCAAGTCGTGTAGATGTCGCCGGTGGTGTTGGTCAGCACACCCACAGTGAAGCCGCCGGTTTCGAAGAGGTCGTCCAGGCTCTGCACGGGGCCGTCGTCCCGAACGATGACAACCTGTATGCCAGTGGCATAACTGGTTGAGAAATTGACATTCTGCAGGCGGTCTTCAGTGACTGCCATGCCGGCCATGCCCATGTCAGCCTTGCCGGTCTGCACTGCGCCGACAATGGCTTCAAAGTCCATGTCCATGATTTCAAGCTCCATGCCCAGTTTGCCAGCAATTAACCTCGCGATGTCTGCGTCGATGCCTATGATGCTTTCGCCCTCATAGAACTCGTAGGGCGGGAAAAGGGCGTCAGTGGCCATGGTGAGAGTGTTCCCAGAGGAGCCGCAAGCCGTAAAAGAAAGGGGAATTAATAGTGCCAGTAGGATAACAATTGTTTTTTTCATCGTAAATTCTCCGTTTCATATATATTTTGACTATGTCATATCCCATTATATACAATGTGTACCAGATTCGTCAAGTGGCTTTGGTTGGTAGTCACAAGTATACCACAAATTCTCAAGATTAACAAATTCTAAATCCGTTCAAGTTTTGCTTTACATTCTACGCAACAACTGTATAATTATATATAGTTGCTATTGTAACGCTCTGCAAAAACGCTACAGCAACTCAGTATAAAAACAGGAGAAAAATCAGCAGGTGGACAAAAGCCTGACCACGTTCAAGGTTCAAATTTACAAGTACACATTATTGGCCGCCATAATACTTGAAATCGGCGCACTGCCTATTTTGGGCGTTGGTGTTCGCTATGTCGACTATTCTTACGGGCTTGCGCTGGGCACGTGCATTGCCGTAATGAGCTTCAACATATTGTTCCTTGTGTCAAAAAAGGTGGTCACGGGCGGGAAGAAAATGTGGGCTGCCTTGGGGTACATGATACGTCTCCCAATCTACGGGCTTGCATTTTACATATGCATCAGGCTCAGCGTGGTTTGCGGGATTGCGTGCCTGCTTGGATTTTTGACTTCGACGCTCTCGATAATCTACATACACGGCATCAAAGCGAAGCCTGACAGGAGCTGGAAAGTCAGGCCGGAAGTCAAGGAAGAATTCGAGCGCATAGACCGGGAAAGAGAACTGCACAAAGACGACAGCCTGCTGTCGAAAATAAAAAGGGAAATCAACTACCATGATGACGAAAAGAGCGATGCATCAAATGACGAATAACGGCAAAAGGAGGGTATGCTGACATGGAACACGGAGGCGGCCTTGGGCCGCGGATAATAGTGTCTTTCGGCGACGGCAAAATATTCATAACGGAAACGGTGTTCTTTGGGCTGATTGTCGCTGCGATAATCGGGGTGACGCTGGTCTGGCTGGCGTCGGGCCTGCAGAGGGTGCCGACGAAAAGGCAGGCTGTGGCAGAGTTCATAGTCGAGTTCGTTTACAACCTTACGAGGAACGCCATGGGTTCGGCAAACATGGCTTTCGCCCCCTATGTAGGGACCATAATGCTTTTCATATTGATGGGCAACGCCTTGGGGCTGTTCGGGTTCAGGCCTGCCACTGCGGACGTCAACATGACGTTTGCGCTTTCCACCATCACGTTTTTCCTCATTGAGTACAACAGTTGGAGGTCCATGGGAGTCAAAAGGAAGCTCAAGCACATGTGCGAGCCGTACCCCTTCATGTTCCCCCTCAAAATCATAGAGTCGGTCTCGCGGCCGATTTCCCTTGGCTTCAGGCTTTTCGGGAACATCTTCGGCGGCGTAGTCGTCATGGAGCTCATATTCGGGGGGCTTGCCACGCTCAGCGGGAAGATGCATCTTCCGATTCCGTTCATGCAAGCGTTCATACCACTCCCTGCGAACGTATTCTTCGACATGTTTGAGCCAGTGGTCCAAGCGTTCATTTTCACAATGTTGACAATGGTATTCATCTCTATAGAAGTCATAAGGCACGGAGAAGCAGAACATCATTAGCAATAAATAAGCAAAAACACAAAAACATTAAAAGTCTAAGGAGGTAATGTTATGTCATCAGTAACACCGGAAGCATTTGTACTAGGAATGTCAGCGATAGGAGGGGCATTCACGGGGCTGGCCGCCATCGGCATTGGTCTGGGCCAGGGTTATGCCGCAGGGAAGGCGGTGGAAGGGGTAGCCAGGCAGCCTGAAGCGTCAGGCACCATTCTTCAAACCATGGTAGTAGGCCAAGCGGTCGCGGAAACAACCGGTATCTTTTCTTTCATCATATCGATTATGCTCGTAATCGCAAACCCGCTGGTCGGGCTGCTCCACTGAGTTGAGGCTTGACTGCGGACAGAGCGGTTGCAATGCAGAAATCTGTTAAAAACAAGTGGAAGGAGGATGAAACTTGGCAACAAATGCAGATTTAATCAGTTTTAACTGGACCCTTGTAATGAACTGGGTTACGATTATAGTTTTATTCCTTGTCCTCAAACATTTTTTCTTCGACAAAGTGCACAATTTCGTTATCGCGCGGCAGGATGCGGTGAAAGACGTCATCGACAACGCGGAGGCGACGAACCGCAGAGCAGACGAGAAGCTTGACGCGTACAACAAAAGGATAGCCGGCATTGAGGGCGAAGGCAGGGAAATCATCAAAAATGCCAAATTAAAGGCCGAAAGCCAGGCGGCTGACATCTTGGACGAGGCGAACAAAAGGGCAGAGGCGCTGCTGGACAAGGCTCTTAAGGAAATCGAAAGGGAAAAGGCGCAGGCAATCACGGACATGAAAAACCAGATCGTTGCGCTGTCGCTTATGGCAGCGGAAAAGATAATGGAAAAAGACCTGGAAGCCACCGGCCAGGACGCATTCATCGATAAAATCATTGAACAGGCAGGTACGTCAGGATGGCGGAATTAGTAGTTGATTTGACATACGGAAACGCTCTGTTTCAGGCTGCGAAGGAAGTGGGCAAAGTGAGCCTTATATTGGAAGAGGCCAACGGGGTTCTCGAAGTTTTAGGCAAAGAGCCCGATTTGCTTGCGTTTCTGAACACTCCTGCGATTGCAGCAAAGGAAAAAAAGGACGTGATGTCGAAAATTTTCCGCGGCAGGATATGCGGTGAGCTTCTGAACCTCATGTGCATTTTGATCGACAAGGGGAGGACAAGGCATTTCTCCAGGATAATCGGCACGTTTAAGAGCCTCATCGACAAGGAAGAAGGGTTTTCTTACGGAAAAATACTGTCCGTCAAACCTCTCAGCAAGGAACGGCTCAGCAGGTTCGAAGAGGAAACGGGTAAACTTTTGAAAATGAACGTTAAGCTTGAAAACTCAACGGCTTCGGATTTGATTGGCGGCGTGATGGTGTACATCGACGGAAAGATAATAGACGCCTCGATCAAAGGCCGTCTCAAAGACCTAAAGGGCAGCATGAAGCAATAAAGAGAGGAGGGATTTATTGATGAATCTCAGGCCCGAAGAAATTAGTTCTGTCATAAAAGAGCAGATCAAGCAATATAAAAACCAATTGGAAATATCCAATTTCGGGACAGTCATACAGGTTGGCGACGGGATTGCCAGGGTGTACGGCCTGGAAAACTGCATGTCCGGCGAGCTGCTGGAGTTTCCGGGTGAAATATACGGCATGGCGCTCAACCTTGAAGAGGACAACGTCGGCACTGTAATAATGGGCCCGGACAAGGAAATAAAGGAAGGGGACATAGTCAAGCCCACAGGGCGGGTGGTAGAGGTCCCCGTAGGCGATGCGCTGATCGGGCGCGTAGTGAACTCGCTGGGCCAGCCCCTTGACGGGAAAGGGCCAGTAAGGTCAACGGAATCAAGGCCGATAGAGTACCTTGCCCCGGGGGTGCTGCTCCGGAAATCGGTCCACCAGCCCCTCCAGACAGGCATCAAAGCGATAGACTCCATGATACCAATAGGCAAGGGGCAAAGGGAACTCATCATCGGAGACAGGCAGACGGGGAAGACCGCACTAGCCATAGACACCATAATAAACCAGAAAGAAGAAGACGTGATCTGCATTTACGTTGCCATAGGGCAGAAAAAATCCACTGTGGCCCAACTGGTGCAGACCCTTGAAAACAAGGGGGCGATGAAGTACACGATAGTTGTGTCGGCTACGGCAAGCGACGTTGCGCCCCTCCTGTACATAGCCCCTTACGCGGGGTGCGCCATGGGCGAGCATTTCATGGATCAGGGGAAGCACGTGCTGATAATATACGACGACCTTTCAAAGCACGCGGTGGCGTACCGCGCCATGTCCCTGCTTCTCAGGAGGCCTCCGGGCAGGGAAGCGTACCCTGGGGACGTCTTCTACCTGCACAGCAGGCTGCTGGAAAGGGCGGCAAAGCTATCGGACGAGCTGGGAGGCGGGTCGCTGACGGCCCTGCCCATCATCGAAACCCAAGCCAACGACATTTCTGCGTACATACCGACAAACGTGATATCCATAACGGACGGCCAGATATTCCTGGAGACCGAGCTGTTCTTCAACGGCCAGAGGCCAGCGGTGAACGCCGGCATCTCGGTTTCCCGAGTGGGTGGCAACGCCCAGATCAAAGCCATGAAGAAGGTTGCAGGGAAAATAAAGCTGGAGCTTGCCCAGTACAGGGAGCTGGCCAGTTTTTCCCAGTTCGGCTCCGACATCGACAAGGACACGAAAGCGAGGCTGGACCACGGCAAGATTTTGATGGAAATACTAAAGCAGCCCCAATACAACCCTGTACCCGTAGAGCACCAGGTCATGATCATCTACGCGGCGATAAACGGGTTCTTGGCTGACGTGCCGGTGGACGAGATAAAGAAGTTCGAGAGGGAATTCCGCGATTTCATGGACACCCAGCACCCGAAAGTCGGGAAAACAATTAGGGCTACAGGAGATCTTGACGGCGACACCGACGAGAAGCTCAAGGACGCCATATTGGAGTTCAAAAAAATCAGGGAACAGGAGGCTTAAGGCATGGCGTCGAACAACATGCAGGATATCAAGCGCAGGATAAAAAGCATTACGAGCACTGAGCACATCACAAACGCGATGAAGCTGGTATCCGCCGCAAAACTCAGGAAAGCAAAAGCCGCTTTTGAGAGGACGTCAAAGAATTTCCATTTTATCATAGAGGCCATCGAGTCCGTTTTCAACAACACCGGCGAGGTCCCTGAGAAATACCTGCAGGGCAACCGGGAAATCAGGACGACGTGCTATATCATGGTGACCAGCAACAAGGGCCTTTGCGGGAGCTTCAATTCAAACATCATAAAGGAAACGGAGCGCGAGATATCAAGCGACCCCGAAAAGCCAGTGCTCATCGCGGTGGGAAGCAGGGGCAGGGACTATTTCGAGAAGAGGGGGCACAACATCCACAGCGACTACCTGAGCCCGCCGGAATCCATCACCTTCCTTGAGGCGAAAGAGATAAGCAAGCCAGCCATCGAAATGTACGACTCGGGCGAAGTGGACGAAGTCAAGCTCATATACACTTCGTTCATAAGCACGCTGGAGCAAAGGGCGAGATGCGTCACCTTGCTGCCCTTCCACATCGAGCACGACCCGGAGGTGATCAAGCATGAGAGGCAAGTGGAATACGAGCCTTCCGTTGAAGAAGTTTTTAATTATTTGGTGCCGAAATACGTTGAAATAAAAGTGTACGGCGCAATCGTCGAATCCGCGACCTGCGAGCACGCGGCGAGGCGCATGGCGATGGAAAACGCCACAGACAACGCAAGGGAGATGCTCGACAACCTGTCGCTGTTCTACAACAGGGCAAGGCAGGCGGCTATTACAGATGAAATTATTGAAATAGTGGCCGGTTCGGAAGCGCAAAAATAGGAGGTGAGAATGTTTGAATAAAGGTATTATACATCAGATTATCGGCCCAGTGCTCGACATTAAGTTCAAAGCCGAAGAAATGCCGGAGCTGCTCAACGCGATCGACATTATGCACGAAGGGAAGAGGATCGTGGCGGAAGTGGCGCAGCACATAGGCGACGACGTCGTGCGCTGTATAGCGCTTTCGTCAACGGACGGCCTCAGACGCGGTATGGAGGCGATCGATACGGGCGGTCCTATCACGATACCGGTCGGGAAAGAAGTGCTCGGGCGGCTGTTCAATGTCATTGGAAATAATATAGACGAAAAAGAGCAGGTCGTGACAAGCATGAGGCTTCCGATACACCGCGACCCGCCGGCGTTCGAGGATCAGGACACGTCGTCGCACGTATTTGAGACAGGCATTAAAGTCGTCGACCTGATCGCTCCCTATACGCAAGGCGGAAAGGTCGGACTGTTCGGCGGCGCCGGAGTCGGAAAAACGGTACTGATCCAAGAACTGATACACAATATCGCGAAAGAGCACGGAGGCATTTCGGTCTTTTCCGGCGTCGGCGAGAGAACGCGCGAAGGCAACGACCTTTATTACGAAATGACAGACTCGGGCGTTATAGAAAAGACGGCAATGGTATTCGGTCAGATGAACGAACCGCCGGGGGCGCGTATGCGCGTCGCGCTGACGGGGCTTACGATGGCGGAATACTTCCGCGACGAAGAAGGCCAAGACGTGCTGCTGTTCATCGATAATATCTTTCGGTTCACGCAGGCGGGATCGGAAGTGTCGGCGCTGCTCGGCCGCGTACCGTCTTCTGTAGGATACCAACCGACGCTCGCAACCGAAATGGGCGTATTGCAGGAACGCATCACGTCTACGAAGAAGGGTTCGATCACCTCGGTCCAGGCGATTTATGTGCCTGCCGACGACCTGACTGACCCGGCGCCGGCAACGGCTTTCGCTCACCTTGACGCGACGACGGTCCTGTCCAGAGCCATCACCGAGCTTGGCATATATCCGGCGGTCGACCCGCTCGAATCGACGAGCCGTATCATGGATCCGCTTATCCTGGGAGAAGAACACTACAATACGGCGCGCGCCGTGCAGGAAGTTTTGCAGCGTTACAAAGATCTACAGGACATCATAGCGATCCTCGGTATGGACGAGCTGTCCGATGAAGACAAACTGATCGTATCACGTGCGCGGAAGATACAGAGATTCCTGTCACAGCCGTTCTCGGTTGCCGAGGCGTTCACGGGTATGTCGGGCAAGTACATACCTATCAAAGAAACGATCCGAGGTTTCCGCGAGATACTCGAAGGCAAGCACGACGATATCAACGAACAACTCTTCCTCTTCGCGGGAAGTATCGACGAGGTCGTTGAAAGGGCCGAAAAGCATGGCTAAATCCTTTCTGCTCGAAATAGTGACGCCCGAAAAACTGTTTTACTACGGCGAGGCCGATATCGTGATAGCAAGAACCCTTACAGGAGAAGAGGGTTATATGGCCGGCCATATCTGGGCATGCAACCTTCTCGAAACGGGAGAGCTTTGGTTTAGGGAGTCAGGGTCAAAAGACTTTAAGGTCGCTGCGATCTCCGGAGGATTCGTGGACGTGCGCGACTATATTCTGGTTTTTACGGATT
>Ga0082212_10003997_pt1 | contig 20659 bp, 19 predicted proteins | sample TergutNt197P3_FD_71548 | JGI IMG/M metagenome (GOLD analysis project Ga0082212, IMG submission 71548) | Neocapritermes taracua P3 segment gut microbial communities from Petit-Saut dam, French Guiana - Nt197 P3 | ecosystem: Host-associated > Arthropoda: Insects > Digestive system > Gut ... | reverse complement strand
AACGAAGGGACCCTGGTGGGCCCCTTCGTTTTTGACATATGGTGCGGCGTAAGGGATTCGCCGATCGCTTCGCCGCTGAAGCGGCTCGCGCTCTCCCACCTTCGCCTGCTTCGCAGGCTCGGTCTCGCGCTGGGCGGCGCGCCACTGGCGCCCCGCTATTCCAGCGCTCCCCCTCACGGGTTCGAACCCCTTACCGCAAGTCTATTCTCAACAACGAAGGGACCCTGGTGGGCCCCTTCGTTTTTGACATATGGTGCGGCGTAAGGGATTCGAACCCCTGACGCCCCGGTTCGTAGCCGGGTCCTCTATCCTGCTGAGGTAACGCCGCATGTGCAAAACAAGCCTGACTATGATACCACCCCCGCTTCCAGTGTCAAAGTCTCAAGTGTGGACTTGTGGTACGATACGACAGCACGAGCGGGTGTCGCCAAGTGGTAAGGCACAAGCTTCCCAAGCTTGTATTCGCGGGTTCGAGTCCCGTCACCCGCTCCAGTAGAGGAGATAAGTCCTGCTTGGACTTATCTCCTCTACTAATAGACATCGAGGCTGCACGAAAGATTGCGCAGGGTTTACGAGAAAAGAGAGATCATGATTAACACATTGGGGCTGCATAAATTCGATATGGCTGAATACCTCGAAAGCGAGGAGGATATTGCCTACTACCTTGAGGCCACCGCAGAAGAAGACATAACCCTTCTTCCTGCTGCACTTGGAACAGTTGCCCGCGCCCGCGGAATGAGCGACCTGGCACGATCCACGGGACTTTCGAGGGAGACGCTTTATAAAACACTATCCGCTGGCGGAAACCCAACGTTGAGCACACTCAGCAAAGTGCTTGAGACTTATGGCGTGCGCATCAGCCTGGCTCCGATAAACGACAAGGCTGCTGCTGTATAAGTGATTCTGCAAATGCCATTCGGATGCTGCAGCGTCAGCCGATCTACTAGCAGTTTTTCAGTTCTTTTAAACACCCGCTTCAAGTAAGGTGGATCGGTCCTACTTGGAACTACCCTCGCTGCCAATATAGATAAGACTCATTGGAACTCTACCATTTCAAAAACGCAATAGTCTGGCAAGGGAAGATAAGTTGCAGATGTGGGCTGTCGGCTGGTCAAATGAGACCGTGGCCGCTTTGCGGCGTTTTTCACATGCTGAGAGGACATCTTGGCGTTCTGTGTAATCCAGGGAGAAAAGGAGAGACTTATGAGTAGCGGAGATAGGATGATTAGTCGCCGCAGCTTCGTAGGGGCTGCTACGGCAGCGTCAGTAGCTTTGGCTATGGCCGGCTGTAGCCCAGAGAACAAAGTCACGGAGACAACAGAAAGTGCAGAAAAGGTATACAGACAGGATCCAGAGTTTGACCCGGAAACAGGAGGTAAATGGGTCACTGCTGCCTGTTGGCATAACTGTGGCGGGCGTTGCCTCAACAGGGCTTATGTGGTTGACAATATCGTTTTACGCCAGAAGACAGACGACTTACACGAGGACAGTCCCGACTACCCACAGCAGCGCGCATGTCTTCGTGGCCGCTCTCAGCAGCAGTTAGTATTTGGCGCCGACCGCATCAAATATCCGATGAAGCGTAAGAACTGGCAGCCTGGCGGTGGCGATAAGAGCCTGCGTGGCAAAGATGAATGGGAACGCATAAGTTGGGATGAAGCGCTGGATTATGTAGCTGCTGAGCTTAAAACAACTATTGATACCTATGGCCCGGGAGCGATTCTCACTACTGGGTCGGGCTTTTCTTCTTCAACCATAGGCCCACTCCTTTGTGCGCTGGGTGGAACAAGCCTGATTATCGACTCTCAGTCGTTTGGCGTGTTTGCAGCGTATGACATCACAACAACAATAGGCTTACCGATGATGGGTATGGGTACTGCACAGGATAGGATTTCGTTACGCAAGAGCGAGCAGATTGTTCTTTATGGCTGTAATCCCGGTTGGGCTTCTGGTGGAAACCCCAGTTATCATCTGTTACAAGCCAAGAAAGCAGGAGCAGAATTCACGTTTGTAGGCCCAGAATATAACGTCACCGCCTCAATGCTTGAAGCGCGATGGATAGCGATTCGTCCAGGCACAGATACCGCATTCTTGCTCGCTGTGGCTTATGAGATGATCCAGTTGGACAAGGATGGCACAATAATCGACCATGATTTTCTCGATAAATACACCGTCGGTTATGATGAGGATCATATGCCGGCTGATGCTGAACTGAACGAGAACTTCAAGGACAGTGTGCTTGGCGCTTACGACGGTACGCCAAAAACAGCTGAATGGGCATCGGAGATTTGCGGCGCAAGCCCAGAAGATATCCGTTGGTTTGCCGCCCTGGTAGGAAAGGGCAATAAAACCTCACTATTGCATAGCTTTGCACCAGCACGCTGCAATGATGCCGAGAGCTTTCCGCAGCTGTTCTATGCTATTGCCGCTATGGGTGGCCACTGGTCTGGAGAAGGTCATTCTTGTGGCTCCATCTATCACGGGACAGCAGCAAATGCCGGTGGTGCCCTGGTTAACCCAGGGAACGCCAACAATGGTGTAATCCCAAGAGAGGTTCCAGAGCATGCTTCTATCAAGGGCCCAGAAGCATGGGTGGGGATTCTGGAGGGGAAGTATAACTATACGGGCAACAGGAAATCCCGAAGTGGCATAGACGCTCCCAGTGAGGTGCGTGACATAGATATCCATCTGATTTACAACGATCGCAATTCAGCCATGAACACCTGCATAGGCGTTCCGAAAGCAATCGAGGTATTCCGCAAAGTAGACTTTGTTGTCACACAGGACTTCTGTTATACGGTTCCAGCTCAGTATTCCGACATACTGCTGCCAGTTACAACTTATTGGGAGAGAGTAAATTGCTACAACAGGATGATCTGCAATCGCGAGATAGAGGTGTTTCCCTCAAAGGTAGTAGAGCCACTTTATGAAGCGTGGGATGATATAAAGATCGTCTCAGAACTGACCACCAAGATGGGGTTGGATCCAAAGGCGTTGTTCCCGAACAGCGATATGCAGAACCGCTATATTGTTCTCAGCGGTGCAACGGCAATGGGTGCGAACGGAATGGCTCCTATTGCGACGATTACCCAGGAAGACATCAACGAATGGGGTGTAGAGGGAGAACCGCAAGAAGGACAGATAAGCTTAGCCGAATTAGTGGAGAAAGGCATTTTCCAAGTGCCCCGCACAGATGGGGACAGTCTCAGTGAAGGCGGATGGGACAGGTTTGTGAATGACCCAGTACAGAACAAGCTTCCTTCTCCCAGTGGGCTCTTTGAGATTTATTGCCAGCAAAAGGCTAACCATATAAACCAACAGCTGCGAAGCACAGTGAAGCCCTATCCAAACTATGTGCGTCCCCTGAATGGGTATGAGGACTCATTTGCTGACTGGGAAACCAAGAAGAAAGGTGAGTATCCCTTCCAGATGATCACACCACACTATCTGCGTCGCTCGCACACAACATTCGACAACTCACCGTGGCTCCGACAGGCAATGGAGAACCCGGTTTGGCTGAACAGCGGCGATGCAAAGAGCTTGGGTATCGCGGAAGGCGATACGGTACTCTTATCCAACCAGTATGGAAAAGTACTGAGAATCGCAACACTGACCGAGCGCCTGATGCCCGGTGTCGTCTCGTTACCGCACGGCGCGCGCGTGGTCATGGACGAGGCGACAGGTATCGATATCGGTGGCTGTCCCAATACGCTTTCGGCCACTGTGGCTTCTGGCTCGGGTGTCTCAGGCTACAACACCAATCTGATCAAAGTCGAAAAGTATTCAGGCAAGGCATTGACGCCTGATTATACTTGGGCGCCTGTTGGCATTGACGTGGAGTAAAGGAGAGAGATCATGAGTCTTGGATTCTATTTTGATACAGAAGAGTGTATTGGCTGCAGAACCTGTCAAGTTGCCTGCCAGGACAGGAACAACCTTGAGGTGGGAATCGTCTTCAGAGGCGTGGGCTCCTTTGAATCCGGCAATTATCCCAACGCAGTCATCTATCACTATTCAGCATCATGCAATCATTGCGAAACACCAGCATGTGTTGCCAACTGTCCTACAGGCGCCATGCAAAAGGATGCGGGTGGAGAGGGTACGATACAGCACGACGACGAGCTTTGCATCGGCTGCGAAACCTGTGTCAACACCTGTCCCTACAAGGTGCCGGTGCTGCTGGCCTCTGGCATTACTGGCAAGTGTGATGCCTGTAAGCCATTCCGCGATGCAGGGCTTAATCCAGTTTGTGTGGACGCATGCGTTATGCGCTGTTTGGACTTTGGAGATACAGAAGATCTAAGGAGCAAATATAGTTCTGACCTGGTGAACGCCCTGCCGTTCCTTCCTTCACCGGATACTACCAACCCCAATACCTTGATTAAGCCAAAACAGGCCGCATTGGCAACAGGCTATCGCGAGGTCCTCATCTGATGGATGATTATCTGGCAGCGCGACGGTATCTGTATACGCTCTTTCAGAGTTTGTTTGGTAATGAGCCAAATAGCAAGCAGCTCGAAGCGATTGATGTGGGGCTGACAGAACAGGCCTTTACCGTTGTTACAGAGCGTGCCAGAGAACAATACGAGGAAGCGGGCCAACTGGCCCGCTTCCTCTCAGTCTTATCCAACCTTCCTGAGCTGAGTGAGCTGATCAGTGAATATACAAAGACACTGATCGGCCCAGACAAGTTAGCTGCTCCACCCTGGGAAAGCGTTTACACTTCGAAGGGGCGGGCGCTCTTCACTCACAATACTCTAGAAGTGCGCAACCTCTACCGCTCTCAAGGTTTCATCGCAGCTAAGTATCCACATGTGGCAGACGATCATCTGGCTATTGAACTGGACTTCCTTGCACAATTGGCAGAAAGGGCTCAGAAAGAGCTAGCTGAAGAGGGTGATACGGCATTACGAGCCAGCCTTGGGTTTCTCAACAATCATCTTCTTGAGTGGCTGCCTTTATACACAATGAAAATCACAGAAGCAGCCATATCCTCTTCACCCGGCTTCTTTACCGCCACCGCTCAAGCACTCTTGGTTTTTGCCCAAGCTGATGCTAAAGTGCTGAAGGAATTAGTTGATTAGAGAACTAGATGCGTTTTAAAGGTGTCCGATTACGCTTTGCAGTGCTGCTGGTCGTTGTGACGGGCATGTTGTTCGTGCTGTATGTAGGCATTCGCAGCTATGCCCAGGAAGAGCAGATAGAGCGTGAGATGCTGGAAACCACCCAAATCCTGGCAACTGAAATGAGCGCCATCTGGGACTTCATGGAGCTGAATCAAACCCAATTCACCCGTCGAGAGGACGGCACATATAACCTCTATTGTGTTGTCGCTGCTAAGGCAACAGCCAGGCTGTTTACTGTAAAGAATGGAGATTTCACCATTCGCTATACCAATCTCACCACGCGCAAACCAGTAGACACGCCGGATGAGTTCGAGTATCAGGCGCTTACCGCCTTGGAGGAAGACCCTTCACTGAAGGCCTATTACGGGAGAGAGCGGTTAAGTGATGGTACAGAGGTGTTTCGTTATGTGGAACCTCTATATATGAAGGAGTCCTGCCTGGAGTGTCACGGCTCGCCAGAAGGCGAGCTTGATGTTATGGGATATCCTAAGGAGGGCAAGCAGGTGGGTGATCTGGCGGGTGCAGCCAGTATCATCATGCCAGCTCAAACCTACCTTGATAATTATCGTTCCAATATCATCTGGGAAGCCGCAGTCTTTGGGGTGTTGGTAATAATCGGTCTGGCTGCCGTATTCTGGGCGGTAAGCGCAGAAGCTACGGCTCAGGTTCGTCGCTTGAAAGAGGAGAACCGACAAAAGAGCGATTTCCTTTCCATGGTCAGCCATGAGATCAGAACACCTTTGACCTCGATCTTAGCTTTTTCAGACATCTGGGCGACAAGCAATGAGCCACGAAGCGCTGACGAGGCAAAGATTATGGGTGAAATGCGGGCGCACAGCCAGATTCTCCTGGGCATGGTCAACAATATCTTGGAGTTGGCTCGTGTTGAGGCTGGCCACATGCACCTGGAGCGTGAATCGGTAGATGTGGTCGACCTGATGGGCCTGGTTAAAAGCAATCTTTCTTATCTGGCTCAGAAAAAAGATGTATCAATAAAGTGTTCAGTAAAAACATCAGTACCTGTAGTCTATGCAGATCAAGAAAAACTCCGTCGCATTCTGGAAAACCTGGTGAGTAACTCCATCAAGTTTGTCGCCGAGGGTGGGTCGGTGGAAATGCAGGCAGCCTATGACAAAGAGAGCGAAGAGCTTCTGCTCAGGGTTTCCGATAATGGTTGCGGTATAAACCCAGAAGACCTTGACAAAGTCTTCAACCGTTTTGAACGAGGAAAAGGGAGTTATAGGGACAAACCTTCTGGGGCAGTTGTTGCTGATTATCAAACTCTCGAAAAGCAGAACAAAGAGTTTGGCCATTTGGCTCGTAACAGTGGCAGTGGCCTGGGTTTGGCGCTGGTTCGCGAGTTGGTGGAATTGCAAGGCGGTACCGTTGAAGTTATCAGCGAGCCAGGCCAAGGCAGCACGTTCACGGTGCGGATCAAAGCAGAGATGGTAAGAATCGGGGAGATTGACGATGAAGATACTACTAGCCGATGACGACGAGGGAATGCGTACCTTAGTCGAGCACATCGTCCTGGACGATGGACACGAATTCCTGGTAGCTAAGGATGGCAATCAAGCCATCGAAGTCTACGAAAAAGAGCATCCTGATCTACTCATCCTGGATGTCATGATGCCGGGCCTTAATGGTTTTGAGGTCACAGAGTGTCTTCGGGCTCGTAAATCATCTGTGCCCATCATCCTACTAACGGCAAAAGGTGACATCGTTGATAAGAGCATCGGTTTTAAAGCAGGAGCGGATGACTATCTGGTCAAGCCTTTTATTCCCAAAGAGCTGCAGCTACGTATCGATGCGCTACTCAGAAGAGGACAAAAGGCGAGAACCAACGGCTATATCGCCACCAAGATCCAGTTCCAAGAACTGGAAATCGATACTCGTCGCCGCAGGGTTGAGGTGCGTGGGCATCAAGTGGAGCTGACGCCCAAAGAGTTCCACATATTGCATATGCTGGCATCCAGCCCAGGCGAGGTCTTTACCCGTGAGCAACTGGTAAAAGACATCTGGGGGCCGGACTACGTGGGCGAGATCAACAATATCACCGTACTCATCCACCGCCTGCGCGAGAAGATAGAGGAAGACCCAGGTAATCCCAACTATATTCAAACTGTCTGGCATGTTGGTTACCGCTTTGGTAGCTAATGTCCAGGTATCAACAGCGCGCAGCAATGTGCGATGTCCTTGCCGATCCTGTCCTTTATTACCAAGGAGATATACTATTGCCCTGCTCGAAAACTTAATGACGAAAGCCAACGACTCTGGTACGCAGGTCGAGAAGCCCATCGGAATGAGTGAGTAAAAACCCTTCAGTAAGTTGCACGCCAAATATTGAACATGATTCCCGAAGCCGAGGACATCATGAACAGGATAAGATTTGAGGATGTTGCTGAAAATAAAACAGGGAGAAGAGGCTTCGTAGCAACTTTTAAGCGTTTTGTGTGGAGAAGATGGCAAAGAGCATGATCAACATAACACCATACAAGGAGTTGAGGTTCGGTGATGAGTCAATCTATGACAAGATTAGGAGCAATGAAGACGAAATTCCTAAGAAGGTAATAGACTATCTACGAGCTGGAAATGCTCATTTGATGTCACCAGGTATTTACGATCACCCCTTTAAAAAGGAAATAAGACTACTTGGCCCGTACATCCTCACAGACAACAACCGGTACATCTGGGACAGGGATACTTGGAAATACGTTGTCAAATATAGACTGGCGTTGCCGGAAGAGTTCATCGAATTCGTGTTAGGCAATGAAGGAAGCAAGGTTTATGAAAGCATGGTAGTAGGCAAAAACTGGAACAATGTGATTCAGGATTGGAAAGCAACAGGCGACAGTATCATTTTCTTGCCCGACAATGCGGATGACAAAGAGCTTTGTGATTTTTAGCTGTGAAGCAAAAGAGCAGAGAGCCCATGATAACGAAAAGCAAATGCCAGGCGGACGGTGCGGTGTCGGTCAATCTACCAGTAGTTTCTTCCAGTTCCTTTTTGGACACTTAGACCAGACACCCCAGGCCACAGAAGTGGCCAGGGGTGTCTGCAGTATGTGACGGGAGTCGAACCCGCGAGGGAACGCAAGCACTCGGATGAGTCGTCAGTGGCGTCAAGGTCTTATGCATATTATTAAGATTGATGCCGGAGTCATCGAGGCGCAATAGAAGCAAAGCCTAATGAATACTGGTTTAAGTGGGTATGGAGTAGAATCCATGTAGCTGAGTTTTTTCCAGCTGAATACGAGAATCTACTTTCTTCTGCTGAGGACATTATGAGCAGAATAACTGTTGAGGACATTGATAGAACAAAAAGGAGGTAGTATTCGTGGATGGTAAAGAGTATTGGGAATGGTTCGATGAGCAGTTGAAGCAGCCGTCAAGGGCTCTCGGTGGGGAACCATGTATTATCTGTGAAAACCCTATTCCCAAGAATGCCCACTGGAAATTCAGGGATCGCCACGTCTGTTCAACGGAATGCAACAATAAGCTGAAGCGCAGATGGAAATCTAAAGTAAGGCGGGGCACTGCTGAGGGGTATCAGCCATCTGAAGCATTGCTAAAGAAAGTCGAGACAACGCTTAAGCGTAAGTCAAGGCTAATGCGAACTAATTTGAATGCGACGTTTCCCTATGAATATGATTATTTCCCTATTGAGGGCGATATCCTAGAGCGACATGGCCACCATACAAAGTATGTGCCAATTAGTGAACTACCATGTCGAGCGGCTTTTTGGGAAGAGATAACGAGTACGTTCGGCTGTTCTGCTGATCAGCTTTTAGGTGCGCTACATCTTGAAACAGGCGCATGGAGAGTCGTCATACTCGACATATATAAGACACCCAGAAACACGTCGACTGGATTCTTTTATCTAAATAATAGATGCTATAACGAGTTTGTTCCGCATACAGTTGTTGATAAAACGGGTAACGAGATTAATCTGTACTGTAATCACGAAACTTTCCGTTGCATAGGGCCGGATGATAAGAGATACAGCTGGGAAGCGATCTCTTTTGGAACCGTTGCCATTGAATCCCCCCTCTGGACTCCTGAGTATCAAGCTCGCTCAAGTAAGAAAAGCACAAGGCAGGAGCACGGTTTCCCTCTTCAATCGGAGCGAAACAAGAATCGCCCTCAGCAGGAGTAGCAATCAGTCTTCCGCCATCAACAGGAGCTCCAATCAACACAGCATTGCACTCAAGCACATCCTGTTGCCTGCCACTATCAGGAGTTCCAGTTATCATTCAACAAGAGCCTCAAAAAGGCTGTGAAGCTTTGGACTTATCTCCTCTACTAATAGTGACGGGACTCGAACCCTAACTGCCTTCTGATAATTCCGAGCAGTATCGCATTAGTGCCAGGGCATTTTCTTCACTTCCAATATTCTGGTATGCAAGAAGCCTGTCCTCGTGATAGACAAAGGCAAACGATGTGGCTGATCCTTGTCCACCAGAATCAAAAAACGCATAGCTCTTGAATTCAATCTCTTTTCCATAATAGTCAGTAATGATGGCGCCATTTGCCTCCACGGCCTGTGCCAGATCGAACCCACCTGCAACTATATTCTCTTCCAGCACAAGGGTGACAGCCATGCCACTGTTCACTACCACCTCCCAGCCACTACCAAGCTCTTCAAGCGCCACTATAACCGCTGTATCCGTGTCTATTGCTTGATCCGACCCATGTGGCTCTTCGATGTCCTTTTTTGAGTCTTGGCTTAAACTGTCTGAAGACGTGCTGAGATCCTTGCGAGGCTTTGCTTCTGAGCATGCGGAGAAAACACAGAGAACAACAAAGACCAGTATCGCTACAAGAACAACCAGTGCGGCATTCTTCCCCGCAGACGGAACAAGGGGAGAACTACTTTTCATCAAAACACCTCCATCATGCCGGACAAGAGTCAGCGGCCTCTATCCTCTCAACAGCGCGCAGCAATGTGCGATGTCTTTGCCGATCCTGTCCTTCTCGTCTGCCATAAGGCCTGCCTTATCTGCATAGTGAGACCAGTTGTCCGCCACATCCAGAACCCTGTCGATCAGCGCCTCAGGATTGCGAACATGGTAGCGCTGCGCCAGGGCCAACACGTCAGTGCGCTTGATATCGATGAACATCCCTCCAACACCCATGATGTGCTGGACGGTCCAAGAATCCGCGCCGATCCCGTGTGCGTGGGTGATGTCATAGGCGGGACTGAGCTCCCACGCTCCGCCCCTCTTCAGCAAGAAGGAGTGGTTCTTTGTGTGGTCGTCCTTGTTGGAACAGGCAACATTGAACACCATCCTGCGGAACAGCTCGTCGTGCGACTGCAAGGGCAGGCCGAGCTCAGCCGCGGTCAGGAACAGCTGGCTGTAGTCGTGGACGCGCAGCTGGTTGTAATCAAGCTGCGCCATGGCACAAAGCGTTTGGATATGATGCCGCTCATTGTTGTTCCCCCGGTCAAAACGCCTGGTCATGAAGTGCGTGCGCCCAGCAGCTTCATACAGCCGAGACTCCTCTATGGCAATCCCACAGTCACGCGCCATCAGATAGTAGGCGTATTCAATGCGTCCATATTCCCGTGATTCCCCAAACTCGCCTGGCGCCGTAGAAGAAACGTCGAACTTGATGATCCACTGCTCAAACCCTTCAGGCACGGCGAACTGTCCGGATACAAAACGCCCCGTCTGTGGGTTGAAACCGACAACGGCTTTCGCACGTGCACCGCCAGCAGAGGTTCCCACCTGGATAAGCTGGGCAAGCTCCTTCTCAACACGAGCAGTGCTGTCTTGGACAAGGCTTACGTCCACAGCCCTGCGGGCCTGGGCTACCAACTCGTTCATCTCGAGGGCGCTGGGCCTCCGTTTTCCTGTTCTCTCTATCGAGGGAACATACTCAAGGGCTCCCATGCCCCGTGAACCAATGTAGGCAAGCCTGTCCAGGGGGGTTATGGCGCCTGGAGCGATGCCCTGACCTGCCATCCAGGCGTTGATAAGGCTGTTGCCAAAGTCATCGGGGAGGGAGTCGGCGATAAACGGCGGCAGGCGATAATAAGTTCTCTCCGGGAGATGGGTGAAGATATGTTGGCCAGACTCGCGTATTGGTAGCGCCAAGGGTGCAAGCTCGATTCCTGAGCTTTGGAAACCAGGGTGGTATTCAAACGCGTAGTACCCCGATCCCTGGTCAAGCGCCAAGGCGCCTACATATTCACCCCAACAATAGACCTTCAATACGTCGACAGGCTTATACATCGAACCCCGTTATCCTTCCCGCTTTTCTGTTCTTGCCGATCTTCCTGTTCTGCTCTGGCTCGCTCGCTGTCTAGCCTTGCCAAGCTCCGCCATCTGCAAAGGGCTCACAGAAACCTGTGGCGCCAGGCCTTCTAACCAACCCTCCTTTTGAAGCACGCCTAATACCGACGCGAAGGTCTTGAGTGTCGAACCCTTTCCAGACTCAAGGTTCGCAAGCGTCGACAATGAGATTTGCGCACGCTCCGCAACTTCTTGCTGCGTCATATTCTTTCTAAGACGCAGCACACGCACCTGTTCGCCCAGATACCGTTCCCACTCTTCTGCCGTCCTCACAGTCATGCTCTTCACCTCGATACAAGAAGTCTTTCAATATGCCGCCTACTCTCTGAACGCATTATTATACTACAACAGGTGAAAATCAAGTTAAAGAAGTCAAAATGCAGAAATAACAAGTAATAAGTTAGTAGTTAGATGAATTGTACAAGTCTTATGCTATCACCAACACCAGCTTCTTCTTGGTAAACTCTCGTCAGAACAAAAACAACGCTCTTAAAACGAGAAGAAACGGACGGATATGCCCCAGATAGATATACACTGCTCACAGTGCAGGTCAGGCGAATATGAGCTGCTTGACGCTAAGACCGGCGAGGTCGTCTGTCGATTCTGCCGCAACAAATGGATTGTCCCTGAGCTCATACAGAAGTCTGAAACGGAGAAGTTCCTGGAAGAACAGGCAAAACAGCCGCGCGTCATCTATGACAACACCACCGAGACCGACAAACAGCTCATGGATCTGTTTGGCAAGATGCTCAACTTCAACCCCCTGCGCTCCATCAGTCGTTTCTTCCGCAATCTCATCGGCTTCGCTGTTGCCGTTGTTGTCCTTTTTGTTGTTGCTCTCTTCATAATGAGGTTAAGCGGCTTCAACTTCATGAGCGGTCTCTTTGGATAGGGCGAGAATAACCCCTGTCTGGGAAGTCAGATTAGAGTCAGACAGCTTGGCTATGCTTGTCCTACTGATAGCCTCTGACTGCGCGAGCTGATGGCAAGGTGACGCTGTGGATATCAAGATCCTGGTAGTAGAAGACGACGAGCATATCCTCAAGGTGACCACGCTGTTCCTTGAGAACGCGGGGTACGCCGTTGACCCCTGCGCAGACGGGGACGCGGCCCTGATCAAGATCTACGACAACAACTACCAGCTGGTGATCCTCGACATCATGCTCCCTGGCACCAACGGACACAAGCTGCTTAAAGAGGTCCGCCGGCAGGGCGACACACCGGTGCTCATGATGACGGCGCTTGGCGATGACGAGAACCAGCTGAAAGCCTTCATCCACGAGGCAGACGACTACGTGGTCAAGCCCTGCTCCATGCTGGTGCTGGTCAAACGGGTCGAGGCGCTGCTCAGACGCAGCGGCGCTCTGAAGAAAAGCATCAAAGCCGGCCGCCTTGAGCTCTTCCCCGAGACGCAACAGGCGCTCTTCGCAGGCACAGAGCTCAGTTTCGCGCCGCGGGAATTCGAACTACTCGCCCTTCTCGTGCGAAACGCGGGCAAGATAGTCACCCAGGAGACGCTCATTGCCAGGATCTGGGGCTATGAGTTCAGCGGTAATGAAGCCATCATCCACGCCAATATCAAGAAGTTGCGTGCAAAGCTGCCCGTCAATATCATCAGGACCATAAAGGGTGTGGGTTACTGTCTGGAGGACAGGGGCGATGGAGAAGATGAGGACTAAGCCCCGGGCGCTGGGGATATTCGGCAAGGTCTTCCTCTACACCACACTCATCGTGGTGCTGGTGGTGGGGGTCACCGCGCTCTTCTTCACCAAGCAGATTTCCGACGCCCTAGCCATCAGCCAGCAAGAACAACTCTCCAGTGTCTTCAAAACACTGCAACAGGAGCTCGAGAGCAAAACGGGCGAAGACGCCATCGAGGTCGCCAAAGCCTTCCATCGCGACAACCAGTTCTTCGAGTTCTGCGTGCTGTCGCCCCACGGGCAGATACTCTATGCAACGCCTAATTACCTGCCGATAGAAATGGGTTTTGGGGGGCCTGTAACCAGCATCGCGCCAGGGGTGACCATAGGCCCCTATACCACCTTTGGCCCAGGGCCGACTGTTGTGAACCCCGGGCCGAACACCACAATGGGACCGAACATTCAGGGAGGCGCCCTTCTGGGGGAGAGCCCACAGGCAGGCACCAACTTCCATACGATGCTCACAACAGCAGACGGCCTCATCATCCTGATAAGCGCGCCGCCATCGACCTACGCAGCCTATTCGGCTGTCATCCAAAAAACCATCATTGCGGTGCTGCTTTTACTGCTTGTGGGCATCTTCTGCTCTTTTCTCTTCGCACGCAGTATCGCAAAGCCAGTGAAGGCGCTGGCTGGAGACACAGCGAAGATGGCAAGCCTGGAGCTGGTGCCAGCGCCGGTTGCGCGCGCGGATGAGATAGGGAGCATGGCAAACGACGTCTACAGCATGTATGAACGCCTGAAGCTGACCATTCGCAGGCTTGAGGATGAGCTGCGTAAGCAGAAGGAGATGGAGGAGAACCAGCGCTACTTCTTTGCGGCTGCCTCACATGAGCTGAAGACCCCCGTCGCTGCTACAAGCGCACTTTTGGAGGGGATGGTCGAGGGCGTGATCCCACAGCCAGAACAGATGGAAAGCCTGCGGACCTGCCTGCGATTGGCAAACGAGCAGGCGGAACTCATTTCCGAGATACTCGAGCTGGTCCGCCTTGATGACCGGAAGCTCAGACTGAGCAACGAGAAGATCAACCTAAAAAAGCTAGTCGATTCCGCGTTGCCAGCGCATCTTGCCCTGGCCCAGACGCAGTCCCTGGGCATCGACATTGCGGTTCCCAGCGAGCTGGAGGTGACGCTTGACCAGGCGCTCTTCAAGCGTGCGTTCTCAAACGTGGTGGCAAACGCCTTGCAGAACACCTCCAAGGACGGCAACGTGCGCATCTACTGTGAAAGGCGCAAGAAGAAGGCCATCCGCCTCTTTGTGTTGAATGAGGGGCCAGCCATTCCAGAAGAGGCGTTGGAGAAGCTGTTCGAGCCCTTCTACCGCCCCGACCAGGCGCGCAGCAGCAGTGCGGGGCGCAGCGGCTTGGGTCTGGCCCTTGTCGCCAAAGCGCTCTCCCAGATGGGCATCGTCTTTGCCTTGGAGAACACACCAGAAGGCCCAACCTTCTGGATGGACCTCCCCCTGTAAGGACAGAAAGGGGACGGTTCTATTTTGTCCTTATCAAGGGACAGAAAGGGGACGGTTCTATTTTGTCCTTGATAAGGACAAAATAGAACCGTCCCCTTTCTGTCCTTAGAGCCGTCCCCTTTCTGTCCCTTGATAAGGACAAAATAGAACCGTCCCCTTTCTGTCCTTCCTTTCGGTCAGGCTGAGGTCAGACAGCTTGGCTATCCTTGCCTCCTAGAGAAAGCTAGGAGGTTTTCCATGCAAGCGAAGAGAGTCATCCCCATTGTGATATTCGCCCTGTCAGCGGTGCTGGTGGTGGTGGGGATCATCCAGGTTGTCCTGTTCATGTCACCACAACTCGAGGCCATCGAAAGCGCTCGCCAGCAGGGAGCGGCAGAGGAGATGATCTCGGCCTTCTTCTGGCAGCAGCTTATACCGCAGATCCTGGTTATCGCCGTGACATCGTTTGGGATCGCCCTTGTCCTTGCAGCCTGCGGCCTGATCTCCCTGCAGCTGAACAACATGCTCGCGCCAGAGAAGGAAGGCGTCAAGCTTGCCAAAAAGAATGAAGAGCTTGAAGAGCAGGCACAGGACGCGGCGGACAAGGACGACTTCTTTGAGGGTTTCGAAGCCCTGGTAGAGGACGACTGAACAACATCTACGCTGTGACAGAGGGGCGAGCCAGGCAAAGCATCTTGTCTCTTTTATCGGGCCGATCAAGAGCGGGGGAGGGTGTGAGTATGTTCATCTTCACAAACGCAATGGAGAACCTGCTACGCAATAAGGGCAGGAACATCCTCATCATGACGATCATATTCCTGATCATTGCGACCACAGTGGTTGCCCTGATCATCAACAACACGTCAAGCGCCGTCATAGAGGACTACAAGACACGCTTCAGCTCACAGGTCAGCATATCGCCTGACATGGAGAAGGTCCGCGAAGAGGCCATGTCCGGCGCCTCCGGTGGCATGATCTCCATGAGGATGCCCATCATCGAACCAGAGCTGCTCTTATCGTTCGCCCAGTCAGAAGCCTTGCAGCGCAGCGAGGCCTACGCCTCGGTATCCGCTGACTCAGACAGCCTTACGGCCATCGATCAAAGCGATGACGAGGAGAACGGGTCTGGGCCAGCTGGCCCAGGGGGCAGTATCAGCGGTTCTTCAGGGCCTGGCGGAAACGTTGGTTTCTCAATCAGAGGCGCTGGCAACTATCGGTTGTACGGTGGTTTTTGGGAAGCCTTCAACAACGGCACACGTGCCCTGGTCGATGATGGGATCAGCGCTCTGCCAGCTGCTGATAACGAATGCCTGGTAAGCCAGGAGCTCGCCGAGCTCAATGGTATCAAGGTTGGTGACATCATCAGGTTGCAGGTCCAGATGAGCTATGACATCCCCGCGGATGCTGATTTGACGGGCTATGCAGATGGCGACAGCTACCGGATAAACGGCCAGACCTACACGCTGAACCAGGGTCTGAGCGATATCTTCTTTGCCTCGCGCACCGTGGAGGTGGCGCTTAAGGTCACCGGTATATATGATGACCTGAATGACGCCTACGACAACGAGAACATGCCAAAGATGGCTGCGTTCAATCACCGCAACGAGATACTGACCACGCTGGACACCCTGCTTTCCCTGCGTTCGACCAATGAGAACAACATCAACCTTATCGTTACCTATTTTTTGAAGAGCCCGGACCTGCTTGCCGATTTCGAAGCCTATGCGCGCGACGCGGGCCTGAGCGACCTCTTCTTGGTGACCACGGATGCGGCCTCCTATGACAGGATCGTGAAGCCGGTGGTGGCCCTGAAGAGCATCACACTGACCTTCATGATCGTTGTCCTGGTACTGGGCGCGATCATCCTGATCCTACTGACCCTGATTGCCATACGCGAGCGCAAATATGAGATCGGTGTGCTACGGGCGATGGGCATGAAGAAGGCAAAGGTCGCGCTGGGACTATGGACGGAACTCTTGGTGATGACAGCTATCTGCCTGGTGCTGGGCCTGGGTGTGGGTGCGCTTGCGGCCCAGCCCATCACTGACGTGCTTATCACGCAACAGGCAGAGGCCGCTGCACCGGATACCGCGGGGCCCGGCGGACCTATGACTACAGGGAGCGGTGGGCCGATTGGAGTCTCTGTGATAGGAGCCCCTGTCATGATAAGCGGGAGTGGCGCTGGCGGTAATCTCCAACCTCTCTCCGAAATGGATATCGCCATTGGGTTCGATACCATTTTAGAGATTATCGCCATCGCCTTGCTCCTCGCGACGCTTTCCGGTCTGGTTTCCACAAGCAGGATAACCCGCTATGAGCCCATACGTATCCTGATGGAAAGGAACTAGGTGATACCATGGCTACCAGCGCTAACGTGCTCACCCTGCACAAGGTCTCCTACAAGTATGATGACGCCAAGAGCTTTGCGCTCAGGCGGGTAGATGCTGCCTTTGAGGCGGGGAAGATATATACCATCATAGGGAAGTCCGGCTCAGGAAAATCCACGCTGCTCTCCCTGCTTGCCGGGCTGGATGTAGCTAAAGGCGGTGAGATCCTCTATGGGAAGAAGAGCCTGAAGGAGCTTGACCGCGATGATTACCGGGCGCGGAACATAGGTGTGGTTTTTCAGGGATATAACCTGCTCACCAATACAACAGCGGTGAAGAACATCGTGCTTTCCATGGATATAAGCGGGAGCAAGGAGGCGGATAAGAAACAGTACGCCTATGACCTGCTTGCCAAGGTGGGAATAAACCGCGAGACCGCCGAGCGTAAGATACTCAAGCTCTCAGGCGGCGAGCAGCAGCGCGTTGCCATTGCGCGTGCGCTTTCCCACGAGCCTAACGTCATTTTGGCTGATGAACCCACCGGCAACCTCGACAGCGAGACAGAGGAGGAGATACTGGCCATCTTCGCCTCGCTTGCACACGATGAGGGGAAGTGCGTCATCATCGTCACCCACTCCAAACGCATCACCGCCATAGCAGACGTGATCTATGGCATGAACGCCGGCTCACTCACTCAGATGCGCGCCAAATAACCTGACATAAAGAGGACAAAAAGGGGACGGTTCTATTTTGGCTTTGAAAAGGCCAAAATAGAACCGTCCCCTTTTTGTCCTCCGGGGCGACACTATTGCATTAGGGTCTTTCTGTATGCTACAATCGAACAAACGTTCGATTTGTATTGGAGAGTTACCAGGCAAGAGGAGGCGTTATGTACCTATCACCCTGCGGAGTACCCTGTGAAGAATGCCCACTTAAAGAACAGTGTGCAGGAAACTGTCATGCTATAAAGGGCGTGCCATTCTACATTAAGGATTTTGGGATGGAGGTCTGTCCCATGTATGACTGCGCAGTCAACAAGAAGGGCTATCAGACCTGTGCGGAGTGCTCAGAGCTACCCTGCCAGATCTTCTATGACTGGAAAGACCCCAGCATGACAGAAGAGGCACATCTGCAGTCCATCAAAGATAGAGTTAAGTCACTTGAAGACTCAAAAGCATAGATTAACCCTTGCATAATCATTGAAATACCCTGCTGTAACCGCTGCGGGTGAATCCAGTCGCTACAATGTGTCTGTCAGTAAAACGAACCATAAAAGGAGGCAGGCATGGATGCACGGCTTGTAGCGGTTGCAGGAGGTCAGGCTCCCGCTGATCTGGTGATCAAGGGCGGGAAACTGGTCAATGTGTACTCGGGTGAGATCTACGATGGCGGGGTCGCGATAGCGGGTGACACCATCGCGGCAATAGGTGAGGTCGACTACGCAATAGGTGAGGGCACCAGGATCATCGATGCCGGTGGCGACTTCATCACTCCAGGCTTCATCGACGGGCATATCCATCCCGAGAGCTCAAACCTCTCCATCCGCTCCTTTGCTGAGATCGCGCTGAAGCATGGGACCACCTCTATCATGACCGACCTGCATGAGATAGGTGTGGTCGGTGGCCTTGAAGCCATTGAGGCTGTGATAGCAGAGAACCAAGCGACCGACCTGAACTTGTATTTTGTCGTGCCTTCCCATGTGCCCTTCTCGCCGATGCTTGAGACAAGCGGCGGCGAGTTCAACACGGAGATCATCAAGCGAGCGCTTGCGCGCCCAGATGCTGTGGGCCTTTCAGAAGCAGTTGGCCACTACATCCTGGCAGGCTTCCCTGATCTCATGGCTTCCATAGATGCGACGTTAGCGGTCAGGGGAAACACCGTACAGGGGCATCTTCCTGATATGGAAGGACCAACCCTCAACGCCTGTCTGGCTGCTGGAGTCAGCACTGATCACGAGGCGCTCGACGGACCGCAGTCGCTGGAGCGTCTACGTAATGGCTGCCACGTCATGTTGCGTGAGAACTCCGCCGCTCGCACACTCGCAGTGCAACTGGGGTACCTGCTTGAAGGCGACTATGACAGCTCGCGGCTTTCCATGGTCTGCGATGACCTCCACTGCTGCGACGCCGTGCGTCGCGGGCATATGGACGAGCTTATCCGCATCGCCCTTGCCACGGGCCTGCCTTTCATCAAGGCTATCCAGATGGTCACGCTCAATGCGGCGCGCGCCTTCAACCTTGACCAGTCCATTGGCGGTTTAGCCCCCGGCAAGCGCGCCGACATCAATATCACCACCGGGCCCGAGGCCTTTACGGTGAAATCCGTCATCTCTGGCGGCAAGCAGATCCTGGACAACGGAGAGATGCTCGTCGATTATCCGGCGGCAGAGCACGATGCAGTACTACTCGATACCCTGTCTTTGCTCAACCCCATCACGGCCGACAGCTTCAAGATGGCTGCCCCTGAGGGCGCAGCAAAGGTGAAAGTGCTGGTGATGGATACCCTGCCCTGGATTCCCATAACAACCCCACGCGAGGTGGTACTTGAGGTGATCGACGGTGTGGTGAAATGCGATGTCGAGCAGGACGTGCTCTACATAGCCCAGGTTGAGCGCCATGGCAAGAATGGGAACGTAGGCAAGGCCTTCATGGGTGGTTTCACCTTGAAGTCGGGCGCAATCGCCTCTTCCGTAGGCCACGATAACCACAACGTCATTGTCTTGGGGACAAATTTCGAGGACATGGCAGTAGCAGTCAACAGGGTGGTTGAGGTACAGGGCGGCCAAGTGGTCGTCGAGGGTGGCCAGGTGATCGCCGAGGTGCTCTATCCCATCTGTGGTCTGCTTTCCGATCTTTCCGCAGAAGAGCTTGCCCTGGAGAAAGACAAGGTAAACGCCGCGATCCATGAGCGCGGCAGTCAGATTCCCATTCCGTTCATGTTCCTGTCATTCATCTGCCTGGCAGCGCTTCCCAACTTTGCCATCACAGATAAAGGATTCATCGATGTGATGACCCAACAGATCATCGATCCCATCATCGGCGTCGAAGCGTAGATCGCGCCGGAACACTCGAGAGGACGGGGCAGCATGGCACAGACCCTGCTCAAAAACGGCTACCTTGTTACCATGGACCCACAGGAGACGGTCTTTGAAGGTGGCAGCGTGCTTGTTCAAGACGACCGCATCTTAGCTGTTGGCGACATCGCACCAGAGGCCGTGGCACAAGATGCGGAGGTGATCGAGCTCCAGGGAAAGTACGTGCTGCCCGGTTTTATCAACACCCATGTGCACACCTCCCAGCAGATCAGCAGGGGAGTGGGGGATGATGTCGATTTCATCACCTGGCTGCACAAACGCATGTGGCCCTTTGAAAGCAACATGACCGAGGAGGACTCCTATATCTCCACGCTTATGTGCTGTCTTGAGCAGATACGTGCGGGGGTGACAAGCTTCGCCGAGCCGGGCGGACAGTTTGTCTCGGGAATGGCACGCGCAGTGGCTGAGGCTGGCCTGCGCGCAAAGCTGGCGAAGTCGGTCATGGATTGCGGCACGGGACTGCCGGAGGTCTGGCAACGTTCGACCGACGAGGAGCTTGAGGCGCAGCTGATAGATTTCGAGCGCTTCCACAACAGCGCCAACGGGCGGATCCAGGTGTGGTTTGGGCTGCGCACCATCTTCAACAACACCGACGATCTGATCGTCCGCACCAAGGAGCTCGCCGACGCCCGCGGGGTTGGCGTCCACATGCACGTGGCCGAGGCGAAA
>Ga0082212_10003996_pt1 | contig 20668 bp, 23 predicted proteins | sample TergutNt197P3_FD_71548 | JGI IMG/M metagenome (GOLD analysis project Ga0082212, IMG submission 71548) | Neocapritermes taracua P3 segment gut microbial communities from Petit-Saut dam, French Guiana - Nt197 P3 | ecosystem: Host-associated > Arthropoda: Insects > Digestive system > Gut ... | reverse complement strand
GACCAAACGCCGCCTTGGCCATTAGCTGCTCCTTCTACACCTATTGTTCCTACTAACCCAACAAGTAATTTAACAATTGTAACAATTAAGAATACAATAACGGCCGCAATTAATCTTTTCAAGAAAATCTTTTGCGCTGATTTTATTTTTTCTTCGTCACCGCCAACTACAGCTTTCGCAAAGTCAAGCATTCCCCAAATAATCAATAAAATAGGTACAACAATTTGCACTAGCATGATAATTAAGCTGACAATATTAAAAACCCCTGCTGGTATTTGACCACAAGCGCTTGACACGTTTGTTGCCTCTAAAACATTAATTAATTCCATATAATAACCTCCTCTTTCATGTATTTATTATACTTTAAAATAATACACTAGTCAATATAAAAAAGGTTATATTGACTAATGTTTACTCTTTTTTTACTTAAATATTCCAAAAATACTCTTTTTTTTCTCAGTACCTTCCTCATTTTGCTTTATAAACCCTAATTTTACCAAGAATGCATCTAAAGTTCTATTCTTGTTTTCTTGATCATATAAAGGTGGTAAATTGTAAAATACTTTAAGTTTTGTTTCATATTCAAACTCTAAAACATCATTATTGCTTAAAAGACTTTGATTTAAAACAATCTTTTTACCCCTATACTTTTCAAAAGCTTTGGGATTTCTTGCGAATAACTTATTTAACTTAATCTTGGAAGGTTCAATTAAATAAATTATGTCGTTTACTATATCTTCACAATGTGCACATCTATTTACATCGACTAAAATAACATCGCTTTTATCATGTTTAGATATTACATTCCCAAGTTCATTGTCGTTAATACTATACATGTTATTATCACCAAAATACATAAAATCTCTTTTACCTACCTCTAAAGCAACAACCTTGTAATTACGCTCTAGTTGTTTTTTCATAATGTAAATTAAACTTGTTGCTCCTGAATTATCAGTAATATTTTTAACACCAATAACCGTGGCTTTTGACGATTCCCTGTATATCTCAGGAGTTGGCATATATCCTGTCGCATCCATTGACATATCACGGAAAGTATCTAATTGGTGATAATGAGCAACATCACGATAACTATTAGCGTTATCATATAAATATTTTACTCCTTCAATATTCATGGTAAAGTTATAAATACGCATAGAAATCAAATCAGATAAATATTCAGGACCAACTTCTTCTAATGAACCATCTAATAATAATATCAATTTGTCCATGTCTAAAGATAGAGATAACTTTTGTAAAGTTTTAATATTTTTATAGTCTTTTACTGCAGTAATGTCTAAAATCATTCTTTGAAAGAAATAATTTTTAAAAGTTTCAACGATCTCTTCAACTGAAAATTCGCCATCCATTCTTTTCATTACTTCAATATCTAAAGTGGATAAAGCTTCTCTATATTTGTTTGCTACTATTACGTTCATAAGCTCCCCCTAACTATTTATCTCTTGAAAAATCATTGTTTCACCAGTAACAGGAATTCTAAGTAATTCGTTAATAACTGGAAAATCAAAATACATATAAGTTACCACTCGATAGTATTTACCACAAATGCTTTTATCACCCACGCAAGTATCGAATTCGTAAACACAATACTGGTAATCACTAGTTTGATTTATCAAACCACAAGTTGCTTTTGTTCCCTTTGGACAAGTAACATCTGGGCAATATGTTTTGTTGTTGATTGTTGTTGTGTTTCTTTTATACCCAATACCTTCTCCATTAGTACCACCACCAGCTAACCATTTTTCAATTTCAGCTTTTACATTATTGTCATATGTTTGATTTTTTTCAATTTCTTCGATAACTCGATTTTTAACTTTAAAAGCCTTAGTATAACTAAGCGACCCAACAAAAAAAGCTATTAAGATTATAACAATCGTAATAATTATGTTGAAAAGCAAAGCATTACCTATCGCTTGATTCATTAATCACCACTCCTAATCTGTGAAATTAAACGTTCTTTCGCCTTTTGTCTGAACCGGTATTTTGAAATCACCTACTATTGGTAAATCAACAAAGATGTATGTAACAGCACTGTAATTGTAATAGATAGGTTTCCCATTACCATTAACTAGTCCTTTTTCATTAGCTCCTCGGTCATCAGCATAATAGTATACACAGTAAACAAGGGATTCATCTTGACTAGCATTACCATTAGAAGGGGCAACTAATACACCTTTACCTCTAGTAGCTGGACATTTAAAACCACTTACGTTTTGTGTATAACCTAGCGAAGTTAGCTTTCTTTGTATTTCTTCTTTGGCACAACCTTTATTGCACGAATTATACCCCTCAAATTTTTCAACCGAGGATAAAATCATTGAATTAACTTTAAAGGCTTTGTAGTAATTCAAGGTAGCTATAAGTATGCCAAAAACGATTACTATAAAAAGTACAATTAAATTTAATGTAAAAGCTTCTCCTATCCCTTGTCTCATTTAACTACCTCCAAATTATAGAAATATAGTACTTTCTATTTTTTCTATCCCCTTAAAAAGGATATATTGCCCAGTACTGCAGGCAATATTATATGGGTGTTTACGATTATTTTACTGTTGTGTCTACAATGTTGCAACTACCTTTTTGCCATACTCCACCATTATTAATACATTCAGACTTCTTTTGTGTATCTTTCATTACATTAGTAATAATAACTGTTCCTACTACTAAAACGATACCAATTAAGATAATTGTAATAATAGTCATATTTGCTTCTCCTGCTGCTTCCTTCATAAAATATCACCACCTATCCTGTACATAAATTATATCACATATTTTTTAAAATTGCTAGATACCCATCATTGTCATCATGGCTAATAGTAGAAAGGCTAGAATTCCGCCTCCTGTGCCACCTAACATAATCATGGTCTTTTTTTCCATTTTATCAAGACGTTCTTGATACTTTTGTTCACGAGCTTTATTTTGTAAAGACGAAATAGTTCTCGAAAACATCAATAGTTGATCTTGTTTGTTCTCTTGACTACCTAAACTAAGTCTATATAATAATCTCATCATTCTCATTGAATCTCTAACTGGATATTCATTGGCAAAATCCATATATGGTTGAACAGTAGAGTCTCCGGCATCTATTTTAGCAATCAATCTTTTTAAGCCTGGTTTAAATATTTCTGGTGATGCCGATATTGATTTTGCGATAGCTACTGGAACGGTGTAATGTTGGATTAATATTTCTAAACTTTTCAGATAGTATGGAAGTAATAAGTTGATTTTATGTAAATTACTTTTATAAAAGCCTTTTAAACTGTTATATGGTAACTTAAATACTAAGAAACCAGCTAACAGCGTAAACACGATATAAATAAACGACATATTAACTAAAAAGATAAACAATAATACAATCATAACTATTAAGGCGTTACGTATTCGATAGCCAAATAATTTATTAACATCGACTTCTCCGTGTCTTATGTTTAGTAAAAACTCATAATCTTCTTCCATTAAGAACCTAAAATAAGGTTCGGTTTCTTTAACAAATTTACGGGTGTTAAAATGATGGTTTAATTGCATAATAACAATAACTATGACTGCGATTATGATAAAAATAATTCCAATATCCATTATTCCGCCCCCACATCTTCATTATAATATTTTTCCCCATTAAGTAAGAAATACGTATTCATAATAACAATACCATGCAAGATTAATTGTACCCACCAGTTAGTAAGCATTTCGTTATAAGTTTCAATTCCAAGTAAGAATTGTACTAACATAACCATTAAATATAGGATAATCCCAAACTGAAGGAACTTTTTATGAAATCCTGCTCTATCAATACGGTCTCTATAAACGTTTTCAACAAGCATATCAATATCTAAACTCATGTTTTCTAATGATTCTCCAGAATCTCTAGAACCTTCATTAGTGATTTGTAAAAATAATTGATGCATGTTTCTAACAATGTAGAAATCGTATTTGGCATTGAAAAATTCAATTGATTGATCTATTGTCCCATTTTCATAGGCCATATCAATCATAATTTTCACATCTTCTTTTACTGGGTCTTCTAATACCCCTGATTCATAAACACCTTCTAAAGCTTTAACAAACGATTGAGTTGTTCCGAATTCCATAATGGTATTAGTTGTATAAACTTGTATTTGTTCAAAGATAAATTCACTATATACTCTTTTACAACGCAAGTAAGTAAGATAAGGAACCACCATAATCGCAAATCCTGCATAAACTAGTGATATGATTATACTGTAGAAATATAGGAAAGATATCCCCATAGCTCCTATCGCAAATACAGTTATTTGAATAGTATACTGTCTTTTAGAATACTCTTGTCCTAAATCTTTAACCTTTTTCCTTATCTCTTTGAATGAATAAGGAGTATATTTATCATAAACTGCGCCAAATCTTTGGTTAACAAATTTATAAATATTGCCTTTTTCATTGCTTCTAAATAATATTACAAATATGGCAATGACTAAAACAACAAGAAATATGATAAATGTCATAAGCATCACTCCTATTCTTCTTTATTTTCTGGTTTTTTCTTCCCACCAAGTTCCATCATCTCTTTTGGTAAAAACACACCTTGGACTTCTAAGTAATCGAGTAAATACGGACTAGGATTGCCACGCATTTCTTTCCCATCGGCTGTTTTACGGTAAAGGATATTATGTTCTGGTTCGTTATTCTTATTAACATAAAATTCTGTAACTTCGGCAATTTCTCTAACAAATTTGCCGCTTTTTTTATCAGTATAACCTCTAACATAAACCCCTAATTGGATATATCTATAAACTGTTTTTAAGAATTGATCGATATCTTGAGATGTTTCTAGCAAACTATACATACGATTGGGAATCGAAGATGCCCTGTCCGCATGAATAGTCGATAATATGTAGTGTCCTGAAGAAATTGAATTTCTAACGGCGGTTACCGCCTCGGCACTACGAACTTCTGATAGTAAAATCCATTTTGGATTTTGACGCATACAAGTAACTAAAACATCGGTATAAGAAGCGATATTATTAGTTTTCATAGCGACAATATCTCGATGAGGGAAAATCCTATCTAAGTGTAATTCTAATGTATCTTCAATTGTAATCATTTTTTCATCGTCAGCTATTTTTGAAGCTAAATATTTAACTAATTCTGTTTTTCCTGAACCAGTTTCACCACAGACGATGATATTACAATGGCCTTTAACACAAAATTCTAGAAAATCGTGAATATCGGTTTCGATATATTTTTCTTCGATTATTTTTTCTTTTTGTAAACGGATTTTAGCTGGTGTTTTACGAACAACACAAGCAATTCCGTTTCTTGCGATGGAATCATGGACAAAGTTTAAACGCAGTTCAGCACTTTCAACGTCTAAAAATGGATGCGCCATGTTGAAGGTTTTACCCATAACGTTAGAACATTGAAAAGCTAGTTTTTCCATAAAAGGATTATTGATTTCTGGTTTATCGATACGGAAAATACCTTTTGATAAGGTTTTTAACCATATTTGTCCATTATTACTATAAGAAATATCGGTTATATCGTCATTATCTAAAAATTCTTTTAAAGCGCCAAAGTTGATTTGATCAAACATGTTCTCGCGCATAAATTATGGCACCATAGGTTCTACTGGCGGTACTGGTACTACAGGTGTTTCTTCTGGTACTTCTGGTTCTCTTACCGCGATTGGAATATTAACTGCATGTGCTTCAATATAGTCAGCTAATTGTTGAGTTGAAACTTCAGTTGCGCCTTCAATAGGTACAGCTCCTCCATGAGGTACTGGGAATAATTCCACCCCTATAGCTGATAAGTAAGATGCTTTTCTTAACAGCAAGTTAATTTCCTCTGGTACTCCAAATATAAGCATGGCTGGCGTTCTATCTTGAGCAGTGTTTTCGAAAACGTTTTTACCAGCTGAGTCTTTTACAGCTAAAACTTCAACGTTTTCAACTAGTCTACCAATCATTACTTTTTCATCAGTTCCACTACCAGCTTTCATGTAAATATCTATTTTGTTACCAGGGAAAATTGAGTTACCATAGGTAGATTCCATAGTTACTGGAAAGTTGTAAACAATTTCGCCTTTTTTAACTTTGATAAATACTGAGTCTGGTAATTTTTCCTTGTCAACTACTGTATCTGTATAGAACATACTTCCTTTCGGAATAACAGAGTTAATGTTAGAAAACTTACCGACAACTTGGTTTTTATAACGGATAACGTTATCACCAACTGATATGGCAGGCATATCAACCATTTCAACCATGTCATCAGTAATTTCTGTCCTTGGTTGAATTGTCGATACAGCCGTTGGAACGGATACTGGTTCAACCGCACTTTTTATTTGTGCGCTATAACCAATGTATAGGAGTGCTAAAATGATGATTACTCCTAAAATAGTAATTGTGTTTTTGTTCTTAAAGAACCTTTGTGTTGATACTAAAAAATTATTCATATTCTCCTCCTTATTTTTTTAATATGGTGTTTCTAGTATTGCATCAATTCTATTGATAATACCAAAATCGGTATTATCACTACTTCCACCAAGCATTGATGTAGCGTTACTAGTACCACTTCGACTAATTACCCTAACACTTACTTTAGGTGGAATTTCGTTGACATCGTAAAACTCAATAGTATAGTTTCTCGATAAGCCGGCACTGTCGGCAAATCTTCGAAGAAAGTTTTCAACAAATTTTTCTTTGTTGATCTTTACAACTCCATGAGCCCTATACTCCGAATAATCTAAAGCATCCCACATGGCTGCTTCGGTTACCTCTTTTAATAATTGTGAGTTATGTTCTTCTGTATTGGTTATTGTTTGGAAAAAGGTGATTAGTAAGATTGCGGCTACTCCAATCATTATAACCATTATACCCCAAAACGCTTTATTCATTATTTATCACCTCTCCGCACAGACTGCTAAGTCTTTTTTACTTCGACATTCCCCTGATGAAATGCTTATTATGTTTTTGTCTCTAAAGAATGTACTATAGCATGTCCCACTATTACAATTTAATGTGAAATCATCATATTCATTACTTTTATTATAACTTCTTATGTTCCTTATTTCAGCTGCTTTTAATTCAAATTTATATAATGGAGTTTTTTGATATAATTTATCATTTGCTACTTTACGATTGTTTTGAATATGGAAAGTAGCAATTGGATTGTTGCTTTTACAATCTACTTTTTTAGTTGCAACATTATATCCACACCAATTCTTCCCAGTGTTTCTTCCTGTTCCTGCTTGAGCTGGGAAAGGATGAGTTAAATCCATTGGTCTATAAACAGTGTCCCATGGATTAGGGCCTCCGCCACCATGATCACAAACTGCGTCATATTCTGCTTTTGTTACCTCTTTATCAGCTATATAGTACTTTCCATTTTTGATTTCACATTTTGGATTTGGACAATAAAGTCCGTCTGGCCCTTGAATTGCACAGCTTCCATCTGGACAACATTTTTTTGTATCTGGGCATTTATCTTCACATGGACAAAGTCCATCTGGGTCCGGACATGATCCATCTGGACATACATTAGAACCATCTGGACATTTATCACATTCTTTTATAAAAGTTGCCTTGTCTACTATGTTACCATTTATGCCATAGAATGTTCCTTTTGGTATTTCCTTGCAAGAAATTGGGCAGTCTCCATCTGGACAACATTCTGCATCAAATGTTGCTTTGTCTACCACAGTTCCGTTTTTGCCATAGAATTTTTGATTATCTTCATCTATATAACAAATTGGAGGATTACACTTACATGTTACTGGGTCTGGACAGCTTCCATCTGGACATTCTACATTTTCACACTCATCTGTACATTCCTCTCCTTTGAATTGAATTGGACATTTATAGCTATTGGTAATATATGAGTTATAGCAATTACTCTCTGGTGTATTACCTATTTTATTGATTGTTCTTGCTTCAACGCAAAGATTAAATTCTGTTGAATCCATCTGATATAATTTTGCACAAGCTGTATTTCCAAGCTCGGCAGATTTGTTAATATCCGTTGCGCGATTATCGTAATGTCTTTTATAAATATTGTTTGCTGGCGGTTTGCCAAAATATTCGTTGTTTGCCGCCGCAAAAGCTTTGGTTAAAGTACTGTCTTTTGGCAATATAAATTTTAATGTTACATCAGCAGCTTTCTTTTCTTTCTTAGGATCGATATCCGGTTTGTTACCAAACGAAATTGGCAAGTTCGGTACTCCTACATCATTATGTGTAGCCTTAAATGTACTACTTACTCCGCTTTCATTTGCTTTACCTGTACTTATAAGCGATTTACTATCAGCTATATTTATATAACGGTATACATCCCATTTAAGTCTATATTGAGATAGTATCTTATACGTTATCACACCACTCGATGTATTAATACTTCTTATTGTATTAGAAGCCACCAACTCTTGAGTTGTATCATAAGTTTCAGGGTTTTTATTATCAAAATTTGCTTTGTTTTCTGTATATGTTAATTCTATCGTACCAGCACTAGCGTTTTGATATTTGTTAGTAACGGCGGTAGTAATGCCGGAACCACCTCGAGGAACACACTGGATTATTCTTTCTGCAGTTATTGGTTCAAAAGTAGGAATGCCTACTGCTGGTGGTGCTTGGTTAACAGTGAAATATCTTCCTGTTTCAACTCCGACTTTGGTTTTTGGAAATCTTACAATAAATTCTTCTCTACAAAAATGTCCTTGTACTCTATTGGCAAAGTAATTTCTATCGAATTCTGCTTTTATTCTTCTTTGACTATTTTCTATAGCTGACCAGTTTGTTGTATCTTGAATAACGTATGCTCTATTGGATATGTTTTGTGTGCTGTTACAGTTTGTACACGCAGCATCTATTGAATAGTCGTAAACTGGAGGTTGTTGTAAAGGTCCTGCGGTTACTGTTAGCCATATACCTCCTTGTGAAATTGGTGCTGGGCTCGATATTTTAGACCCTTCAGCATCTGGTCTACCAATTCTAAATCCAAACGACGTTGCAGCATTTTTCGCCACAAAAACTACTGAATTTCTTTCAAAGGTTGGACCTCCGATATAATCAGTGAAATCGTTGCTTATAGGCATAAACAGGTGCTTATACGGCGAAGCAAGCGGTTTTTTATCATAGGTTTCAGTCCTGTAGTTCATATTTAGGCCTAAATATATATTTTGCAGATTGTTAAATTGACTATCAGTCATATATACCGATTCGTGCGTCCATGGATAGCTGCCGCTTGGACCATTTAATGAGTTAACATTTAGATATGCATTTTCTAAAGTTGTAACTGTCCCAGTGCCAGTGAAGAAAAATTCATATTTCAAATCAAAGCCCTTGGCGTTAAATACCACCATACCATCATATAATCTATTAACTACTTGAAATACTGCATAATCTGTGTTGCTTGTTTGAGTTCCAATGTTGTCATATACAAAGTTTGATATGGTAAGTTTACAGCCGATAGGGCTGCCATTATAAGTTCCTACATAATCCCAAGTTACACTAAATGATGTAGTACCATTAGCAATGTTTTTGGGTACAGCAATTGTCGTGGCAGGCACCTTTTCCCTTGGGTTATTTGTATCTCTTAAAACTTGGCTTCCCAACTGATAAACTCGGTAGGTAAACCAGTCAACTCGAGCAATATCACAATTAGCTGGATCACTAGCCGAACCACGTGGACACCAATCATTGGTTAGGCCGGATTTTACATCTATAGAATTGTTTCCGTTCCTATTAACTTTTACGCCATCGGAAACAGCATTTGGGTCTACCTGTAATGCACTATTTTCGTCATTCAACTGAAGAATTCTATCTACCGATGTTCCTGTATAAACTCGTGCTTCAACCTTCTCAGGTGATTTAAAATCATAAACTAGCACGCCAATAAATACTATCAAAATTGATAATATTCCTATTATAGTCTTCAATGATAATTTTCTTTTTATATGTTTCATATCTTACCTCTCCTTTTTCTCACTATTACTCTAGTCGTATAAACAATTATTCCTAGTATTATGATTGTTCCCGCTGATAAAATAATAATGTTCTTAGAAATGAAATTTGTAATTTCTTCTAAAAAGGTTTTTTCTTCTTTTGTGTTCTTATTGCTTTGTTCTATTTTTTTTATATATTCAGCTAAATCTCTGTCAAACTTTTCGTGCGTTACTGAAGCCACTTCCCACATACCACAATATTTAAACGATGGATATTTTTTGCATTCTTCAAACATTGAAAAAGAATTATAGATTGGCAAATTAACATATTGGGTTAGTAGTTTCTCACCTTTACATGATATATCGTTAGAATAGATATCGAATTTTACTTTGGTTCCGTCATAAAATTGATAGTTCCCCTCTGCATCTCTTGGTAAAAGATTCAAATTATCATTAACAACATATATATCATTAGTTACGTTTGTTAACATTACTGTAAAAACCAGACCTATTTCTTCAAATTCATATGTATAACTAGTTCCTACATTGGCGGCTATTCTTGAAAGTTCCGCAGTCCGTTCATTACTACAAGCGGCATTAGCTACCATAGGAAAGCTCAATATTCCTATTAATAATGTAAATATTTTTAAGCTTACTCTCAAAGGCCTCTCCTCCTTTTTTAGTTACAGAACACTTATTTTAATGAATATTTATAAACAGAATTTCTAATATTAATCATTAGGTAAATAGACTTGGCTTTTTCCGCATCTTTATCAATCTCAATATAAGTAATTCCTTTTTCTATTCCCTTTTGTGGTTTTATATATACAGAACTTATTTTTCTTGAATACCATTTGTCTTCAATTTGGAAGTAAATAGTTCCAAAATTATTTAAGAAATAGTACATATTGTTCATCTTTGTTAAATTAAGATTAGGGTCTTCTTCAAATATACCATCAATTTTCATTAACGTTTTCGCATATCTTCCAGTTGCGGTAGGAGTAACATACTCATAAGATGTTGTACATTTGTTTTTTAAAGAACAGAAATTATAAGATACTTGGAATTTGTTGCCGATAGAAAATTGTTCGATTTTGAAACTAGCACTACCTACAACGCTATCTTTTAAGTCAATTGTTTCACCTAATTTAAATTCTTGTATTTTTTGTTTTTTACTTAAGTCTTCAGGTTTTAGTTTAACATAAAAGTTTTTAGCACCCATTTCCCCTCTAACATAGCTTACTTGATCGTTTATTTTTAATTTTTTACTTTTGTTTGACATTGTTTTAGGAATATCAAAAACTAAAATATAGGTCTTAAATTCTTCTAAAAGTTTTTGATCGATATAACCCGTTCCTAGGTCAGTTAGGTCATCATGATATTTAGTCGTAGTAGGATATGAATTACGACCGATTTTTAAGGTTACTGTACCGGTGTTTAATGTTTTAACATTGTCTCCTACTTGTCTAAGTCCAACCCTTACTACTAATAAAGTTCTATCTTCACCTAAAGTATAGCCATCTTCTGAGATGATTTTTCCTCCTCTTTGGTTTACTTCGGTTATATAACTATTATTAACTTGCACAACCATACTATTAACCGCAAAAGTTTTACCTTGACTATAGTTGGTAATGTATGCGCCTTTGGTTATGTAAAAGATAAATCCAAATATTATTACAACAATCAAAAGAGCAATGTTGATTATTGTTTTATTTTCAACATAAAAGTATTTAGTATTTCTAAAACCTTTACGAACATCACGTTCTAAACTGTTCCTATCGAATTCTACTGTAAGTTCAAATTCTTCATTGTCTTTGGCATCAATTTCTAACTCTTGAAGATCGGTTATGAAATCAAAACTTTTCATATCAAAGCCGATTGATCTAATTAATGTCATGATAAAACCAATTAATTGAATAACAATGATGATATAACCAATATCTCTAAAGGATTTAGTAATACGAATATCTAATATAGCGCCATAAAGTCCTTGGAATATTGAATAACTAATTCCAAAGAATACTATAACGGCAATATATAAAATTAAATTAAAAACATAAAGTTTAGCTGGTTTGTTTTTAATAACAACCACCGATAATACTATTATTGTTAAAACAATAATGAGTAAAACTAATACAAAGTTATAGAAATTACTATAATCATTTATAGAAAATTTACTCATAACCGCACTATAATCATTAACATAATCTACAAAGAAACTCGTTGTCTTCCATGTTCTAAACATAGTTATGCCCATTAAAATAGCCATTGTTAGGTTAATGATTCTAAAATATTTGATAAAGAATGCATAAGGTTTTCTTAGTATCATGAAAAGACCACCTTCCTAATTATAATTATATCTTATTTTTAAATAAAAAAAAAGACTTTAAGTATTATTTCTCCAAAATTATGAACGGTCTAGTGAATTGATACAATAAATATTATATTTGCTTTTACACCGCTTTAATAAAATCTCCTTAAAATAAACCATAAATGTTATTTTTAATTTTTTTTGAAAAAATAAAAACCGCACTCTCGTGATTTAAATCGTGAGTTAGGTTTTTTTGCAGCGAACGAGAACGTTTGTTCTTGACAAATATCGACGCATACAGTATAATTAATATAGCAAATAATAACGCAAAGGAGGCTAACTATGGAATATACATATAAATATAGAATATATCCAAATGAAAAGCAAACTACTCAGTTAGCTAAAACCTTTGGATGTACTAGGTATGTATATAACTACTATCTAGAAAAAAGTAAAGATAATAATTATACCTCTAAAATAGATAACAATAACCACTGTAATAGACAGTTAAAAAAAGAACTTGATTGGCTTAAAGAAATAGACAAGTTTGCCATAACAAACAGTATATATAACTTAGATAATGCCTTTAAAAGACTATTTAATAAACAAAACAAGTATCCAAGATTTAAAAGTAGAAGAAATATTCAAAGCTATCAAACAAACTATACCAATAACAATATAGAAGTATTAGAAGGATATATAAAACTACCTAAATTAGGAAAAGTAGAAGCTAAAATACATAGACCATTAATAGGTAAACTAATAAATGCCACCATCAAGAAATACCCAAGTGGTAAATACTATGTATGTATCTTAGTAAAAAAAGAAATAGAAGAAAAAAGTATTGTAGATAAGATAATAGCTATAGATATGGGACTAACATCATTTATTGCTGATAACCAAGGTAATAAAGTAAAAGACCCTAAAGCATTATCTCACCAAGAAATACGACTAGCAAAAGAGCAAAGAAAATTATCACTTAAGAAAAAAGGAAGTAACAACTATGAAAAACAAAGAATAAAAGTAGCCAAAGTCCACGAAAAGATAAATAACATTAGAAATGACTTTCTAGATAAGTTATCAACCACAATTATTAATGAGAACCAAATAATAATAGTCGAAGACTTGTCTGTTAAGAAAATGATAGAAGAAAGTGATTTATCAAAAAGATTAAGTGATGCATCAATATCAAGTTTCATAAGCAAACTAGAATATAAAAGCAAGTGGTATGGAAGGCAGTTAATCAAAATAGGTAAATACTACCCAAGCAGTCAGCTATGCAGTTTCTGTGGATACCAAAACAAAGAAGTAAAAGAATTAAGTGTAAGGTCATGGAACTGCCCTAACTGTAATATGGAACATGACAGAGATATAAATGCCGCAGAGAACATATTACATGAAGGCTTAAACATACTATTTGCCTAACATTATTTCAAAAAATCATTAGGGTTGGAACAATCCGAAGAATAAAAAAGTCTCCACGTTTTAAGCGAGAGAAATTTCTAGTAGCGATACTAGAAGCTTATGTGTTTACACATGAGAGGTTCACAATTAATCATGAAAATTAGACAAGAAGTATACCTAATTATTAACTTTAGTATACCTTTTGTTTTAAAACCTTATCATTTAACAATAAACACATCATATTAGTTTTGGGTGCTAACATGTCGAATATTAAAAGTTGATATAAAAGTAGGGCAACACGTTGACAAAGCCCTACTTTTATATTAAAATTTATTTAGGGTGATATTTTATGTTATTTACATTTAAGGAATTGAAAAAAAAATATGGTTCGCAATACAAAGTTGCTACAGCAGTTAAAAACGGTGAAATTTTTAAAGTGGAAAAAGGAATTTATAGTAATGAAAAGCATATAAATGGGATTGAATTAGTAACAAAAAAATATCCTAACGCTATATTTACAATGGATAGTGCTTTTTATTATTATGACTTAACGGATGTAATTCCTAGACAATATCATTTAGCCATATTAGAAAAAAGAAAAAAGATAACAAAAAAAAGTGTTAAATTATATTATGTGAAAGAAAAACATTTTGAACTTGGAAGAACGACTTTTAAAACCCATAATACCACTGTAAATATATATGATAAGGAAAAGATGCTAGTTGAATTAGTTAGAAATAGAAATTCAGTAGGATTTGATTATTATAAAGAAATAATTAACAATTATCGCAAAATAGCTGATGAATTAGATACAAGAGTAATAGAAGACTATCTTGAATATTATAAAAACCGTGATAATATATTTGAAACTATTATGAACGAGGTGTTTTAATGAACATAGAAGGATGTGATAGTAAATTTAATAATGATTGCGGAATATCCTATAAGATTAAAAAAAACAAGTTTTTAAAACGTATTTTAAAAACTTTGTACTTTTTGATATTTTTTAAAACGTATTTTAAAAAACTAAAATTTAAAATGTTCTGGCTTTAAACCCGTGATAATACATCTGATGTAACATATATATTTCTAATTTTAAATTCGATTGGAGATTCTATTAACATAACGGCTTTTATAGGGCCTTTGACACCACTCGGAAAAAACGGCTCTTTTAAAATGTGTTTTTCTTCCTTGACCCATTTGGGGGTATCCTTACCGTCGCATAAGTAATCGGCAGAAGCAGCAACAAACGCCTTTATTTCTTCGGGTATATCATTATTATATTGAGGTTCGTCCTCTAATTTTTTTAAGTCTTTTGATAAATAAAGAGAATCTAAAAAACTACCAAACATTAACCAAAAAGAATTCCAAGAAAAATCTTTTTCTTTTTGCCATTTTATCACATAGTCATTAAGGCTATACATCTTCTAACACCTCCATTATTATATATCTTGTTTTTACCATAAATTCTTCAGCAGAATAAAATTTAAATATGATTTTTTCTACATCTTCGTATGTTTTTAAATTTAAAATTTTTATTAGGTGTTTTATGTCTTCTATTTCGTTTATATTGTCCACTCTTGCGGATAAACATTTCATCGCAAGCATGTATTCGGGTGTGGCTATATTAATATTTAAATTAGATAATTTTTTGAACTCATTAAAATTTGCTTTGGGTGATAAAAAACCTTTTACTCCATCATTTAACCAATCTTCTGGCAAAGTATTTTCGCGTGCTATTGACTTTACTAATTCATTGATTTTTGATTTTGGTTCAAATATCGCATCTATATCGTGTGTTATTTTTCTGGATTTAAAAGCAAGGCACATGACTGCTCCACCTACTAAATTAATATCTCCATAAATGTTTTGTTCTTTCATTTTTTTATTTAATTGCTCCAAATATTTTAAAATATCATTTTCATTCATGAAAAAATCATTCATATTAAATTCCTCCTCTAGCCTTAGCATTATTTAAATTAATGCTTCACAATTAATATCTAATATTATTATATAATAATTTTGGGCAAATGTAACAAAAACGGTTGATATTTTCATGAAAATATCATATAATACATATATGAGTTGGCTTTCGTTCCCGTTTCTGGGAGCGGACGCTAACTTTTTTTATATGGTAAATCTCTCATGTGTGGACACAAAAAGCGAAAAAATTTCGCCATAATTTTTAATAACTTCATCCATAACTATTTATTACACATTTCAGTAACAGTTTTATTTTTTATGTGATATTCGATATTCCTGTCTTTACAGAAAGTTATAACTCTGTCTGCCAAATCATTATAATACTTTTTATAATTTTTATATTCTGAGACTTTCTTATTGTAATGTAATCTACCGAATATAATTTTATCTACAAAAGAAATCGTTTCAAGTATTTCTTCAAAATCTTGTTCGATAAAATTAGGCGTTGGATACGGTTCAATACTTACCCAAGTTTTACAGCCATTATCGTGTAGTTCTTTCAGGCTAGCAATTCTATCTTTATAAGGTGCTGATCCTGGCTCAATTTCTTTCCTAAAGTCTTCATTTAAAGAGATTAACGTTATTCCATAACAATTTTTTTTACTTAATTCATTTAATTTTTTTGGTAATACACCTTTAGTTAAAGCCGTGCATGGAATATTATAACTATTTATTAATTCTATTATTTCAATAGATAAGTTACATATATCATTATATTTATACATGAATGGATCTGTAGTAAAAGATAGGTGAACACTATTAATCTTTTCTTTTAACTTAGGTAATTCTTTTTTTAATAATTCAATTGCATTACTAACAATTACAGGTTCTAACCATTTATCATAAGTTTTTACTGTCCCAAATCTTTTAGCCAACATTAAAGCATAACAGGGATATAAACAACCATGTGAACATCCTTGAACATGATTGACTGTGTAATCACCATATTCAACACCGGTTTTATATAAAAGGGATTTTCTTTTCATATTATCATTACATTTTTTGGTCATTATTTATCCCTCCTCGTATTTTAATTATATCATTTAATTTTCTTTTAATATATACTTTTCAACGTTTTTTACTATTTTAATAACTTTTTCATCACCATTACTAATTAATAAAAATAATAAGAACAAGGTAGAATTTTTACTGTTTTTTAAGGGCAAGTAATTTTTTGAAACATAAGGAAAAATTGATTTCATACGGTTATATATATAATTTTGAAGTTCAGCTATGGATGCTTTTTCATATTCTTCTACATCAAATAAATTTAATTGTTTACTTGTATGATATAAATCATCTTCCCATTTGTCGGTTCCAAAACAGTTATTCAAAACTTTTTTCCAACTATCATCTATCTCTCTTGTTTTTGTAAGCATTCTATTTACCGCCGAAAAAGGAAATAGATACCAAATATCTAAACCAATCTTAGATGATATTTTTTCAAGTGTAGTAAACGATAACCCTGTAGCATATGGATCAATGAATAATACCCCTCTAGAATAAGTCCAATTAATATCATTTAGAATTACTGGCAATATTTCATTACAGTCTCCATTAAACACCTTTATTTTCAAATTAGGATATTCATCTATTAATTTTTCCAATTCATTAAAATGCTTCTTATTTTTTTCAATAAAATAATATTCGTCAAATTTATCATTTGATTCTAAAGCTAATTTTGCTGAACCAATTATTGTTTCTTTATCTGATGATGTTATTATATCTCCGCTCCCAGCAAAACAATCAATATATATTTTTTTATATTTATGATTTTTCATAACTTTAAGCCAAATATCCAAATATTTTCCTAATATATTTAATTTTTCTCCTGTCCATAATCCTCCAAAATTGTTGGTCATTGCCAAAACCTCCTCGTATAATTAAAATTAATACAACCGTAATTGTGTTGATTAATTAGTATTATTATATCAACACGTTTTCTCAATGTCAACACGTTTTGCGAACAATAGTTCTTTTTTGCGCCCATCACAAAAACTATAAATGTCCTAATAAATTATAATATTAAAAATCGTTAGAAACTCTTATAATTCTAACGATTTATCTATATTTTACTCGAAGTGTTCGAGTGAAATTGTAAATGGTACCTGTGGTCGGGCTCGAACCGACATGGTATTGCTACCACTGGATTTTGAGTCCAGCGCGTCTACCAGTTTCGCCACACAGGCATAAAAGAACTAATCCTCTTGATACTTTGACTCAAATAGGTTTGTTTCTTCTTCTATTTCTTCAAATTCTACTTCTGGTAAATCTTCAGTTGAAGCTAAACCAAAATAATCAAGAAATTGCTCAGTAACTCCATATAAAATAGGTCTACCAGGTAAATCAGAACGTCCAACTTCTTTGATAAAGTTTCTAAAAGCTAGTTTCCTAACAATATGGGCACTAGATACGCCTCTTATCTCATCTACCATCACGCGAGTTACAGGTTCATTATACGCTATTATGGCTAAAGTTTCAAGGGCTGATGGGCTTAAGTTATCATTAGCTTCTTCAGTAAATAGCTTCTTATAATACTCAGTATGTTCTTTCTTGGTAACTATTTTTAACTTGCCAGCTAAAAACTCCAACTTTAAACCTCTATTGTCTTTTTCGTACTCTTCTCCAAGCTCGGTAATAAGTTCTTTTAATTTCATTTTTTCTATTTCTAAAATGTTTAACAATTGGTCAGTGCTAAGTCCATCATCACCAGATACAAATAAAAGACCTTCTAAAACTGCTTTTAAATTCATTTTGACACCTCTTGTAATATTATTTTATCAAGATTGCTATCTTGTTTTATTAATAACTTACCTTTCCTAGCTAATTCTAATATTGATAGAAAAGTTACGACAACATAATCCTTAGTATAAACTTCAAACAAGTCTTCAAAAAGTACTTTTTTGTTTTTTGAAAGCTTATTCATTATCTCTTCGCTTCTTCTATTAACAGAATATTCTTTTTTAGTTATTACAGTATTAAGCGGCTTTTCTAAAAACTTTTTTTCTTTAAATTTCGCAAATGCTTTTATTAAATCATCAATCGATAAGTCTTCACCAATTTTTAAACTGTCATCTTTAAACTCTTCTAAAAAAGTCGGTTCTTTTGAATAAATAGTTTTTCTTTCAGCTTCCAAGCCCTTAAAGGTTAAGCTAAGTTCTTTATATTTTTGATATTCCACTAGTCTATTTATTAATTCTTCCCTTGGATCTTCTTCAATCTCTTCCTCGGTTTTAGGAAGCAAACTCTTAGATTTCATTTCTATTAAATCTGCGGCCATAATTAAATATTCACTATCGACATTTAAATTTAAACTTTCCATCTTACTAATATAATTTAAATATTGATCAGTAATTTCTGAAACATTAATATCAAAAATATCAATATTATTTTCTTTGATCAAATGTAAAAGTAAATCTAATGGACCTTCAAAATTTGTTATTGTATAGTTCATTTTTGACCTCCATTAAATAATTATATCATATTAACAATAATTATTAAAAGGGTAAAATAATCGGTTTTAAATAATAAACTTACATAGGTGAAGATTTATGGTGAGAGGTTTTTCGTTCTTAATTGGATTTGGTTTAAGCGTTATTGGCTTTGTTTATATAATTAGTTATTTAAATTTAATCTCTTTAGGGTATAATTTCCTCCAATATGGAAAGTTTATTTGTAGTAAGGCAGAATGTTTAATTGGACCAATTGGTTTGGTTATTGTCTTTCTAGCCATATTTATGCCGGGAGGAGAAGAAAATGAACTATGTTTACGATATCCTTTTAAATTTTCAAAAAAAATACTATGATTTTTATGAATGGAATACTGTAGATGAAATAACTCACATTCGTAAAATTTTACTGTTTAGAATTTCTGACAGCCATTTTAATACCATTAAGAACAATATAGTTGGGTTTGATAAAGACTTTATGGAAAAAATATATAATCGCACTGAAAGGTTTAAAAAAATAAATGTCGCGACTTTTAAATATGTTTTTTTGATTAGTAATGGTAAAGAGTCTATGGCTTTGAAATTAGACAAAAATGGAATTGTTTCATATAAAAGTGGCTTACTTTTGGATGAAAATGAAGAAATAAGTGATATGTCAACTGATTTAAAACTATATAATATGTATTATAGAGTAATTAAGGATGATGAAGATAACCCTTTTCAAACTAGAGAAGAAAAGGAAAACAGATTCTCTATCATGGATAATTTAAACTGTTTATACGAAAACAAAGAAAAAGATAAGCTCAAATACTTATACTTAGAATGTTTCAGTACAGAAGAAAAAGACATTAATATAATTTTCTCAAAACTTAAAACGGCTGTGATGACGTCCGATGATATTTATATAAAAATATCAGATTTCTTTAATATATTAAACCAAAAATAAAAGGATAAAATTATCCTAAAAATTTTATTAAAAATGGTAATGCGATTATAAAAGCAACAACTATTACAACTAGAACAATGATAAATCTAATAGTGCTTTTTGTATCAATGACCTCTTCAGCTGTTTCTTCTTTGACTTGCGTTGGTGCCTCTTCAGTTACTGGCTCTTCTAGGGGTGCTGGTACTTCTTCGAATTCTGGAACAACATCGTCAAAAGTAACAGGCGCCACTGCAACTTCTGGAGTAACTTCTTCTAAAGCTTCTGGTACTGGAACAACTTCTTCTAAAGTACCTACTTCTTCGTCCGAAACCCCTTCTTCTACTTGGTTGTCGAAATCAAAATCGTATTCAACATTTTCTTCTTTTATTTCTTCAGGCTCTACAGCGTTTTCTTTCATTTTATTTCCTCCTTTATATCTTATGTTCATTATAACAAAAAAAAAAGATAAATTAAAGTATTTTATTTTCTCCTTTACAAAAACGGCTATTTTAAACCGTTTTGTTCTTTTTTATCAGCCTTTTTTAATTTGGCCGGCTGAGCGGCAATTTCTTTTAATTTGTTGATACTCGAACTGTTTTTTAATGACTGTAATTGTATTAATGCATATTCATTTAATTTTTTTAGTCTATCACTTTGAGAGATGT
>Ga0082212_10003995_pt1 | contig 20672 bp, 15 predicted proteins | sample TergutNt197P3_FD_71548 | JGI IMG/M metagenome (GOLD analysis project Ga0082212, IMG submission 71548) | Neocapritermes taracua P3 segment gut microbial communities from Petit-Saut dam, French Guiana - Nt197 P3 | ecosystem: Host-associated > Arthropoda: Insects > Digestive system > Gut ... | reverse complement strand
ATTTTTACCGGATACTTGCGCGTCAAGAATGCCATATAATCGTCCGAAATCGCGCGGTTCAGCATAGTGTTGGCTTCTTTCTCTATTGCCGCCGGCTTGCCCGCCGGAGCTTCAGCGTAGGCGGGAGCGCCGGCTCTCTTTATGTTCAGAACATAGAACGCATCGCTGGCGGGCACTATCGTTTTCGTGTCAACAGCGTTCGCAAACGCGGCGTTCAGTACTTCCAATGGCGCTCCGACCGCGCGTCCCACCCTTCGCTGCTGCGCAGCTTCGGGTGGCAGGCCACCTGTCGCATTTAATTTTATCAACAGCTCGTTCGCTTTTTCGTACGCTTGTTTTCTTTGCTCGTCCTGTTGCCATTTCCCCGCCAGGTCTTTTTTCACGGAATCGAACGGAGCGTTATGCTGCGGCGCCACCCCGTCCACGCGGAAAATCACAAAACCGGTTCTGGTCTCCACAATCGGGCTTTCGATTCCCTGATCCATCGCGAAAGCATCCGCCAGCATCGACGCGTTCATTACGGAATCCGCCTTCGCCAACCACCCTTCGCCCGATGGGCTACGGGCGGCAGGGGCTCCGGCGGACAAGTCCGCGGGCTTTGCCAATGGGGGCAGGGAGACGAATTTCGCCCCGAACTTTGCCGCCGCCGATTGCATCGATTCGCCTCCGATAAGCGCGTCTTCCAGCTTTTGCGCGGTTTTATAGCCCGCCTCGAAACTGTCCGGAGTATCCATTTTCGCGGGCACAAGCACATAGGAAATCGTTCTGAATTCCGGGATGGCCTTTGGATTTTTCGCGTAAGTCTCGCGCAATTGGTCGTCCGTCGGATTGCCGGGAGCCTTGAAATCCGAGAACTTCACGGTCGCGTACTCGATATCGCGCATCGCATGTCTGGATTGATACATCGCGCCGGCCATGAACTTCGGCGCGGTAATCGGGGTACCGACGCCAGCCAGGATCATCTCGCGCAATGCTTGCGAGCGTATACTGTCCGTCAGCTGATCCTCGGTTATCTGCGCGTAGTACAGCGTCGCGTTAAATCGCCCGATGTCGAATTTTCCGTCCGTTTGAAACGCGGGCTCGCTGCGCACAAGCCGCGCGACATGCGCAGGCGACACCGTCATGCCCAAATCGTATGCCCTTTGCTGCAGCATTATCTGCGAAGTCAGCTTGGACAGGATTTGCCCCAGAAAGTCGGCGCGCGCTCCGCGGTCCGTATAGACGCGCTTTTGCTCTTCCTTGGACATCTGGCCCAGCATGCGGCTTTTCTCGTTTTCAAAAGTTTGGATTTTCAAGGGCGCGGAACCCGCGCGCAGCACCGAATCGTCGATGCGGCTTTCGCCGAAAATCCAACTGGCCACGCCCCATCCCACGAACGAGAAAATCAGTATTCCCATCAATATCTTGGCCGCCAGCTTGTTGGAAGCGTTTCTCAAATATTCTAGCATTTTTTCACCTTTTCTATTAAGATAATAAATCTAAGCAAGGGGAATAGTAATGAAAAAAATCATCGCGGGCAACTGGAAAATGAACGGGACCGTCGCAATGCTTCGCGGGCTATATGAAAAGCTGGAAGGCCTCCAAACCGACAATACGGTTATACTATGCCCGCCTTATACGCTATTGAATATCTGGATTGCCGCGCCCGCCTTTGGCGGGCTCGCAATGACAAATGGCGCGGACTTGTTACCCGAAGCCTTGGCGAAGGGTGGCGGCATAAGGCGGCCGGATAGCCTGTTTTTCGGCGCCCAGGATTGCAGCGCCTTTGAAAACGGCGCATATACGGGCGACATCTCGGCTGCGATGATAGCGGCGCTAGGGGCGAAGTATGTCATCGTCGGCCACAGCGAGCGCCGCCGGTATCATGGCGAAACGAACGAAATCGCCCGTGAAAAAGCAACGCGCGCCGCCATGGCCGGATTGGTTCCTATTGTCTGCGTGGGCGATACCTTGCAAGATAGGGAAGCGGGCAGAGCATTGGAAGTAGTCGCCAATCAGGTCAAGAATTCGATTCCTGAATCGCCGTTTATTTTGGCTTACGAGCCTGTTTGGGCAATAAGCACTTCGACGGGACAAAAGGACGCGACCGCGGAAGAGATTGCGCAAATGCATGCACATATTGCCGCAATGACATCGGCGCCGATACTTTTCGGCGGATCGGTAAGGCCAAGCAATGCCGCGGAAATAATGTCAACCCCGCATGTGGACGGAGCCTTGGTCGGCGGGGCGTCCTTGAAACCGGAAGACTTTGTGTCTATAATAGAGAAAGTATAATCAAGAGCCAGGGATATGAAAGAAGAAAAGAAAGAGACTTTAACGGATGATAATATGCCAAGCCCGGATGACGTGGAGTGCGACACATCGGGGTTGGAAAGGCAAATTGTTGAATTGAACGACAAATATCTGCGGGCAATGGCAGAGCTGGAAAATCTGCGTCGCCGCGCCGCCATCGATGCCGATGCGGCCGCTCGCGCTCGCGCGGGTTCCATTGCGGAAAACTTTCTGCCGCTGATCGACGCGATAGGCGCCGCTACTTGTCATCATCCGGATGACGAAGACTTTATTTCCTTCGCGCGCGCCGCAAGCGGGGTGTTGGACAAGGTCGGAATAAAGAAGATCGAGACGGTCGGGCAGCCCTTGAACCCCTTGCTTCATAACGCGATTCAGACCGAAGAGTCCGATGCGGAGTCCGGCATCATCACGCAAGAATTCCAAGCCGGATATATGTTCGGCGACGCTGTTCTGCGACCTGCGATGGTGATAGTTGCTAAATAAAAATCCGCGCGATGCGCGGATTTTTTAATGACCAATGACTAATGATTAATGACAAGTGACCGATGATTAATATAAATAGGATGATTTTATGTTTGTCCTTTATAAAGGACAAATTTTTAATCTGAATCAAAATGCCAAAAGAGGCGGATAGTCTTTGCTGTTTATAAAATAACTTTCCAATGTTTCGCCAGTTTTTAAGAATATGATCGGTTTGCCGATAGCTTTGAATTGCGGCAAGCGCATATCATAGCTTTCTTTACTGCTGACATGATTTACAAATTCCTCCGAATTTCCTCTGTTTATAAAACGCTGCCGATATTCATCAAGCGCATCTATGGTTGGAATGAAAAGTTCATAATCAATACCGCTATTATCAAAATGGGGCAATATTTCTTCCGGGTGGCACCATACCAAAATATAATCATATTTATTTATGTTGTTTTTTATTGCCGCAATATAATTATCCGGCCAATCCGGATTTGGTTTCTTATCGGCGACAGATCTTTCGCCTTTTATGGTTTCTATAGCCTCTAAGCCCAATGATTCAGTATTCTCAAGAGAGTATTTGTATAGAATTGCCTCTAAATCCAAAACATTCTTATATTTTTTTGCAAGCGTGGTCTTACCAATGCCTGCAAATCCTGCTATGATGCGCGTCATCAAAGATTCTCCTATCTGGTTTATTTATGACTTTATGGTTGTCCTTTATAAAGGACAAGTATTTTATTCTATGCCTTGCAGGTTATATGCAGTTTCAAAAATTTCTTTATATACTCTGACAACGCCGGGTCCATATTTGCTTAGCCTTTCAAGTATTTCTTGCTCTCTATCCGGAGTTCTATACATCAGCCCATTTTCTTCTTTCCATTTTTTTACTGCCAATATGGCATCAAAACGTCGCTTTAACAAAGACGCAATTTGTTCATCGCATTCATTTATTATTGCTCGTGCTTCATCTCTATTCATTGTTATTCCTTTTATACGTTGTCCTTTATAAAGGACAACGCTTATCTTGTTTCTGCTGTTAATTTTATATCAAATAGGTTTAACAAACGCAAAATGGTTACAAATTCTGGATTACCATTTGGCGACAGCATATTATAAAACCCGCTTTTGGAAAGTTCCAGCATTTCAAACGCGCTTGAAATTCTATCATTTGTCTTGGTCAATTCTTTAATAATGGATTTAATTTTTTCTATATCCAGATTATCCAATGCGCTCGACAATTCTTGAATCAATTTTGGGTCAATTTCTTTGTTTTTTATAAAATCTTGACGTTCTATTTTCGGCTTGTTCAAAAGTGAAAATCGCATAGTATTCTCCATGTATAAATATTGCACCCATTATAACGTTGTCCTTTATAAAGGACAAGCGATAATTAATAACTCATTAATCATTAGTCATTGGTCATTCATTTTTACTCTTTACTTATTTCTCTGTTTTCGGCTATAATGAAGCTTGAGAGAATGGTTATGAAATTCAGGCTGATTTTTGTATGCTCTGCGCTTTGCGCTTTGTGCTCCGTTTCGCATGCGGCCGGCAGCTTCGAGCAGGCCGCTCAGTTATTGTCCGCCGCGCGCGCCGGCGACACGCGCAGAGTGGAATCGCTTGTGCGCGCGGGCGCCGATATCAACTATGTCGACAATACGGGCCTGTCGATCGTGTGTACCGCAATTATGAACAAGGATATGCGCGCGGCCCAGATTCTGCAAGTCTACGGCGCGGACGCGTCGAAGTGCGACCAGCAGATAAAAAGATACAATCAAAGGAAAAACAGCGGCGAAGAGACCGGATTTTTCAGCGGGCTTTCGACGCCGCAGAACATGACGCTGATGATCGGCGCAGGAGCGCTGGTGGCGGGCGGCCTGATATGGCTGGCGTCTTCTTCTATCGGCCCCGGCAACAGCAATCCCGGCAGCGGGAACGAAGGCGGCCATGGGGGCGGCGGCGGAACAAATCCTCCGCCGACGACCGAGAATCCTTGGACGCCGGGGGCATTGCCCTATGGTCCGTCCGGTACGAACTTTGACCTGAACCTTTACAGCGATCCGGCGAATAGTCCTTATTACGAAGACTTTCTTTACATGTCCGGCAAGTATGCCGATCCGACGGATACCATCAATTTCGGAAATATAATCACCGATCCGACTCAGCCTAATTATCGCGCGCAGAACTATCTGCTGATAATGAACGGATATGCGCCGCTGGCGCGGGGATACTTGGGGCAGGCGACTTTCCGCTTGGGCGCGACCGGAAAGTACGCGCCGGTCGAAGTGCTTAACGGTACGGGCGGCGGAAGGCCGATACTTACCGCGCTGATAACGAACAACGGAATCAATCCGACGGGATCGGCGGTACGCGGAAACATAGATTACGCCACCAGCGCGGCGGCGGACGCCACGACTTATGCAGTGGACAAGTACTATAACAACGCGGCGAACGGCGGAGCGGAAAATCCGATTTACGACTTGTCCGGGTATGGAACGGTGTTCAATCCTTTTGCGGCTGCTTACGAATCTTCGCTGGCGAAAATAATCGCGGGCTGGGAATTCGGAGGCCGCGCGGTAGGGGATTACTATGGGTTCGCGCCGAACAGCCAGCTTGTGATTTTTCGCACGGGAGGCGGGCGATTATTTACAATAGACGCGAGTCCGTCCGTTGTCGGCGACGCGAACGGCTCTACTTTCGAAACGATTACGACAGTGACGGTTGGCGGAGTGCCTTATACGGTTTCTTTTGATTCCACCACGCAGACATTTACCGTTTCGGGACCGTATGGATTCTCGGGCTATGTCGGCAATGACGGATTGCTGTATGTTGATATGGGCGGCGACACTACAAATGTTTATTCACTTAATGCAAGCGACGAAATAGTGACCGTGGGGCAACTGGCGCCGCAGGATTATCAGAATTATAGGGCGATGCTGGGCGCGGCCAATCTGGGCGGCGTAGGAAACAGAGCGGTGAATGTTATTGCGAACGCCGCGCTGACCCCTAAGATGCGGCGCATAGACGCGGCGACAATAAACGATGCGCTGGTCCTGACGTCGGTCGGCACGTCAAGCTTGGCGCAGCAAGACATATTCACGAACCTTATAAGCAGTTATTACGGCCAGCCCGGCAGCACGGCCCCCGGCAATGATGCGGGCAATCTGTTTTCGGGAATGGGAAATTCCTGGACGCCGATGCTTATCTTTTCGACAGGAGAATTCAATTGGGGTCTGGGCGACGGGAAGAGTTTAAGCATCCTTGACGCGACGTTCGAGAATCTTGCGCCGGCGCTTTATACGAACCTGAACCGCATGTTCATGTCGGTGGTGGCGGTGCAGACCGCGAACGGAACGACGGGGATTACTTCGGTCACTAATTTCAACGGCAATGCGGCGCCCGGGAAAATAGTATTGTCGTCGCATCAGGATGCGGACGGAAACACATACGCGGCGCGCGCATGCGGCATGGCGGGCAAGGGCACGAATGCGGTCGATCCATGGTGCTTTGCGGCCGCGGGAGCAACGGGCGAGCAAGCGGTGGCATCAATGGCCGGCGCGGTCGCGGCAATCAACGGCGCGTTTTCCTATATGAGCACGGCGCAGATATTCACGCTTTTGGCATTGACGTCCGACGGAACCCTGCTGGCGCCTAACAACAACAACGGCACGCCAAGAACCAGGGACGAGCTGATAGCGTTCCTGCAGAACAAGTACGAGCTGCCTCCGGAATACGCGATGCGCGTAACGAACGGCGAAGATTACTTGGGCGTTTTCGCCGAAGTGTTCGGATACGGCCTGGTAAACTTGGAGCGCGCGACGCGACCGAATACTAACGTATATTTTTCGGGCGGCACGTCAATCAAGAACGGAATGTGGCGCAGCGCAAACTCCGGCGTGTTGGGCAACACGATGTTCAGCATGTCCGGCGCGTTCGGCGCGCGCGGCTCGTCAGTCTCGGTGCCCGTGTTCGATATCTTGGAATCGGCGGACGGAAGCTTGACCCTGCCGCGGGTGTTCGAGAATAACTTTGCATTGAACGGCGGGCGGCGCGGAGTATATCTGGGCGATGCGCTGGGCGAGTTTGAGGTGCGAGACGCGAGACGCGAGATGCGAGACGCGGAAGACCCGCGCGTTTCGGGTTTCGCGTCTCGCGTCTCGTTCTCGGAATCGAATCGCGTTACGAATATGAGCGGCTTGAACGAACTGTCGCTGGGGTATGATGCGGGGGGTTGGAGATTCGACGCCGAATACAAGCATCGCTATGGCGACAAGGACGCAAGGCGCGAAAGGCGCAGGGCGGTCTTGCAGGGCGACGGCGCGAATCCGATTTTATATCTGGCGTCCGATTCGGTTGCAAGCGGCGCGGCATATACCAGCGGCGCATGGACTTTCGGCGCGCGCGCGTTCAGCGGGCAGGTTACCGACGAGCAGCTTTTGCAAAACGATCCCGCGATTTCGAACAGGTACGAGCCTATGCGGCTGGGACTGATGCAAGGCGCCCAAAGCAGCATCGAATACAAGGGCGAGAAATTCGCGTTGCAAACGGCGGTCGGCGCGGCGCATGAAAGCAACACGGTGCTGGGGGCTTATTCCGACGGCTTGCTGGGGATGGGCGGCGGCGATACGATTTATTTCGACAGCGTCGCCTCAATCGCGGCAACGGATAGCCTGAATCTGACGGCGCGCGCAACTTTCGCCAATACTTCCGCCAGCCCGACGGGGGATGTAATCTTGGGATTGTCCAGCATACAGTCGAACGCTTTCTCGGTCGGCGCGGATTATAAGAATTGGTCGTTCACGGTGTCGCAGCCTTTGGCGGTCACGCGCGGACATATGCGATACGCGACGATGAATTACGAAGTCGTGGAGTCCGATACGGGGTACGAGCTGAACGCGGATCCTTATGTCGCGGATTTGAATCTTGCGCCGGATGCGCGCGAGACAAGATTTTCGTTTGCGTATAGAACGCAACTGGGACCGGCGACAAGCGCCGCGCTGGGCCTGGTGTATCGCGTCAATCCGGATAATACGAGGCAGTTCGGCAATGAGTCTATATTTATGATGAAAATCAGGCATCGCCTTGGCATCTAATTTCCCAACCGGCCCGCGGTGTTTGTGAAAACAGATCCTCGCGTAGCTCTTGTACGCGTCGGGTCTGTTTTCACAAACAGTCGGCACAATTGATGAAAAATATTTGATCTTCTATAATGGGTGCATGATTATCTATTGACAAAGACATAATGAATTATCTATTATTTATGCGAGAATGTGGGGCAACGATAGGCGGCCCGATATGAAAAAATTTTTCTGGAATAAACTTCTTTTTGTTCTGATTCCTGCCTTTGGTTTAACTTTCAACGCTTGCGGAGTTTACAGATTCGCCGAAGGCGATAAAGATTATTATGACCTTGGCACGACTTATGTAACGAAATTTCCGAACAAGACGGTTACAACGACAGTGGCAAATGGCAAAATCGTCAGCAAGGTGATAGACGACGGAACATATATTTATAACGATCCGCGTTTTATTGCCCGGCAGGAAAAATATAGTAGTCGTTAGTCATTAGTCTATAGTCAATAGTATCGGTCGCGCTTCGCGCGGGGCTACTCACTCTGGATTGCTTCGCTTGTGCTCGCAATGACAATGAAGAGTTTTTTGAAGCATACAGCCTAAAACAAATACCGAATTGTCATTGCGAGGAGCAAAGCGACGAAGCAATCCAGTTATTAAATCGTGAGCGAAGCGAACACATTTACTATAGATTAATGACTATAGACTATTCACTAAAAAACGCCCTTTGGGGCGTTTTTCTCCTTGCTCTGATTTTCCTGTTTTTGCTAAGATTTCCTTAGTATGAAAAAGCTTTTGGCTTTAACTCTTTGTATTGCGCTTTTTTGCGCAGGTTCTGCGCGTGCTGAAGATACTGATTCCGCGCGCGCTGCCGTTCGCGGCGCGGGCGGTGCTCCCGCTTCTTCTTCTGCATCGACTGTGACATCGCGTGACGTTCGCGCCGCGCCGGAACAGGCAAGGTCTCCGCAAGCCTCACCGCAGGCCTCGGGAAATCAGCGCGCCGCCGGCACTGCGGACGCTCGCGCCGGCAGCAGCGGCGTCGTTCCGCGAAGCGGCGCCGCTCAGACCGTGGCTCCTCGTGCCGCAGCCGCAGCCGCAGCCGCCCCACAACAAAAAGTTTCGGAAAGAAACGTGCGTTCCGCCCCCCGGGCGGTTGCGGCTCGTCCTGCCGCGCAGGCGGGCGCCGCCGCTATCGCGAACCAGGCTTCCCGTTCCGCCCGGACGCTGATTACGGATCACAGGCTGCCGACAGTTGCGGGCGCGCGCAGCGCGACGTTGCCGCGCGCCGCCTCGGCCGCTCGCGCGGTTGGCGCTCCGGCCGCAGGATACAAGGCTTGCCGCGATACATATTTCCAATGCATGGACGAATTCTGCGCCAATAAAAACGCTCAGCTGAAGCGGTGCGCGTGCTCGGCGAGAATTCATGAATTCGACAATATCAAAAAAAACCTTGGGGCGATCGAGGATAAGATGCTGGACTTCAGCGAGCGCCTGCTGGCCGCCAGCATGGATAAAGAGGACGCGCGCGCTATGTCACGCGCGACCGAAGGAGAAATCGCGTTCGGGCAAAGCGACAAATCCGAATCGCAGAAAATTCTGGACGGCATAATGAAAAAGCTGCAGGCCGCCAGCGAAGAAACGAACACAACGCGCAACCTTTCCGCGATAACTTTGTCCATGGATATGAACGTCTTCGATACTATCGATTCGAATCTGGGGATGGAAACCGCCGCGAAAGAGGGCGAGGCGCTGTACCGCGCCGCGCTGCCGATATGCAAGGAAATGGCGGAGGAGGTCTGCGAAGAAGACGAAATCGTGACCGTGCAGAACGCGTATCTTGCGGCGATAGAACAGGACTGCAACGTCGTTGCCAAGACGTACGCCAGCCTGAAGGACAAGGCGCTGGAAACGGTCCGCGAAGGCAGCGCGCTGCTGGATATGGCGCGCCTTAACAATCAGCAGACGCGCAACTCGGACGACATACTGGCCTGCAAAAAGAAAATGCTGGACGCGCTTTCCGATTCCGCCGTATGCGGCGCGAATCTGGGTAAATGTCTGGACTGGTCCGGAAAATATATCAACCCGATGACGGGCGCCGCGATTCTGACCAGCGACCTGTCGAAGCTGGCGGAGCTTATAAAACGCCCCGAGCCCGGCAGCAACGAAAAATGGGTGCGCGCCGGAAACAACAGCAAGTTCGTGCAGTTCCTGAATACGAAGCGCAAATATATCGCGCCGGCGATGAAGGGCTGCGAATCGCTGGAGTCCGTTGTCTGGGACGCGTTTCTTGAAGACGCGCTGGCGCAGATAAAAGTCGCGCAGGATCGACGTCTGGAAGATATGCGCCAGGGATGCACTTCAATCACCATAGATTGCATGAACAGCGCTTCGAAATCCTTGGTGGATTTCGATTCGCGCGCGCTGTCCATATTCGGCGTCGACGTGGACAGGAATACCAACCAGGTATGCGGCGAGATAAAGACCGCCTGCACCGCGCTTTTGAACGGAGTCGGCACGGATCATGCATGGGGCGAAGCGATGGGCAATATAGCGACCACGAAGACGCTGGATCAGATCATAACGACCTGCACCGAAGTCGGAAGGAATTGCTTTATGAGAAACTGCATGAATCTGGAATCCAAATTCGGGCTGTGCCAAAAGCCGAACGCGATTATGCGCACGTACATATTCACTCAGTGGTTGTGCTGGGACGAAGTCAGCAAGTGCGTGGCTTCGGCAGGGGACGGGGCCATAGAAAATATAATAAAGAATTCGGGAAGCTTCGGCACGTTTGACGGCGGCGAGGATGTTATAGAGGAATTCTCGATCGATCCATCGTTGAATTTGTATATAAAAAATATCAATACGCTGAGGACGCAGGCATATCCCGGCACAAGCGGCGCGGCCGACCAGAGAATATGGCTTCTTTGCCAGCAGTCGTTCGCCAAACCCATCGATAACGATATCTGCCGAATAACGGAAAGAATCTGGGGCAACTGCGACAAAAATCCTGTGGGTCCCGAAAACACAAGCACGATTATCAGAGACAAGGGGCATTACCCGGATACTTTGCTGGCGTGGCTTGCGGATAATACGAACGAAAATTCCTGCAACGGCAACGCGTGCGAACCCGGGATGATAGCGGTTCCGGGACAAGGCTGCAAATCCAAGGCCAACCTTACCGACGACTTGGAATATTGCCCGGCTGAGGGAGGGAAAAGGATTATTATAAGGCTGACCCCGGAATATACGAATTGCTGCGATTCGGGAAAATTCGACGCAATGGGCAATTGCTGCGAGAATGGCACGATGACGGCAAAGGGTGATATTGAAAATAATTTCTCGAGTAGTTTGCCGAGTTGGCTAAACCATAATTCTGAAAGCGTATGTTCGAAAGCAGGATCCACTGGCAATGTCGAAGCGGAATATATTACAACGATTACAGTTGAAGGTAATGAAAGACACCTGATGTGCGTTGGCGGAACTGTTAATTGGAACGGCACGTCCGGCTTGACCGCGCAATGCAGCGGGCGATTGGTTTGGGTTGAGCCTGGATCAGGGTTGTATCTGACGCCGACGCCAAGCGGCGGCGCGGTCGGAGCGAACGCGACAATGTTCTATAAGGCGGTCAGCGGAAATACGTCCGTGAGATGCGAGTATGGAACGCCGGGCTGGGGCAACGGGGTTTGCAATATTATTCCCGGCACGCCCAGCGGAACCGATAATAATCTGAAGGTGGATATTAAATAAAATGAAAAAGTATCTGGTTCTTGTTTTGGTATTTTATTTGGCAGCTTTGCCAAGGTGCTTCGCCGCGGGTGAAGATTGCTCGTACCCGCAACCCGGCACATACGGCTTATGCATGTCTGTTGGCGAGTACTGTTCCATAAACGAAGACCCGGATGGAATTTGCGAGGAGTGCACAAATAAACCGGCGAACAGTTATTATACCGGTCCCGCGCCGAATAACGAGGACGCATGTCCTTGGGAGTGTATTTCCGGTTATGGCGGAGACGGCAACAGCGTTTGCGATCAATGTCTTGCGGGACAATGGGGCCCAAATGTTCTCAAAGCTTGCGTCTCTTGCAACTTGGGTTATCACAGCGCTGCCGGCTCGGAGGACTGCACTTCTTGCGGCGGTACTGGTATTTATGCCAATCAATTCTGTCCTTGGAGCAGCGATACCCCGCCCGACGGCGTTACGGAACTTATACCTTGTCCATCGCCTGCGACCGGTTCGGATAATGAGGCCAGTGCCGTGACAAACTGCTTCATAGGAAATTGCTCCAGCTCGATTACTACTTGCCAAAGGGAAAACGGATATTTAATCGGCAAGTGTTATTATAATGCAACCGGCGATAATGTGGTTCCAAGCGACGTTTGCAAGTTGAATTGCAATCCGGGCTCGTATCTCGAAAGTGAGAGCAGTTGCAAACCTTGTCCGACCGGCTGCACTTGCGAGGGCGGCACTGCCGGTCCCACAAATTGCACGGTAACGGTTACTTTGAAACTTAACGACGGAACCGGAACTCCGGTACCGACGACTCACTGCATCGGAACCATTTGCACTTGCCCTGTCGGCGCGACATGCACTTTGCCATCCGGGGCCGGCATTGCCGCGCCGACCGGTTATGCTTTTGACGGGTGGAATGCCAACAATACCGGTTCTGGAACTCATTATGGCACCGGCGGCACATTTAATGCCGCTTCGGAAGTTTACATAAGATGGAAAAAGACGGTCAATCTTGACGGCAATGGCGTGACGCTGTCGCCGACAAGCAAAGATTGCTATCATAACGGAAATTTGGCGTTTCCGGCGATACCGGCGCCGCCGTCAGGTTTTGCCAGCGACGGCAAATGGTACAAGAATAATTATGGATTGCCTCCGTCGTTCGATAATAGTCCATCGCCGGTCTGCGATGATATTGCTATTTCGACAACCTTTTACATCGGATGGCGATACGCGGTTACTTATGACGGAAACGGGGCCACCGGGGGCGCGCCGGTGCCGACCTCCACCTCTTGCTATAGAAATGCGGCGGATTGTCAGATCAAGCCTATTCCGGCCATGACATGGCCGCCGAGTCATATTTTGGACGAAGTCTATTGGAATACTCAATCCAATGGCATAGGGACGGATATTGCGGGCGGTCAGCCGACGGGCGCGTTCAAAACTTCGGGAAACCAAACGCTTTATGCGAAATGGTCGACTTGCGAACCCGGCCAGTATATGCCACCGCCAAGTTCGTCTTGCACCGATTGCCCCATAGGATCTTATTGCAGCGGCGGGGTAAAGTATGATTGTCCAGCGGCAACGACCACTGCTTCAGCGGGCTCTAGTGCTAAAACTGAATGCCGTCTTGTTCAGGGCAGCAAGATTTGCGATGGCAGCGGCGTTTGCTATACATTCCCTGACGGGACAAACATAAATTGGAAGGAATAGGTTGGCCTGCCACCCATAGCGTCGCAGACGCGAAGGGTGGTGCGGCTAGGGAGACTCGAACTCCCAAGGGTTGCCCCACAGCATCCTTAGTGCTGCGTGTCTACCAGTTCCACCATAGCCGCAAACTTCGCAAAGTTTACAAGAATCATTTTTTTTTTCAACTGTTTTATGATATAATTCGCTTTAGTTAGAATGTGGGGTTTTTCATGAAAAAATTTTTCTTAGTCCAGGTGGCCGTCGGCCTTGGCATAACCGGCGCGGCACAGGCCGCCGGCACTTATTACAACAGGCCGTATCAATCGCCTCAGTACAGCTATGGCCAGCCGGCGACGCAGTACGCACAGCCGTCCTATCAATCGCCATATGCGCCGCGACCCGCGCAGCAATTCGGCCAGAATGCCGCGCCATACGGGCAAACCCGCCAGGCGCAGCAACCGCAGCAACAACAGCAGCAGCAGTCGCAGCCGGCCAACGCAAGGCAGGAAGGGTTCTATCTGTCGGGGGGCATCTCGCACGAGTTCGCAAACTGGAGTTACGAGATGAAGGAAGCCGGCAGCATCCTGCACTATGACAATCTTGAATGGAATGTTTTAGATATAAACGGCGGATACAATTTCGGCACTTTCAAGCTGGATGCCGGCATCAAGTACGGCATACAGTCGGGCAACAGCCCCATGATCGACGACGATATCTCTAACGGCGGATATTGGATGGATACGTTGTATATAGACACCGGCGGCGGCAATTACGAGCTTTTGGGCTATATCTACGGCCATGCGCTGTCAGCCGGCACCAGCAGCGGAGGCAGCATGTTCGGCTATCACGCCGGCGCGGGGCTGACGGATTTGTTCACTTGGGGCAAGGCGAAGATGACGCCCAGCATCGGATACCGCAGCGTGTCTTACAAATTAACCACCAAGGACAATTCGGGCCTGTCGATGCAGACCGGATACTGCATGGTCGTGCCAGGCACGGACGAGATTCAGTGCAATCCTCTGATAATGATAGACGAGGACGGCGACGGCATTATCGATTCGATTCTCTGGGACGATAACTTTACGCCCGAAGGCTGGGTTTTCCTGGGCAATACCTATATGTACTGGCAGCCGGGGGCTTCGCACAAGTACAATGTTTCATGGGCGGGGCCGTATCTGGCGATGGATGTAGATTACGGCATCAATCAGTATAACTCGGTCGACGCGCGCTTCGAATTCGGATTGCCGGCTTATAAAGCAACCGGGGACCAGCCGTATCGCAGCGACTGGGCGCACCCCAAAAGCGTCGAGGATACCGGCAAGATAGGCGATGCATATCATTTCGGCATGGGCGCGAATTGGAATACCTCGGTGTCCGATTCGGTTATGCTGTCCATCGGGTTCACTTATGATTACTATACGGTCAGCAACGCGACGGCAAAGACTTTCTTAAGCAGCGATTACTATCTGACCCAGCTTCAGAACCAAATCAATGTAGTTTATGGCGGGAACGAGCAGGCCGGAATAGACGCGGGCGACCCGATAATCATCGGCGTGCGTACGCTTATGAACGAATGCCCGAACTGGGTATGTTCGGCGCAGAACGAAATCAACTCGATATATAAGTCGCTGGGATTCCGCATCGGGCTGAACGCGAAGTTTTAATGAGTAAAGAATAAAGAATAAAGAATAATTCTTTAATTCGATTTCTTTATGATTTGTTTGGAAAACGAATGTGAATAAGAAAATATTTATTCTTTATTCTTTATTCTTTATTCTTTATGCCGGCACGGCTTTTTCCGTGGTGGTAGAGAAGACCGCGGAAACGGCGGCGATTGCGAAAAACTTGGCATTGCAGGAAGCGCGGCGGATAGAGCTGGCTGCGGTTCTGGCGCGACAAGTCGGCGCAAGCGACGCAAGAAGATTGGCGACGGAAATTTCCGCCTCGGACTTGGCGAACCTGGTGGATTCGACGGTCATAGAAGATGAAAAGTCCAGCGGGGTGGCTTATTCCGCGAATGTGACGACGGAATTCGACAAGGCCGCGCTGAACGAGTGGCTGGGAAACAGGGGAATTCAAAGCGCTGCCGAGCCGGCGGTTGCCGCGGGCAGGGCGCAGGTGATGTTCTCTGCGGCCGGGGGATTGAATGGCTGGGCGGCGATCATGCGCGCGTCGCGGGCAGCGGGCGCGGACTTGAAAATAACAGGCATCCGCGGCGGCGAAGTTTCGGCAACCGTGCGGGATTCCGCGCGGTACGCGTTTGTTTCGGAGATGCGGGCAGCGGGAGTATCCGTTTCCGGCGAGTACGGCGCATTGACCATTAATCAAGGAGTGGGCTATGAGTATTAAACTAAAAATGTTTGGGGGGATTTTCGCAGCGGCGTTTTTGATTTTGCCAGTGATGGCGGAAGAGATAGAAGTCGTGGAAATCTCTGACGAAGGCGAAATAATTGAAGTCGCTGATATCGAGGATATTCTGGAAATTGCGGAAGACGAGCAACCCGCGGAAATACGCGAAGCAGGCGTAACATCGCGCGAGGCGCCCGCCGCCAGGCGGACTTCTTCCGTATCGCGCGCTTCATCCAGCAGCGCCGCGCGCGTGGGAATGATAATGCCCAGCAAGCCCGCGGCCGGGGCGCCCAAGGAAATACGCGCGGCGGCCGTTGCCATTCCGACAACGGTAAGCGTCGCGGCAATTACAGAGGTTACTCCTGAAGATCTGGAATGCTATGGCGGCGACAAACCGCAGGGCAGCAAGTGCGTTCCTTGCGATCAGAAAAACAATCCCGGCATCAGATGGCTTGAGCCTGGCAAAAACTGCAAGGTTTCTCAGTGCGTGTCCGACGATTACGAACTGATAGACGCGGACAAGGATAACCCGAAATGCCTGCAGAAGTGCGCCGTATGGGGCGGAACCGCATCAAAGGAATGGAAGCGCGACGATGCGGAATTTTCTTTCTGCGGCAGCGGGAGATTTTTGGAATGCGAGGGCGGATTCAACCCCACGCGCGAGCAGACCGGGTCTTCGGGAACCGAGGCGGGGCGCTGCGCGCTTGACGGGACGATGGTCGGCAAGTGCAAAACCGACAGCCAGATGAAGCCGGCTAAATTCACGAACGGCCAATGCATGCAGGCTTGCGAGAACGGATACTGGGGCAACTGCACCATCAGCAAATTCTGCGAAGCCGGATTCAAGGAAGGCAACTTCCGCGATGTGATTTTCGTAAAGGATAAAAAAGACACGCGCGTGTCAGTCTTTGATTGCGTGCCATTATAAGGAGAAAATACAGATGAGGAAAGTAGTATCTTTAACATTGCTGGTTTTTGCGGTCTCGGCTTGCGGAATGTCGGACAAGGGGACTCAGCAGACGGATACGGGGCCGGCGCTGACTTATATTCTGGTTATGGACGATATGGAAAGGCCGGTGTCGTACAAGCTGGTCGAGGATAAGTACGACAGATTCTCGTGCAATGTCGAGAAGGTGGCTTATACAAATAAATCCATCGATATAACCGAGCGGTTCATAGAGCCGGAGCGCTGCGCCCCGGGCTTTAGAATGACGGAAGACTTCAAGCGCAAAATTATCGACGCGTATGACGAGTTCAGCGATTTCGAATTCGACCCAAAATCGCTTAACGGCAAATGCGTGTTTCCGGGCGGCGGGGTTCGCGGAGATGTCTTGGAAATGCATTGCGGGTCCGGCGCCGATTCCAACCGGTCCGCGATAATCGTCACTAAATTTACCGCCCGCAGAAACAACGAGTGCCGCATAGAATCAAAAATGCTGTTTGCTTCCGGCAGCGGAAACGCGGAACGCATGGACCGCTCGTGCAGAATGGCGGCGGAGATGCTGAAGAGCGAAAGGGAGAAGACAAGGACTTTCAGTTCCGTGACGGAAATCTGGGACCTGCTGAGAAAGAATTTCAAGTTTGATCAATAAGGAGAGAGAGATGAAAAAAACAACATCGCTTATGCTGCTGGCTTTTGCGGTTTGCGCTTGCGATATGATGTCGGGCCGACAACAGGATTCGGCCGGGCAATGGGAAATCCCGCAAGAGAGGGGTTTGGAAACGATGTATGTCCTGGTCACGGACGTGCCCGGGAAGCCGGTCGCATATAAGCTGGTCGGGGACGAGCGGGACGAGTTCTCGTGCGAGTCCGAGAAGATGACATACCTCAGCAAGTCCGTCGGAATAACCGAGCAGTATGTCGAGCCTCAGCGCTGCACGCCCGAATACAGAATGACGGAAGAATTCAAGACCAAGATTATGCAGGCTTATATCAAATACAGCGACGCCGATTTCGATCCGGCTGGGTTGGGCAACAGGTGCGACTATGCGGCCGGCGGCCCGCGCGGCGGCAATGTATTGGAAATACACTGCTGGCCCAGTCCTCAGCTTAACCGCTCGGCGATAATCGTCACAAGATTTACGGTTGGCAAAAACAGCGAGTGTTTTATAGAATCGAAAATGCTGTACGCGGCGGGCGAGGGAAGAAAGGAAAGATTCGATCGCTCGTGCCCGATGGCTGCGGAAATGATAAGAAAGGAAAATCAGAAGACAAGGATTTTCGATTCGGTGATGGAAGTCTGGGACTATATGAGAATGGGATTCAGACTGGATAATCTGGACGGAGTGATAAAGAACAAGCAATAAAAAAACCGCCATTCGGCGGTTTTTTTATTAACAAATTTGACAATCAATCTTATTATGCTAATATGCTGCCGACCTTTAAAGGGAAGGCAGATGAAAAAGATTTTAATAATCATTGGTATAGTCGTAATAATCGCGGCGGCATTTTTTGTGTTCCGCCCGTCGCGCGAATCCGCCGATTCGCGCCCCGTCGTAAAAATCGGCGTGTCATTGCCGCTGTCCGGAAATATGTCGTATGTAGGCGTGCCGACCAAGGCGGCGGCGCAGATGGCTTTGGAAAAATGGCAGGCGCAGGGCACTAAGTTTCAATACAAACTTGTATTCGAAGACGACGGATATGACATTAAAAAAATCGCCATGATCGGCAACAAGTTTGTGAATATGGATAAAGTCAATGCGATTGTTGGCATTTGGAACCTTACCAATTATCAGATCCGCGAACTTGCGCCCAAGGCGAACATCCCGTTTATGTCTTGCGGATGGGGGCATGGAACCAGCGACGGAGTGCTAGTGTTCAACAACCAAACCCCGCATGACGAGCACGCCCGCGCATTCACAGAAATAGTCCAGGGCAAGCTGAAAGCAAAAACGATCGCATACGCCGGACAAATTTCCAATGGCGACCTGGCGTTAAAAGAAGACATTCTGAACGCATTCAGAAAAGCCGGGATAAAAATCGTATTTGAAGAATCAATAAATTACGGAACGACTGATAACCGCATTACGATTCAGAAAATCAAACAGGCGAATCCCGAAGTAATCGTTATTCCAATGGCTCCGACCGAATTGCAAATCTTCACAAAACAATTGTTTGAGGCCGGCATCAAAACTCCGTTGGTCACAGTTGATTATTTTGAAAGCGTGACGGATCCAACCGTGTTCGACGGAATGTATATGGTTATGTCTTCATCCGGCACGCCGGAATTTAGAAAACAGTTGAATGAATACACGGGTCGGCCTTGGGCTAATTCAGACTGCATCGCGCCGGTTTATGATAATGTAGATATTCTGATTTACGCGTTTGAAAACGCGGCGGCTGGACCGGGGCAGATTCCAACAACCGAACAAGTCGTGAAAGTAATTCGCGGCATCAAGAACTGGTATGGCGCGATGATGGAAAACATGGACGTGCGTCCGGATGGCCGCATATGGTCGCCCGCCCGCGTCAGCATAATGAAAAACGGCAAGGCGGAAGTTGTAAAATAGTTAAAAAAATAAAAATCCGCGCCGTGGTGTTCCCCTCCTGTGGAGGGGTGCCCCCGGAGGGGGCGGGGTGGTTTTTGTAATATTCAAATTTATGAAAATGAATTTATAGCAACACCGAATAATGTAGGGGCGGAACATGTTCCGCCCCTACAATTTATAAACATTAAACTAACCACCCCGTCTTGCGGCTACGCCGCAATCCACCCCTCCACAGGAGGGGAACACCACATCACGTATTTTTTACATCATGGGCATTTGAGGCGCCTGCGCCGGTTTTTCTTCCGGGATTTCGCTGATGACCACCCCGGTTGTAAGCAATATTCCCGCAGTGCTTGCCGCGGCCTGCAATGCAGTCTTTACAACTTTCGCCGGATCAATTATTCCCATTTCCAGCATATCTCCAAATTCGCCTGTTTGAGCATTATAGCCGAAGTTGTATTCCTTGCTGGTTGTAACTTTGTCTGAAATAACTTCACCATTGATCCCGGCATTGGATGCAATTTGTTCCAATGGCGCATAAAGAGCCTGTTTCAGGACAGTAACGCCCGCCGCTTGGTCCGCATTTGAAACTTTGATTTTTTCAAATGCTTTGTCCGCCGCGCGCAGCAATGCTACTCCGCCGCCGGGAACAATGCCTTCCTCCACCGCGGCGCGTGTTGCGGACAAAGCGTCATCAACGCGGTCTTTCTTCTCTTTTACCTCCACCTCGGTCATGCCGCCGACGCGTATTACCGCAACGCCGCCGACCAGGCGCGCCAGGCGCTCGCTTAATTTTTCGCGGTCGTAATCAGAAGTAGTTTTTTCCAGTGCCGTGCGAATTTCATCCGCGCGCGCTTTTATTGCTTTCTTGTCCCCCGCGCCATCTACGATAAGAGTTTTGTCTTTTGACACGACGACTTTCTTCGCGCTGCCCAAAACCGCAGTGGTTATATTTTCAAACGACATTCCCAAATCGTCGCTGATGACGGTGGCGCCGGTCAGGGCCGCGATGTCTTTCAGCATTTCTTTGCGCCGGTCGCCAAAGCCCGGAGACTTCACCGCGCAGACTTTCAGCCCGCCGCGCAAGCGGTTCAGGATAAGCGTCGCCAATGCTTCGGATTCAACATCATCCGCGATAATCAGCAAGGGCCGCCCCGACTGCGCCACCGGTTCCAATATCGGAAGCAGCGCCTGCAGGCCGGTGATTTTTTTCTCGGAAACCAAGATTTGCGCGTTGTCCAATTCGGCCAGCATTTTTTCGCTGTTGGTCACGAAATAGGGCGACAGGAATCCGTTGTCGAATTGCATTCCTTCGACGATATCGATTTCGGTTTCGATTCCTTTGGCTTCTTCAACTGTGATGACGCCTTCCTTGCCGACTTTTTCCATCGCGCTTGCAATTTTTTCGCCGATGTCCGAATCGCCGTTTGCGGATATGGCCGCAACCTGGACTATTTCGGTATTGCTCTTGACCGGGCGCGCATGCTTTTCAATATCGGCGACGACGGCCGCGGCCGCGATTTCGATCCCGCGGCGCACGTCCATGGGATTCATTCCTGCGGCGACCACGCGGCGTCCT
>Ga0082212_10003994_pt1 | contig 20674 bp, 20 predicted proteins | sample TergutNt197P3_FD_71548 | JGI IMG/M metagenome (GOLD analysis project Ga0082212, IMG submission 71548) | Neocapritermes taracua P3 segment gut microbial communities from Petit-Saut dam, French Guiana - Nt197 P3 | ecosystem: Host-associated > Arthropoda: Insects > Digestive system > Gut ... | reverse complement strand
CGGATTTTTGTCGACAGGCAAGGCGAAAATCCGCAGGCAACCTGGAAGGTTTTCAAGGATTTTCAACGAAACATGGCGGCAAAAAGACAAGGAATAATGTCAAAGTTATTTAGTTACAGTCCCTACCCTGCGAAGAAGTGTTCCCGGGTTTTTAGGAATCTGTATCATTGATACCGCTATGTATGTGTAGGTATAGGTGTAGATGTAGGGTCTGGCTCCCACCGGGACAACATCCCCCGCATCCAATCATAGACATCCATGTTATACACGTGCCGCAAATGATCTCTTGTTATGACATCGTGCAAGAGGCCGGAAGACACCACTTTTCCTTTGTTGAGCAGTACCCCGTGGGTCCCATAAGCTCGTGCAAGACCGAGATCATGGACAACAGACAACACCGCCCGGCCCGGCTGTTGCAGCCATTTTCCAATCAGCTCAACTATGTGTTTCTGATAAACCAGATCCAGATGGTTGGTAGGCTCATCCAAAATCAACAGATTAGGATCCTGCGCAAAAACTTGAGCCAAAAAAACACGCTGCAGCTCGCCGCCGGACAACGTCAACACCGACTGTTCTTTAAAAGGGAGCATGCCCGTTATTTCCAGCGCATTCTGAACCTGCCGCGCGTCCTCATCGGTCGTGGTGTTAAAAATCCCCGGCGAATAGCTGTAGCGGCCAAGTTTGACGATCTCTTCCACTGCGAACGAATACGCCACATGGTGGCTTTGTGTCAATACGCCGATTTCCTTTGCCATGTATGCCGGCTTCATCTTTGCGATATCATGCCCTTTATACAACACAGCTCCGGTATACGGTACCCCTTGTGCGATCGCGTGAACAAGGGTGCTTTTGCCGGCCCCGTTTGGCCCTATCAACATGACCCACTGCCCCTCCTGCACCGAAAAACTGACCCTGTCAAGGATCGTCAAGTCGCCGTAACACACGGTTACATCCTTTACATCAATCATCATTTCCGCACCTTCCTTGTGACATAAAAGATATAAACAAAAACAGCAGCGCCTATAAAAGAGGTCACAACGCCGACAGGCAGCTCCAGCGGACTCAGGAGGGTCCGGCTGACAAGGTCGGCCAGCATGAGAAAGAGTGCTCCCAAAAACATCGCTGCCGGCAGCAGCCGTTTGTGATCTGGCCCCACAATCCTGCGGGTCATGTGCGGCATGACCAGACCCACAAATCCGATGGCTCCGCCGATAGAAACACAAATGCCAATAAGCGCCGATATTGTGATCAAGACAGTAAGCTTGACCTTTTTAACATCAACACCAATATGCCGCGCGTTATCCTCGCCAAGAGCAAAGGCGTTGAGCTCGCGCGCGTGAGCAAGCAGAATACCGCCGCAAACCAACAGTGAGCCCAACAGCAGCAGTACACTGTGGTAATTGCTGCCCGCAAGAGACCCCATTGTCCAAAAGGTAATCGTTTTAAGCTTTTCATGCGAAAACGTGATAATAAAGCTGAGAATGCTGTTAACAAACATAGAAAAGACCACCCCGATCAAAATGATGGTATTGGTCGATAGCGAGTAGTCGAGTTTGTGAGCCAGTGACAAAATAATAGTCAGAGACAAAAAGGCAAACAGCATGCCCATCACCATCGTCCCGGCAAAGGGAATTCCAGGCAATACAATACCAAACGCGATTGCAATAACGGCCCCCAGCGCTGCGCCCGACGACACGCCCAGCGTCGACCCGTCGGCCAAGGGATTGCGCAGCAATCCCTGCATAGCCGCGCCGCACAGCGACAGTGACGCGCCCACCAAAGCCACGCAAAGAACGCGCGGCAGCCGCACAAACACGATAATAGACTGCACAGTCTCCTCGGGTATTGGCAGGCCAAACACCGTATTCCAGATGGCGACAACCGTATCACTCAAAGGAATGTTTACACTGCCAACACAGATACAGAGGACAAGGACAAGCAGGGTCGATATGCCAAACAGGATATATTTAATCACAGGGAGTCGTTTCATCTGCGTTAATCAAGCGGATTCGTTTCATCAGCGTTATAAATAAAATCATACAGGGCAACAGCAGCATTGATCAACCGCGGACCGGGCCGGGACATCTCGTTGTTGTCGGCGTTTAATACTGTGCCGTTGCGAATCGCCGTGATCCCTTGCCATCCCTCACGTTTCATAACCTCTTCATCCGGCTTCGGGCCGTCCCCCCCATACATTTCGATGGTCACGATATAGGCGGGATTACGCTCAATCACCTGCTCCTGCGAGATCATTCCCCACCCGTCGACATCCGCAAAAATGTTGGTAAGCCCCAACATCATCGCGAGTTCATCCATAAAGGTTCCTTTACCGGCAGTCCAGGGATCGCCCCATTGCAGCGAAGAAACTTCAAAGTAGATCGTCTTGCCGCCACCCGTCGGGTCCTGCTCGGCCTTCTGCTTGGCCTTTTGCTCGACCTTCGCAAATGTTGCCTTCATATCTTCTATGAGCGCAGAGGCTTCTGTCTCTTTGCCAACGACTTTACCAATCATCTCAATAGCAGTGTAAACCCCGGAAATATTCCGCGTTTCACTGACAACACACGTGATGCCTGCCTCTTCCAGCACAGCAACCTGCTCCTCAGTTTGTGCCATTGTGCTCATAAGTACCACCTGCGGTTCAAGCGCGATAATCTCTTCGATGTTGGTATCCGCACCGGACGCGACTTCAGTTTTATTTAGCACATCTCCGGGATAATCGCAATACGTGCTACGGCCAACAACGGCATCCCCGGCGCCGATCGCATACAGGATCTCGCAATCGGATGGTGTCAACGCCACGATTCGTGTTACCGGTCCGTCAAGCTTGATTTCGCGACTGGTCATATCTGTAAACGTGAAGGCCGCACTGTTTGCCTCTTTTTTGTCAGAAGCGCAGCCCACAAGCGCAACCATGACCACCATCAACAGGAGTGCAATTAATTTTTTTAGTGTCATTTCTTTTTACCCCTTTTTTACTCATTATTCAAATGAATAGATTCCAAGGTAAAAGAAAAAACGCACCTCACACTGAGAAGCGATCTCTGTTGTTTGCCAAGGGTTTTGCCCCCCGCATAACCTCGCCTCAACCCCAGAAGAAAAAACGTGTAACAGGTCTCCCGACTCAGCTTCATCCTACTAAGGCGTCTTCCCATCTTTCGACAGTGACTTTATGCCCGTTTGTCTGCTTCACGGTTACTGGGATAGTCCGGAAATCTCATCCGGTTCCCTCAGCTTGCCGCCGGCACCTTACGATGCGGATACACGTGTTATTCATTTGTGAAAACATCATACCACAACGGCAAGAGCCAGTCAATACTGACCACTAACCACTGATCACTGACCACTTGCGGGCGAAGCCCGCGTTAGACATGGCGCACCAGTGCGCCGCATCTCTCACAAACATCAACACCCGGAGCATTGGCATACCCACAAAATTCACAGTAAATCTTCTCCCTGTGTTCATTGACAGTGCTGTCCCCACGAACATCATCTTTCCCTTCCAGGCTCTTTTCTCTATACGGCTCATAAAGGTCTTCCAACCGCAACTCTTCATGTTCATGCTCATGTTTCCCATACCGGCTTACCCCTTCACCCTTCGGCTTCTCCGCAGGTGTTGATATAAACCCTTCCGCAGACGTCTCCGCAAGACCTTCCTCCCCTTGCCAGAAATCCCTATTATCCTTCCTTCTTTCCCTGTAAGCTTTCACATTGTGCACAGAAACAGGTTCCTCGCCCACATCAATAAATCCAGACCCGTCGCCAGATCCGAATCCTGTAGTGATCGGAGAAGCGCCGGCAGATGGTAAATCTCTCACAGTCCAAGAACTGCTTGCGGCTTGGGCATCACTTGGGGTCTGGGAATGATTACCGGCTATATCGCTTGGGTTTCTGAACTGAATAAAGCTCGGAACAGCTTCAGCTTCAGCTTCAACTTCAGCTTCATCTCCATACTTTTCTTTGTCATTTACGGCTTCATACCTCTTTTCAACATACCCTTGATCACCATACTCCTGATCACCATACCTTTGATCACCATACCCTTGATCACCATACCTTTGATCACCATACCCTTGATCTTTGTATTCTTCTATAGTGTAGTTCTCATCAGCATATTCTTCAAATTCCCTTTTCTCACGCCGATCCCCCCCGGCATCCCCCTCAAATTCCTCAAACTCTTCAACATCATCAACACAAACACGGCCATCCGGCCCATAGACTTTCTTCTGCAAATTAAGTATCTGAGCTTCACAAGCCGCGATATCTCCTTCACTGGCCCGCAGCGCACGGCACACCCCATCAATTTCCTCGTCCCAAGACATCGCGCCCGATTCACATTTATTCCAATAATACGCGCCAATATCGCCTTTAAACGCCGCAGCCTTCGTCGTGCCTTTCTTAATCCGCGATTTCAACCGCCTCATTTCCAGCGCATCCCCGGTTTTTCCTACAGCTACTCTCGTTATCCGCACCACAGTATGGCCAACACATTTTGACCCCTTCACCACAGTACGCCCCACAAATTTAGAAATCTTGACCAAAATACGCCCGGCGCCCTTAGCTCCCCTAAAAAGAGCGCGCCCCACAGCTTTCAGCGCCCTCCCTGTCCCTCGGGCCACCGGTTTAAGCCGATTCATTGTTTGACCAAAAAAACTCATCGGAACGCCCCCATATTTTCCTATTATCACCTATTTTACCACGATGTTAACCAACTTGCCGGGGACAACAATTGTTTTCACGACAGTTTTTCCGCCCATAAGCTGCTGTACCCTCGGCAGCTCAGAAACACACTCTCTAAGCTCGCCTTCCGAACGGGCCACCTCAGCCGGCAGGAGCAGGCGATCCCGCACCTTTCCATTAACCTGGAAAACAATCATGACCTCTTCTTCCTCAAGACAGTCCTCCCTATACCGGGGCCATTTCTCCGCAAAGATCGATGTCTGCGGAGTGGACCCCTTCGACGAACCGACATTCAATGAGTCGCGCGCTTCCGGTGAGCCAGCCTTGTTCAACGAGCTGATATCCTTCACCTGCCCCATAACCTGCCAGAGTTCTTCGGCAATATGCGGCACAAAAGGCGCCAAAAGCACCAGCACAGTCCGAATCCCCTGAATCAGAACCGCAGATCCAGCTTCCCTCGCCACTCTCCCTTGGAGCTTTTCTGAACCGCTCTCTAAACCGCTGTCCTTCAGGGGGCTGATATCCTTCTTATAGAGGTAGAGTTCATTGACCAACTCCATCACAGCACTGATGGCAGTATTAAAATTGAAGCGCGTACCCACATCATGAGTCACTTTTTTGATTGTCGCGTGAATACGCTGCAGCACCTTTCGGGTATCCCCATCCAAAGCCGACAGGGCATAGTCCGCAGATTCATGGCTCACAGGTTCATGGCTATTTGAAGCCCCGAATCCCGAATCCCGAACCTCAAGCACCAAGCGCCAGACCCGGTTCAGAAAACGATAGCACCCCTCAACCCCATGATCATTCCACTCAAGATCCCGCTCCGGCGGCGCCGCAAAAAGAATAAAAAGCCGCGCCGTATCCGCCCCAAACCGGCTGACAATATCTTCAGGGCTCACCACATTGCCCAGTTTTTTCGACATTTTCACCACAACCGTGCGTCCATCATCCCGGAGATAGTCCTTGCACACCATGCCCTGAGTCAGTAGGTTCTCAAAAGGCTCATCCACCCCCACATGGCCGCAGTCCCGCAGCGCCTTCACCAAGAACCGCGCATACAGCAAATGCATAATCGCATGTTCAACCCCGCCCACATACTGATCTACATTCATCCAATACGCTGTCTTGTCGCGGGCAAACGCCGCTCCCTCGTTACGAGGATCGCAGTAGCGCAGAAAATACCAGGACGAACACATAAACGTATCCATCGTATCCGTTTCACGCCTCGCCTTGCCGCCGCAGCACGGACACACCGCCTCTCCAAAGGAAGGCGAAGACTTAATCGGGTTCTCTCCCTGCTTAAACTCAATATCTTCCGGCAAAAGCACAGGCAATTGTTCCTCAGGAACCGGGACATCGCCACACTTCGGACACAGAACCATCGGAATAGGCGCCCCCCAGTACCGTTGACGCGAAATCAGCCAATCCCGCAGACGATAATTCACCTGGCGTATCCCCCGGCCCAAGCCTTCCAGCTCATCCGCCATCGCGTCCTTCGCCTCACCGGACTCCATCCCACTAAAGCGCCCGGAATGAATCATCTTCCCTTCCCCGCAATACGCCTCCCGCACCCCTTGCCTCCCTTGGCCCTCTCCAAGCTCTTTCCCAGGCTCAAGAATGACACAGCGGATATCCAGCCCATATTTAGTGGCAAAAGCAAAGTCGCGGCTGTCATGAGCCGGAACCCCCATAACGGCCCCCGTCCCATATTGCAGCAGCACATAATTCGCAATCCAAATCGGCACCCGCTCCCCGCTCAACGGATTGATGCCGCAGCGTCCGATAAACATACCCTCTTTTTCCACATCATCCGCCGTACGGGCTTGTTCATTCACCCCTTTAAATCTCTGGACAAAAGCCGCCACATCCCGTTCATAAGGCGTCTCCCTCACCAATTCCTCTACCAAAGGATGCTCCGGCGCCAAAACAAGATAGCTAACCCCGAACAGGGTATCCACCCGGGTTGTAAAAACAGCTATGCGCGTACCTGTCTCCGCACTGACGCCCCTCATATCTGTATCCGCCTCAATCTCAAACTCAACCCGAACCCCTTCCGAACGGCCAATCCAGTTGCGCTGCATCGTCTTGACCTTTTCCGGCCAGCCCCGCAACTTTTCCAGATCGTTCAAAAGTTGTTCCGAATACTCTGTTATCTTAAGGAACCACTGCTCCAAACTCCGCAGCTCCACCGAAGCCTCACACCGCTCACACACACCGCCCTCAGCCTGCTCATTGGCCAACACCGTGGCACAAGACGGACACCAATTGACATTAGCTTCCCGGCGATACACAAGGCCCTGTTTATAAAGCTCAAGAAAAATCCACTGGGTCCATCTATAATACTCCGGCCGGCAGGTTGTCACTTCCCTGTCCCAATCGTAGGAAAGCCCCAGTCTTTGCAGCTGGCCGCGCATATGTTCGATATTGCTGTACGTCCACTGAGCCGGCGGCATTTGGTTCTTGATCGCCGCATTCTCCGCAGGCAGGCCAAACGCATCCCATCCAATGGGATGCAGCACATTGTACCCCTGCATTTTCTTATAGCGCGCCAGCACATCCACAATGGAATAATTGCGCACATGGCCCATATGCAGCCTGCCCGACGGATAAGGAAACATGGCCAACGCATAATATTTTTCTCCGTCAGCATCTTCCCTGACCCGATGAGCCCCGCTCGCGTGCCATTCCTCCTGCCATTTGCGCTCAATATCCTCAAAATTATACTTTTCCATCATTGTGGTTCTTACCCCTTACTCGAAATTCGAAGTTCGAGATTCTAATCTGCGAGCGACGAACCCTCAAACCGCGAATTGCCGGCAGCCACTACCGGAGCATCCCCCCATAGACGCTCCAAATTATAAAAATCCCGGGTTTCCGGAGTCATGATATGTATAACCAGATCTCCGCAATCCATAAGAACCCAATTGGCTTCAGCCAATCCTTCCGTACGGAGCAGACGGATATCCCATACCCCTAATTTTTCCTGTAAATAGTCAGCGATCGCCCTCGTTTGAATCCGCGAATTCCCTGTCACTAACAAAAAGTAGTCAGTAATCACCGAAATTCCCCGCAGATCAAGCAGCATCATATCTCTGCCTTTTTTTTCTTCGACAAAATTCACGACCTTCTCTAAAGTCTTCCGATCAATAGGCAACCAGCCATGCCTCCTTCATGTGTCCATTTCCTGGATTTCAAGATTCGCAGCATACCAAGCTTGCGCGAGCAGAACAGGTGAGGGGGTGAAGGGGACTCCCCTTTGACTCCAAACGGTCTATGGTCGCATCCATACAAGCTATAGCAGCTTCCTTAAGACTATAATACAATTTCTGGCGCAATTTGTCTACCCCTAGGTAATTTCGTTCAGGCTCCACACAGTCAGCTGTATAAATAAGCAGCTCCAAAGGGCTCATCCCCGGCCTCCCCGTGGTATGATAAGTCACCGCGTTCAAAATATCCTGATCCTCAATTCCGAATTGCCTGCGAATACGGACCGCCGCCAGCCGCCCGTGCAACACTTGCGGCATAAGAATATCTTCTTCATACTCTACAAGCCCTTCCTCCTGAACCAGACGAATCTGCTCCTGAAAAGGCAAAGATTTCGCTAAGTCGTGGGCCACAGCAGCAAGGCAAGCTGCCTCTCTGTTAATGCCATACCGCGGGGCAACATCCCAAACCAAGGCCTCCACGCCAATAACATGCTTATATTTTTCCAAATCCAATTCGCGACCGGCAAGGTTACGAATAAACGAAATCTTCATCAAATTCCTCTTTCTGTACAGTTTTTCCGTTTTTATTATAAAACAAGCTCTTCCATCTGACAACAAAAAAGAAATGCCAATAAAGGCGAATTGGGTCGAAAAGACATTTTTGACGGTGCTCACATTTTGACAGAGTTTGCCTCTTCATGTCTTCGGAGCATGTCCGGGACAAGTCCGCACTATATATAAACTAGGAGGCTTTATGATGATGATTGACAAACTGATAAGCCTATACGAGGGCTTAGACACTGAATTCCCGCAAGGAATCTCAGGGTATTCCGAGGCCCCCCTTCTCTCCGATACGGATTATGCCCTTGTCCAATGTCTAAAACCATATGACACTCTGGGCAGCCCGGAGAAAAAGGCTCTCCGCAAAGCGCTCTCTGAGGAGTTGGCCGGCTTTCTCCTCGTCTTCGCTGAGAGAATCGCCGGCTACCTCCTCAACGAAAAAGATGAAACCTTGTTTCATCTTGGCCTGCATACCCTGGACGCCTGCATGGAAAAAGGGAAATCTCGTGATATTTTTATGGTGTTATCCTTGTTTCATGATATCTATATTCGGCATCTGTTCGTGTTCGCGGATTTTCTCTCTTCAGATGAACCTATCGGGAAAACCCTGCGGGCTTTTTTAGCCAGAGATTCCGAGGCCAAGTCTATAGAGGCCATGGGCTATATTATTGAGCATAACGCCTTGGGACAGATTTTGTATAAGCGCCGGGAAATGGAAGACACTCACAACGTCTATACAAGATATAACAAGATATAACAGTGTGCTGCCCTGCTGACCCCCTTGACCTGCCTCTCCTTCGCAGTTTATAATAATTCTGTTCAAAGGAGCTGAGAGAGATGCGGAAAAAAGGGGCGCCTGTTTTTAGTATTTTCATCTATATCCTCGCAGCCTTGTATAGCGGATTCGCTCTATGGGCTGGTTGGATTTTCTACCAAAACACCTTGCCCGACCTTTTAACACTCACTCCAAGTCTCATAGCCGTTTATGGGCTATGTGGTTTCTCTTGCTTGTGCCTTTTCATCATTCTTATCACCCTTGCCCGGACCCTCTGTCTCTCCGCACGGAACAAAGTCCCAGCACAGCCCGAAGCCCTCAAGACAGAGAGCGCCTCTAAAAAAATCCCATCTTCAGGTAAAAATTCCCATTTCGACCCGGATGGCGCCTCCCTCGTGCAGCTTCCCGATTACGAACAGCTTTCGATGATCTCTATCAATCTGTTCGTGCCTGACTGCAAAAAAGCTCTTTCTTTCTATGAGCAAGCTTTTGGGGCCATAAGTGTCCATGTTCACTTTTCTGTTCCGGAAGGCGACAAAACGGCTCGATTCAAAATTGGCAGCGCCCTCTTCGCCTTAGCTGATGAAAATCCTGAACAGAATACCAAATCCGCCCTTACCTTGGGGGGAGCACCGGTATGTCTGCAGCTTTTTGTAGAGGATGTCGGGAAAACGCTGGAACGGGCTCTGTCCGCCGGCGCCGATGTGATGCCTCCCAGCACCTTGGCCCATCCCGTTGTCAAACTGTCTGACGACACAGAACTTGGCAATCTTATCGATCCCTTCGGGATTACATGGTCCATCAGCAAAGAAGACGTTCATACTGTAAATATACGAGCTAAAGAAACCACTTATATAGCTGCGTTAGTTAAGAAAGGAGCGTAACCATGAAGTTTCGCATGGTCCACAACAATATCAATGTCTCTGATCTGACAGCAAGCCTGGAGTTCTATGACCAAGCCTTGGGCTTAAAAGAAATCCGGCGCAAAAATGGTGATGGGTTCACCATTGTCTATTTGGGCGATGGGATAAGCCAACACTTTTTGGAGCTTACCGAACTCACAAGTCATCCGCATAAGTATGATTTGGGCGAAAATGAATTCCATCTTGCTTTTGAAACAGCCGAGTTTGAGGAGGCCCTTGCCCACCACAAGGCCATGGGGTGCGTTTGCTACGAGAACCCGCAAATGGGGATTTATTTTATCGTCGACCCTGATGGGTATTGGTTGGAAGTGCTGCCGAAGAAGTCATAAAACAATCCCTTTTGCGTCTTTGACAAAGAAAGTTCAAAAGGAGATTGCAGATAGGGACTTTTGCGCAAGTTGTGCAAAAACTTGATCTTTTCTCAGCCTTTGTGTATAATATATCCAAATATAATATAATACATCCAAGAGGTGAGCGGCATGATCCCCAGACCCACCTATCTGGATACACTCATCCGTTTCCGGAATAAACAGCTTATTAAAGTCGTCACAGGCATCCGCCGTTGCGGAAAATCCACGCTCTTTGAGCTGTATCAGGAACATCTGTTAACGAATGGTGTCCAGCCGGAGCAGATCATCTCCGTGAATTTAGAAGATGGTGACCACGCAGATATCACCCATCACCGCGGCCTGTACACTTTGGTTGCCTCGCGCCTGCTTCCAGACAAGACCAACTATATTTTTCTGGATGAAGTCCAGCGTGTTCAAGACTTTCAAAAAGCGGTGGACAGCCTCTTCATCAAGAAAAATTGTGACGTCTATATCACTGGTTCCAATGCCCATCTTCTGTCCGGAGAACTGGCCACTCTTTTATCCGGGCGCTATGTGGAAATCAAAATGCTGCCCCTTTCCTTTAAAGAGTATGTGTCCGCCTTCCCCGAGAATACTTCCGTTGACAGGTTGTATCAGACCTACATCTATAACAGTTCGTTTCCGTACACATTGGAGATAGAACATCCCAAGGACATCCGGCATTATCTCGACGGCATCTATGATTCTATTGTCCTGAAAGACATTATTGCCCGCAGGCGTTTCCCTGACATTGCTATGCTGCAAAGCGTTGTTCGTTTTCTTTTTGACACTATTGGCAGCCTGTGTTCCACAAAAAAGATTGCCGATACCATGACTTCGGCGGGCCGAAAAATCACTGTGCATACTGTAGAGAACTATCTGAGCGCACTCACCAACAGTTTTATCTTTTACCAGATAGGCCGGTATGATATCAAAGGGAAACAGCACTTAAAAACCGGCGACAAATACTATGCCGCGGATATAGGGCTGCGCTATAATGTGCTCGGCACGAAGAAAGCGGATGAAGGTCATATCTTGGAAAACATAGTGTTTCTAGAGCTCCTGCGGCGGGGGTATCGGGTCTATATCGGAAAAGTGGATTCCACAGAAGTGGACTTTATTGCTATAGGCGACGAGGGAGAGGAATACTACCAGGTTGCCTACACAGTCATTGATACAGATGGCAAGACATTGCAGCGCGAGCTTGCACCGTTGAATGCTATAAGGGATCACAACCCGAAGTATCTTTTGACCATGGATTATGCGCCGCTAACCTCCCATAATGGCATTAAGCAAATTCATGTTCTGGACTGGCTGCTGAAATAATCTTCTGCTCCCCGGCGTTTAATATATTTAGTGTTTTTCCCTCTTCCGACCTTTTCAACTGCGCCGTTCTTAACCATACCACCCAGGACAGCTTCCACGGTGGTGGGGCTGATGTCAGGGAGGATATAGCAAATCTCTTGTTTCGCAATGGGCAGCAAGCTGTTCAGCACGGTCGCTTCAATCCGTTCTTTTTTGCTGATTTTTTTAGCGTTAACGACAGCAAACCGCTTGTCAAGCTCTTTGTAACAGTACAGGAGTGTGGTAACGAAATTCTCAATGAACGGGAAATAACTGTTTGTGTCCTCATGCCATCCTTCAGAAGATAGGCGCAGGGCTTCATAATAATCCCATTTTCCCGTGTTGATTTGCTCCTCAAATGAGATATATCTTCCTGCGTCAAAACCGTTCTTATAGAGCAACAGCAAAGACAGCAGCCGGGACATGCGCCCGTTGCCGTCCGAAAAAGGATGAATGCACAAAAAATCCAGTATGAAACAGGGGATAAGCAAAAGCCGATTGATGTTATATGACCTTCTCGCATCAATAAAAGCGAGAATCAACTGCTCCATTGTGGCGGCGGTCTCCATGGCGGGAGTCGGTGCGAAGCGTACCCTGCGAGCGCCGGCCGCGTCCACTTCCATGATAACGTTGTCATCTTGTTTATACGCGCCGCCCTTTATAGGCGCATACGACAGCATGATTTCATGAAGCCGCAGAATGTCGCGCTCTCGGATGTCCAGCGCGGCAAAATCTGTGTGTATCAAGCTCAGGGAGTCACGGTATCCGGCAATTTTGGCTTCATTATGATTCAATGGCGCGCTATTTTGATTGACGATTGCCGCTATGCGGTCTTCACGGGTTACAATGCCCTCAATGGCGTTGGAGCCCTTAACCGACTGCACCTTGGCGATGCTTTCAAGGCGAGTAAAAATGTTAGGATACTCCGTTTTCCGCTGTTTTTCCCGCTCGCGCAGTTCGGCAATAGCTTCCACCACATTCACAAGTCCGGAAGGCAACATCCCCGTTTCTAAAAATGAATAATCAAAGTATTTCAAGAAAAACCCTTCTCCCTTGACATTCTGCATATATCTTGACATGTTATATGCAGAATGTCAAGGGAGAAGAAGAATATACTAGAATATACTGCATATATTCGTTGGTTTCAGTTGATTTCATATGCAGATATGTACTTTCAAAAATACTTTGATATACTGATACGGGAAGCACAAAGACAAGAGATTTTATTTCAATCAACTTTAAAAGGAGAACCTATGGGCTACGCAATAGTAATTATAGCTGCCGTGATTATAGCCGCGACTGTTTCGGTCATTATTTTCCGGATAACAGCCCACAAAAAACTAAAAACATGGCTGAAATCATCATTTGGCAAGTCCCCCATGAGTGCAGATGATTCTGATCTGGAAAGCATCTCTAAATACTCTCTTTACATGAATAAACACTCCGGATCTAAATTGCGTATCGATGATATCACTTGGAATGACCTGGATATGGATAAAGTCTTTGAACGCATCAACACATGCTTAACCTCTGTCGGCGAAGAATATTTATATAATTGTCTGCATGATCTTCCCCCTGACCCCTCCACCCTGACTGCCAGAGAAAACTTCCTCGAGTTCTTAGACAGGCATCCTGAAGAACGGTTATCGATACAAACATTTTTATATAAAGCGGGCCGGGAAAACTATAATGGGCTTTCCCGATTGATCTTTCACAATGAAAAATCTCTGCCAAACTCCAGGGTCTATAATGTGCTGGCGGCATTTCCCCTATTAAGCGCCCTCATACTGTTTCTTAACATTCCCGTAGGCAGCATCTGTCTTATCGCATCATTTGTTATCAATTCAGTAGTCTATTATGGAACTCAAATGAAAATGCACGTCGATCTTCCGGCCATTAAGTACTTTGCATCCCTCCTTCATTGCTGTGAGAAGCTCTGTAAAATAGAACGCCTGAAGCCACTTCCTCCCTTAGTTCATTTAAGAGAAAATTACAACGTGTTCAAGGCCCTTAAAAGCAAGACGCCTATGAACTCCGCCGAATATGGCAGTGACTTTACAAGGTTTGCTGCAGAATTGTCCAATATGTTGTTTTTTCAAAACATCCGCCATTATAACAAATATATTGATAGGATCAATACTCATAAACAAGAATTCCATGCCCTCTATAAATCAGTTGGCGAAATTGACCTGTCTGTATGTGTCCTTTCCTTTAGAAAAAGCCTTCCTGTATTCTCGATCCCTGATTTTCACGAACACAACAAACTGGCATTTGAGGACATCTCCCACGTCCTGCTCTCCTCACCTGTTCCCAACACAGGAACCCTAAAAAACGACAGCATCATAACCGGCTCAAACGCTTCCGGAAAATCCACATTCATCAAAGCCTTGGCTGTCAATGGGATCTTAGCTCAAACCCTTTATACTTGCACAGCAAAGAGATTTGCCACAAGGTTTTCCCTCATCATGACATCAATGGCTGTGCGCGACAATGTCTTCGATGGAAACAGCTATTTTATTGTAGAGATCAATTCCTTAAAACGTATACTGGATGCCATGCAGCACTCAGCCTGCACCTGCTATATTGACGAAATACTGCGTGGGACAAATACAATTGAACGAATTGCCGCCTCTGCGTCAGTATTGGAATATATTCATAAGCAAGATTGCCTGTGCCTGGTCGCCTCTCATGATATAGAGCTCACGCGTATACTCGCAAAAGACTATGACAATTATCATTTTAGCGAACACATTACAGACAACGGGATTCTTTTTGATTACAAACTCAAGGAAGGCGCCGCCACGACACGAAACGCTGTCAAATTGTTAGGGCACATGGGTTTCGACCCGGAAATTGTGAAAAAGGCCGAGGCGCTTACTGCCAGATATGAGGAGAGTAAGACCTGGGTATTATCCCTTTTTTGATATATTATCATCTATTATCATCACGCGCGCATTGACTAAATTCAATGAGCGTGTTAACGTTAAAAAACGTATCCTGCCTAATTACCAATGCCACTGCTGTACTCTTTTGGAGCGAATGGGCATTGACCGGGAAACGGCGGACAGAACCATACTCAACCTGTCAGACGGAGACCAGCAGCGGGTGGGAATCGCCCGCGCCCTCTCCCACAATCCAAATATTATTATCGCCGACGAGTCCATAGGGGATCTCGATCGGGATACCAAGGAGGAGATCTTAAAATTTTTTATTGTCCCTGGTCCCATGAGGCTGGCAAGTGTGTTATTATGTTATTATTGTCACCATTCCAAGAAAGTATCCGATACCGCCGACGTCATTTACGGCATTCGTGATGGACAGATGTCAGTTATCCGCCCCAAGAGTTCACAATATTTTGATTGGAGGAAAAAACATGCCGCAGGATATCATCACACAAGATATCATCACACAGGATATCACCAATAGAAGGAAAATGAAGACACCAGAAATAATCAGCCTTATTCTGGCTATTGTGTTGTTCGTTCTCGCCGCACTGCTTCTCATTTATACCGTATGGGCATACACCTATTATGCCGATGCCATCACTCAAGCCGAAGCCAGCGGGCAAATATCTTCCAGCGAAAACGGGTTTGAAATCATGTCTGTTTATATGGGAAACTGTGTACAATACCTGGTTTTTGCTTTGTTGCTCTTTGGTGTGGGCTGGCTGCTTTTCAGCCAAGCCATAAAAGGTGTTGAATCCACTCCCAAATTCGCAGACTCTATCCCGGCGGGTGAGGTAGAATTCGATCGATTTGACAGAGAAGCAGACACCGCAGCGGCGCCTGCTCCCCAGGACAATGCGTCTGAAGATGACGCCTCTGAAGATAACGATGACGATTTAGAAGAGGGGGTTGAGGAGAACAGCGAGACGGAATCAGGTAACAAACAAGAGTCAGACACAGAGAAGGAGTCAGACCAAGAAAAGGAATCAGACAAAGAGAAGACCCCGGACACCGAGAAAGAATCGGACACAGGAAACGAGTAGAACCAAGAGACGGAATCAGGCTGAATAGGGGTCGTCCCCCAGAAACTCACGTCCAACAATCCCTTTCGCCTTGCGTGCTTTTTCCGTGACATCCGACAGGAGGTCGCGGACTTTTTTTGAGTTTTTGACACGCTTGATCTGAAAATTCCCCATGCTTTTATCCGCGGAATATACCTCTATGGTGCCAAGCCCAAACAGCTTCTCTTCCAGGTTCCGCTTCAACGTCACATCCATAATGCGATAGAGTCGAACCTCATCCTCTACCGTCTTGATTAACCCTGTTTTGAGAAAAAGTTTTTCCTCTGTAACACTGTACTTGGTAAATGACCACGGCAACCCGAAAACTATTCTCTTCCGGTCCCGCCAAAGGATTTGGGGTTTTTCTGACACTTTCTCCGGTTTTTTCATGAGAATCACGCCTCCTTATTATAGTGAGCCATCAAAAAGAAAGATACTATATCTCGGCACAATTGTGCACTATTTAATAATATTCGATCTTCTTCGTTTTTACAACCTCAAATTTAGCCATTAACAAATTAGGATAACAGCTGATGACGGCTGCCTTGCATTTGCTCTATATTCCGTAATTTGTTACAATGGATACGTACACGGACTTTTTCATGCAAGGAGAATAAATATATGCAAAATTATGTCATTATCACCGATTCCGCTTCCGACATCCCCGCCCCCCTTGTTCAGGACTTCGATATCACTCTTATTCCCTTGCAATTTACGATCAACGAAACGGATTATTATGATGATCCCTTAGATCGCAAACTGCCGCCAGAAGATTTTTTCGCCCTCATGCGTCAGGGCCATCAGGCACAAACAGCACAAGTCACAGCAAATCAGTTTATTGCCGTGTTTGAACCCATTTTGCAGCGCGGTCAGGACATCCTCTATTTGGGGTTCTCCTCCAAAATCAGTGGAACTTATGACTCTTCTGCCCTGGCCTCACAAGAGCTGGCAGCTAAATATCCGGACAGAACCCTTTTAACGCTTGACACCAAAGCCGCCAGTATGGGGCTGGCTTTGATGGTCGATCTCGCCGTACAACAAAAGAAAAAGGGTATGTCCGTCCAGGAACTCTATGATTGGGTAAAGGCGCAGCTTCCCCATCTTTGCCATTGGTTTACGGTAGATGATCTGGTTTATTTGCGGCGCGGCGGACGCGTTTCCGCTGTGGCGTCTTTCATCGGAACAACCCTCAATATTAAGCCCATCCTTCATGTCGATAACGAGGGCGCGCTTATCCCCGTGGGGAAAGTCCGGGGCCGCAAACAATCCCTTGAATCTCTCGCTCAAAAAATGGCTGCCTCCTGCATCGACCCGGAACAACAGACTGTCTATATTTGCCATGCCGATGCTTTGCAGGATGCTCAAACCCTTGAAGCCTCGATTAAATCCCTGATTCCCGTTCGGGAAGTGCGCCTGGGCATGATGGGGTCTACTATTGGAGCCCATGCCGGTCCCGGCACAATTGCGCTGTTTTTCATTGGACAAGAAAGATAAGTGTGGCGCATCGTCGCTTCATAGTTTCTGTGTAAATATTTGACGGAATATAAATAAAAAACATAGGCATGCTATACCCTGAAGGATGTTTCTTCTGATAGTAGAATGTTTTTAGTTGTGCCATGTTTATTAGTAGTGCCATGTTTTTAGTAATACCACATTAGTATTGCCACTTTTAGGGGCGCTTATTATTTTTGCGTTCCCTCTAAGTTTCAAGGGCTTGTTTTATGGCGCCGCGAATTTTGCCGTAAAGGCGCAAGGTGTCATCTTTTTAAAAGAGGGAGTGAAAAAAATGAGGGATCCCCAAGAGCAGAAATCTTATAAAATCCACTATTATATTTGTATAGGAATACTTGTGACAGCTTTTCTTGCCTGGGCTTTACATGATACCCAGTACTCTATAGGAAGGCTTGAAGACAACGCCAAACAGAGTCACGCCGCCTGTGTTCTTACACATGATTTTACACATGATTTCACACATGATGTGACACATGGTGTGACACATGGTGTGACACGCGATGTGTCACGCGATATGTCACGCGATATGTCACAGAAACACGTAAGATCTTTTTTACAAACACAAGCTCCCCTGCACGAGGCAACCACCTTCTCTATTGTCAGTCTTGATATCGCAGCTTCTGAGGAGGCCTCTGCCCAGGATCTTGCTGGATCAGCTGATTCTGCTGATTCTGCTGATTCTGCTGATTCTGCTGATTCAGCAGACCCAACACCCCATCCGCCAGATCCGGCAGCTGACGCGGCCGATCCGGATTTCAGCATAAACTATGATATGCCTGTTCGTCCCGAGATGAAGGTTTATTTGACATTTGACGATGGTCCATCAGAGTATACGGAAAAAATCCTGAACACACTGAGTGAATATAGTGCCGTAGCAACTTTTTTTATGCTGGAGCCGCACATACGTTCATATCCTGATCTGGTTCAGCGCATGGAAAAAGAAGGTCACGCCTTAGGCAGCCATGGGGTAACCCATAAACATGATATTTTTTATAAATCCACAGAAAGTATGATATCGGAAATGGATCAAACCATCGCCGCTATTCGGGAAGTCGCCGGGGTTGGGAGTTCCCTCGTCAGGGTTCCCTATGGAAGTGTCCCCAATGTTTCTAAAACCCAGATGAAAATATTAACCGAGCATGGATATAAACTTTGGGATTGGAACGTAGATAGCAGTGACTGGAGAACAAAAGATGCCAGATATGTGACCACCACAATTAAACAAATGCAAAAATTACGTGAACAAGAAACAGCTCCTATCATTTTAATGCATGATATGAAAGGGACGGCAGCCCACTTATCAAGCTTGCTTGACTATTTGAAGCAGAATGGATATGTGTTCTGTATTCTTGATCCCTCGCTTCCGGAATATCATATTGGATCTTCTTAGTTACAGTCCCTTAGGGCTCCCGCTCCCATCTCTGTTCCCAATTTCTTAGAAATCGGTATAAATAAGCTGCTAGAATACCCCAAAGAATCATAAGCACCATCATGACATACGCGCTGAAAGGAAAGGGTTTAGTCCCTGCCAGGATTTCAGCCGTGGCCAATGGCGCCTTTTCTTCTTCTTCAATATAAATATATGTGGCTGTCGGCATCAGGACTTGCAGGTGATAGGACAGATCTTTCCGGACTTTCTGAATCGGAGTCAGTCTCAGAATGTAATTTCCCACTGGCAGGTCGTGCACTATGAATTGGCCGGCCATGGGGGTTTGCGTTCTGTAAACAACCCTATTGTTTCTGTTTACTACCTCCAGGAGTATGGCCGAATTGCCTCCTACAAAAGATAATGTGAGGCTCATTGTGCCTTCTGTGCCGACCAAAATACGATGTTCGGCTGGAAGGCCATTTTTTAGAGTTCCAGAAAATTCTTCTGCCCCACGGCCCACGATTTCTTCTCCATATAACGCTGTAGCCGGAAAAACAACTAATGCGAAACATGCAACACTGATTATCCATACAGTGCAAAATATATCCCTTTTATGATGCAACTTCTGTGCCCCCTATCTCTTTTTCTTATTATGCTTCTAAAGGGCGGTTTTTATGACGGTGAGTGATAGGGTCCCGGAAGTTGCGTTATTGATAATGATTCAGCATCAGAGCGATTGCCCCAGCCCATGTTTTCACTAATACATAGTCTTTTATATTTTTCGGTACTTGGTAAAGGCAATTGATTTTGCAACATATAGAATCCCAAAGGCGACCCTGCCTCGCAAGGAAACCTCTTTAAAATCTTCGCTATGCATATCAATGACCCCATGTATATTAAAGGAAATACTCTAACCGCTTAGTATATCATCTTCTCATAAAGAACTTTATTGGGTAGTTCTTTGCTCTCGAATGGTATATTCGACAGCCGACATTTTATGTTCTAACGTCTCAACGCGGCTTTCCAAGCCTATAGCTAAATCCAATTTACGGTTAAGTATTGCATGCCCGTCCATTGTTACTTTTATGGCTTTATCAATGTCATGTTCGACTTTGAATTCAAGCTTTCTTAATCGTTTGCTAACCTCTTCCAGATCAGCTTTTGTGGCCATTTGCTCCAGATCGGCTTTTGTCGCCATGTCTTTCCTCAATGATTTTTCCAACGCGGTTAGCTTTGAATCCATAGCCTCTTCCATCGCAGTTAACTTTGAATCCATAGCCTCTTCCATCACAGTTAGTTTTGAATCCATAGCCTCTTCCATCGCAGTTAGCTTTGAATCCATAGCCTCTTCCATCGCAGTTAACGTGGAATCAAACGTCTCTTCAGTTCGGGCTAGTCTTGTTTCTACCACGTCCACCAGCACGACTTTCAATTCTTGCATTTCTTCTTTTGTCATTGCTTGCCTCCTGGATATGAATGAAGGTCGATGTGTCTGCTTGCTTGGTCTTAATTATAGCATATCGGAATGTGTTATCAAATTTTTTATGTGACTGAACAATTCAAATACCATCAACCTCTTATCAGCGGCGGCGGGTGCTTGTTCCGGTTCTTCCCCTTCCATGTAGTGAGCTTGCAGCACATATACGCCAATCAAAATTATGTCCTCTTCTTTCAGTACGCACCCCTTCTTCATCGCCTCTCTTTCCAGGGCGGTAATAAACGCCTCAACGCTCTGTGGGCGCAGCCACGGTTCAACCGACAAACCCGCCTCGATGACTTTCAACAACCGCGCGGGCAATTCGGCAGAGGCAAAGGCAGACAATGGGATGCCGAAACCGCCCTCGCCGATCACCGAGCGGATGACATATTCCTGCAAGCGCGTACCGGGGGGCAGCGCGCACATGGGGGCAGGCAATTCTATTTTTTGTGCTCCTTCCATGATCGTATC
>Ga0082212_10003993_pt1 | contig 20676 bp, 16 predicted proteins | sample TergutNt197P3_FD_71548 | JGI IMG/M metagenome (GOLD analysis project Ga0082212, IMG submission 71548) | Neocapritermes taracua P3 segment gut microbial communities from Petit-Saut dam, French Guiana - Nt197 P3 | ecosystem: Host-associated > Arthropoda: Insects > Digestive system > Gut ... | reverse complement strand
GGTAATTTATGACACGTTGCTTTGTTCGGAATGTGATGCAACCGTAAACAAATATCGTGATATTATTCCATTTTCCAGTAAAACAATCAGTATTACATTCGAGGATATATACTCTCTAACTCTTTTATTTTCAATAGTTTGCAATTAGTCAATGATCGTTACTCCACCCGCCACTCAAAACGGCGGAATCAGAAAAAAACTATCAAAACCACCATACTCAATATCACTCCCTGGGGAGAACGTATACTGTCAACGGGAGCAAATTACCGTTTTTTCCTACAAAAAATATCTCACACAAAGGCACGGAGTCACAGAGAGAATGGATATTCGTGCCTCTGTGGCTTTGTTGTTGCGCTAGTGGCAACAGTGTGAAAAATACAATGTGTCGCCGTTTGGAGTGGTTCGTCAAGCCTAATTTTTCATGTTGAACAGATTTGTAATGGCTGATTTTGTAATGAGTTGCAGCATATCGGTAACATGAATTTTTAGGCTTGACACACCAGTAGTATATCTGGACTATGCGGCATACGCGTGAGTGTTCCGAGCGGCGGGGAGGTTTATATGATCCCCAAACCGCGTTCGGAGTTGAAAAAACTTTTCGACCTGGCAAACACACCGCCGCCAACAATCCGGCTGGCCGGAAAAACTCATGCGGTCACTGAGAGAAAATTGAAAACGAGACGCAAGTAGATAAAAACAAACGGCTTGCGGTGGTTGTGTCGCCTGGTGAGGGTGTGAACATGCGTTTTGAGCAAAGAAAGGCAGAGTGGTCACGGCATGACCACCACAAGAAATCTTGCTTATGACTTTTTGGCAAAAGCCTAAGAGTGCGTGAACGGTTACGAGTCGGTATGGATGCAAAATGACAGGATGCCGTCACGACAAAATCAACATCGCATCACCATAGCTGTAAAAGCGGTATTTTTCTGCGATGGCTTCATCGTAAGCACGGCGGATGAGTTCGTCGCCGCCGAATGTGCGCACCAGGATCAGCAACGTCGAAAGCGGCAGGTGAAAGTTCGTCATCATGGCGTCAATCGTTCGGAATGTGTAACCCGGCTTGATAAAAAGGTTGGTTTCGCCTGAGAACGGTTGCAAAACACCCTGATCGTCCGACGCCGACTCAAGCACACGCACGGATGTCGTGCCAATGGCGATGACCCGTCCGCCTTGTTTTCGGCGGCGTTGAATGCGGGCAACCGCCTTGTCAGTGATTTCGCACCATTCGTGATGCATGACATGTGCGTCGATGGTTTCCGACGAAATGGGTTGAAACGTCCCGGCTCCGACATGCAGCGTCACCGGCACGAGACCAAGGCCGAGATTTTGAATGTGCGTCAAAAGTTCCGGCGAAAAATGCAGCCCGGCCGTCGGAGCGGCCACAGCCCCCGGTTTTGAGGCGTAAACCGTCTGATATTGCTCGCGGTCGGCGGGAATCATGCGACCGTTGCGAATGTACGGCGGGATCGGGACCCAGCCGACACGGTCGAGAATCGCCGGCGTGTTTTCGTCGGAAAGCGGTTTGACGAGCCAAGTCTTGTCGTCCTGTTGGGCAAGCAATTCGAGCGAAATGCCGACTCTGCCTTCCGGCGTTTGCAGAGCAATCTGTTCGCCGGGCATCAGCTTACCGCGAGTTTTGCTGAGTATTTTCCAAATCCCGTGTTCGTCCGCCGTGAGAAACAAGCCCTCCCAGTTGCCGCCGGTTTTCGTGCGTCGTCCCATAAGTCGGGCGGGGAGCACCTTCGTGTTGTTGAGCACGAGACAATCTTCCGGTCGGAGAAATTGCGGCAGGTCGCGCACATGATGATGCAAAATCGTACCTGACATGCAATCGACAACCATCAACCGCGCATCAATGCGATGTTCCACCGGCATTTGTGCAATGAGTTCATGCGGCAACGAATATGCGTAATGAGCAAGGTCTTTTTCGGACACCAATCTCTCCGGCAAAGGTGAGAGTAAGTACACGTTTTTCAGGTTCGATGTGGTAAATGACTCAAAACGTCAATGACTATTTCATTTTAGGAACAGTACCAAAATAATTACGTCAAACTGTCAAGTGCATGAGTCATTCACTCACCACGAAGGACACGAAGAACCACGAAGAATATTTAAAAAAACCTTCGTGTCCCTTCGTGCTCTTCGTGGTAAAAAGAGGTAGTTGTTTTGATACTGTTTCTTAGCCACGGAATACACGGAAAAACACGAAAGATTTGATGTGAAAAGAGGCGAATGTGATCACGTCATTTTTTCAATATTCCCAATCGTGATTTTTCCGTGACAAAAAATCTTTTTGTTTACAGTTTGAGTAAATGATATACTTATATTGATTTGTGTCAAGTTGTTTTGTGATGTCTTTTTTCTACCGAGCGATGCACTACAGGTCGCTTCAATGCAGTCTCCCCCCAATCCGGTCACTGCGATACGCTTCGTTCCCGGCTACCATTAATGCCATACGGTAAAAGTCGCTGGTCCCCGAAGCTATTCCTGCGAGATGCTGTAGGCTCTGGTTGCACGTCACAGGATGACGCGGCTAACGACGGTCACAGCGTGACCGCCCTACCTTGTGGGAAAAATCATACTTTCGGAAAAAGCATCGACTCGGCAAACACGGCGGCAAAGTCAGGCGACTTTGACAGGTCAACACATTCGGCCAAATCGGCACATTTTTGCATTGTATCGCAACACGAAGCATTGAGCAACACGGTTTTTGCGCCGGCCAGCGAGGTGTTGCCGCAAAACCGGATGCGTTCGGTCGGGATTTCCGGCGGCAACAGTCCGATGCGTTGAGCGTTTTCGCGACGTATGTAATTGCCGAACCCACCGGCAAGAAACACGTTTGCAAGGTCGTTCGGCGGTATTTTCGCTTTTCGGAGCAGCAATGTTATGCCTGCGCGAACCGCTCCGGCGGCCAGTTGGACCTGCCGGATGTCGTGTTGCGTCAGCAGAATCGGACGGTCAACGGCCGACGCGATTTGCGGTACGATGACGAACGCCGGTTTGTTGTCAACGGTTACGAAACGGTCGCGAATCGTAAGAGGCACGGTTTCCGGCAGCCGATTGGCAGTGAGCAGTTTTCCCGATGTGGCGACGGCACCGATGCGCAGCAGTTCGGCAACCAGATCAATCAGACCGGAGCCGCAAATTCCGCGTGCCGGTTGATTGCCGATGGTTTCGACGTGCAAGGTGTCACCGATGACAACCCGTTCCATGGCACCTGTTGCGGCGATCATTCCCTGGCTGATGCGTGCCCCCTCGAAAGCGGGACCGGCTGCCGTGGCCGATGCAAGCAAAAGACGGCCATCAGGCTGCCACAAAAGGATTTCGCCGTTCGTGCCGATGTCGATCAACAGCGACGGCGCGTTTTGCGAACACAACTGCGTTGCGATGATACCTGCGACGAGATCGCCGCCGACAAACCCGCCGATGACCGGAAAAAGTCGGACGGTTCCTTCCGGCGGAATTATGAGGCCGTAATCGGCGGCCGGTGCGGGCGGATAATGTTTTGTCGCCGGTTCAAACGGCGAATGACCGAGCGATTGCACGTCAAGCCCCGCGAACAACTGTTGCATGGTCGTGTTGCCGGCAATGGCAACCTGCGTAATTTGTTCCGGTGAAATCGACTCGCCATGAGCAAGTACCGCAATCAACTCATTGACGACATCGACGACAACTTTGCGAAGCCGTGCGGCTTTGTCCGGCGATTCGGAAGCGTACTGAATCCGTGAAATCACGTCGTCGCCAAACTCGGCTTGCGGATTGTGACATGCTTGTACGCCGCAAGCCCGTTGTGTGAGGAGACATATCAGCTCCGCCACAATGGTGGTCGTCCCGATGTCAACGGCAACAGCGTAACGACAGGCTTTGGGTTTCGGGCTTCGGGCTTCGGGACAGGCATTCGATGCTTCCTTAGGTCGGAAGTCTGTGGAAGTCAGAATTTGCACGTCCTCATGCCGTTGCGATTCTTCCGAAAGCCATAGGGTCAGCGGTTCACGAACGGGATATTGGCACGCAAGGACCCGGGTTGCAACATTCCTCTCGGCATCATGCAAACGGCCTGGAGCCACCTGGACGGTGCATTTGCCGCAAGTTCCGTTACCCCCGCAGGGTGTGGCCGGAGTCTCACCCGCCTGGGCAAGTGCTTCATGTAATCGTACGCCGGTCGAGCAGGAAACGGTTTGACCGCCGGGGAAAATGGTGATTTCAATGGTCATGAGATCGTGGCGAGCTTTTAGTCGTGTAGGGGCAACCCTTGCGGTTGCCCAGTGCGGGGGTAAACCCCGCCCGTACAGAGTGACGGATGGCTGGGCTATTCCCTAACCCCTCACCTCTAAAATTCTAGCATACTTTGCCGATTGGGAACAGAGCGGCGTGCCGTCAGGAAATGGCAACATTGTCCCATTGGAATTCGGTTAAGAGCGAAATGAAGTCCGTCATCACCGGAGTAAAGATTTTTCCCTGTTTGTGAACGATGCCAAGCGGTTGAAGAATTTCAGGCGAGGTAATCGGGATTGCGACCAAGGTGCCGAGTTTTACTTCAGTGCGAACGGCATTGGGTTGAAGAATCGTGCCTCCCAACCCGACTTGGACTGCTTGTTTGATCGTTTCCACATTTTTGTACTCGGCCACAATATTGACGGTTGTCAACCGCTGACGCAAATGCCGGTCAATCTCCTTACGAATCGTCAAGTCGTTGGTAAAGGCAATAAAATCACGGTTATGCAACTGTTCCAGCGAAATGGATTCGCATCCGGCCAACTCGTGATCCGGTTTACAGACGTAAGCCAATTTGACCGCTCCCAACGGTATGACGGCAATGTCCGTACCGGTCACCGGAAAGGACATAACCCCCACGTCGATCTCCGTCGTCAATAACGACTGATAGATGCGATCCGCGTGCATCAGTTCCAGATTGACCTGGGTTTTGGAATAGGATTTAATGAAGTTTCGCATGACTTCGTCCATGTCATATAACCCCACCGAGTAAACTGCGCCGACCCGAATGACTCCGCTGTCTTTGGTGTTCATTGTTTGCACCATGGACACAACGGAATCATAAGATTCCAAAATTCCCCGGAACCCATTATAACATATCTGACCTTCCCGTGTCAGAGTAAAGGGACGGCGCGACCGATCCACAAGCTGAACGCCAAGGTGACGTTCCAGCCGGTGAATCGACTGTGTTGCAGCGGATTGGCTGACCTCATTGACTTGGGCACCTCGCGAAAAGCTCTGGTGCAATACCACGTCGCAGTAGATGCGCATAGTATCAATATTCATGTTTCGAATACTCTCATCTGTTATTGGAATGTGGGAAAAGTCCAATACGCCAGAAGTCATTCCTGTTTGGAGTTTCCAGTTTTTTCGATCATAAAAAGCAATCGTTCAGGGGGCAATTCATCACGTTTGATTCAGTCGCAGTATTCGAGAATCTAATTTTTTTATTAGTGTATCTGAAGGTGCAACTGGTAGTAAAAGATAACAATGTAACCATACCTATTTTGGCATCACAGACAAGGGGTATGTCGCTGTTTATGGGGGAATTGTTTGCTTTTGTGCATATTCTTCAAGATGCTGAGGTATTGATGCCTATAAGGTTAATTAATAGCAATTGAAGATTAATAGATTAATAGCAGTATCAACACACATCATAAATTTCTTCGACCTGAAACATCATTCGGGGATGGTTAGGTTATGATCTTGTACTTGCCTTTCGTTCAAGTCCATGCGATAATGCCATTTGATTTTGCATAACCATTCATGGCGATTCATCACCAAGAAGAGTGCGAAGAACCACGAAAAGCGATCTATCCACAGATTTTACAGATTAGCACAGATTATTTTAAGATTATTTAATACCATTTGTGAACATCTGCGTCCTCTGGATAAAAATACTGCGTGTTCTTCGTGGTGAGAAAAAAAGGCGTGAAGGGTACGATTTTGCATACCGGGGAACAGACATGAAAACACACAACGAAATGGAAGACATGCGTTGGATGTCACGGGCGATTGAGTTGGCGCGGAACGGCGAAGGGTTTGTCGAGCCGAACCCGATGGTCGGTTGCGTCATCGTTTCGACACAGCAGAACGACGCGACAACAGACGGCACAGTCGAAGTCATCGGCGAAGGTTGGCACCGAACGTTCGGTAAGCCGCATGCCGAAGTCGAAGCGATTTGGGATGCCCACTTGCGGGGAAAATCGACCGAAGGTGCGACGGCTTATGTGACGCTGGAACCTTGCTGTCATTTCGGCAAAACACCGCCGTGTACGTTGGCCTTACTGGAAGCGGGAATCAAACGGGTTGTCATTGCCATGCGCGACCCTTTTAACAAAGTCAACGGAGGAGGCGTGGCCCAATTGCAAGCCAACGGTGTCGAAGTGACGTTGGGTTGTCTCGAAGCGGAAGCCCGCGAATGGAACGCGTCTTATCTGACGCGAATCGAAAAACAGCGTCCCTGGGTGATCGCAAAATGGGCCATGACACTCGACGGAAAAATCGCATCACGCATCGGTTCGAGCCGTTGGATATCATCGGAAACCTCGCGCCGGATCGTGCATCGCTTGAGAGCCAAGTCGGACGCAATAATGATTGGCAGCCGCACTGCCCTGACGGACGACCCGCTCTTGACGGTACGTACCGGCGCAGCGGAAGCGGATGGTGATGGCGCATTGCGACTTCCACACCGAACGCCGTTACGCGTTGTTTTCGATTCGAATGTGTTGCTCCCGCCAACAAGCCGGCTTGCGCAAACGGCACGTGAGGTTGGCGTGCTTGTCGCGGCAAGTCGCACGGTGCTCGACTCCAATGCCACGTTGCGACAAAACGCCGCAAAGTTGGCCGATTGCGGTTGCGAAGTTCTCCCGCTCTCCGGGGCAACACATCACGAACGCATGGCCGAACTCATGCGATACCTTGCCGACTGCGGCGTCACGAACCTGTTGGTCGAAGGCGGCGGCACGTTGCTGGGAATGCTCTTTGACATGCAACTGATCGACGAAGTGCATGTTTTTATCGCGCCGAAACTGATTGGCGGTCATGATGCGGCTTGTTCCATCGGCGGACTGGGGTTACAACAGATGCGTGATGCGATTGTCCTGAATCATCCGATTGTTGAAACCATTGAAACGGACATTTATTGTCACGGTCGGATTGGCAGAATGGATCGTTGACTACGGAGCATTACTTGACGGGGCAGAATGCAGACTCAAGGGCAGCGAAATCGTATGCACGGTAAAATCGGTGTATGCCCCTTGCGTACTCCGCAAATCAACACGCAAATAATATGGCATTTGATCTGCGGCTGAGACGGGCCAGTAGTGTTCCCCCGTGTTTTTCAGGTCGAACACGATCGGCCGCCAAGGGCCGTGTTTGGTTTCCGAACGATACATATCGACTTTGCTGTCGGCAAACTGTGTTCCTCCCGGCATCCAACGCACGATGATATACTGTTGCCGGTTGAACTGAGGGTCGTCGTATTGTCCGAGCGAAACGAATACGATTTTGCCGGGAAAAGACGCCGTTTCCGATGAGACAGCGGCATCACTTCCGGCATTCTGCTCCAACAACCGGGGCGGAGCGGCCGTTTGGTTTACCGCAGTGGCAGGGGAGGTTGTCGGCACGTATTGCGTCGGTGGCACAGCCGAAAGTGCTGACGGAGCGGGAACCGATGGTTGCGTTGCACTTGTTGCAGCGTCATTGCCATAATTGTCGCCGTAGCGTTGGGTCACATCGGCTTCAACGGCGGACGGTGTCATCTCTCCCATCGCGTTCAACAAATCGGTGAGCGTATCACTCGACGCAACGACAGTGGGCGTTTCCCCGGTGGCGGTTACTTCTTGCGTGTCTGGCGTGTTATTCATCACGACGGGACGCGGCGGTGCGACCGTGATGTCCGGCACCGGTTGCACTGCTGTTGTTGTATCGTCAACCGCAGGAGGCATTGCCGTTTCCGACGTGTTTCCGTTTTGCGACGGTTTCAGGACAAGTCGTTTGGTTTGAATTTCTTTGTTGTCGGCGGCATCCTCCTGTTCGCAACGAATTTCGACAACTTCGGCATCGTGAAGCGGCCAGAATGCAACATGTCCCGTTTCGCAGTTGCCATCGCGTTTCACATTTTTCGGATCGGCGGCCAGCGTCATTCTGGTGGGATTGGAATCGTAACTGAGCGAAACGGTTGGCGGGGTGTTCTTCAACGCGGCATCTTCAACCGTCCATTCGACGATCACTTCGCCGGAGGGGTTTCGCCGGGCGTCCAGCGTCATCTTGGGCGGAACCGTATCGACCAACACGCGAGCGGCAGGTGCCGGATCAATCTGCTCAACTTTTCCGGTTTTAAGGATTGCACGAAAAACAAACCAATATTCACCATCTTGAGGAACGTTGAACTCGAAGGTCGTGGTTTCTTTTGGCGGCAAGTGCTGGTAACTATACCAGTTTTGCCCGCAGTCCATTGAGTAAACCAGTTCCACCGAATTCAGCAATCCCAGTTTTGCCTGTGAAATGGCAACCGACAAAGGGAACTGCGTCAGCCTTGTGATTTTGAGTTGTTGCCGGTTGTTTGCCGGGGATTGTGGCGGCAAATCATAATTCCCACCGACATAGTTTTGCGCCGAATACTGCCTGTTTTGCAACACTGCCGGACCGGGAACCTGCCGCTCGGCATTGTATTGCCCTGTGCTTTGCCCCGCTTCCTGTGCGCTGACCACTGCGACAAGGCAGGCAAACAAGGCGATCAGATGTAAAACGGATACTCGAAACATTATGATTAGCGCGAAATTGAATGCGAACCAACGGTTTTATCGTCGCCACTACGTTATCGATCGTATCGGCACTCATTCTTCCGATTGCGCCCGATTCCTTAAAGTTTCGTTATGTATGGCTCGTGGTGAAGTTTTGTTTTTTAACTAAATTGACGATTATACAGATTGTAGTTGCCGTGTTTTTCCCAGCGAGACGCTATTTTTCTTGTACATAATCGTGTATAATGGACGTAGTGAGGTTTCTGCTTGAAGTCTTGTACAATAATAATCTCTTATCTTATATGATTAAGGAAACAAAAAATGGCAAAAAAGGCGGCTGAAAAAGAACCGGTCAAAAAGGAAAAATCAACAAAATCGAATACCAAAGAATCGAAAGTCGAGGCCATATTAAATAATAACCCGAATTTGAAGAATGCGATCGCGCAAATCGAAAAGCAGTTCGGTGACGGGGCGATCATGGCACTCGGCACCGACCGCTCGCCAAAATTGTCGGGTATTCCGACCGGCAGCCTTTCGCTGGATATTGCCCTGGGTGGGGCGGGCATTCCGCGCGGGCGTATTCTTGAAATATTCGGCCCGGAATCAAGCGGCAAAACGACTCTGACGTTGCACATCGTTGCCGAGGCACAGAAGCTGGGCGGAATCGCAGCGTTTATCGATGCAGAACACGCACTCGACCCAAGCTGGGCCAAAAAACTCGGCGTTGACCTTGAAAGCCTGCTCGTCAGTCAGCCGAGTAGCGGTGAGGAAGCCATGCGCATCACCGAAATGCTGGTCAATTCCAACGCGGTTGACGTGATCGTTGTGGACTCGGTCGCGGCTCTTGTGCCGGAAAAAGAACTGCAAGGCGAAATCGGCGACACGCACGTCGGCTTACAGGCACGGCTGATGAGTCAATCGTTGCGAAAACTGACCGGAGCGATTGCCAAGAGCAAAACTTCGGTGATTTTCATCAACCAGATTCGCGAAAAGATCGGCGTTATGTTCGGCTCGCCGGAAACGACACCGGGTGGTCGCGCGTTGAAATTTTACTGCTCGTGCCGCATTGACGTGCGTCGCGTCGGCCAGATCAAGGAAGGCGAAGACGTCATCGGACAAAGGGTCAAGGCGAAGGTCGTCAAGAACAAAGTCGCGCCGCCGTTTCGCTCGGCGGAATTCGACATGATGCATACCAACGGCATCAGTTACGAAGGCGACGTACTCGACCTGGCCATGGTGAAAAAGCTGGTACTCAAGTCGGGGGCGTGGTTCCGTTACGGCGATCAGCAACTCGGACAAGGCCGCGAAAAGGTGCGGCAATACATGAAAGACAACCCGGACTTTGTCGAGCAACTTCGCACCGAGATCATGGCACTCCAAGAATCCGACGATGACACCGGAACAGCATCCGGTGAGTCCGGCGAAGTGTATTCCGATGAGTAATCAAACGCGGTGCTGTTGATAAGACGGCCACACCGTGATCGCCGAATCAGAACCGCAAGTGTCAACGAGCGGTTGAAATAGGATGAAACTTGACACCACTGCGACCGCTCCGTTACCGTCGCGGCTCTGATTTGATTTCTCACTTTTCGGCGAAAGCCAAAGGACAACAAACAAATGCCAAACCACGAATACACCGAGAATTGGGACAGTTTTCCTTCGCCGATTGGACCGGATGAATGCGGGGTTGAGCGGGTTGGTTTTTTCTTTATTGATCTGGGGCTGGCGGAAATTGCGCCGGTTGCGGACATGCCGAACCTGGTGCGGTTGCGGCTGAACATCCTGCAACCGGATGACAACGGGATGCCGGACGATCAGGAAGCCGCCGTGCTCAACGAGATGGAAGACGCGCTCGTGACGGCCGTGGCGTCGCAATTCGACGGCATTTATCCCGGTCGCGTCACGGTCGAAGGTGAGCGGTCGTTTTATTTTTACATCGGCAACAGAATTGCCGGTCGGAGTACCGACACCGCCGATTATGACAAGACACTCGCCCGTGTGATGGCGGATTACCCGGATTACAAATATGAATGCCGGTTACAGGAAGACCCGGAGTGGAAAAACTACCTCGAATTCATGTATCCCGTGCCGGTGCAATTGCAGAGTATGCAGAACCGCCGTGTCGTGTATCAGTTGATGCAGCACGGCGACCAGTTGACTGTGCCGCGACCGGTCGAGCACTGGATTCTTTTCAAAACGCAATACGACCGCGAAGCCTATTGGAACGCCGTCAATGCAATGGGTTTTGAACTGCTCGAAATGGCGACCGACAAAGAAAACGAAGAAGGATACCCGTTTGCGTTGCACATCACGCGCGACGACAAGGTCGATTACGACAGCATCGACGCTTGCGTGTTGCCCCTCTGGGGACTTGCCGAAGAACACAACGGAAACTATGATGGATGGGAAACAGGGATTGTGCAGGGGGAAGAGTGATGATGTTGGTGGAGTGTGAAAAATGATGAGTGACCATGAAGTATTTGAAAAACTAGCAAACACACCTTTGCAAAATGGTACGACATTAGATTACACGAGCATTTGTATGAAAATGTCGAAACTATCGCTTGGAACATGGCGGCTTCCATCTTTTCCCATCTCTGAATCGCATCGACAAACCATCCAAACAATTCTCGACGAGCCAGACAGGACAAAAGCCTATCACAACCTTGCCGAAGCGTATATGACATCAGATGTGGATTTTCGCTTAACGGTAAGCAAGTATTGGAATTTTGACGCGAAGTGGGGATTTGACAGAAAACGGCCACCGCTTCCAAAAATTCGATCCTCGCTGATTTGGTATTCCATTGCCGTCAAAGATTCACAAGATATACGTGACGATTTGAGGGGTATTGCAGCAAATTACCATTTATGTTCAGCAAATGGTCTCGATCCTGACGAAGTTTTCCGCTTTGTCGCTAACGTGTCTCTGCCTTTTATCGCCCAGTTATTGATTGATTTTATCAACCGGCCACTGGATTCGAAAAGTATGGACGCATTTGGGTTGACCCAAACGGTACTTGAAGATGGAACCATTGAAATTGGTTGGTAACAAACATTGCTTTGGCGGAAATTTTGAGATAAAATGAGTTCCCTTCAGGAAATCAAGGAATTACACGATCAGGCAATGTCACTTGTCGAGGACGCTTTTTTTGCACGTCGTCGCGGGGATTTGGACTTGGCAAAGCAGAAATTACAGGAGGCGTTTCCGTTGGAAAAGGAAGCGGCATTACGCACGAAAGAAGAAAACGTCGGTGAACCCTCGGAATCGGTTTTATTAAGAAGTGCCGCGACCATTGCCCTGAATGCCGGTATGTATTTGGAAGCGGAAAAACTGGCCTGTCTTGGCCTGAGCGGTAATCCGCCGAACGTCATCGCGGACGAGTTGCGCGAGGTTTTGATTGAAGTCTTGATGAAATCACCGAATGGAAAACAATTGGCCATGGCCGGGAAGTCGGATATTGCCAATGAAGAAACATGAGACAAACAACGGAAACCAAACATGAAACAGCCGGAACAATTGGGGCCATTTCGGATATTGCAAACGCTCGGACGGGGCGGCATGGGGGCGGTTTACCAGGGTATCCACGTCGAGACGGGCGAGCCGGTCGCAGTCAAGGTGCTGATCGAACGCTTCGACGAGGAAACGCCCGAGGCGCGGCTTCGTTTTGAAGCCGAAATCGACGCATTGCGCATGTTGCGGCACCCGAACATCGTGCGGTTGAACGGCTTCGGTCAGGAAGACAACATGCTTTATTACGTCATGGAGCTTGTCTGCGGCACGTCGTTACACAAGGAACAGAAGAAAGAACGTGGTTTCCTGTGGCAGGACGTGGCGAAAATCGGTTACGAAGTCTGCCTGGCTCTGAAGCACGGGCACGATCGCGGCATCACACACCGTGATTTGAAACCGGCGAACATCATGCTCGACAACAGCGGCGTGGTCAAAATCGCGGACTACGGTATTGCCCATAGTTTCGGCAATCACCGTTTGACCGGTTCCCATGCGGTCATCGGGACGATTGAATTCATGTCGCCCGAACAGGCAGTCGCGGGTCCGGTCGGGCCGAAATCCGACTTGTATTCGCTGGGGGCCGTGCTTTATACCTTGCTGTGCAGGAAACCGCCCTTTGCTGCAAAGACGCTGCCTGAAATCATCAAAAAGCATCTCAACGAACCGCTCGAAGACATTTCGCGTTCCCGCCAAGACGCTCCCGCCGATCTGGTGCGTATCATCAGGCATATTCTCGAGCGCAAACCGGACGACCGCCCACACAATGCGTTTTTGGTTGCCAAGCGATTTGAAGAACTGCTCGAATCGGAATTTGGTTCGCCTGACTCCGTCATTGTCCTTCCGTCAAAGTTCGATGATGCATCAACCGCCGGATCGCCCCCCGATGCAACGCGCACGGCATTTTTAGGGGATCACAAAACCGAAGATAAAAAAAACGGGGACTCGCAGTCGTTTCTGCTTCAAACCGACATTCCTTTAGGCAATGTTTCGTCCGACAAGCAAAATGCCGACCGGAATGCCGACGAAGTGGATGGCGATGCCTCATCGCAAACGTTTTCGGTGTATCACGATCTGACAGGGCCGACCTCGGTTTCCGGCGATTTTTCTGAAAACATCACGCGGCAGACGATGGCGTTCAATCATTTGAAAGACCAAAAAGAGTCGGACGCACACCGGGACAGTTCCTCTGACAACATCCCGTTGGAAACAAAAGAGGCACTTGAAAGAACGGCTGTTCCGGAACAGACTTCCACCGTCGGTTTGCTTCGTTCAGACGGAATACGCCCCATTTCCCAGTTCACAGCCATTCACGAAGACGAGCTTGGCTACCACATACGACAGTCGGAAGAGCGTCCATTCATTTCGGTTCAAGTGAGCGTGTTGTCGTTATGTCTTGTGATGCTGGGAGTTTGGGCCTGGTGGATGTTGCAGTCGCCGTCGGCAGACAAATTATACGCCTCAATCACCCGGCACGTCAACCCAAACCGGATGCCGCCAAGACAATCCGCCATACTTGCCGCAGAATCGGACATCAAAAAGTTTCTTGATTTGTACCCCAAAGACAACCGCGCCGACACGGTTTTGAAACTGCAAAAGGAAGTGCAACTGGTACACATGGAGCGGTATCTGGAACGTTACTCCGGTTCGGCTGTAACAGATAAAAAACTGTTCCTGGTGCAACGTTCCTACTTGGAGGCCGTTTCGTTCATCAATACGAACCCGGATAAGGCCATGCATCGTCTGGAAGCGTTGATCACCTTGTATGAAACCCGACGTTTCGCCAAGTTGGACGAGGACGATTCAGAAGACACGCCGACGACCGAATCCCAGGAGCGAGAGCCGGAGAATGACTTGAGCAACCCGGTCAGTATGATGGTGGAAATCGCCCGGCGACGGTTGGAAACCCTGCGGGACGACCTCGCGCCGGTCATTGAAACACAGGTCGAACAGCTTGAGAGCATGGTGGAACGTGTCCACCGCATGGAAACAATCAACCCCGCCGAGGCTGCCGCAATGCGAAAAGCGGCACACGATTTGTACTCGGACAAACCCTGGGCGGCAAGCATTCTTGCGCAATTGGATGGAGAATCGTTTGCAGTGAGCAGTGAGTAGTGAGCAGTATTCAGTAACTTCCTACTTCCTACTTCCTACTGCTAACTAACATGCTTCCCAAACGTTTTTTATATAACTTTTGTTGCCCGTGCCATTATGTGGCGAAGCTCTGGTCGTCCCAGGGAACGTCGTTGGACGAGACCTGTCGGCTGCCGGATTTTGCTGCGATGGAAGATATTCCGTTGCATCATGGCGGGACGGTGGATTTTCGCGTCGGTTGGAACGAAAAGGGACTTGCTTTTTCCGTTCGGGTCGAAGGCAAGAAACGCCGTCCCTGGTGTAAAGTTACGCGACCGGAAGACAGCGACGGTATCCAGCTTTGCATTGACACGCGCGATGTGCGAAATATCCATCGTGCAACGCGGTTTTGTCATCGCCTGTTTATTTTGCCCGGCGGAAGCGGTGCCAATCAGTCGCAACCGACGCCGCTTTGGTTGCCGATCAACCGTGCGAAAGCCCATCCGAATCCGGTGCCCGTCGAACGCATCACGCTTGGCGGCAAGATCACCGACACGATGTACCGGTTGGACTTTGTTATTCCGGCGGATGCTCTGACCGGTTACGAACCGCTGGAATACAACCGCATTGGATTTCATTACACGATCATCGACCAGGACATCGGCAACCGCTCGTTCCTGCACGCATACCCCTTCCCGCACAACGAAGACCCCAGCCTGTGGGCCACGCTTGAACTTACCACCAATAACAATTCCCTGCCCCCTGCCCCCTGATCCCTTACCCCTTAACGAAAGGTACTCCCATGACACGTTTTTTGACGACCTGTTTGTTTGTTTTGCTCTGCCCGATGACGTTTTTGTTTGCACAGGATGACACGCCGAAGCACAAAGTGCTTATCATCACCGGCGGGCACGATTACGATGTGAAGGAATTTTACGAAATGTTCGACGCCCTGCCCGGCGTCACTTACGACAAGGCGGAATTGCCGCGCGAGATGGACTTGCTGGCACCCGGCCTTGAGAAAAAGTACGATGCGATTGTCAGTTACGACTTGAACAACTTTTCGATCACGGACGCACAACGTGACAACTTCGACAAGCTGATGCAGGCCGGGATGCCGTTGATCGTGTTCCACCACAGCATCGGCGGTTATCAGAACTGGCCGAAATATCGCGAAATTGCCGGAGGTGCCTACATCAACGAGAAACTGGAAGCCGACGGCAAGACCTGGCCGCCTTCCGAGTACAGACATGACGTCGAAATGCAAATCGCCGTTGCCGACAAAAACCACCCGATCACGAAGGGCGTCAACGATTTTACGATTCTCGACGAAGCCTACAAAAACGTGTATGTCCGCCCCGATGTGCGTGTCCTGCTGACGACGGAACATCCGCTTGCCACGAAACAGGTCGCCTGGGTGCATCGTTACGCCAAGAGCCCGGTTTTTACCATCATGTTGGGTCACGACAAACACGCCTTCGCCAACGAAAGCCTGCGAAAACTGCTCAAACAAGGCATCGATTGGATCGTCGCCGAGAGCAAAAAATAGTGTGTAGGACATCAGAGCCCGCCGCGTAAGCAAGGGCATGGTAGGGCGGCCATGCCGTGACCGCCGATAGCCGTGTTACCCTGCGACGCACATGAATTCATTTTGATAACATCCCCATGACTCTTCTCTTTGGCGACCACCCGGACAATCAAAACAACGACTCCGCCACTGCAACGCCGGAAACGAAGCAGCATTATGAGCCGGAGGATTTGATCCCGGAAATTACGTTGAGTATGGTCGGCGGGGTCGGTTCGATGTTGACGCAGCGGTTGCTCAACCATTTCGGCGACGTCGAATCGATTCTTGCCGCAAGTGCGACGCGGTTGCAGGCCGTCGAGGGTATCGGGCCGAAAATCGCGAACAGCATTTCGCTTGCCCGGTCGTTGTGCAATGCCGAAACGCTCATCGACCAGTGTCGCGAACACGGCATTTCGCTCATCGCCAAAAAAGACGCGCGATACCCGGCTCTGCTGCGGAAGATACACGACCCGCCGGTGTTTCTGTTCGTCAAGGGCGGGTTTCAGGCGTCAGACGATCTTGCCATTGCCATCGTCGGCACGCGCAACATGTCACCTTACGGACGCAAGCACGCGGAACGTTTGGCCGCCGAACTGGCACGCAGCGGTTTCACCATCGTCAGCGGGCTGGCACGCGGCATCGACGGTGCGGCCCATCGCGGTGTACTCGCAGCCGGCGGACGCACCATCGCAGTTTTAGGGAGCGGCTTGCTCAATATTTTCCCGCCGGAACACGTACAACTTGCTGACGAGGTTGTCGAACACGGTGCCCTCGTTAGTGAATATGTGCCCGAGCAGCGACCGGATAAAGGCACGTTTCCCCAGCGCAACCGCATCGTCAGCGGACTATCGCTGGGCGTGTTAATTGTCGAAGCCCCGCGCAAGAGCGGTGCTCTGATTACTGCGTCACAGGCCGGCGAACAGGGACGCGATGTCTTCGCCATGCCCGGCCCGGTCGATCACGAAGCGTCACGCGGTTGCAATCGACTGATTCGCGACGGCGCGATTTTGGTCGAATCGGCGGACGACATTCTCGAACATCTCGGACCGCTCGTCAAGCCGGCGCAGCATCCGAAACACGAAGCGGCCACGATCCGGCATCCTGCCGAGTTGCATCTCAACGAGCCGGAAACAACTGTGTTGCAACTGGTCGGTGTCTCATCAACGCCGATTGATGCGATCATCGTTGGTTCGGGGTTGATGCCGCACCAAGTCATTGCAACACTCGGCGTTCTCGAAATGCGCCGTCTCATCCGTCGCGGCGAAGCAAATACGGTGGTGCGGGTATAGGTTTGGCAACCACGGCGTGACCGCCTTACCTTGCCTCACTTCCAGAACACGACGTCATAATCCGCACTGCTGCCGGATTTTTCGAGCGGCAGGCCGCCGTCGTCTTTCGCGTTCGGGCCGAGCGAGTACAGCACAAAGGGATGTTCGCCGTTCGGCGTCAATTTATACACAAAGCTCATGCGGCCGGTGTAGGGGTCGAGCGGCGTCATCAGGAAGTACGTCGGCACCAGTGCGTCGAGGTTCGCCGGGTATTCGCCTCGCGTCAGCTTTTCATGTTCCAAAGCCAGTGCGATTTTAAGCATCTCGTTTGATGCCTCGTCGCGGTCAAACATCTGATGTGGTCCAGACCAAGCCGATGTCATGTAGGCGAAAATATATTCCGCAAGCAATTTTGAGCGTGTCCGAATCAAGGGGACTCGGTGCAGTTGAGACTGCGCGAGTTTTTCACGCAATTTTGCACCTGCCTCTTCGATTCGATCTACATACTGCCGTCGCAATACCGGATTACTTCCTTGATGCTGATCGAGTGTAAAATCCTTTAACCCGAACTCGCCGAACAATTCCGCCAGACGTTCACCCGCTATGTTGGTATCAAACGGCAAATATGACAGGGTCACGATCTTAGCAAGGTATTCCTTTCCGGGGTGTGACACATCTTTCATTTCATTGTAAAAGTACGTCGCGTATCCCGCCTTGAATTGCTGCACTATCTGATAAATCATCATGCGTTCTGTTGTCAAGCTGAGGGAAAAGGGATTAGTATGCGGCAAAGCGTTCAATTCCTGCAAATACCGGGTCAATTGCTCTTCCGTCGGTTGCCCGAAGGTCAAAATCAACTGTGCCGATTCATTGGCCATTCCATCAATGGCGTTTCCGACAAGGTTGGTCACCAAGATAGAATCACTCTTTAAGTGACTGGCCAGATGTTTTATCGTCATCACGTCGTACCAGGCTCCGTCGAGATCACCTCGCCCAACCCGTTCGGCCACCCGAACTTTCATATCACGGGCAAACTCGCGACTTGCTTGAACATCGGGCAACAAAATCGCAATCACACTGCCGGAAGGCCATCGGTAGCAGACGTAATTCGGTTTTCTCACACATTCACCAAGATAATCAAGCACAGGCGAACGTTCTTTCAACCACTTGGCAGCTTCCGGTTCGTCTTCCATCATCCACGAGGCTTTGGTCAGTTTCTCAAAAAGATTTTGACCGTAAGAATAGCTATCACTAAGACTATCGGTATGTTTTTGAGCGTCGTACTTGCCATCGACGATATAATCCGGGCCGTCGGTGGCTTCTTTTTGTTTTCTTTTAAGTGTAGTCATGGCGTATAGGAATGATCGCGAATCGTAAAACATCGGCTTTTGATAGGGGTCGATGAGCATGTGTTCACAAAGCGGTATCCATCGCGTTCTGAACCAATTATTGTTCTCATTCGTCGGCATTTCTTCCCACGGAATTTCCTCGACGAGTGCCATCTGCTCCAATATGGATGGCCCGCAGGCGGCGATCATGTAACGCAGGCCGTTGTCTTCCGGCGGCGAGAGCTTGTCGATGTACAGCTTTTCAAACGCGGCGAAATAATCGACCTTGCCGTCGGCGGTCAGCGGGCCGGTGATGCCGGTCGTCTCCGGCGAAATACGTGTCCGCGACGGCACCAGGCAAAAATATGCCAGCAGAATCAAAATCACAATCGCCCAAACACGACGGCGACGGTAAAAGGGCTTTTTCGTGGTTTCGGTCATTTTATGTCTCCTTTGTATGAGTGTGGAGTTGATTTTTTTGTTGTCCCGATGGGCTACTGCGTCCTGAAAGGACGCCATTTCTATAACCCCCAGCGTAAGCTGGGGGTAGCGGCCACCCCAATTACCTTATAGCCCTGAAAGGGCGTCACTCGTTCTGCTTTGTTACGCCCCGTTGGGGCTGTCATATCATACTGCGCGGCTTCCACCCCCAGCTTACGCTGGGGGTTATCGAGATTACGTCCCTTCGGGACGTTCCGGAGAAAACGCCCGTAATGTCGTCTCTTGCACTTCGGGCTTGACGACGACACTCGGCTGTTGACGGATGCGGGTCATGAGATCGGCGGGACTGCGCACACCGTCGAGGTCTTGCGGTCTGAGCGGCATCATGCGGATTTTCGGCGGCTTGCTCACGGCGGAGTTGCTTGCCAACATCGTGCGCGAACCTGTCGGCACGCGATCAAAGCAACAGGTCATCAGCACGAACATCGTCAACGCACCGAGCAGAAAACAGCACAGGCCAACCTTGATTTGCGGCCTGATTTTCCGGTCGAATGCCTGCCACGATTGCGACAGACTGGACAGCTTCTCCGCAATAGTCACTGTTGCGTGATGGGAATCGTCTGTGTGCAACGTAATCTCGCGCAACAATCGCGGCCTGTGCGCGGCGAGTTTTTGCTCAAATAGCGGGTCGTCGTTGTATTCGGTCATGGTGATGCCCTCATCCCGCGTCCAAGACGCGGGGCTAAACATGTTATTCCCCATAAAACGCCCGGAGTTGTTTAATCCCCTGTTGGTAATCGTGATGCACCGAGCTGATCGGGCGGTTGGTCAGTTCGGCGATCTCCCGGAAGTTGAGGTTGCCCCAGACTTTCGAGATGATGATTTCGCGGATGTCCGGCGGCAGTTGCTCAAGGGCTTCGGTCAGGTCGTGTTGTTGTTCTTGCTCCTGCACCTGCGTGTCCGGCTCGAACCAACTGCCGATGCTCACCTGTTGCGAGCGAAACTTTTCTCGTCGGACGTGGTCGATTGCGAGATTCCTCACCACGCGAAACAGCCACGCACGCGACGAATCCGGCAACGGCGACTCGGTCAGCAGTCGCAGGAACGCTTCCTGCACGAGGTCTTCCGCATTGGTTGCGTCCCACTGCCGCGCGTACAACACCAAGCCCCGGACGTTTTCGTCCAAAAGCCGACTCACAATGGCATGGTTCCCGGTTTGCGACATGGTTTCTTCCGCTCAATAATCGACCGCATACTGGTAAGACGAATGACGGGGCGGTTTTTCCAAGAGAAAATGAATTTTAGTAGAAATATGCCGTTAGCCGCGTCACCCTGTGACGCGCAGAATCAGAGACACGCACGCAGTAATGCGGAAACGTCGGAGCCACAATCGTAAGATTGCGAAAAAAACAAAAAGAACCGAGGACGGAGCGACCCAAAAAACATTGCGGCTCGCAGTCCCCGGTTTCGTATTTCTTTGTAACTTGCTATCGTCACACCCGTCGTTTGGCAACGTATTTCGTGTGCAACAGGTGGTGCGAGATTTCGCCGAGCGGCTGGCCGAGGTATTCTTCGTACAGCTTCGTGACGTCCGGGTTGTGGTGGCTCTTGCGGAGCGTCTTGCCTTCGTCTTCGGCGTAAATGGCCTTGATGCGTTCGCGGCGAACATCGTTCGTCGTAAATCGCGGCTGACCGCCGCCGCCGATGCAACCGCCGGGACAGCACATCACTTCGATGAAATGCCAGGGTG
>Ga0082212_10003992_pt1 | contig 20677 bp, 26 predicted proteins | sample TergutNt197P3_FD_71548 | JGI IMG/M metagenome (GOLD analysis project Ga0082212, IMG submission 71548) | Neocapritermes taracua P3 segment gut microbial communities from Petit-Saut dam, French Guiana - Nt197 P3 | ecosystem: Host-associated > Arthropoda: Insects > Digestive system > Gut ... | reverse complement strand
CGGAGTAGACGCCGACGCCGCAACAATGGTAGTATATGCCAAAGCGCCGTACGCTTCGAGCGACTGTACGGTGCTTGCAATGGTCGATCCTTTTTGCCCGACGGCCACATAGATACAGTAGACCGGTTCGCCGCGGTCGTAAAATTCTTTCTGGTTGAGGATAGTATCAATGGCGATAGAGGTTTTTCCTGTCTGGCGGTCGCCGATGATCAATTCGCGCTGTCCGCGACCGATGGGAATCATCGCGTCGATTGCCTTGATACCGGTTTGCAGCGGCTCCTTTACCGGCTGCCGGAAAATCACGCCCGGAGCCTTGCGCTCAAGCGGCATTTCATAAAGCTGACCTGTAATCGCGCCCTTGCCGTCCAACGGTTCGCCAATCGTATTGATCACGCGCCCCAGCAACCCCTCTCCTACCATAATAGAGGCAATCCTGCGAAGCCGTTTCACGCTGTAGCCTTCCTTGATTTCGTTGGAAGGGCCGAGCAACACCACGCCCACATTGTCCTCTTCGAGGTTCATCACAATACCTTTCATTCCGCCTTCGAACTCGATCATCTCATTCGCCTGCACGTTCAAAAGACCGTAGATGCGGGCAATACCGTCGCCCACCTGCAACACGGTGCCTACTTCTTCCAATTCCACTTCGGTTTTAAAACCTTCTATCTGTCTTTTCAGAACTTCCGATACTTCTGCCGGTTTTATATTGATCATGATTTATTTTTGATTTTTGATTTTTACACGAATTAACATGAACATTTTTATCTTAAAACTGTTAAATTTCTCATTCTACACTTATTCCGTTATCCCAAAGTTCCCACTCGGAAATATCAATTTCCGGCGTCCATGCAACTGAATAACCCCCACAATCCACAAAAACAGTGTCAAACATTGACTTATTCTTTAATATTTCATACTCAGGAAACTGATGAAAAAGCATACTTACATCATACTTTTTTTTAAGTCCGTTATTAAATTCAACAAGCAAAATCTGATTTTGCTGAGGGATTACAGTTTTGACTCTTACGCTTTCCATACTCAAACTCCTATACAAGTGGCGGCAATTTTTTTAATACTTTGGTTTCCCACATATTCATGATGTCCGTCTTATTTAGTTCAGCCCATTCCTTAATGAGGGCTTGCGCTTTAAAAGGCATATCGCCTTCGAGCATTTCCAATGTTTGAATATCAAACATTCCCACAAATTCACCATACATTGCATGAAAATGTGGAGGATTATGCTCTTTAGTAAAGAAAATTTTAATGACTATTCCGTAAAATCTCGTAATCTCTGGCATGATACTGTATTTAAACTGTCATTGTTTCCTGCATTCGTTTCAGAGCCGACGACATACTTGCATCGTATTGCTGGTCGCCCACGCGAAGGATGAACCCGCCGATAAGATCGGGATTTTTTTCGGCGGTCATCTGCACGTTGGCTTTGAACAGCACGTTAAGTTGCCGCTGCAACTGCTGTTTTGACGGAGTGTCCATTCCGGCAGCCGAAACCACGTGCGCCCGTTTGATACCTTTTGACTTTTCGTACAGGTCGATAAAATTACGCGCCACATCGCCAAGAAGAAACTCGCGCCGGTTTAGAATGATGGTATTGATAAAATTAATGGTCATCGGATGCACCCTTTTTTCGAGCAATTCGGCCATTACCCTGCGCTTCTGAGACGGTTTGACAACCGGATTATCTAACGCCTGTCCAAACAGCGGGTTTTCCCTGATGGTAGTCCCCAGCAATTCCATATCAGCCTTCAGCGCGTCTAAACATTGGTTGCCGACGCCCACCAGCATCAGGGCTTTGGCGTAACGGGTGGAAATGATACTTTGGTTCATCTTAATTGACAGGTATTTCCTTGATCATCTGTTCGACTAATTCCTTTTGTTTCAGATCAACGCTCAACTCGCGACGGAGGAGTTTTTCGGCAACCAGCACCGACAGTTCGGCGGCAGTATTGCGTATTTCCCTGATGGCCGCATTTTTCTCGGTTTCGATGGTAGTGCGGGCGTCGGCGATGATTTTGTCCTTTTCCCTGAGCGCCTGTTCGCGTGCTTCGCCAATGATTTTTTCCCTGATTTCCTGCGCTTCACGGAAAATCTTCTCGCGTTCGGCGCGCGCTTCGTTAAGGATGCGTTCATTGTCGGCCTGCAACTTCTCCATCTTTTCCCTGGCCTTGTCGGCTGACTTCAAAGCCTGATCGATGCTGTTTTCGCGTTCGTACAGCATATTGAGGATGGTTTTCCATGCGAACTTTTTCAACAGAAAAAATACGATCGCGAAGGATACCAGCATCCAGAATATCAATCCAATATCTGGCGTAACTAATTGCATATATTTAACTCCTTATACGAAAAGAATCAACAGGCACAAAACGATGGCGAAAAAAGCCACGCCTTCAATAAGCGCTGCGGCCACGATCATGTTCGAACGAACGTCGCCGGCTGCCTCTGGTTGACGGGCAATCGCCTCCATAGCCGAACCGCCTATACGACCTATACCCATGGCTGCGCCCACTACGGCAATACTGGCTCCGAGCGCTGCTCCGAACTTGGCTAATGGCGCCAAATCGGTTACTGCTTGCAAAATGATGGAAAGTAACATAAAATTTTGATTTTTAATTGATTATTTATGATTATGAAAATTATTACTTTAATGATGTTCTTCAACTGCCATACCGAAATATATTGCCGAAAGCAACGTAAACACATACGCCTGAATGAATGCTACCAGCAACTCAAGCAGCGACATGAAAACCGTGAAAACGACCGAAATGACCGATGCTCCGAAACCCATGCCAACACTCATTCCGCCAAAGATAAATATCAGGCTGAAAAAACCGATGGCGATAATATGTCCCGCGGTGATGTTGGCAAACAGACGAATCATCAGTACAAGCGGCTTGGTGAGCATTCCCATCAACTCAATGAAAGGCATCAGCGGAAGCGGAAATTTAAGCCACCACGGCACACCGGGCGTATTCACGAGGTGTATCCAGTAATTTTTGTTGGCGCTGAATGTGGTGATGAAAAACGTAAGCAACGCCAGCACCATCGTAACGGCAATGTTGCCGGTAAGGTTGGCTCCAAACGGAAAAAACGGTATCAGCCCCATCAGGTTGTTGACTAATATAAAGAAAAAGACGGTCAGCAGGTACGGCATGAATCGTACATATCCATGTCCGATGGCAGGATAGGCAATATCGTCGCGTACAAAAAGTATCACCGGTTCAATCAACGACTGCAATCCTTTTGGCGCCTGATTTTCACGGCGTTTATATGCCTTCGCTACCGAAAGGAACACCCACACGATAATCGTCATGCTGACAAAGAGGGCGAATACGTTCTTGGTGATGGACAGGTCAAGAGCCGGACGCGCGAACGAACCGTCTGCGGTTTGCTCTACAATTTTACCCTTAACCGTGCCGCCGGTGGCTATGCTGAAACCGGCGTGGCTGCCATGATGGAACTTTGCGGACATAAATACATGCCATCCCGACTGCTTGCTGTACAGAATGACAGGCAACGGAACCGACACGTGATGTCCGTTGCAGGTCAGAATATGCCATTCGTAAGCATCGCCGATATGGTCGAGAATAAAGGTTCCGGGATTGAATGGCTCCTTCCCGCCGTCGTGTCCGGCTTTTACCATCAACGCCGGACTTAACAGGAAAGCCGCTAACAGGATTTTAAACAATTTTTTCCGATATGCCATTGATATGAATCAACTTGATTTTTTAACGCCGCCGGAAGTCTGACCTGTATTATTCTTAACGAATTTCAGTATTGATGCAACTTCAAAGACAGCAAAAATTAAATAGACAACAAAAAAATGCACTGTAAACGGGACACCATGTTGCCTGTAAAGAAACACGTATATCATGATACACGTCAGATACAACAACAACCTGATGGCGGTTTGTAACGTGAAAACCCTGATGAAGGCTTTTGGCTTGTCCGTTACGGTTTTCATCACCCAATAATGGGATGCACAAGTTACCAACCACACGAAAACAATGCTTATTATACGTCCCGGAAAATTATTTGTTACAAAAACTGATGAAAATGATGAAAAAAATATTTGCGAAACAGCAATGACAACTCCCATCAATATGGCAGCGAAGAGAAAAAAGCGTTTTTGGTCGTTTGTCATGATTCATTTTATATTACTTACTGTGGTTAGTTTCCGAAAACGCTCAAGAACGTTGAATTTCCTGATAAAATTGAATTTTGTTTCTTTCGCCGGATCGTAGAGCATACCCGTACAAAGGCACATCCGGCGGTTGTTGCGTTGCAGGATGTCGTAATTGACGCACGCCTCGCAGCCTTTCCAGAATACGTCATCGTCGGTCAGTTCCGAGAAGGTAACCGGCTTAAAGCCTGTTTCGGAATTGAGTTTCAGTACCGCTAAACTGGTTGTGATGCTGAAAATCTTGGCATTAGGAAATTTTTTACGGGATAGTTCGAATATTTTTTTCTTGATTTGTCGGGCCAATCCGCTTTTACGGTATTCTGGACGAACGATTAACCCAGAATTGGCCACAAAAAGATCGTGGCTCCACGATTCGATGTACGAAAAACCGGCAAAACCTTTCTGCTCGTCTAAAGCAATAACAGCCTTCCCCTCGCGCATCTTGCCCGTGACGTATTCAGGCGTGCGTTTGGCAATGCCGGTGCCGCGTACTTTGGCCGATTCCTCCATTTCCCTGCAAATCTCGCCGGCGTACTTACAGTGCGTTCCGGTGGCTACTTCAATGTTGAATTTCATTGGTGATACTACTGTTTTTGGAAGCCGCAAACGTAATATTTTTTTTGAACAAAATCTAAATATATATAAAATAATGTAAATTTGCACATCTTTTAATAAAACAATCAACAAGCGCACATTCCGATGATTTCCCAGACAGAAATAAGTTTGCCGCCATTTCCGCGCGGATTCCACCTGATTACCCATCATATCGAAAAACATTTACCGGCGTTGCCCGACAGCGGTTTGCTGCATATCTTCCTGAAACACACATCCGCCGGACTGACGCTCAACGAGAATGCTGACTCTTCGGTGCGCTTCGATTTCGAAAACATAATGAACCGTATTGTTCCAGAATCGCGTCATTATGAGCACGATCTGGAAGGCGACGACGATATGCCTGCACATGTAAAATCGTCGCTGGCGGGGACATCGTTGCTGATACCTGTTTCCGGCCGCCGACTGAATCTGGGTACATGGCAGGGGGTGTATCTGTGCGAATTCAGAAACCGTGGCGGTTCACGGAAATTGGTATTAACTGTTTGGTCATGAATATTTGAACGTATTTTTGAAAAAACAACTCAAATTTTCGACGTTCCACCATAAAGGGAAATTTCTGAAAAACCTTTTGGAAATATATGTCCGTCAATGAACAGATGCCATTTTCCAACATGCTGATTTACAACTTGTTTTTCAAATGTTTCTTAGTGTTTTAGTCATTTGCGAAGGGCAGTATGTTGTATTACAGGCACATCCATTCGCAAGTCAAAACCGATCATTTTTCAAAAAAACATTCAGGGCAACCGCATCATCGCGTTGACGGATTGATGTTGCGGTCTCAATAAATCATTGACGGTTTTTACCGGATTGAACGTCTCGACGGGTACTTCCGCAAAAACCGTATTCCAGCGGGCCATCGCGCCATTCCACAGCCCCGGTAATTCCTGAACTTTCATTTCTACGCCGTCTTTAGATTTTTTGGAAATAAATCCCGTATTGGGATCGCGGTATTGCAAAAGGTCGAAATGACGTCCTTCGCTATCTTTCACGGCACAAACCAAATCGACCGGATTGAAATGGGTAGCGCCTGCCGCTATCGCCTTCTGTTGTGGATCGTTCATATCAATCTGCGACGATTCGGCAATCTGCAGTGAAGTTGATCCGTCATCGTTGCGCACCCAGAACGGCCCGCCTCCGGGTTCTCCTTCGTTCTTCACCATGCCGCACACACGAATGGGACGGTGCAGAACATCCAACAAATACGCCTTCACCTCTTTATCCGGCCATGTGGAAATGGAAACCGGCGGCTGAACCGAAAGTTGCCGCGTCAGAAAATCCAACGTCTTTTTCACTGTTTCGTCGTTATATTCGCCGTCGCGGAGTAGCCGGTAATATTCCCAAATCTGTTCCTGAAGTTCTATCAAAATCACGGCCAGGGCTTTCTTGTATTTGATGGTTACCGGCTGAAGTTTGTCGGGCGCCACGTTGTCGATATTCTTGATAAAGATAACGTCGGCGTCAATATCATTCAGGTTTTCGAGCAAAGCGCCATGCCCGCCGGGGCGGAACAGAATGCTCCCGTCGGCATTGCGTACTGGCCGGTTGTTGTGATCGACGGCAAAAATATCCGTCGAAGACTTTTGTTGTGAGAAACTTACGTGATAATGTACGCCGAACAACCCGCTGTACTTTTTCACTTTACTTTCTACCAGATTCTCAAAATCTTGCAGATGTTCGGGCGATACCGTAAAATGCAGGTTGACGGCGCCATCGGCGTTTACAGCGTAGTTGGCGCCTTCCACTAAATGTTCTTCCAAAGCAGTCCGCGCATCATTTTCGTATTTGTGGAACAGTAGCATCCCTTTCGGCAAAAGACCATAATTCAACCCGTCCTGAAGAAGAATAGCCGCTGCAATCTTTTTCCTGTCGGACAAACCGATGTGCCGGTAATTCATGATTTCTTTCAATTCGGGATAGAAGGCAAAATCATTCAGTCGATCGAATACTTCCTGAACGGTATCGCTTCCCTTACCGGCGTCTGACAGCATGTATTCATACAAATCCTTAAACATTCGGGTAGCCGCGCCCGATGCAGGAACAAACTTGTATACCTTGCGTTTTCCAAGTTTCTGCTTGTATACCTGCTCCGTTTTTCCGGTTTCATCCGCAGTCAAGCGCCGGATACCGTCGCCAACTGTTGCTGCGCGATCAAGTCTCAAAAAAGGAAAGCCGTTTCTGAAATATTTCGACTGTTGTACAGCAACTTCTACTCTGACGCCTTTGGTAAAAAATTGTTTTAAATCTTCCGTAGTGAACATATCCAATTGATTCATTGATTTATATTTTATGTTTACATGAAATATACGATGTTATCCAAATACTTGTCTTTTTCTGAACTCTGCGCAAACTATAGCCGTAGCGGTCGCCACGTTCAGCGATTCGGAAGCAGCTTCTCCATACGGATACGATGGAATCAGCAATCGCTGGTTGACATGCTGCGCCACTGCATCGCTTATTCCTTTCGATTCGTTGCCCATCACAATCACTGCATTGGGTGACAAGGGCATATTGTAGAGATTTTCACCATCGAGAAACGTTCCGTAAACAGGGAAATCCGGTTGATGAATTTTCAATTGCCGGAGAAACGCAACATCCGTTTGATGGGTTTTTACACGAATCACCGCGCCCATTGTCGCCTGCACGGTTTTGGGATTATACGGATCGGCGCAGCCACAGCCGCATAATACGTGGCGTATACCAAACCAGTCGGCAAGACGAATGATGGTTCCCATGTTGCCGGGATCCTGAACCTCGTCAAGATACAGCGAAAGTCCGTCGGTCAATTCTGCCATTTCAAGCGGATAATCGGGTATGCGCACCAATGTCATGACCTGATTGGGCGTTTTTTGAAAACTTATCTGTGATAATTCCCTGTCGTTGATTTCAATGATATGATTTGCCGTTATGTCTGACAGTTGCTCCAACCATGCTGGTTTCGCCAGCAGATATTCAACAGTCAATGTTGAACGGAGCGCTTCGCGTACAACTTTATCCCCTTCCAACACAAAAAGGCCATGCTGTGTGCGGTATTTCTTTTGCTCCAGCGATCGAATCAGTTGAATGATGGATTTAGTTATCAAAACTAGGAAGATTCATGAATTTTCAGGCAAAATTAAATTCTTTTTCTGAAATTGGCAAATGTTATTTTTTTGAAAAATATTAATATTCACTTATCACCGGCACAATTTCCACATCCTTTTCAAAGTCGTACAACGAAAGGATTTTCAGGTTGAGCAGTTCAATTTTGTAATTGATAAGCGATTGGGTATAAGCCACTTTCTTGGCAGATAATTGTGTCTGGAACTGGCTTATTTCCATACCGTTGATGTCTCCTTCGCGGTAACGCGTCAGGTTGAGGTCATACGTGAGTTGAGCGTTGCGCACATTCTGTGCGGCAATTTGAATTTGCGTCCAAAGATTTTCGAGATTACGGCATACCTGACGGATATTCAACTCAATGCCCACTTTATCCTGTTCGTAATCAATCCGGTTGACCTTTTGAGCGGCCTCCTGCGCGCGGATACGGGCTTTCTTTTCGCCCCAGTCGAAAATCGGAACCGTGAAATTAATGGCTATACGCGGGTTTTGCGTAGGGCTGTCGTAGATGCGGCCAAAGTTGGAATGGTCGCCGATGAGGCCATACGACAAGGTTACGTCGCCTTTGAACTCATTGAGCGCCTTGGTTTGTATCATCCTGAAATCGAGTTCCGCGCTTTGTATCTCGCGCTGCCGGAGTTCCATACGCGACGCCAACCCGTGATCGATGGCCTTTTGCTGGTCGACGGTTACCGGCTCGATGTTGATTTCTGCAATCACCGCAATATCCCCGTCGAGCGACATACCTAACGACTGTTTCAGACGATCTTTGGTATTTTCGAGCGCTACCTTGCGTTCGTCGGTTGTCGACTGTGCAGTGGCAAGGTTCAGTTCGGCCTGATACAGTTCGCCTTTGGCAGCAAGTTCGGATTCCACTTTACTTTTAATAATGTCGTAACTCTGTTCGGCATTGGCAAGTTCTTCCTTGCCGGTTTGCAGGTTACTTTGCGCCATGTACACCGCGTAAAAATGGTCGGTAATCTGCTGTTCGGTTGAAAGCCGCTGCAAGGCATAACTGATGTTTGCATTTTCGTAATCGTACTCAAGTTGTTTCAACGCCATTTTGCGACGGTTATAGGTAAAAAGGGGTTGCGAGAGCTGCAGGTAAAGATTGTTGGTGAAGGCGCGATTGCTGTTCGATTCCCCTCCGATAACCGAATAGTTATCCTGCCAGCCGAGACTGTTGATCAGTGAAAGCGTACCGTCAGTCCACAGTATCGGCTGTGACACATGGAACATGCCGCCCGTACTGAACGTCTCATTGGTATACCATTGCGAAAGACGGTTGTCGAACCTCCGGTTTTTGCTGTAATCGACAGGCGTCAGGTTCAGCGAAAACCTCGATTTCAGCGAGGCGCGCTCGGCAAGCAGATTTTGCTGATACTGTTCGAGGTTCAGCAACGAACGTTTCAGCGTGGGATTATTTTCCTGAGCAATATCCATCGCCTTGTCGATGGTAAGCAACTGCTGGCTGCAAACCTTTGGCAGCGAAATCACGGAAACCGCTACTGCAAGAATCAGATTCTTAACTATGTACTTGTTATATTTCACCGATTTTTTTATTGGTGTGCAAAACTACAAATATTTTCTTACTTTTGCGGAATTATTATTTCAAAAAAATATAAACATGAGAAGTATTATATCCATTATTTTAGTTGTAGTTTGTTGCGGCTGCCAGACGCAGGGAATGAAAAGCCTTTGGGACAGCGTCAACAGCAACGCCGGTAAATCGGGCGAACTGACCAACACCGAAGTTATTGCCGGATTGAAGGAAGCGTTAACCATCGGCGCGCAGGAATCGGCGACGTCAGCGTCGAAAGCGGACGGTTTTTTCAAGAATCCGAATCTTTTTATTCCGTGGCCTGCCGAAGCCCAAAAGATGAAAGATGTGCTGGTACAAACCGGTCTCAGCAAGCAGGTGTCGGCTTTTGAGGAATCGATGAACCGCGCAGCCGAAGAAGCCGCAAAAGGAGCCTTTGACGTATTTGCCGGAGCGGTGCGGGAAATGACCATCGCCGACGGGTTTGCCATCCTGAGTGGCGGCGACACGGCCGCAACGCATTATCTGCGCGAGAAAACGACCCTTCCGTTGAAAGACAAATTTTCGCCTGTCGTTAAGAATGCCATCGAAAAAGTGAATGTTACCTCGTATTGGAGTCCGTTGGTGAACGCCTATAACCTGATTCCCGGTGTTACTAAACAAAATCCTGACCTTCAGGATTATATCACCGGAAGAGCCATTGACGGACTGATGTCGTTAATTGCCGAACAGGAAACCAAAATCCGTAAAGACCCTGCCGCTCAGGTCACGTCGTTGTTGAAAAAAGTTTTCGGAAGTCAATCGACACAAAAGTAAAAAACAGGTAATTCTCTGTGAAGACTCAGTGTAATTCTGTATCTCTGTGTTGAGAATTTTAACACAGAGAGACAAAGAACACAAAGTTTCACAGAGAAAAATGTTATAAGTTATTCATTTTAAATTCATTAATAATATGAAAATGCAACATTCTTCGTCAGAAAATCCAGAAGGCCTCAAGTCTGAACGACTTGCATGTATTGACGTTCTGCGCGGATTCGATATGTTTTTCCTTGTTGGCGCGGGCGATGTGCTCCGGCGGTTATTCAACGCCATCGGTTCGGACGCTTTGCAGCCCGTACAGCACCAGTTGAACCATGTAGACTGGATGGGATTCACCGCTTGGGACATCATCATGCCGCTGTTTTTGTTCACTTCCGGACTTTCCATGCCTTTCTCGTTCGACAAGTTCATCCAACAGGGACATTCCAAAGCGCAACTTTACGGAAAGATATTGAAACGCTTCTGTATCCTGTTTCTGCTGGGATGGATTGTACAGGGCAGGCTGCTCGACCTGAGTTTAGATACGTTTCACGTATATTGCAACACGCTCCATGCCATTGCATTCGGTTACCTTGTCACATCGCTGATTGTGCTGAATATCGGCAAAACATCCATGCAATTAATCGCCGGCGCGTCGCTGGTGGTCGTTTACTGGTTACTGATGACTTTTGTGCCTGTGTCTGGGTTCGGCAGCGGAGTTTTTACGCCCGACGGAAACTTAGCGATACATATCGACCACGCCGTGTTCGGCCGGTTCGACGACGGCACGCAGTACACATGGCTGCTTACTACTCTGGGGTTCGGCGCAACCGTATTTTCGGGCTATTATGCCGGACGAATATTGAAACAGCCATTGGAGCAAAACCAAAAACTGAAACTTCTCTCAATGATTGGCGCAGGGTTGATAGTCGGCGGATTACTGTGGAGTTTGCAAATGCCCGTCATCAAAAAGATATGGTCGTGCTCGATGATTCTGCTCAGCAGCGGTATATGTTACCTGTTGCTTGCCCTGTCGTACCTTTTTACCGATAAACTCAGAATTGATTCGTGGTGGACGCGCGGCCTCCGTATCTTCGGCCTCAATGCTATTGCGTCATATATGCTCTATCAGATATTTTCGTTAGATAAGGTCGCCAGATATTTGGTACACGGTTTGGAACAGTACACCGGCGCGTATTTTCCATTTATCGTGTCGCTGAGCCAATTCGCCATCCTGTTTTTCATTCTCCGGCATTTGTATAAGCAAAAAATATTTCTGAAAGTGTAATTTTTCAACTTTGATTTTTTTTTGTAAATCTAAAAAAGAAAAGTAATTTTGCAACCTCAAATAAATCAAGTTTTTAATTTAAAGTATTCATTAATAATTATTTATGTTAAACCATTACGAAACCGTTTTCATCGCAACTCCCGTTTTGTCTGACGCCCAGATGAAGGAAACGGTTCAAAAATTCAAAAACCTCATCACGGGCGAAGGAGGTGAAATAGTTTATGAAGAGGAATGGGGCCTGCGCAAGTTGGCTTATCCTATTCAGAAAAAGCACACAGGGTTTTATTACCTCATCGAATTTAAGGCCGACGGCGCTTTCATTAAAAAGTTTGAAACCGAATACCGTCGCGACGAACGCATCATCCGTTTCCTGACATTTGCCATGGACAAGTTTGCCGTCGAATACAGCGAAAAGCGGAGAAATAAAAAGAAAGAATCAACAACAGAAAAAGCAAAGGAGGAATAAAATCATGGCACAAAATCCATCAGAAATAAGATATTTAACCCCGGTAACGGTTGATGTACAACGCAAAAAATATTGCCGTTTCAAAAAAATGGGGATCAAATACATTGATTATAAAGATCCCGAATTTTTGAAAAAATTCCTGAACGAGCAAGGTAAAATTTTACCGCGCAGGCTCACCGGAACATCTCTGAAATACCAGAGAAAAATGGCTACCGCCATCAAGCGTGCACGCCATCTGGCTTTGTTACCATACGTCGCTGATTTAATGAAATAATAAGGAGGTTAAACCATGGAAATTATATTAAAACAGGATGTCAACAATCTTGGATTGAAGGACGATATTGTGGTTGTGAAAAACGGGTATGCCCGAAATTTTCTTATACCCAAAGGATTAGCAATGATGGCAACCTCTTCGGCCAAAAAAGTACTCGCCGAAAACATCAAACAGAGGGCGCATAAAGAAGCGAAGATCAAGGCTGAAGCCGAAAAGATCGCCGGAAGGATGACGGGGCTGAAACTCATCATCGGCGCCAAAACAAGTTCTACCGGAAAGATATTCGGTTCGGTGAATACTATTCAAATAGCCGAAGCGCTGCAAAAACAGGGATTTGAAATAGATCGCAAGAATATCCGGTTACAGGATGACCAGATCAAGGAAGTAGGCGCTTATCAGGCAAAAATCAAACTGCATAAGGATGTGCATGTAGAAGTTGATTTTGACGTTATTTCAGAATAACAATCAATCATGTTGACTGTCGAAAAAATTGGCGGAACTTCCATGTCGAAGTTTCATGATGTGCTGAATAACATCATGTTGGGCGACCGAACGCCGGAACAAATCTACAACCGTATTTTTGTAGTATCGGCGTATAACAATGTCACCAACTGGCTTCTCGAACATAAAAAATCAGGGCAACCCGGCATCTACACCAAGTTTTATCATAACGAGGATTATGAGACGGCATTAGATGAATTGTGCGGCAAACTGATTGACCTTAATCGCGAGTTTGAGGACGTCAAACTGATACAGGCCGAAGCCGATCAGTTCATCAAAAAACGGATTGCGCAGGCGCGTCATTATCTGAACAGTATGGCCAAGGTGGTAGCGTCGGGATATGTCAACAAGAACGATTTGTATTTAGCAGCCCGCGAGATACTGGCTTCCATCGGTGAAGCGCATTCGGCGTGGAATTCGGTGAACATACTGATAAACAACGGTATTAATGCTACCTTTGTCGATCTGTGCGGGTTCTACGATTCCGAACCGCTCACCATCGACGAACGAATCAAAAAGGCATTCCACAACATTGATTTTTCAAAGACGCTTTGCGTAGCCACCGGATATACCAAGGGAACAGAAGGCATCATGCGTGCGTTCGACCGTGGATACTCCGAAGTAACTTTCAGTAAAATCGCTGTGGAAGTGAAAGCCGACGAGGCCATTATCCACAAGGAATACCACCTGTCGAGCGCCGATCCTGCCATCGTGGGCGAGGACAAATGCGTGCCGGTGGGGCATACCAGTTTCATCATTGCAGACCAATTGGCCGACATCGGCATGGAAGCCATCCACCCGAAAGCAGCCAAACCGCTTGAAATGAACGGAATCAACATCCGTATCAAAAACACGTTTGAACCAAAACACGAAGGGACGCTGATTTCTAAATATTATATCAGCCCAACTTCCAAAGTCGAGATCGTTTCGGGAACCGATAACGTAACCGCTGTTGAAATTTACGATCCGCTGATGGTAGGCGAAGTGGGGTTCGATATGAAGATCATGGAAATATTTGCCAATCACAATATCAGTTATATTCTCAAATCGACCAACGCCAACTGTATCACAATGGTAGTGTGGGACTCGCCTGCCATAGAAGCGTTAGTAGACGAGTTGTGCTGCCATTACGAAGAGGTGAGAGTGGAACCTGTGGCCATGGTGTGCTGCATGGGCACCAATATAGCGATACCCGGTATGTTGGGACGCGCCGCCAATGCGCTGCACGACCGGGGTATCAATATTGAAGCGTTCAGTCAGTCGTTGCGTCAGGTGAACATGCAGTTCGTTATCAGACGCCAACGTTATTGGGATGCAATTATTGCGCTGAACGAAACGCTGTGCCAGATGTAAGATCGTAAGACCGTAAGAAAAGATGAGTGAACAACAAGATACAGTGCTGAGCGGCATCCGCTCCACAGGCAGTTTGCATCTGGGCAATTATTTCGGCGCTTTGCGCAATTTTGTCCGGTTGCAGGAAACGCACGCCTGCTATTTCTTCATTGCCGACTATCATTCGCTCACCACGCATCCCGACTCCAAAGACCTGCATCACAATGTCCGCCGCATTCTGGCTGAATATATCGCTTCGGGTATCGATCCCGAAAAATGCACGTTGTATGTGCAGAGCGATGTTCCCGAAATTTGCGAATTATATCTGTTGCTCAATATGATTGCATACGTGGGCGAATTGGAACGAACCACTACTTTCAAAGATAAGATTCGCAAACAACCGGGCAACATCAATGCCGGACTTTTTACGTACCCCGTGCTGATGGCTTCGGATATACTGATACACCGCGCCCACAAAGTGCCGGTGGGCAAGGATCAGGAGCAGCACCTTGAACTGGCGCGGGTATACGCCCGTCGATTCAACAGTATCTACAACTGTAATGTCTTTCCTGAACCGGAAGCCTTCAACTTCGGCGCCAACTTAGTGAAAGTGCCCGGCCTCGATGGAACGGGCAAAATGGGAAAATCGGAAGGCAACGGCATTTACCTGACCGATCCGCCTGCAACAATCCGCAAAAAGGTGATGAAAGCCGTAACTGATACCGGCCCGACAGAACCCAACCAGGAACCGGCCGAACCGGTACAGAATCTGTTTACCATCATGGAATTGGTGTCGAAACCAGAAACAGCGGCCTTTTTCCGCGAGCAGTATGCCCAATGCAGTATCCGCTACGGCGACCTGAAAAAACAATTGGCCGAAGATATCGTTGCTTACCTCACCCCCATCCGCGAAAAGTTCGACCAAATTTTTAATGACAGGGAATATCTCGGAAAAGTAGCGGCAACGGGCTGCGACAAAGCGCGCGCCAATGCGGCAAAAACCATGACGGAAGTGCGAAAGGCAATCGGAATCAGCAAGATATAGAATAAATTGCTAAATTTTATAACTATCCAGAATACTTTTTATCTCTTTCGGGTCTATCCGGCCGTATACTTTATCTCCGATAAGCATCACGGGCGCTAACCCGCAGGCGCCCACGCAACGAAGGCAATCCAGCGAGAAAGTACCGTCGGGGGTAACGCCCCCCACATCAATGTTTAATTCTTTCTTCAATTCATCGACCACTTTTTCGGCGCCCCGCACATAACAGGCGGTGCCCATACATACGGATATTTTATGCTTTCCTTTCGGCAGCATCGAGAAGAACGAATAGAAGGTTACCACGCCATATACTTTTGCTTCCGAAATATTTAACTCCTTAGCAATAACCTGTTGTACTTCGGGTGGCAGATAACCGAACGCCTCCTGCGTTTTGTGGAGGATATTGATAAGTTCGCCCGCTTGGTTGCCAAACGATTGACAGATGTCCTGAATCGTTTTAATCTGGCAGTCTTGTAATGCTGTTGTCGTCATTGCTTTCTGATTATTTCGATTTGTCAAAATAGTGGGTATGTAATAAATGGTGCGCTTTTTCGCTCAGCGGCTTTCCGAGAAATTCCCCGTACAGTTGCTTGATGTACGGATTTTCATGCGATTTGCGAATGGGCTTTTGAGCGTCTTCGCGATAGATAGCCTCGTGACGCGCTTTGATAATTTTGGAATTGCCGTGATGCAGCGGTTGTCCGCCGCCGCCAATGCAACCTCCGGGGCAGGCCATAATTTCAATCGCGTGGAAGTTGTACATGCCCGAACGGATTCCGTCGAGCAGTTTGCGTGCATTGCCTAACTGGTGGGCTATACCGATATTGATTTTCGTACCGTCGAAATCAACGCTTGCGGCGCGAATGCCTTCTAAACCGCGAAGTTCCTGGAAGTCAATCTTATTCAGTTTATTGCCGGTAAACAGTTCGTAAGCCGTGCGGACAGCGGCTTCAATCACGCCGCCGGTAGTTCCGAAGATAACGGCTGCGCCTGTCGATTCACCCATCGGATTATCGAATTGGGCGTCGGGTAAGGCATTGAAGTTGATGTTTGCTTCGCGGATGAGATGCGCCAACTCGCGCGTCGAAAGGGCAAAGTCTACATCGGGATTCCCATTGACTTTAAATTCGTTACGCTGGCATTCGTATTTTTTCGCCAAACAGGGCATGATGGATACGACCACCAAATCCTCGCGTTTGATACCTAATTTACCGGCTAAATAGGTTTTAGCCACTGCGCCGAACATTTGTTGCGGCGAGCGGGCTGTCGAAGGCACATCGAGCATGTCGGAGTAATTGTGTTCAAAGAAGTTCACCCAAGCGGGACAGCAGGAGGTCAGAATCGGCAGTTTCACATTTTTGTCGCCTGCAAGGAATTTTGAGATGCGTTCCAGCAATTCCGTTCCTTCTTCCATAATGGTCAGGTCAGCTGCAAAATCGGTATCGAACACATAATCGAACCCCATTTCTTTTAGCGCCGCCGTCATTTTGCCGGTTACTATGGTACCGGGTTCCATGCCAAACTCCTCGCCCAATGCAACGCGGACAGCCGGAGCGGTCTGTACAATCACTGTTTTGGCGGGATCTGCTAAAGCGCGGATTACTTTCTGCGTTTGGTCAACCTCCGTCAACGCGCCGGTGGGACACATGGCCACGCACTGCCCGCAGAACGTACACGGCGAATCAATCAAATCCTGCTCAAAAGCCGGAGCAACCACCGACATAAAACCACGGTTCACGGCATTCAGAGCGCCTACGGTCTGGATAACGTTACAGGCGGTTTCGCAACGACGACACATGACGCATTTGTCCATATCGCGAATAATCGAAGGCGACGAATCCTTTCGGTAGGTCGACATTTCGGCGTTTTCAACCGAATGAATTTCGCGAATACCCAATCGCACCGATAAATCCTGCAATTCGCAACGTCCCGATTTCGGGCAAATCAGGCAATCTTTCGGATGGTCTGACAGGACCAGTTCCAACACCGTTTTGCGGGCGTTGAGTACGCGCGGCGAATGGGTTTTGATGACCATTCCTTCGGTGCAGGCAGTCACGCACGAAGGCGCTAAATTGCGGCGTCCGGCCACTTCAACCACACAAATCCGGCAACCGGCAGGTTGATTTTTGAAACCCACCGCCTCCAGATTCATATAGCAAAGTCGCGGAATATCAATGCCTATTTGCTTTGCCGCATCGTAAACAGTAGTGCCGGGCGCTACTTCCACGAGTTTATTATCTATGGTAACTTTCATATTTATTATTGTATTATACAATTATCTCACTTTCAAAATATTTCTGACTTTGGTATTCCTGTGGCGTTTTCAGTAAAATATCCATGGGAACCACATATCTTCGATTAACTTCTATTTCTGCTTTTGCCGTCATATCTACACGTTCAAACAAATTCTTGCCCTCAAAAAGAGACGAAATCACAATAACGTCCATATCACTGTCTTCATGAGTATTTCCATTGAAAAACGAACCAAACAAAGCAATATGATTATCTTTTATACCGTATTCTTTCAATGTGTTATGTAAATCTTTGATTACATTGAGCACTGTATCCTTGTCTAAATTTACTGTTGCTTTAACCATTGCTGAATTGTCTTTGTTTGTTCGTAGATACTTGTTGTTTGTATGGGTGTGTAAAGCGCTGTCATTGCTCTCAAATCTTCGGGATAGCGGGTCGGGACAGATAAACTGTCCATTTTTTTTATAAACAATAAATTCTCGTCCGATAACGCAAGTTGAATTTTATTTACAAAATACATTAAGGCGTGTAATTTTGGAGGAATTTGATTTAATCGTTTAATAAACAATCCTTTCAACGCTTTTTCCAAACTCAAATGACACATAAAAATACAGTAAACATTGCGTTCTCCCTGCAACATATACTGCGCCGTTTCCAAATCGTAATCCGACTGAAAAAACCATTCTTCGTATTTTAACTGATGTTCCAAATTTTACCCCTACTGAATAACAATCGCATTGAATTTACACTTATCGTAACATGCGCCGCAACGGATACACTCGCTTTGGTCAATCACATGCGGCTGACGTTTTTCGCCGGTAATGGCATTCGTCGGGCACACTTTTACGCAAGCCATACAGCCATTACATTTGTCGGGCTGAATAAAATACTGTTTCAACGCACGGCACTGACCGGCAGGACATTTTTTGTCGCGCACATGCGCCAGATATTCGTCGTAGAAATATTCCAAAGTCGAGAGTACAGGATTGGGCGAGGTTTGTCCCAGTCCGCAGAGCGCTGTGTCTTTAATCACTACGCTCAGGTTACGCAAATAATCCAGGTCTTCTTCCGTGCCTTTGCCTTTGCATATTTTTTCAAGCAATTCGTGCAAACGCTTGTTGCCAACACGACAGGGCGCACATTTCCCGCACGACTCTTCAACCGTAAATTCGAGATAAAACTTGGCAATCGCCGGCATACAGTCGTTTTCGTCCATCACAATCATCCCTCCCGAACCCATCATCGAGCCGGCGGCTATCAGGTTATCGAAGTCAATAGGCGTATCTAAATGCTTTTCGGTCAGGCAGCCGCCGGAGGGTCCGCCTGTTTGCACCGCTTTGAATTTCTTGTCTTCCTTGATACCTCCGCCGATTTCAAAAATTACTTCGCGAAGCGTGATGCCCATAGGCACTTCTATCAAACCTACGTTGTTGATTTTTCCGGCAAGCGCAAACACTTTCGTGCCTTTCGACTTTTCCGTTCCAATGCCCGAAAACCATTCGTAACCTTTGAGAAAAATAACCGGCACGTTGGCAAATGTTTCCACGTTGTTCACGTTGGTCGGTTTGCCGAGATAGCCCGATTCGGCAGGGAATGGCGGTTTTACGGTCGGTTCGCCGCGTTCGCCTTCCATAGAGTGGATGAGCGCCGTTTCTTCGCCGCACACAAAGGCTCCGGCTCCGTAGCGCAATTCAATATCAAAATCAAAGTTACTGCCCAGAATATTTTTTCCCAGCAAGCCGTATTCGCGCGACTGGTTAATCGCAATTTGCAGGCGCGTGATGGCTAACGGATATTCGGCGCGGATATACACCAATCCTTTCGATGCGCCGATACAGTAGCCGCAGATTGCCATTGCTTCAATCACCGAGTGCGGGTCGCCTTCGAGAATCGAACGGTCCATGAATGCGCCCGGATCGCCTTCGTCGGCGTTACATACCACATATTTCTGGTCGGCTTTGTTCTTGCTGGCGTACTCCCATTTCAGACCGGTGGGAAACCCGCCGCCGCCGCGTCCGCGAAGCCCCGATTTTTTCATGATGTCAATCGCATCGGCTGGCGACATCTCAAACACTTTGCCGAGTGCGGCATAACCATCGCGGACGATGTACTCGTCAATGTTTTCGGGGTCAATAACACCGCAGTTGCGCAACGCTATACGGAGTTGTTTTCTATAAAATCCATTATGCCCGGAATCTTCGATATGCCGGTTTTCAGCAGGGTCGGCGTAAAGCAACCGCGTTACCTTACGACCCTTAACAATATGTTCGCTAACAATTTCATCAACATCTTCGGGCTTTACGCCAAAGTAAAAAGTGTTATCGGGCAATATTTTTACGATAGTACCTTTTCCGCAGAAGCCGAAACAACCCGTTACGACCGCTTGAACCTCCCGGTCTAATCCTTTTTCTTTCAGATGTTTTTTGAAGTTTTCACTTATGTCGGCGCTGTGCGCGCTGCGACATTTCGTGCCGCCACATATCAGGATATGATGTTTATAAGTCGCCATTTCTCAATCGCTTTAATTATTTATATTCAGATAGATTCGTAATTCACGGGGATAACGCCTTCTACAATTTCGTTGTTGACGACGTACCTGCTAATAACCTCTTCGGCTTTTTGCGGCGTTATGTAACCAAAAATGATGGGTTCCATCCCGGGTTTTTTGACTTCAATAGTCGGCTCGGCATAGCAATAGCCCATACATCCGGTTTGCGTAACAACAGCGGGTAACTGGCGCCTTTCACATTCATTGATCAACACGTCCATTACTTCTTTTGCGCCGGAGGCAATTCCACATGTTGCCATCGCTACCTTAATCTGAATCATTGAGGCGACGTTATCGCCCTTCTCTCTCAGGTTCATGCCGGATTGAAGTTCTTCTCTTTTTTTCTTCAAATCAGCCAATGATTTTATCTTCTCCATTTTGTTTATTCTGAATTATTTACTAAAATTAGATGATAATATTATATGCTGCTCTCCTGTCATCATATTTTGAAAATCATTTTGCACAAAAGTACAGTTTTTTTTAAAAAAGTAAAGACAAAATTAATAATTACTGCATATCGTTGAAAGATATTGAACGGGAATGGACGGAAAGAGGAAACATATCATGAATGTTGTTCTTCCTGATGAAACAGGATCGCGCGGTTCACAAACCTGTTGAAAGGCAGCATCAGTTTGAAAACGCGGATGCTTTCTTCGAGTAAATGACCGCCTTGAAGCATCTGTTCGTTGATGTTTCTGTAATAGGTATAATCTTTGCGTCTGATCA
>Ga0082212_10003991_pt1 | contig 20681 bp, 16 predicted proteins | sample TergutNt197P3_FD_71548 | JGI IMG/M metagenome (GOLD analysis project Ga0082212, IMG submission 71548) | Neocapritermes taracua P3 segment gut microbial communities from Petit-Saut dam, French Guiana - Nt197 P3 | ecosystem: Host-associated > Arthropoda: Insects > Digestive system > Gut ... | reverse complement strand
AAGGGGCTGCGCGGTATGGTTTTTTTGTTGAGGGAATACCGGTGAAAAGGCCGGTAGCTGACCAGCGAACCAAAGGTTCGCGAACAACAAAAACCATGCCGCGCAGCTCCGCAAACGGGCTAACCCCTGAATAGTGACCTCAGAATTATGATTTTATTTTCTTGACCGCCGCCGTGAAGGCCGGGAGGACTTCCTTTATATCTCCCACTATTCCGTAATCGGCGATCTCAAAGATCGGGGCGTCGGGGTCCCTGTTGATCGCGATTATGACGTCGGAACCGGACATGCCCGCAAGGTGCTGGATGGCGCCGGATATGCCGCAGGCGACGTACAGTTTCGGGCCGACGGTCTTGCCTGTCTGGCCAACCTGATGCACGTGAGGTATCCAACCCGCGTCCACCGCCGCGCGCGACGCTCCGACCACGCCGCCGAGTATGTCAGCGAGATCCTTTACAAGAGAGAAGTTCTCCGGTTTGCCGAGCCCGCGCCCGCCGGATACTATTATCTCCGCGTCTTCCAGTTTCACCGCGCCTTCAGCGGCTTCGTTGATCTTTTCAACAACAGTCGCGCTCAATGTCCCTGCCGGCAGCGCGAAGTCCTCGTTGACTATCTCCGCCGCGAGCGACGCGTCGGGTTCGCCGCGTTTGAAAATTCCGGGGCGGATCGTGCCGATCTGCGGCCGGGCTTCCGCGCATTCCAAAACGCTCAACATGCGGCCCGAGTAAACGGGGCGCGTCCATTGGATCACGCCGTCATTGATCTCAAGCCCCGTACAATCGGCCGCGGCGCCGGTTTTCAGGCGCGCAGCAAGGCGCGGGGCAAGTTCTTTTCCGTTGCTCGTCGCGCCGAAAAGGAGCGCGGCGGGTTTGTATTTTTCGACAAGCTGTTCGAGAGCGTATGTATACGCCTCGGCTGTGTACTCGGCGTAGTCGCCGCCGCCGACGGTGATGACCTGATCCGCCCCGTAAGATACGGCGGCTTTCACCGCGTCGTCAAGGTCGTTTCCGACGAGCACCGCAACGGCTTTATCGCCGGTGGCGCCGGCCATTTTCTTTGCCGGCCCGATGATCTCAAGACCAACGTTTTTCGCTTTTCCGCCGAAGACTTCGACGAACGCCCAAATATTCTTATATTCACTCATAATGTTCCGCCCCTCCTTATATAACGCCGGCGTCGCTGAGGAGCGCCGTCAGTTTCTCGGCGGAAAGCTCGCCGGTTTCTTCCTCTATTTTGACCCCGCCTGTCTTGCGCTGCGGTATGAAGGTCCTGACCGTTTTGACAGGCGATGAGACGGCCGCGGCGTCCGGACCCAGATCGGCCGCTGCCAGGATCGGTATCTCTGCGCGGTTTGCCGCCATTTTGGATTTGACGGAGGCGAAACGCAAGTCGTACTCCGTTTTGGTCACCGTTATGACTGCGGGCAGGGCGACGTCCGCCACGATGAAACCGTCTTCCGTTTCGCGGGTGGCGCGCGCTTTCCCGTCAACGATGGAGACTTCGCGGGCGTAAGTGAGCTGCGGATATCCGAGGAACTCCGCGAGCTGAGGGCCTGCCTGGCCCGAGTCCGTATCATTGGCCTGGCGGCCAAGGAAAATAAGGTCGAACGCGGCGCCTTCGAGTTCTTCGATCTTCTTTACGGCAAGAGACAGAACGAAGCTCGTCGCAAGAGAGTCGATATCCTCGAACGCCGCGTCATTGACGTGATACGCCTTGTCGGCGCCGACGGAAACGCAGCTTTTAAGAACGTCTTTCGCTTTATCGGCGCCGATCGTCACGACGACGATCTTTGCGGACGGGTCGGCGTCCTTCAGCCTGACGGCCGTTTCCAGCGCGCATTGGTCAAACGTGCTGAGTATCTTTGGAATCGTTTCCAGATTTGACGAGCCCGCCGCCGCGTCGACTTTGAGCTCCTCCGTGTTGGGAACCTGCTTTACGCATACCAGTATATTCATAACTTCTCTCCTTCTAAGCCCTACTTCAATACAACGCCGGATATGACGATCTGCTGGACCTGGGACGTGCCCTCGTATATTGTCAGGACGCGGACGTCGCGCCATAAACGCTCGATGGGGTACTCTTTGATGTATCCGTATCCGCCGTGAAGCTGGAGCGCCTTCCCGACGACGTCGACCGCCATCTCCGAAGCGAAATACTTCGCCATGGAAGCGTCCTTCGTCACATCTTCGCCCATATCCATTTTATACGCGGCGTTGTACACGAGCAGGCGGGCCGCGTTGATCTTTGTCTCCATCTCCGCGATCATGAAACGCAGCGCCTGGAAATCCGACAGGGCCTGGCCGAACTGTTTACGCTCCTTGATGAACTTGACCGCCTCGTCCATCGCTCCCTGCGCGATACCGATGGATTGGGTGGCGACTCCGATACGGCCGATCGACAAGGTCTTCATCGCGTTTATAAAGCCCCTGCCAAGTTCACCGACGATCTCGCTCTTCGGGACTTCGACGTCTTCGAGCACTATGTCGCACACTTCGACGCCGCGCTGGCCCATTTTTTCCTCATGCTTGCCGATCGACACGCCGGGCAGGCTCATGTCTACTATAAAGGTAGTGATGCCTTTGGCGCCCTTGTCCGGGTCGGTTTTCGCGAATACGACGGCGTTTTTGGCTATCGGCGCGCCTGTGATGAAGGTCTTGCGCCCGTTGAGCACGTAACAGTCGCCCTTTTCCACGGCCTTCGTCGTCATCGACGCGGCGTCAGATCCCGCGCCGGGCTCCGTTATTGCGAACGCCATGAACTCGTCGAGCCCCGCGGCGATCCCGGGGATATACTTTTGCTTTTGCTCCTCCGTGCCGGCAAGCAGTATCGGAGCGGTCGAAAGCGAGTTGGCGGATGAGAACAGGAGAGCGCAGGCGACGCTCTTTTTGCAGATCTCTTCCACGACGCATACGTACGAGCGGGTGTCAAGCCCGATCCCGCCGTATTCTTCGGGTATCTTCAGCCCGAAGAAGCCCATCTCCGCCATCTCGTTGTAGATGCTTTCCGGAACCGCGTCGTTCTGGTCGATCTCAGTCGCGATCGGAGCGATCTTCTTTTCGGCAAAGTCTCTTGCCAGTTCGCGGATATCGTCGTGATCTTCATTAAAAAACATAATCTTTCACCTCTGTAATATTATTCGGGTCCGAACCGGCCCCGGGAGCGATACTCCAATGTGAGCCGCGCCCGCAGGCGGCTGAAAGCGGCTCCTACTTTCCGTAATCAAAGAAGCCCTTGCCGGTTTTCCTGCCGAGCAGGCCGCCTCTGACCATTTTTTTCAGCAGCAAAGCAGGCCTGTATTTCGGGTCTCCTGTTTCCGCGAAAAGGACGTCCATTATGTGAAGCACCGTATCGTTGCCTATAAGGTCGGACAGCGCGAGAGGCCCCATCGGGTGATTTGCCCCCAGACATAACGATTTGTCTATATCCTCGGCGCTGGCGACGCCCTCCGCCAGGACGCATATGGCTTCGTTTATCATCGGGATCAATACCTTGTTGACGACGAACCCCGGGCTGTCGTTGACCTCGACCGGGTCTTTTCCGATCGCGACCGAGAGTTCTTTGATCTTATCGAATGTGTCGTCGGAAGTCTCAAGCCCTCTTATGATCTCGATCAGTTTCATGACGGTCGCGGGATTGAAGAAGTGCATACCGATGAACTTGTCCCGGCGGTTCGTGAAAGCGGCAAGCTCCGTGATCGATATCGACGATGTGTTCGTCGCTATGATCGTCTCGGGTTTACAGATAGCGTCGAGCGTCGTAAAGAATTCTTTTTTGACCTCGATATCCTCGACGACCGCCTCGATGACGAGATCGGAATCGGCGACCGCGTTAATGTCGGTTGTGAATGTGACGTGACCGAGTATCGCCGCCTGTTCTTCCGCCGTGATCTTGCCTTTTTCGACCAGACGTACCGTGGATTTGTTAAGTTTTGCCGAATAACGCGCGTTAGCCTCGTCGGAGCGCGCGCGCAAAACTACGTCGTAGCCTTTTTGCGCGAATATCTGAGCGATATCGCCGCCCATAGTGCCGCCGCCTATGATGCTGATTTTTTTCATGTAACTTTAATCCTTTCCCTGCATATGTTATCTGGTTTTAAACGCCTAGATTTTGGATTTTTGAACAAATCCCCGCATAAGTCATCTGTTCTTGAACGCCTCGATTTTGGATTTTTGAACAAACCCTCGCATAAGTTATCTGTTCTTGAACGCCTCGATTTTTGTCTTATTTACGAAGGCCGTCATCGCGTCTTTCTGGTCTTCCGTCGCGAAGCAGACGGCGAACGCCTGCGATTCAAACGCGACGCCCGTGTTTATATCGCATTGAGTCCCTCTGTTAATGGCCGCCTTGCTTTGCCTGACCGCTATCTGCGCGTTTTTCGTGATCTCTCCCGCCAAACCGAGCGCGGCGTCCATAAGCTCTTCCGGCGCGACGACTTTATCCACAAGCCCGATGGTTAAGGCCTCGTCCGCTTTGATCTGTCTGGCGGTCAGTATCAGCTCTTTCGCTTTGGACGGCCCTACTATCCTGGGCATCCTTTGCGTCCCGCCGAATCCCGGCGTTATGCCAAGACTGACTTCGGGCTGCCCGAATCTGGCTTTCTCGCTTGCGATCCTGATGTCGCAAGCCATGCAGAGCTCGCAGCCGCCGCCCAGCGCGAAACCGTTCACGGCGGCTATGACCGGTTTGGACAGCGATTCGATTTTCAGAAACACGCCGTTCCCGAAGTCGCCGAAGTCTTTCGCTTCGGCCGGCGTAAAGTCCTTCATCTGCCCGATGTCCGCGCCCGCGACGAACGAACGCTCCGCGCCTGTGATGACAAGTACGAAAACGTCGTCGTCCTTTTCCGCTTTATCGGCTGCCTGCGAGAGTTCCGCGAGCACATCGAGGTTGAGAGCGTTGAGCGCTTCGGGCCTGTTGATCGTTATTATTGCTATGTGGTCTTTGACCTCATATAACACAGTCATGGTGTTTATGTCCTCTCCCGGCGGGCGGCTGATAGCCGCCCCAACTACCGATTTTGCTGATAGCCGAGCTCGATGCCCGCGACTATGCCCAGATGGATATTCGACGTGCCCTCGAGCGTCTCGAACTGCTTCGCGTCGCGCAGCCATCTTCCGCATGGATACTCGTCGGAGTAACCGTAAGAGCCGTATATCTTCATGGCTTCGTTTGCCGCGTGGACCGCCGCTTTGCATCCGAAGACTTTCGCCATCGACGTCTCCTGCTGGCTGGGCTTTTTGTTCTCCTTGAGCCAGGCTGCCTTGAACAGGAGGTATTTCGCGGCTTCGTCTTCAAGCGCCATCTCGGCGATCTGCTGCTGGATCATCTGGAATTTGCCTATAGGCTGGCCGAACTGGGTGCGCTCGTTGGCATACTGCACGCTGCCCTCCAGGCAGGCGCGGGACAGCGCCGTCGCGCCCGTCGCGCAGCCCATGCGCGTATTGTTCAGCATCCACATGCACAGCTGGAAGCCTTTGTTTTCAGCGCCAAGCAGGTTTTCCTTCGGGATCTTCGCATCCTCGAAAACAAGTTCAGACGTCGGCGCGGGCCACATGCCGACTTTCTTATGGATCGGTATCCTCTCTATGCCCTCCGTATCGTTGTAGTCAACGATCAGGCAGGATATGCCTTTCGCTCCGGCGGTGGGATCGGTTTTCGCGAATATGAGCCCGACGTCGCATGTATGGCCGCCCGAGATCCACATCTTTGATCCGTTGACCAGATAGTGGTCGCCCTTGTCGATGGCCGTCATCTTCATGCTGCCGACGTCCGACCCGGAGTTGGCCTCGGTGATCGCGAAGCTGCCGACCAACTCTCCGCTGCACAGACCGGGGATGTATTTTTGCTTTTGATCTTCCGTGCCGTGTTCGAGGATCGTCATAGCCGGTCCCCACACGTTGCCGCTGATGCTCAGCCTCCATGACGTGTGGACTTTCGCTATCTCGTAAAGCGCCGCGACGCCTTCCATCCAGCCAAGCCCGTTCCCGCCGTAGTCTTCAGGGATCGAGAAGCCAAGCAAGCCGAGCTCGCCCATTTCCTTGAGTATCTCGACGCGGTAATGATGGTTTTCCTCGTCCTCCTCGATAAACGGCGCGATTTTCTTCTCCGCGAACTCTTTAGCCATTTCTGCTATCATTTCCTGATCTTCGGAATATGCAAAGTCCATTAATGAAAACCTCCTGTAATATATGATTTGATTTATTCATGTTCAAAGACTTGAATCAGCCGCCGGAAGAGTATTCCGCCAATCGTAACTCGTAACTCGTAACTCGTAACTCCTGTTACGCTATCGATATGACGACCATACCGCTTTCCATGACGTCCCCTTTGGCGACCAGGACTTTCGCCACTGTCCCGTCGCAGGGCGCCACAAGCTCGTTTTCCATCTTCATGGCTTCGAAGATCAAAAGGACCTGACCCGCCTTGACCTGATCGCCCTCGGAAACGTTGACGGAAATGATCGTTCCGGGAAGGGGGGCAAGGACGTCCTCGGCGTCTCCTTTCGGCGCAGCCTTCGGCGCGGCCGCTTTCGGAGCCGGCGCGGGTTTTGCGGCCGGAGCGGGCGCGGGGGCGGGCGCCGCTTTCGGCGCCGGCGCGACTGCCTGGACGGATTTTACTTCCGCGGCGCCGCCGACTTCCTCGACGCCCACTTCGTACTCGTTCCCGTTTACTGTGATTTTATAGTTTTTCATCATGTATTCCTCTCCTAGATATTTTATATTGATTCAATAATTCGTTAGCGTTTATCTAACCCCTAATCCCTGGTCCCTAATCCCTAAGCCCTGACTACAAACTTCTGACCATCGGGTTTACTGCCGGGACGCCTGAGCTTTCGACACGAGCGTCGCCCGCGTTCCTTATCAGCGGGTGGACGCCGCGCGCTCCGCAGGCGTTGATCGCGGCCGCTATTACGGCGATAAGTTCCTCGTCGCCGGGGCCTTTTTCTTTTTTAAGGCGGTTTTCAAGAAAAGCCGTGGCTACCTGCGGGAACAGCGCGTAGCTGAGCACGTCTTCCTCACAGCGCGCCAGCTCTCCGATCTCGCTCGTCAAAACGCTCATTTCCGCGTGAAGAAGATCGGCGGGCCTGCATGTGATTATTTCATCGTCGCCTATACATTTTTTGCGCACGTCCTCGTTCACGCTGCCGGGCAGCGTGCCGTACTCGCCGCGCATCATCGACCGGAACTCCTTGCCGACCATCTTGTAGCGCTCGCCGCCCAGGATATTCATGACGGCCTGCGTTCCGACTATCTGGCTCGTGGGCGTCACGAGCGGCGGATAACCCGACTCCTCGCGCACGCGCGGCACTTCCGCGAGAACGTCGTAATACTTATCTTCAGCCTTCGCTTCCTTGAGCTGCGATATCAGGTTTGACAGCATGCCCCCCGGGATCTGATATATCAGGGTGTTCGTGTCCACCTGAAGCACGCGCGGATCGCGGAACCCTTCCGCGGAGAGCTTGTCCGCCACCGTCCGGAAGTGTTTCGCGGCGTCGCTCATCTTTTCAAGGCTCAGACCGGTGTCGCGCTTGTCGCCTATGAACGTAGCGACCAGAGACTCGGTCGCGGGCTGCGCGGTCCCGTTACCCAGCGGCGACAACGCGCAATCGACGATATCGACGCCCGCCTGCGCGGCCATAAGGTAAACCATGTCGCCGGTTCCGGTAGTATTATGCGTATGTAGATGGATCGGCGCCTTTACCCGCTCTTTAAGCTTCCGGATCAGGCTGAACGCGGCCATCGGCAGCAGGAGGTTCGCCATATCCTTTATGCATATCAGGTCCGCCCCCATATCCTCCAGCCTGAGCGCCAGATCGAGCCAATACTGCTCGTTGTGGACGGGGCTGATCGTATACGACATCGCGGGTTCGCATATCCCGCCGTACTCTTTCGCGCTTTTCATCGCCTGCTGCAGGTTGCGCGTATCGTTGAGCGCGTCGAATATGCGTACGACGTCTATGCCGTTCTCGATCGACTTTTTGCAGAACCGGTCGACGACGTCGTCGGAATAGTGCCGGTAGCCAAGGATATTCTGACCGCGCAGGAGCATCTGCAGCCTCGTGTTCGGCAGCGCCTTGCGGAGCGTGCGGAGCCTCTCCCACGGGTCCTCGTCAAGAAACCGCATGCACGTATCGAACGTCGCGCCGCCCCAGCATTCAAGCGACCAGTAGCCTATGCTGTCGAGTATCCCGCAAGCCGGAAGCATATCTTCCGTTCTCATACGCGTCGCCGCCTGTGACTGGTGCGCGTCGCGCAGGATAGTGTCGGTTATGTAGAGCTTTTTACCGTCGACCAACGGTTTATTTGCCATATTAGTATTCACCTCTTTAAGATTGAGTAATAACCCGGTATTCGTGTACGATGTTTAAGTCAGGTCAAACGTCCTGATTCTACATTTTACACTTTACACTATACACTATACATTATTCAGGTAGTTCCACTCGCGGATCACGCGCGGCGTGAGCATCTGGTGGAACGCGCATATCTCCGCCGGATTCTGGTAAGCCGCGCCTACGAAAGCGCAAATGTACCGGCGCAGTTCGTCCAGCTTTACGATCTCGTCAACAAGGCCCTGTTTGGCGCACGCGCCCGGCCGCGAGTTGTCGGTATAACTCTGGATCAGCTCGTTCATCTTGTCAATGACGGGCTGTATGTCCTTACCGGCGTCCTGCTCCTTGACCAGCCTGCGGGCGTACATCGCGGCCGCCGCCGTCTCGCCGTGCATGACGTATATTTCCGTGGCGGCAGTGCCGAGGCTGAACACATTCGTATCGTTGCCCTGCGGGCCGCCCATAACATAATGCGCCGCAGCCGTACCCTTGCGGAGAGTGATCTCCATCTGCGGGATTTTCGCGTTTTGAACGCTGAAGATGAGCGACTGCCCAAGGCCCAGGAGCTCCGCGATCTCCGCCGGGTCTCCGACGTCTATGCCGGACGTATCCTGCACCCACACTATCGGTATCCTGTCGCGCGCGCACAGCGTAACGAACTCGTTCATCTTCACGAGGCCCTGGCGGTAAAGTTTCCCGCCCGCGCCCACGCTGTTTTCGAGGTATTCCGGATAGTTCGGGAACATACCCTGGACGTTCGAGATGACTCCGCAGAGAAGTCCGTTCACTTTTGCCAGCCCGCAGATTATTTCAGGGCCGTAGCCGGTCTTGAACTCCATGAACTCGCTGTTGTCAAACAAACAGGACAGCACCTTGCGTATATCGTACGCGCGGCGCTGGTTGAATGGGAGATGCGTATAAAGATCGGCGCCCGGGAACGCCGGCTCCGCCGGATCCGCGACGCGGAAGAAGTTCTCGTTATACGCCGGGACCGCGTCCATATACTTTTTGATGGCCTCAAGGACGCCCTCTTCGCCGCTGTATACTTCGCGGAAGAAGCCGGTCTGGCTGAAATGGACCGAGACGGCGCCGGGGGGATCCTCCCTCTTGGCGTTCTTCGTCGCGTCTATGAGTATCTGGGCTGTCTCTTCGTCGACGTAGCCCTTCGGATTCATTCCGCCGACAATGCCCGCGCCGCCGACCGCCATGTTGGCTTTCTCGTGCGCAAGCAGGATGGTCGGGCTGATCGCGTGGTAGCCGCCGCCCGCGGGGTTCGTGCCGTAAATACCCACGATCACGGGTATGCCGAGCTGCATGAGCTCCGAGTGGCGGTAGAACGGCGTTCCGCCGGTCACGCGTCCGGCGTAGACTTTTTCCTGCTCGTCCATCTTAACGCCGCTGCAGTTGAGGACGTATACGAGCGGTATGTTGAGCTGCTTCGCCATATCGGTTGCGCGCGTGAGCTTTATCGCCTGGCCGCCGACCCACGCCCCGGCGAGCTTTTTATTGTCCGAGGCTATGATGACCGCCCATTTGTCGCGTATCTTGCCGAGGCCGGTTATGACGCCCGTGCTGCCGTCCTTGTTTAACGCGGGGTTTAACAGGCTGTTAAGCGGGCACCACGATCCCTCGTCCAATAATACGTCAAGGCGCTGCAGCGCGGTCATCTGACCCGATTCGTTCAGCGATTCGTCGCTTCTTCCCGACGCCAGGATCGACGCCGCCTCGTTTTGGATATCGTCCTCGACCTTCCTGAGCTCGGCTTCGTTGTCGGCGTTAGGCGAGTCGAGCGCCGCGCCTATGACCGGCATGTTTTGAAAATAACCCGGCATTGAGTATCCGTATGTACTCATGTTACTCCTCCTTATGTGTGAAATTATCTATGTAACCGCTGAATGACCCACCGGTTACTTTAGCCCCATGTGATTTGATATGACCATCCTCTGGACTTCGCTTGTCCCCTCGTATATCTCTGTGATCTTCGCGTCGCGCATGAAACGCTCGAACGGGTATTCGCGAATATACCCGTAGCCGCCCGCGAGCTGCAGGCAACGCCGGGTGACGTCGGTCGCCGTCTCCGAGGCGAACAGCTTGGCTTGCGCCGCCAGATGCGAGTAAGGCTCCTTGTCCTGCTTTGCCTGCGCGGCGCGGCAGATCAGCAGGCGGGCCGCTTCGACGCGCGTCGCCATGTCCGCAAGCTGGAACTGCGTGTTCTGGAACCGGCTGATCGGCTGGCCGAACTGGACGCGCTGCGAGGTATACTTGATGCATTCCTCTATCGCGCTCTCCGCGATGCCGAGCGCCTGCGCGCCTATGCCGATGCGCCCGCTGTCGAACGTGGACAGCGCCTGTTTGAAGCCCATGCCGCGCTCTCCCAGCATATTTTCCTTCGGGACGACCATATCCTCGAAAACGAGCTCTGTCGTCGAAGACGCCCGTATGCCCATCTTTTTCTCGTGGGCGCCGACCTTGAATCCCGGAAAATCGTTCTCTATGATGAACATGGACATACCGCGATGGCCTTTGTCCTTATCGGTCATGGCTGTGATGACGAGCGTATTCGCCACCCCGCCGTTTGTGATGAAAATCTTGCTTCCGTTGATCAGCCAGTGGTCGCCTTTATCAACGGCAGTGGTTTTCTGGTTCGCGCCGTCCGTGCCGGCGCTGGGTTCGGTAAAACCGAAAGCGCCAAGTCTTTCGCCCTGCAGCAGCGGTTTGAGATACTTGACCCTTTGCTCTTCCGTTCCGAAGTAATAAATCGGCCCGCAGCATAATGAGCTGTGCGCCGATACCGTGATGCTTGTGCTTGCGCAGTGCCTGGCTATCTCCGACACTACGGCGATGTAGGTGACATAGCTGAGCCTCGACCCGCCGTATTTCGCCGGGAACGCAAGCCCCATAATACCCATTTCGCCGAGCTGCTTCACTGTCTCCGCAGGAAACCGCTCCTCTTCGTCGAGCTTCGCGGCGATCGGCTGTACTTCCTTGAGGCAAAACTCGCGTACCATGTCAATTATTTCCTGATCCTCGGGCGGGTGCTTAAAATCCATAACTCAGTTTCCCTTCTTCGCATTGTGAATACCATGCCGGCTTGCGCCGACTGACCGCTGCGCCGGCTGACCCCTGCGCTGATCGGCCATGCGCCGGCTGACCTCAGTGCTGATCGGCCTATCCGAGGCGCCGCTCCAGCGCGTCGAGCTCGCCGGCCAGCTCCTTCGGCAGCTTATCGCCGAACTGGGCGTAAAACTCTTTGATCGAGCCTACGTCTTCTTTCCAGTAGGCGGTCTCGACTTTCAGTATGTTCGCCAGATCGTCGTCGCCAAACTTCCTGCCGGGGGCGATTTCGTAATCGAGGTCGGAGATATCTATATCCTCCGGCTCGGGCAGATAGCCGATCTCGGTCTCCCTCGCGCCGGCCTCGCCCTTGCAGCGCCTGATTATCCAGTCTATGACGCGGAAGTTTTCGCCGTAACCGGGCCAGATGAAGTTGCCGTCGTCGTCCAGCCTGAACCAGTTGACGTTGAATATCTTCGGGTGGTTCGTTATCTTTTCGCCGATATCGAGCCAGTGCTGCCAGTAATCGCCCATGTTGTATCCGCAGAATGGAAGCATCGCCATCGGGTCGCGGCGCACCACGCCCACGGCGCCCGCAGCGGCGGCTGTGGTCTCGGAAGCCATTATCGAGCCCACGAACACGCCATGCTGCCAGTCGCGCGACTGGTACACCAGCGGAGCGGTTTTCGCGCGGCGCCCGCCGAAAATAATAGCGGACAGCGGCACGCCCTTCGGGTCCTCCCAGTTGGGGGCAATGCACGGGCAGTTACGCGCCGGCGCGGTGAAGCGGGAGTTCGGGTGAGCCCCGTTCTCGCCGGAGGCCGGATCCCAGGGGTTGCCCTTCCAGTCGAGCGCGCCCTGCGGCGGGTTCTTGTCCAGTTTCTCCCACCATACCGTCTTGTCTTCCGTCAAAACGACATTTGTGAAGATAGTGTCTCTGGTCGTGGTCAGCAGCGCGTTCGGGTTCGAGCTCGCGTTCGTTCCCGGGGCGACGCCGAAAAATCCGTTCTCGGGGTTACACGCCCACAGGCTGCCGTCGTCGCCGACGCGTATCCACGCTATGTCGTCCCCGAGCGTCCAGACCTTATAGCCCGCTGATTTGTAGCCGTCGGGAGGTATCATCATGGCGAGGTTCGTTTTGCCGCAGGCCGACGGGAACGCGGCGGCCACGTATGACTTCTCGCCTTGCGGGTTTTCTATGCCGAGGATGAGCATATGCTCGGCGAGCCACCCTTCGGTCTTGCCCTGATAGGACGCGATGCGGAGCGCGAAGCATTTTTTGCCGAGCAGCACGTTTCCGCCGTAGCCCGAGTTACAGCTCCATATGGCGTTATCCTCAGGGAAATGCAGGATATAACGGTTTTTCGCGTCGAGGTCGCACTTGCCGTGCATGCCCCGCACGAAATCGTTCGAGTCTCCCAGCATGTCGAGCACCGCTTTGCCTACGCGCGTCATGATATCCATGCTGATAACGACGTAGATGGAGTCGGTGATCTCTATCCCGACCTTCGCAAACGGCGAGCCTATAGGCCCCATGGAGAAGGGGATCACGTACATCGTCCGGCCTTTCATGGAATCCTTGAAGATGTCTTTCGCCATAGCGTAGGCCTCGGACGGCGCCATCCAGTTGTTTGACGGGCCGGCGGACTCCTTATCCTTGCAGCAGATAAACGTCCTGTCCTCCACCCTCGCGACGTCGTCAAGCGCCGAACGGTGGTAGACGCAGCCCGGCAGTTTTTCCTGATTGAGCTCTATGAGCTCGCCGGTCGAAAAGCCTTCAGCGCGCAGCGCGTCAAGCTGCGGTTTCCCGCCGTCGATCCAGATGACCTGCGCGGGGTTGACCATCGCCCTCATCTCTTCGACAAAATCGAGAACCATTTTGTTATCGGTCAGAAACATAAACAAAACCTCCAAAAAAGTGTAGAATTATGATTCCCTCGCAACGACCCGCGCCGGAATCAATCACATTATAGTTCCGTTTTCCACAGCCCGTGCAAGTTGCAGTAGGCATAGACGGCGACGGGCTTATCATCGGAGAAGCGGAACTCAACCGAAGGAGCTTCGCCGACGTTCAGCGCTTTCCGTTGGCCGCCGCGCCCGGTTTCAACATAGACGAATGTAATATGGTGCGCGTCTTCCATAGGATGCGCCGCGCTGCCGACCGAAACGCTGATCCCGTCGCCCGACGACGTCACGGCGGGCAGGTGTTTTTCCGCGCTCGCCTCGGCGGTATTGGGGATAAGCTCCTCCATCTCGTCTCCGCAGCATGTCAACGGGGCGCCGTTATCGTCGATCAGACCGACCATATTCCCGCAATGCGCGCAGCGGAAAAATCTTTGCTTACTATTCATGATAACCTCCATTAAAATTAGTACACTACAGTATAGTTTAAAAAGAATGAGATTTCAAGTGCTAAATAGTTGATAAACCTGAAAAAATGGCGGCGGAATCATTGCTTTTTTACAACATATATATTATTCTTGTATTATATCGCTGCGGACAGCGCGGCGGATGCGCAATATGAGAGTATAAAGCCCCGAATACAGGGCAGTAAAGAAAATAAGGAGGAAACTAAAATGGCAACATTGTTATATCAGGGACACGGCAGTTTCCGGGTCACCACCGCGGAGGGCAAGGTCATCTACGTCGACCCGTACGCCGGAGACGGCTACGATCTGCCGGCGGACCTTATCCTGGTGTCGCACCAGCACCCGGATCACAATCAGGTCGATCTTATCGGATCGAGAAACCCCGGGTGCGCCGTTATCACAGAGGCGGAGGCGCTGAAAGACAAAAAGCTCCAGACCTTTGATCTGGGGTATGTGACCGTCGAGGCGGTCGAAGCGGGCAACGCAAACCACGACCCCGCCCAGTGCGTCGGTTTTATCCTCACTTTCAGCGACGGCGTCAAGCTTTACGCCTCGTGCGATACGGGAAAGACGGCGCAGATGGCGACTTTCGCCGCGCGTCATTTCGATTACGCGTTTTATTGCTGCGACGGCGTGTACAACATGGGCCTTGCGGAAGCTTCCGAGGCAGCGGCCCTCGTCGGCGCGCGGCATGATATCCCGTATCATATGGCGCCCGGCGAGCTGTTCAGCCGCGAGAAAGCGGAGCAGTTTGTATCGGACAACAGGGTGATAGTCGCTGCCGGCGAAGAGATAACGCTCAGCCCGGCGTAGCGCGTGTTTTCGACGACTCCCGGTGGATCACCGGAAAGAGAACCTCCACGCTGACCTACTTCTGATTACCTCTAATAACCTGTAATTCTGAGGGAGCGAAGTGATTAGTCCGTTTATATATTGCAACGGGAGAAAGATTCTTCGCTATACTCAGAAAGACACTTCGTGTGGTTAGCTATACTCAGAAAGACACTTCGTGTGGTTAATAGAGATACTCTTCTGTAAAAGCCGGTCGGCGCCAGAGACGGCGCCGACCGGTAAAACGCGAATGACTCGAGGCAGTCCACAGATATACTAATACTTCCCGAATCCGCCGTCAGCGCGCGGGTAATCATAGCCTCCGGCGTCAGGATCGTCATAACCGGCTCTCCCCGCTCCTACGCTTACCGGCAGACTGCGGACCATCCCGCCGTCTTTCAGCCTGAACCGCGAAACCAGATCCTGCAGCATACCCGACAGACCGCTCATTTCCTCCGACGCGGCGGCGCTCTCTTGCGCCGTCGCGCTGTTTTGCTGCACGACCTGCGCGACCTGATCGATGCCGACGGTGATCTGCTTTGTGCTTCTCGACTGTTCGTCCGACGCGTCGGCGATCTCCCTGATCAGCTCGCTGCTTTCGTTGATGCCGGATACGATCTCGGTAAGGCTCGCGGCTGTCCTTTCCGCGATATGGACTCCCAGTTCGGCTTTTTCGACGGAATCCTGTATCAGTGAACCGGTATCCTTCGCGGCTTCAGCGCTTTTTGACGCAAGGTTGCGCACTTCCTCCGCCACGACCGCGAAGCCCTTCCCGTGCTGACCGGCGCGCGCGGCTTCCACCGCGGCGTTGAGCGCGAGGATATTCGTCTGGAAAGCAATATCATCGATGACTTTTATGACCTTGCTGATGCTTTGGCTCGACTGGTTGATCCCCTTGACGGCGCCGATCATCTCATCCATCTGACGGTTGCCCTGCTCGGCGTTGTCCCTTATCGTATCCGCAAGCCTGGCGGCCCTGCCGGCGATGTCGGCGTTTTTCTTTGTTTTTTCCGCGATCTCGGAAATCGAAGCCGACAGTTCCTCGATAGACGCGGCCTGTTCGGTCGAGCCCTGCGCGAGCGCCTGCGCGCCGTCCGCGACCTGCTTGGCGCCGGTCGAGACCTGCGATGTGGAAGCGTTGACCTCCGTCATTGTCCGGTTCAGGTTCTGCGATATCATGTTGATCGAATCCTTGATCATAATAAAGTCGCCTTGAAACTCGAACAGGCATTCGGTAGCCAGGTCGCCGTCCGCCAGTCCCTGCATACGCTCCTTGATCTCGCCCACATACCCGCGAAGCTGCGCGTAAGCGTGTTCCAGCGCCCTCGCCAGAGTTCCCACTTCATCGGCGGAGCGCACGTCCACCGTGGATACGGATGTTGAAGAAAGCCCCAAGTCCCCGTTTCTTATCTTGTCCGCGAACTCGCCGATTTTCTTAAGCGGCTTGCTCACAGACACGACGTTGAACAGAAAAACAAGGGCGATAGCGACGACGCCGATAGCTATGGACAGCCACAAAACCGTATTTATCATAGACTGCCTGTCCGCCAGCGTGTCGTCGATATTCACTCCCGTAAACAGCATCCCGAGCGACACGCCGTCGACCACCAGCGGCGAATATGTCGCGGCGTAAGTATGCCCGAACAGTACGATCTGAGTCTCATACTCCTGTTGATTATTCAGGACGGTCTCTCTGACCGCGTCTGACGCCTGAGTCCCGATCACCCTGTTGCCCCTGTCGTCTTTAAGCGTCGAGTTTACCCTCGTGTCGGCGTCGAACAGCGTTGCTTCGCAGTTGCTGTACTCTTTGACCAGGTCGACGTATTTCGGGTTAGTCAAATCATGGGCGCAGGTGACGGCGCCGATCACGTCTCCGTTATAGTCCCTTATCGCGGCGCTGCCGCACGTGGACAGGCTGGAGAAAGCGCCTCTTTCGATCGTGCTGATCCCCGTGCCCGTAGTGAGCGCGATATGAATGTCTTCGAGGTTTGAGATATTGTCGCCACGCCTGTCGTCGTTGGAACGCGCGATCACGACGCCGTTCGCGTCGCATACCGCGATAGAGTCCAACTCGAACTCGAGCCTGTTGATCACTTCCGTCAGCGCGTCCGCGTCTCTGTTTGATAAGGCGTTTATGACGTCAACATCCCCCGCAATGAAGTTCGCGAACGTCAGAGCCTCGTCCTCCAGAGATTGCACCTGGCTCTCAAACGCGAGGTTAGCGGCTTTCGCCGCCTTTCCCGTCAGATCCGTAACCAGACCGTCGCTCCCCGATACGACTACGACCATGACGACCACGACGATCACCGCTACCAAAACGGCGACTATAAGCGAGATTTTCAGTCCCAGGCTCTTGATTTTCATCTTTCTTTCCTCATTTCATTATATTATGCAGACTCCATGTCGTCGCGGAAAACAACCTTGTTGCGACCGGTTTCCTTTGCCTCGTACAAAGCCTCGTCGGCAAGCCTTATCGCTTCGGTGAGCTCGTTGACGGGCGCCGCGTACGCGATGCCGATGCTTGCTGAAACCGGGATCTCAATGTCTTCGTACGCTACCGGTTCCTTACAGATATTCTCCCTGATCCGTTCCGCGGCCTTGATGGCGTTTTCCTTGTTTATAGGCACGACGTCGGTTATCAGTATGATAAACTCTTCTCCGCCGTAACGCCCCAGGACGTCGTAAGGCCTGATCGTGTTCTTCACCCTTCGCGAAATCTCCCTGAGCACTTCGTCGCCCGCCAGATGGCCGTACGTGTCGTTGACGGATTTGAAGTGGTCAAGGTCGAATATCATTATGAAGCAGTCTATGCTGGTCCTTGTCGACCTCGCCATCTGGAACGAGGCGAGTTCCATGAAGAAGCGCCTGTTGTATATCCCGGTCAGCGCGTCGTTATGAGCCATTTCCTTCAGCTTTTTGCTGAGCGTCACATTCTTTACGAGAACGGACACGGTGGCGATAAGCACTATGATCATAATCACCAGGAATATCGTAAGCGAACGCGCGCTTTGCTCCGCGAGCCTTTTTGAATAGTCAAAGTTGCGCCCGGTCCAGCTCATTTCAATCAAGTCGGTTTGCACATATTGCTGCGCTTTATCGATGATCGAGCATAGTACGTTATCGTTTAAAGGAAAGCCGAAATATGAATCGAAATCGGCGTCAAGTTTGATGTTTATTTTAAACCCCGATTTTTCGCGGTAGTTGATCTGCGTCAGGAGCATGTATTCCGACGCCATCAGCAGGTCTATTTCCCCTCGTTCCAGAGCGTCGAGGCTTCCGTCCTGCGTATCGTACTCTATGACCCCCGCGTGATCGGGGAACAGCTCATAGAAAATGTCGATTTTGCCCGACCCTCTGGTCGCGCCGACCGTCGCTCTCGAAACCTGATATGCCTCAAGGTTTGGATGGTCTGATGTTGACATCAGCGCGTAATATGACCGCGCGTAGGGCACGGCGCTCCACAGAAAGCGATCCCTTCGCGCCTCGGAAAACAACAACTGCGCCACCATATGCACTTCGCCCGCGTTGAGTTTCTCGTATATGTCCGCCCATGTCGCCGTTTCCGGCACGGCCGGTTCAAACCGGATCCCCGTCAGCCTGCTTATTTCCGCCAGCACGTCGACGGCGATACCCTCGTACGCGCCGTCCGCTTCGTTATAAAAGTCAACCGGGTAGTTGTCGTGCTCATACGCTACCGCAACCGCCTCTCCCAGCGTTGTCAGCGTGTTTATATAGTCCGTTTCCGCCGGAGAAAACGATTGGAACAGTTTGTTCCTTGAGTAATTGAAGTCCCCGTCTTTATACAGTTCATTCAGCTTGTCATAACCGCCGGCGTTTATGTAGCAGCCGACCGCCGATATGATCGGGGCCAGTCCGTGATCGAAAGCCGTCATAGATACCGGGGAGTGCACCATATGGAAGAAGATCTGGGAACGTATGAAGTCGTACCCGCTGAACGCGGGATCGGCCACCGCCTCCTCTACAAACGCGTCTATCTCTCCGGTTTCGAGCATTCTCGCTCCGTCGTCGTAGTTATTGACGTCAACGCAGATAAGCGGGATGTGGTATGTCGCCAGGATCGCTTCCGCCGTTATTGATTCCGCAAGGAACCCTACCCTCAGACCGGCCAGATCCGATTCCGTCTTGATTTCGGAGTCGACGGGCATAAAGACACGCAGCATACGCTCCGCTATGGGCGGCGTCATGCTGTAGACGCGCGTCCGTTCTTCCGTCGGGGTCAGCTCTCCGGTGAAATCTATCGAGCCCGCTTCCAGTCCGTCGATGAGTTCATCCCAATCGTACAGTTCGAGTATAAACTCTGTCTCAAAAAGCCCGGACAGGAGATCGCAGAACTCGGCGGCAAAACCGGCGAGCTTACCGTCCGGCAGTTCGAACGCCTCGGTCGCCAGCATGGCGCCGTACGAAAAGCTCTCCCTGCCCGCTATCAGATTTTCGATAGCTTCTTTATCGGCTTCGGTCAATCCGGGGATATCCCTGAAAGTCTTTATATTATCAACAGGAGACAAGGTCTCCGTTCCAGTTGTACATCCGGCTATGGAGATAAACAGCAGCGCAGCCAACAAAAGACAACAGACGCGATTCATCAGGTTCCTCCCGGTTATATGAACATTCTTTATCGCGGAGCCCCGCGTAGCTCCAGTAGCGCCCGCAGCGCCCATAGCGCCGTTCCGGCGCGTTGCGACGTGTTGACCCCATCGGGATTCGTCGAAAATTTCAACATATTTATCGCGCAATAGATGAAACACAGCCATTATATACTATGGTTATTTATAAATCAATATAAACTGAAATGTGATTCCACAGCAACTCGCGCTCGCGCCAAAGGCGCGAGCGCGAGTTGTTGCAGTGGAATCTTATATTGACTTTAAAAGCGCATTCTGCTAGGCTATAAGCAGAGATTTGACAAAGCGGGCGCCGCCCGCGTTTGAGAGGAGGCTTTATCATGATAATTACCATTAGCGGGCAATATGGTTCCGGCGGCAACGAAGTGGGCGCCCGGCTGGCGGAGGCGCTGAATTACAAACTTCTGGATTCGCAGCTGGTCGTAAGGGCCAGGGAAATCTACACGGAGATAAGCGGCAGTACGGAAAAGCCGATTTGGTGGCCCAGCCGCTATCATACGCCTTTCCATGAAGAGGACGACTTCCCGCGCCTCGACACCCCGTATGAGCAGGCGGAATTCAAATTAAAGACGGATCTGATAGCTACGGACACGTCTTTCGAAAATCTGGGGCCCGTTGCCGACAAAGTCCGGCAGGCGATGCTTGAAGCTCAGTCGAAGGCCATTCTCGAGTTCGCGGAGGAAGGCGACTGCATCCTGTTCGGGAAATGCTCCAACTTCGTGTTGAGGGATTATCCGGACTCTGTTCACGTTTTCTCAACGGCGGATCTGGAAATCCGCATCAAGCGCATAAGAAACCTCTACAACATGAGTATGAAAAAAATGCGCGGCGCCGACGGCGCGCCCTCGGCTTATACGATTCGTGACGCAAGGCGGTTCTTTATCAACATGAGCAGAAAAAAAGCCACCGAGCTTATACTCGCGACCGATAAGAGGCGCGCATCCTGCTATGAGTTCATCACCGGCGAAAAATGGGGAGACCTCGATAGGTTTGACTTTCTGATCTCCGGAAACGATTTGAATCTGGACGCTCAGACCGACAAGCTGCTTGAGACGGTAAAAAGTAAATAAGTTACGATCACTCTTTACTATTCAGGGGGCGCCGTGGCTGTACCCTGATTCGCGTGAAAAGTCGCATAGTTCTCTATCAAATTGACGATTTCGTCAAAATCGCTGTGCAGTATGTTCTCAGAGATCGCAAAGCGATCTTAGACAGCCAGGTGGGTTTCTATCAAGTTGACGATAACGTCAAAATCGCTGTGCAGTATGTTCTCAGAGATCGCTTTTAGTAGCTCTTTTGTTTCCCGCGACCAACTCTTTGCATTCAGCTCCGACAGAGCGCCGTCCGCGGCGCTTTCGTCATATTCTTCGCAAGCCGCCTTTATCGCGAGCAGTTTCCCGCGCAGCAGTTCCGGATCCTCGTCGGGCGCGTCCCCGGAATCAAAGTCGGCGGACGGCG
>Ga0082212_10003990_pt1 | contig 20681 bp, 21 predicted proteins | sample TergutNt197P3_FD_71548 | JGI IMG/M metagenome (GOLD analysis project Ga0082212, IMG submission 71548) | Neocapritermes taracua P3 segment gut microbial communities from Petit-Saut dam, French Guiana - Nt197 P3 | ecosystem: Host-associated > Arthropoda: Insects > Digestive system > Gut ... | reverse complement strand
TGTGCATGTGGGGATTTATACCGGACCCATGGTAGGAAATCAATACGGGTATAATAAAGTCAATGGCATAAACACAAGATTTGACGACAATAGCACAGGGATTTGGGAATTTAATGGCAACACCTTTTATGATCCCCAAAAATTCTTTGCAACAAATGGCAGCTTAATCCCTGGCGTTTCATTTGTTCCGAATGGTTCAGATGGCCCAGTTCTTCCTGGGGTTCCCAATGCCGGGGGTGGTACAGGGAAGGTTGCCGGGAGTTTTTTGCAGGCATGGAAAGGTAATGGCTATAAAGAGAAAATGTGGGAATTAGATCTGGGCGCTATGAAATTAATGGGGATGAATTATTTGATTCTTCAAGATCCTCTAAAATTAATAGACAATGAAAAGACACCTTTAAAGTATTGCCTGCAAGCTGCCCAACGACACGGGATCAAGTTGATTATCGGTCTGTCCACTGATAAATATAACGAGAAAGGATCTACATTTTTTAATTATCCCGCAGGAATCACAGATACAGCTTTGCTAACCACAATTATAGAGGGAAAAAGGCAGATCATAAATAAAGATCTCAAGGATGTCGATGAAACCTTAAAGGATGTCTCTAATCTTGTGAAGGAACTTTCCGAAGCTGAGGGAATTGCTTATAACAAGTGTATTTACGGATGGTACTTTAATCAGGAGTTTTACAATTGCAGTCATTTTGCCCCTTCACTTTTTTCACCCCATTCACCTGATGATTATGCAGAACTGTTGTCGTTTCATCTAAACGGCTACATTAAGGCTATTGAGGCAGCATCTTATATTGATAAAGAAGGAACCCAAGTATCACTTGACCGGCCGCTTATTCTAAGTCCGTTTTTTACTATTCATAAGATTGAGGAAAGGAATGATCTTTGCAATGTGACCCAATATGAAACATTCTTGAAAAGCATGTTTGATAGAACAAAGTTCCGTTGGGATATCTTTATGCCGCAAGCTGGCTTTGGAACCCTCAACATTCAAGGAGATGATATTGAACCTTGGATCAAAGCTTTTCAAACGGCTGCCAAATATAAGGGGATACGTTTTTGGATCAATAGCGAGCTTTTTCAGACTGACCCCGAGAAAGATGATGAAGATCCTACAAGAACAACGCTTATCAATCCGGCTGAAAAATTCATCCAGAATTATCATTTGACTGGTAAGTATCTCGAGGAGAATGGAGAAGACAATGGCAAGCATTGCGTCTTTTCTTGGAATCATTACTACAATCCCTCGCATCCGGATGAGGCAATTACAAATGCGGGTTACTCGATAGAGCAGATCGAAAAAGACTATCACATCAAGTTCCGAGACTTTGTTGTGGATACTTAATATACCATTGGAGACAGTAGTAGCTCTGGTGGCTGTCCCAGTAAAACCATATGGGGGGAATCAACCTTATGAGGAAAAGACAACTCATCCTAGCTTGTGTCCTTATTCTTTTATGTATCTTACTTCTTGTTGCCTGCAACAATAATGATAAAAAACGAATAGAATCTGAAAGCATAATTGGCGAATGGAAAGGAAAGGCTGGGAAAATAGCATTTTTAGAAGATGGAGAGTATATATCGATGTATTTCCAAAGATATAGTGGCAGCTATACACTAAAAGGCAATAAAATAACTCGGACACCTCCAGTTAAGTATGGAATGCAAACGGTTTACACCTATTCAATAGTAGGAGACACGTTGACATTCGAGAACTCAAGAGGTGAAATATTCAACTATACAAAAATAAAGTCTAACAGCCTCCTTGGGGTATGGAGACGGGAGGATGAACCCGGTCTGTCTGGTCTGACCATAGCTTTTTTAGAAGATGGAACGTATATGGAGAAATGCTTTATAAGAGTAACTGGCAGCTATTCTATTAAGGGCAATGAGATAGGGTTCAGCTCTTCTATTAGGTACGCAAAGGCAAATGTTTATACCTATTCAATTGAAGGCGACACATTGACAATTAAGAATTCGAGCGGTGGAGCAACTAATTACACAAGAATAGGTGGTTTTTGAGAATTAAGGATGAAAATATAGAACCATATGGAGGGAATCAGCCTTATGAGGAAAAGACAACTCATCCTAGCTTGTGTCCTTATTCCTTTATGCAGCTTGATTCCTGCTGCGTGCAACAGCAATGACAAGGAACAAGCAGATGCTAAGAGCCTCATTGGAGAATGGAGAAGGGAGATCGAGCCTGGCTTATCTAATCTGACCATAACATTTTCAGAAGATGGAACTTACGAGCATACCTATTTAACAAGCATAACTGGCAGCTATAAAACACAAGGCAATAAGATAACCTTGAAACTTCCTAGAGATAAAAAAAGGGTTTACACCTATTCAATTGAGGGCGACATATTGATACTTAAGGACTCAAATGGTGCAACAGGCAGTTTTACAAAAATACAATAGTGTTCAAACTGGGTATCTGTTGGGATATTAGAGAGAAGAATATCGGATAAGTATTACTGCGTTAATAAAATATGGAGGAAAATCACCTTTATGAAGAAAAGACGACCCTTAGCTTGTGTCCTTATTCTCTTATGCAGCTTGATTTTTGCTGCTTGCAACAGTAATGATAAGGAGAAAACAGATTCCGAAAGGCTCATGGAAAATCGCCAATATGAGTCCATTAATAAACCGCCCGAAACCCAACAAGCAGAACAATATATTCAAGAAATCTACAGCGGAACGACACTCTTTGATGATTTTGAAGATAAAGTGATGACTACTCTCCATGATATCCCTATAGTTAACAGGAAATGGCGCGCTATCTACAATGGAATCGAATTTGAAGTTGTGGCCCTTTATCAGCCATACGGAGTCATACATGCGGGTATCGATAGCAGGAATGTAGCATATGAGTTTATAAACACATATGACGATTACCTTATATCAGAGAAAATAGCTGAATTAGGATTGTCACATGTGACGTTTGCAGAACGCGGAATTCAAACCATGCGCCCAATGCGTGTTAACGCAAGTGACAAAGAAGACCTCCTTACTGCATTAGATGAGGCTCGCACTTTATGCAAAGAGCTTCCCGAAATTAAGATTAATTATTATTTTTACACAGGCAATATCTTTTTGGCGGGAGTATCTTCCATGGAGCTTACAAAATATGGCGACTCATACTTTATCGGAAAATATGACGAAAGAACTTGAACCCTCTTTAGACTCATTTATGAGAGGAAACAACTTGGATTGTCCTAAAATGATCATCAGATATGCGCTGACCCATGATGAGCCTGCCCTAAGGGCAAGGCTTGAATGGTATGCCGAGCAGGAAGGTATTGTGCTGACAGAGGCGATGTGCGATGAAAGTTGCAGTTTCCCTCTCCTCAAAATAAGCCGTAAGCGCACCCGTGTGTTGTGGCAGGGGGAAGAGATTTTCTTTCATCCCAGTATGGCGCTGCTTCGGATGTTGAGCGTGCTGCGCGGTGAGCCGGACCGCTTTTTGCAGGCGGCGGGGCTGGAGAATGGAAATACGTGCATTGACGCCACTATGGGGTTGGCGGCTGACACGCTTATGGCGGCCTGGCGAGTTGGCGAGGCGGGCAGGGTGACGGCATTGGAGGCGTCCCCTCTGATTGCGGCCCTGGTGAAAGAAGGTTTGAGGGAGATGGCGGCAAGTGTTCCTTCTGGTGTACGGGGTCTGAAGGCTGAAGCTTGGAAACACTTGATCCAGGCCGCCGGACGCATTGATGTCCTGTTGGGAGATCATCTGGATTTCTTGCGTGCTCAGGGAGACGCTTGTCAAGACCTTGTCTATTTTGATCCTATGTTCCGTCACACCCGCGGCCAATCTGCGGCCTTGCGGTCCTTCAAACCTTGGATGTGCCATGAGGGATTGAGAGAGGAAGCTGTCAGGGAGGCCTGCCGCGTCGCGAGAAGGGTGGTTCTGAAAGAGAGGACAGGCAGCCGGGAATTTGAGAGGTTTGGTTTTGCCATGGAACCTGGCGGGAGGCATAGTCCGGTGGCCTTTGGGGTGAGGATTAAGAAAGAACTTATACCATATGTATTTCCTGAGTCAAGATGACGCTGAGCCTATCTAATTCCGTGACAGTTCTTAAATGCAGAAAGGAGATCCGCGTTTTGCACAAACTTGTTGTCATTGTCGGCCCGACGGCCGTGGGAAAGAGCGCCCTGGGGATGCTGTGGGCCCAGGAGGCCGGGGGAGAGATTATTTCGGGAGACTCCGTGCAAGTTTACAAAGGGTTTACCATCGGTTCGGCCAAACCCACACCCGCGGAGCAGGCAGCCGTGCCCCACCATCTCATCGATATTCTGGAACCTGATCAGCCTTTCAGCGCGGCGCAATTTCAAGAGCTGGCTCGTGGGGCTGTTGCGGATATCCGGAGCAGGCAGCGCCAGCCTATTGTTGTGGGAGGGACGGGACTCTATATTCGCGCGCTTCTGGATCCCTTCGATTTTCCTCAGGCCGGTTCTCAGGCCATCAGAGATAGGTGGGTTGACCTGGAGAAACAGAAGGGAAGCCCCTATCTCCACGCCCAGCTTCAAGAATGGGATCCTCAAACAGCGGCGAAACTGCATGTCAATGATAAGGCGCGCATTATCAGAGCTTTGGAGGTTTATGAATCAACGGATACGCCGTTGTCCCAACAGCGCACTTATGGAGAAAGGATCTATCCGACCTTGGAAGATGTAGTCTTCGTGGGGCTGGAGATGGAGCGCGCCGAGATGTATCGGCGCATTGAGGAACGCTGCGACACCATGATTCGCCAAGGGCTTATTGAAGAGGTGGAAGGCCTCCTCCGTCAAGGCTGTTCCTTTACCCTCAAACCCATGCGGAGCATTGGCTATCGCCACGTGGTGGAATATCTGCGCGGCAAAACCACCCAGCAAGAGATGACGCGCCTGTTTAAACGGGATACCCGGCACTTTGCCAAACGCCAGCTTACGTGGTTCAAGAGGGATCCTAGAATCACCTGGCACGATGCGCGATATTTGTCGAATAAACACATACTAAAGGTGTTGGAGAACCCCTTGCACAGTTGAGGATTCTCGTGTACAATAAACTCATAAAGAATATGGATGCGGAGGGAATTTGATGAACACTCAACCGGTCAAACTGCAAGACCTTTTCCTAAATCAAATGCGCAAAGAGAGCATACCGGCAACATTTTATCTTGTAAATGGGTTTCAGCTCAAAGGAATGGTCAAAGGATTTGATAATTTTATCATTATCCTGGATTCGGAAGGAAAGCAGCAAATGATATACAAGCATGCTGTGTCCACGATTTCCCCCATGCGTCCGGTGAACCTCAATCCACCTTCGTCTGAGGAAGATACTTGAGATTGTGAAAAAATTAAATCCTTGCAGGCAAAACCCTTTCAAGCTGTGTGATGAAGTGCTTGAAAGGGTTTTTGTATGTGTGGACAAATACCTGGTACAGCCCGCCGGACTGCACCAGTTTGATGTCAAACTGAGGGAGGCTGTGGAGGGATGACGATTCGATTCACTTTTGATGAAGCTGTACCCTCCGGGATTCCGGAGGAGAGTGGAGCGCTCAAGCAATTGAAGGATTTGGTGGGGCTGCATCCTGTGAAGGCTTTCATCAAAGAAATTCAGGCCATGACCTTGATCCGGGGTCAACGCCTGGAAAAAAACCTGGCGGCCCAACCGCTGGTTCTTCATATGGTGTTTTCGGGAAACCCGGGCTCTGGCAAAAGCACGGTGGCACGCATTATGGCGTCGCTGTTCCTGGAAATGGGTATTCTACACAAAGGACATCTGGTGGAATGTGAACGGGCGGATCTTGTGGGCGAATATGTTGGCCACACGGCTCAAAAGACCCGGGCTATGGTGCATAAAGCCGCCGGGGGGGTGTTGTTTATCGATGAAGCGTATTCTCTAATGCGAGGCGGAGAGAAAGATTTTGGCAAAGAGGCTGTTGATGTTTTGGTCAAGGCTATGGAGGATAGGAGGAACGAGTTTGTTTTGGTTTTGGCGGGATACAAAATTGAAATGGAAGAGTTTCTGCGGAGCAATCCGGGGCTGCGTTCCCGTTTTCCGCTGCATTTAGATTTTCCGGATTATTCGGCCAGGGAGCTGATGCGGATCGCAGATGTTTTTTTGAAACAGCGGGATTATGTTTTTCATCCTTTGGCTCGGGAGGCTTTTGCTAAAATTCTGGAAAAGAAAAGGGGCGAGACCTGTTATGCCGGAAATGCGCGCCTGGTGCGCAACCTTATTGAGCGGTGTATCCGCCGTCAAGCTGTCCGGCTCCTGGCCCAGAGCCGGATAAGGCCGCTGAGCCGTGAGGATTTGACTCTTATTTTGCTTCAGGATTTGGAGGATAAATCAGAGAAAAATATTTTTTGGTAGATATTTTGAAGTTTGGGAACACTTAATGATAAATAAAGAGTGTTGATACATAAGGATAGGAGGAACAAGACCTTGCAAAAAGCAACTTTAATTGGCGTTGTCGGCGGAATAACAGCGGTACTTGCGGGAATGGTCATAAAAGGAGCTCCTTTGGGTGTTTTGCTTAATCCGGCAGCGTTTTTGATCATTATTGCCGGGACGACGGCGGCTTTATTCAATGCGTTCACGTTGGAGAAGTTGAAGAAGTTCCCGGTGTTAATAAAAATGCTTTTTAAGCAGCAACGATTGATGTCAAAGGTGGAGCTGCTAAAGTTCTTTGTAGGATTATCCAAAACCGCAAGGAGTGAGGGTCTTCTGGCATTGGAGGGACCTGTGGGTGAAATCGAGGATCCTTTCTTGAAAAGCGGATTGATGATGGTGATTGATGGTATGGATGTAGAATTTGTTAGAAATGCTCTTGAAACGGATATTGCTGTTATGGAAGAACGTCATCGCGATGGGGCATTGATATTTTCCCAAGGCGGCATGTACGCTCCTACATTAGGTGTTTTGGGCGCGGTGGTAGGTCTTATCGCGGCCTTGGGGAGTTTGGCCGATGTTGAGGTGCTGGGCCATGCAATCGCGGCGGCTTTTGTCGCGACGCTGTTGGGTATTTTTGTGGGATATGTGTTGTGCCATCCTTTTTCCACCAAATTAAAAGTCCTGTCCAAGGAAGAAGTGGCGTTGAAACAGATGATGGTTGAGGGGGCTTTGTTGTTGTTGACAGGCGAATCGCCAACGGCTGTGGAGGCAAAGTTGATTTCGTATATTCCGGTAGGGGACAGGGCTGAGTGGGAGAAAGAAAAACAAGAAGAGTGAGGGTGACATAAGGTTATGTCTAAGCATAAGAAGGTGCATGAGGAAGAACATGCTGATGAAACTTGGCTTGTCCCATATGCGGATATCCTGACGCTTCTGTTGGCGTTGTTTATTGTCCTTTTTGCGTCGTCTCAGATTGACCAGGAAAAGTTTGAAGCTATGGCTAATGCTTTGGGTTTGGCAATCGGTGGAATCAGTGTTTTTGAAGAGAGTCCTCGTCCGGAAACAGAAGAAACGAATCCCTCTGAAAGTGAGTATCAGATGGAACAGGACGAACTGCTCTTAACAAAACGCCAGATGGATGCCTATATAGAGGCCAACGGTCTGGAAAACCAATTAACTACCGAGCTGAGCGAAGATGGGCTGATGATCCGCATCAAGGAAACGGTGTTGTTTCCGCCGGGCAGCGCCGACTTGAATGAGCATTCACGTATCCTGGCCAGTCAGATTGCCGCCATGCTCATACCGATTTCCCAGCAAGTCACCATATCGGGACATACGGACAATTCCCCAATTAACACCAGGGAATTTCCGTCTAACTGGGAACTCAGTTCCCGCAGGGCAGTAAATTTTGCCCGTCTTATTTTGAATGAGGGGAGTTTGCACCCGGAAAGACCTTTGTTACCACAAAGATTCCGTGCCGTTGGCTGGAGTGAATATCATCCGGTTCAGACTAACGAAACCGCTGAGGGCAGGGACGCTAACAGGAGAGTAGAAGTTCTGATTATGCGCAGTTATAGGCTATAAGGCATTTTCTTTGGCATGTTGCAGAGCGCTGCCAATAAAATCCCTAAAGAGGGGATGGGGCCGGTTGGGGCGGGATAAAAATTCCGGATGGAACTGGACGCCGACGAACCAGGGATGGACCTGTGAAGGGAGCTCGATAATTTCCACCAGGCCGGTTTCCGGTTGGGTTCCGGCAACAATGAGACCGGCTTCTGTCAAAGGAGCCAGATATTCTGTATTCAGCTCATAGTGGTTCCGATGTCTTTCGCGAATGGTCTCGGCGTTGTAGGCGGTTTGGGCATGGGTTTCGGGCGCCAAGGAACACGTGTATCCGCCCCGGCGCATTTCTGTTTGTCTGTGTGGGGGTATTTCCTCCTGTTCGGATATCTCAAGGGGCAGAGTGTTGATAATGGGGTAGGGTGTGGCTGGGTCTGCGGCTATGGTGTTGGCGTTTTCCAATCCGGCCAGATGGCGTGCGATTTCTACGGCGGCCATTTGCATGCCCAGACAAACTCCCAGGTAGGGAATCTTGCGGATCCGCGCGTATTCGACGACACGGATATTATTGTCTACATTGCGCAGCCCTGTGTCGGATCCGGGTAAAATAATGCCGCTGATGCCTTGCAGGCTTTCATCGATGTTGTCTTCTGAGAGCTCGTCTACGGAGACCCACATAATTTTGATTTGGGTGCGATGAAAGAGGCCGCCATGGGTGAGGGCCTCGGCAAGGCTCAGATAGGCATCATGGAGCTTGACATATTTTCCAACAAGGGCGATGGTAATTTCCTGGCGCGGATGCAGATGGTGTGTGATGATATTTTCCCACTCGGTCAGATCGGGAGGCGGCACGTCAATGCCCAGGTCTTCGCAGACGAGGGCGCCCAGTCCTGCGTTTTCTAACATGATGGGAACTTCGTAGAGAGAGTGGCAGTGAGTGTTGGCGATGATATGGTCGAGTTTGATATTGCAAAACATAGCGATTTTGGAGCGGTCTGTACGCGGAATGGGGCGTTCACAGCGGCAGATGACAAAATCCGGCTGAATTCCCATGCCTTGAAGTTCTTTGACGGAATGCTGGGTGGGTTTGGTTTTGGTTTCACCTGTGGATTCCAGGAAGGGAACCAAGGTTACATGGATATATAGACACTCGTGGGCCGAGGTTTCTAAGCGCATTTGCCGAATAGCCTCTAGAAAAGGCTGACTTTCGATGTCGCCAACTGTACCGCCGATTTCGGTGATGACAATGTCGTTGCCGTTTGCGGCCTGCAGAATCCGCTGTTTGATCTCATCGGTGATATGGGGCACGACTTGAACTGTGGTGCCGCCATAGTCGCCGGCCCGTTCTTTGTTGATGACGGAGAGGTAGACTTTGCCTGAGGTTACGCTGGATTTCTCACTCAGTGTTTCATCAATAAAACGTTCATAATGGCCAAGATCGAGATCTGTTTCCGCACCATCGTCTGTGACGAAGACTTCGCCGTGCTGAAAAGGGTTCATCATACCAGGGTCAACGTTTAAGTAAGGGTCAAACTTCTGAATGGCGACTTTTAAGCCTCGGGCTTTGAGTAAGCGGCCCAGAGACGCGGCTGTGATTCCCTTGCCAAGGGAAGAGACAACGCCGCCGGTAACAAAAATGTGCTTTGCCATCATGTCCTCCTGTTTCCACTAAGTGTAGAGGGTAAGTCCACAGTTCATTATAAATGTCCCGGGCATACATGGCAAGTACATCCTCAAACCTAAAATATGAGCTGAAGTGTTGATTTATTATCTAGATTTTCAAATAATTCCATTAATTATTAAGTGAAAATATGAGAAGGATTTTTGCCGAAAGGACAGAATAAAAGCGAAATAGGGAAAAGGTTATTTACGTATTTTTGTTTACATTTCATGAGAGAGCATCCATGAGTCATGGAAAGAGTATTCGTTTTGGAGGGGAAGGATTGTGAGTAAGTTTCTGTTACGCGTATTGGCAATTGCGTATTTCGCTATATTTGCAGCTTGCATTTTAATGTCGGCTGGATTTTTGGAAATGATCCCTTTGTACCAGATGTATTGTAATGCTGTTCAAGAGAAAGTTTTTATTGGTCCCCTCGTCGCTTTGCTCTTAGGTTTGGCGTGCTGGGTAGCAGCTGGGGCGTCGCTGCGGGGAGCGGATGCGGAAGAAGATGAGGGCCGCGAAGAGGATTCCTATGAGAGTATGGATTTACATGAGGATCTGTTCACGGAAGAACAAACTCGGGTGATAGAAGGATTTTTGCCGGATGTAGTAGACATCTTGGAAGAAGCTCGGGTAGCAGCTTTGGCAGAGGCTCCGGTGATGATCCGTGCAGAGCTGACAAAACAGGAAGAAGTTCAACCAGAAGAACCAGAAGAACCAGAAGAGCTAGAAGAACTAGAAGAGATAGAAAAACTAGAAGAACAAGAAGGACAAGAACAAGAAGAACTTATAGAACAAGAATATCAGAAAGAATTGATGGTATCCATAGAGCCGCAAGAAGTGATAGAACCAGCCGAACCGGCAGAACCGGCAGAATTACAAGAATTGACAGAATCAGCAGAACCGGTCGAACCGGCAGAACCGGCAGAATTACAAGAGTTGACAGAACCGGCAGAACCGGCAGAACCGGCAGAATTACAAGAGCTGACAGAATCAGCAGAACCGGCAGAAACGGCAGAATTGCAGAAGCTGATAGAACCAGAAGAACCAGAAGAACCGGCCGAATTACACGAACTGATAGAATCAGAAGAAATGATAGAACTGGAATCTGAAGAATTAGAAGAGGTGCCGGAACCCATGGCACAGGAAGATGTGACAGAGGCAACAGAATCAGAGGAAGTGCCGGAGTTAGAATCAACAGAGCCGCCAGGAGGAATAGAATCGGAACCGGCAGCGATAAAGCCAGAAAGAGCAGGAGTTCCTCTTGTTATTTCTTGGTTTAAAGATGTGTACAAACGGGCTGTTGGTTTCAAAAAAAAGAAAGAGGTCGGAACCGGTGTTTCTGTAGAAGAAGGAGTTAGGCCACAAGAGTCGGCGCCGGAAGATTTTGTTATACCCCAAGGGGAGTTGCTGGGACTGGAAGATCTGGTGGGACAAGAATGGGTTACACAAGAAGAGTCAGCACAACAAGGGCTGATAGAAAGAGAAGTAGAACAAGAAGGATTGATGGAACAGGAAAAACAGGAAGGTGAACAACCTCAGCTTGAAGACCTTGATCAACCTCAGCTTGAGGAAGACCTTGATCAACATGGATGTGCAAAGTGGGAAGAACTGATAGATCAACAAGACCTGATAAAATCGGCGGAACCGACAGAGCCGCAAGAAGTGGTGGAACCAACAGAGCCGCAAGAAGTGGTGGAACCAACAGAGCCGCAAGAAGTGGCGGAACCGACAGAGCCGCAAGAAGTGGCGGAACCGACAGAGCCGCAAGAAGTGGAGCTGACAGTAGAAGAAGTCCGCGTTTTTCCTCGGCCTAAATCTCCGCACAAGCGAACCGCTGCTGCTTTTAAAGGAAAGAAGCAAGAAGCCAGGGTCAATGTTGTTATGGGAGAAAAAATCGCCCCGACTTTGTATAAAGCAGCTGCACGGGGATTTACCCAAACAGGGACGGTGGCGGCGAAGGCAGCGACTGCGATTGGCAAAGGCCTATATCGAACCATAGGAACGATATCTCTGAACTTATTTATGATTTGCGATAAGCCTGTAGAGTCTTTGATGGAAGACGCTAAGCCTGATTCACAGATGATTTTGAGTTCATCCCCCAAGTCAGCGGCTCTTTTGGATGAGGGTGCAGGACATCAGGAAGAGGCCGATGGGAATATGAAGGAGATGAAGCAGGAGAATATTCCTGTGGAGAATGCTTTCATAGAGGAGCAGGATAGGATTCTAGCCGGTGGGGATGACTTGGTAAAGAATCAGAAGGTACTTGCGCGGGTTAAAGGAAGATGGAATGAAATATGGATGGATAACCCTATGGAAGCACCTAAGAAAAATACGGACGAAGAGTTGATGGTCAAGTCAGTTGCTGAGAGCTCAAAAAAATCCTCATGAAGAAAATCCTTATAAGTCTCATAGGTCTGATTCTTCCTTGTCTGCTATTGGGGGTGTGGCTTCTGGCTGATCGTGCTCATTGGATAGACCCGTCTCTATTTCCAAGCCCTCAAGGGGTGTGGCGAATGATTCGGGAGATGTGGGCGGACGGGAGTCTGGGCAGGCATGTGTCGGCAAGTTTTTTTCGTTTGATATGGGGTTTTGCGCTGGCGCTGAGCGTGGCGGCGCCGTTGGGGTTTTTTGTGGGGCAGAGTAAAGTGCTGCGCCGGCTGCTGATGCCGACGTTGGCGTTTTTTCAACAGATTCCGCCGATTGCGTGGATTCCGTTTTTTATTATCTGGATGGGATTCGATGAAATGACAAAGGTTTCTGTGATTGCGTATTCGGCTTTTGTTCCTCTTTTTTTGAATACGGTTCAGGGGGTGCAAAGTCTCGATCCTCTTCTGCAAGAGACGGCCCATGCCTTCAAACTGTCTTGGTGGCAAAGGGTGTGGTGGGCTCATCTGCCGTCGGCGGCGGGTCCGTTGTTTGTGGGGATCCGTTTGGGCCTGAGCAATTCTTGGCGGGCTCTGGTGGGGGCGGAGCTGATTGCAGCGTCTTCGGGGATGGGGGCTCTGATTGCGGAGGGACGGCAGTTTTCTCAGCCGGCTAAGATTGTTATGGGTATTTTTATGATTGGACTGGCGGGGGCGTTGCTGGATATGTTGCTGCGCCGCTTGGAGAGATATTTAGTGCCCTGGCAGGGATCAGAATAGAAGGGGACTTTTTCAGCTGCGTGCTGCAGGGCTACAAGGGATAATGTCCAAGCTGTTGAGGGTAGTCCCTCTTGTTCTTCGAGTCTGGAGGTTGGTTATGGCGTTATTGAGTGTGGATGTTCGTCACATGGGCAAAAGTTATGGGGAGAGGTCCAGGGGGATCGAGGGGCGTGAGGTGCTGCGTGATATTTCCTTTACCTGTGATCGGGGGGCTTTTGTGTCACTTGTTGGGGCCAGTGGGTGTGGCAAAACCACGCTGCTGCGATGTTTGGCTGGTTTGGAAGATGTGAGTGAGGGTGAAATATGGGTGGAGGGATTCCCGGTGTGCGGGGCTGATTACACCCGGGCGGTGGTGTTTCAGGAACCGCGCCTCTTTCCATGGCTGACTGTGGGGAACAATGTGGCTTTGGGGTTGAGGGGGCATAAGCCGCGGAAGACCCGTGGGGAGATCCGTGATCTTGTGGCTGAAAAGCTTGATTTTATCGGCTTGGCTGACTATACTAAGGCTTATCCCCGTTCCCTGTCGGGGGGGATGGCGCAGAGGGTGGCCCTGGCGCGGGCCTTGGCCTTTCAAGCGCCTGTTATGCTGTTGGATGAGCCGTTTTCGTCTTTGGATATTCGTACTCGGGGCAAACTGCAGGAGGAGGTACTTCTGCTTTGGCGGAGGACGGGGAAAACGATTTTATGGGTTACCCATGATATTGGGGAAGCCGTGATGTTTAGCCAGCGTATTTTGGTTCTGGGCGGTTCCGTGGCGCCAACCACACGTGAACCGTCCCGGATCTTGCGTGAGCTGGAGGTGGATCTTCCTTATCCTCGAGATCCTGATGGGTCTGAGTTTATTCAGCTGCGGAAAGAGATTAGTGCTGAGATCCGGGGGAGTGATTGATATGCTGATTGAAACGGAGCAAGTGTATGGATTTCTATCAAAACCAGGGGACACTAAACACAAGGCAGTTAAAATATGGACATAAAAGTTAATGGCGTGACTCTGCACTATAAAAATATCGGACAAGGGCAGCCCATGCTGTTATTGCATGGCAACGGAGAAACACATCACATATTTGATAAACTGACGGAGAAATTAGCAAAGGCCTATACTGTTTATGCCATAGACAGCAGGGGACATGGCGAGAGCAGCAAAGTCAGGCACTTAAGCTATCATGATATGGCAGAAGATATTGCAGGTGTCATTGAACAGCTTGGCATTGCGAAGCCTTGCCTCTATGGGTTTAGCGACGGAGGCATTATAGGACTTTTGCTGGCCTCGAAATACCCCCATCTCTTATCCAAATTGATCATTAGCGGCGCGAATACAAATCCCCATGCTATCAAAACCTTTTGGAGATACTTTATTAGAATCTCTTCTTTCTTTGTGAAAAATCCCCGGATCAGGTTGATGTTAAGCGAACCCCATATTACACAAGAAGACTTAAATAAAATCACAATACCTGTATTGGTTTTGGCGGGACAAAGAGATATGATTTACTTGGAAGACACCAGATTGATCGCTGAGAATATTGCCAATTCGACTCTGACCATTTTAGAGAAAGAAACTCATAGTAGTTATGTGTATAATAATGATAAATTGCTTTCGGCAATAAAAGAATTCATAGGATTTATTCCGCGGTAATAAACACCCGTAACATCATTAGCGTCAGAGCGTAGTAGCGTTTTGCGCAAGTATGTATTATAATCGTACCTAAAGGACTGTGAGAGGAGTACATAACGGGTGAGCATCTATATAACCCTGAAAGAAACCATCCAACAAGAGGTGACAGCGGCTCTGGAACGTGCACGGGAGAAGGGTTCTCTCGCCTTCAAGGAGATGCCTTCTTTTATCCTGGAAAAACCCCGGGAAGCCCAGCATGGGGATTTGGCCACGAACGCAGCCATGGTATTGGCAAAAGAAGCAAGGAAAGCGCCGAGGGTGATCGCGGATATTTTGCTTGAGGAATTAAGAAATCTTCATGAAATGTCGGCAGAAGGGACATGGATTGAACAGACAGAGATTGCCGGCCCGGGGTTTGTGAACTTCCGACTCAAAAAGGACTGGCTTTTCGAGGTGGCGCCTGAGATTTTACAGGAGGGAGATTGTTACGGATCTGTGGATGTGGGGCATGGGGAAAAGGTTCTGGTGGAATTTGTCAGCGCCAACCCGACGGGGCTGCCTCATATGGGCAATGCCCGGGGGGCGGCATTAGGGGACAGCTTGGCAACACTCCTCCATATGGCGGGATATGAGGTGGATCGGGAGTTTTACATCAACGATGCCGGAAACCAGATTGAGAAGTTGGCGGATTCGCTGGAAGCCCGGTATTTCCAGGCCGTGGGCCGGGATGTGGAATTTCCGGAGGACGGTTATCAGGGGCAGGATCTGATTGATAAGGTGACGGAGATGGTTGCGGATGTGGGCGATACCTATGTGACATGGGAGGCGGCGGCACGGCGCAGCGCGCTGACAGAGAGGGTACTGGAGCTGAATATTGCGGATATGCGTGAGACCTTGAAGGGGTTTGGCGTGGAATTTGACCGTTGGTTCAGCGAAAAATCTCTGCACGAGTCGGGAAAGATTCAAGAAACCCTGGACGTCTTGGCTGAGAAGGGCTGCCTCTATGAGAAAGAGGGGGCGCTGTGGCTCAAGTCTACAGCATGGGGTGATGAAAAGGATGAAGTGGTGGTGCGGGCGAATGGCATTCCCACATATTTTGCGGCGGATATCGCGTATCACGCTGATAAATTCGCCCGGGGATATACTCAGTTGGTTGATGTCTGGGGGGCGGATCACCATGGTCATGTGGCGCGCATGAAGGGGGCGATGCAGGCCTTGGGTTATGACGCCGAACAGCTTAAGATTATTCTGATGCAGCTGGTTTTTTTGTTGGAGAATGATGATATTCAAAAAATGTCCAAAAGGCTCGGGCAATATGTGACGCTGCAGGAGCTTCTGAATGAAGTGGGCTCTGATGTGGCCAGACTTTTCTTTGTGATGCGCGCCCCGGATTCGATGGTGGAATTTGATCTGGAGCTGGCCAAGAAGGAGTTGAATATAAATCCTGTCTGGTATGTTCAATATGCGTGTGCACGTACAGCCAGTATTTTGCGGAATGCGAAGGAACGTTTTGAGGATGTGCCGGCAGGTGACGCGCAGTGGGAGCTTCTTGTGGGATCCAAAGAGACGGCTCTCATACAGAAACTGGCGGAACTGCCCCTGGAGGTGAGTGTGGCGGCTCGCCTGATGGAACCTCATCATCTGGCCTATTATGCGTTGGATTTGGCATCTTTGTATCATACGTTTGATGAAGAGCATCGTGTGTTGGTTCAGGAGGAGGGTCTGCGCAGGGCCAGACTGGGGCTTGTGCAGGCGACGCGGCAGGTTTTGGTCAATGTGTTGAGGGTGTTGGGGGTCAGTGCGCCGGAACGGATGTGACTTTGTGGGTGATAACTGGGAGGTTGGAATGGAATACAAGGTATGCTGGCTCAGCGATGAGGCTGAGCATAAGGAGAAATTTAACGCTTTTGTGGCGGAGCACCCTAAGGGTCATTGTATGCAGCTTTGGGAGTGGGGAGATATCAAGGGGCGTACGGGATGGAAGCCTTGGCGATTGCTTGTTGAGGTGATCGACAGCCCTTTATCAACTGTTGCGGCGATGACAATGCTGGAGCGGCGGCTGCCTGTGGTGGGGGCGCCGATCTTTTACGCGCCTCGGGGGCCGGTGGCGGATATTCATGATGCTAAACTGCTGAACATGATTTGGGCGGCGGTTCGCGCTAAGGCTGAGGAGAGGGGGGCCATCCTTTTTAAGGTTGATCCGGATGTGCCGTCGGAGGACACGGAATTCACGGGACTCCTCAAGAAGGCGGGGTTCAAGTTTTTGGAAACGGGGAAGAATTTTGAAGGGATTCAGCCGCGCTATGTTTTTCGTTTGGATATCCGGCCGTCGGAGGAGGAGCTTCTTAAGGCTATGCATCAAAAGACGCGCTACAATGTCCGGCTGGCGCAAAAGAAGGGGGTTACCATCCGCCGCGGCGCCCGGGAGGATTTGCCTGCTTTTTATGAGGTGTTGAAGGAGACGACGGAGAGGGATAATTTTTTGGTGCGGTCTTTAGCGTATTTTGAGGATATGTATGACACGTTAGCGCCGGGAGGGTTTGCTGAGCTTTTTATTGGGGAATATGACGGTAAGGTTGTGGCGGGGACTTTTGCCATGCGTACAGGAGAGAAGGTGTGGTATGTTTATGGGGCGTCGTCGAATTCTTACCGCAATGTGATGCCTAATTATTTGATTCAGTGGGAGATGATCCGCTGGGCGAAGGAGTTGGGGTGTACGCTTTATGATTTTCGGGGGGTTTCGGGAGATTTGAGCGAGGATAACCCGTTGTATGGGCTCTATAAGTTTAAAAAGGGTTTCAATGGGGTGTTTACGGAGTTCATGGGGGAATGGGATCTTGTTTACCGGCCGGTCATGTATAGGATGTGGCGGCTGGGGGAGAAGGTGTATTCGGGAGGCGTGAAGAACTTTTTGGCGAAGCTGCGGGGTCGCGGTGGCAGTTGAGAGGTCTTAAGATTAGGAACAAACCAATTTAGTGCAAGAACAGAAACGCAAGGCGTTTGAGGAATTGGCGAAATGATAACACTAATTGATAGCCGTCAACTTTATGACCATCTGGAAAGAGATTTTGTTAAACCAGAGATTATAGATATGTGGTTTCCTTACATGAAGGATATTGCAGCTTATGTATGTCCAAATTTCAGGGAACGCAGTATAGGATTGGTGTGTGATTTCACACAGAGGATTTCGAAAGTTTATACTGCGGTGTTTCCTTCCCAATATGTTCTGCAAAAGATTATTAATGACCAGATCACTCAAGGGATGCTTTTCGTCCATCATCCTTCCATATGGGATCTTAAGACGGCGGGAGGGTTCTGTCAAATGGATCCTGCTCTTCTTGATCAATTTAAGGAAAGACAGATTTCGATATACACCCTTCACCTCCCGCTGGATCATTATGGCATGTATTCAACGAGTAAGACCTTGGCGGATGCTCTGGGCTTTGTGATTGAAAAACCTTTCGCGGAATTCTGCGGTGCGGTTTGCGGTGTGATTGGGACAGCGAACTGCAAGGATGTTGAGGAATTGAACAAGAGATACTCGCGAATTTTAGGCCATGAGACGCGGCTTTATCAATATGGACAGAGTGATCTCAAAAATGGCAGGGTTGCTGTTTGCGCCGGAGGAGGCTATCAAGAGTGGGTGCTTAAGGAGTTGATTGACAATGATCTCAATGTTCTGATAACGGGGATTACGGTTCAAAATGAGTTCACTTATGAATCCCATCACTTTGCGGAAGAGTACAAAATCAATATCTTGGGTGGCACGCATTACTCTACGGAAAAATTTGCGTGTATGGCCATGTGCGGTTATTTCCAAAATCTTGGCATACAAGCGGAGTTTATTGAAGATGTTCCTTGTTATGAGGATTTATAAGTCTCTTAAAAGAAAGAGGGAGAGGCATGAGTGATTTTTCTCAGGAGTTGCCGCGGGCTTGGGTGGAAGTAGATATGAAGGCGGTGCGGCAAAATTATGATCAGGTGATGGTTTTGAAGTCCCCCCATGCCCGCTGTATGGCGGTGGTGAAGGCGGATGGATATGGCTTGGGTTCTGAGATTTTGGCAAAAACGCTGGCCCAGGCGGGGTGTGACGCTTTTGCTGTGACCACAGTGGAACAGGGTGTTGGATTGCGCCGCAGGGGTGTTGACGGACTCATCTTGGTTCTGGGGCCGGCTTTGTCTCATGAGTGGGGGGATGCTGTCGAGCACGATCTGACGCTGACTGTGTCCAGAGGGGCTGCTCTTGAGGAGCTGGAGAAGTTCTGTGCGGCGCATGGGAGGTCTGTGGACATTCATCTGGAAATTGAAACGGGGATGGGGCGGACGGGCTTTTCGCTGCAGGATTTGCGTGAGGCGTCGGCGGTTTTGTCGGAGCTGAGTCATGTGAAGGTGGCGGGGGTGTATACCCATTTTGCTCAGGCGATGCTCAAAAAAGGGCGGGCCTATACTCTGAGGCAATTTGAGCGGTTTTGTGAAGGGGTGGATTTTCTCAAAGGGAGCGGAATTTCTCCGGGGATTTGTCATGTTTGCAACAGTGCGGCTTTTTTGGCGTTTCCGGAGTTTCATTTGGACATGGTGCGCATTGGCACTTTGCTGATTGGGCATCTGCCTGCGCCTCATTTGGGTGAGTATGTGAAGCTGACGGATCCTTGGTCGGCGAAAGCGCGGGTGTTGCAGGTTAAGCGCGTGCCATCGGGTACATATGTGGGATATCAGAGTTTGTACAAGACTCGCGGCGAGACTCAGCTGGCAGTGATTGGTCTTGGTTATGCCGATGGGTTTAATGTGGAGCCTAAAATGGCGCCTCAAGGCTGGGTGGATCTGGCTAAGATTATTGTCAAAAATCTGTGCGCTTTGCTGGGTATTTCCCTGCGCGGGAGTACGGAGGCCGCTTCTGTGGAGGGGCGCCCTGTGCGTGTGGCGGGCAAGGTGGGGATGGAGCTTACTGTTTTGGATGTGGGGCTTGAGGCTTGTACGGTAGGGCAGGTTGTCACAGTTCCGCTGCGCCGCACTGTTGCCAGCGCCCGCCTGGAGCGGGTGTATGTTGAGGAAGGGTATAGGGTGCTGATCCGGCAGGTGCGGGAGCATTGGGAAGATGGGGAGAGCGGAGAGGGGATTTATGGGGATTCATGACAAGGCGGCCGCATTTGCTTCCTTAACTCCAGATTAAGCCCCTCGCTATGCGCGGGAGAACGGAATGAGCAAAAGCGATAGAGCGGATATGAAAAACCTCCTAATCTGATATAATGACAAAGGTTTCGCAAGCCAAAGTCATACAAAGAAGGAGGGTGCCCCAAATGGACAATACCAGTCTAGCACATACGAAGTGGAATGGTATATACCATATCGTATTTATACCAAAATATCGGAGAAAGGAGATGTATGGAGAGAAGCGGGTTGCAGTTCGGGAGATACTCAAAAAGTTGTGTGAGTATAAGAACGTGGAGATAGTGGCGGGCAATGTGTGTATCGATCATGTGCACCTATGCGTCAAGATACCACCGAAGATCAGTGTATCCGGCTTTATGGAATACTTGAAAGGCAAGAGCGCCTTGATGGTGTTTGACCGATTTCCAGAGTACAAGCGAAAAGGAGGAGATCGGCACTTCTGGGCACGAGGATATTATGTTGATACAGTAGGCAGGAATGAGGAACAAATAAAAAGTATATCGCAGATCAGGAAGAAAGCGACAAGCTGGAAGATAGATGACCAAGAGTCATGGCCATTGATTGGAGGAATAAAAAAGATGGGCAACAAAAGATTCCATGTTATAATTGTTTCAGGATGATTTGTTATGCTCAACATTGTGAGATTACAGTACTGATCTGCCGTGATGAGAATGATAAGGAACCTTATGACATGGAGGGTAAGTGTAATCCACCACTAAAAGATAGTTATGAACGATTCCAGGATGATTTCCCTTAATATTATCAAAGGAGGCTGTTTCAATGAATGCATTGCTATTCAATCATAACAATTGTTTTGGGGATTTGAGTGTTCCGTCAGACTATAGATGGGACATGAAAATAGATGACAAATATTCCGTTGACGATATTGAAGATGATCGGCTTTTTGAGGCTATTTCAAAGTCGGGGCAAAAGGTCACTTTGGCATGTGCTCTCATAGTATTTGAAGGCATTGTACTGCGAGTTGCTAAAGACAATGATTTGTTGGATATGCCTCAATGGTTGATTCCACTGCAAATAGTATTGTTACAAACGGAATCCTTCCCTGATAGAACCCATAATGTCGCCAGTAATTGGTAATCTCAGAGAAATTCGTACGGATTTTCATATAGTAACGCTGGTAAT
>Ga0082212_10003989_pt1 | contig 20682 bp, 14 predicted proteins | sample TergutNt197P3_FD_71548 | JGI IMG/M metagenome (GOLD analysis project Ga0082212, IMG submission 71548) | Neocapritermes taracua P3 segment gut microbial communities from Petit-Saut dam, French Guiana - Nt197 P3 | ecosystem: Host-associated > Arthropoda: Insects > Digestive system > Gut ... | reverse complement strand
AATGATCAGCCAAAGCGGTTCTAAACAAAACAGCAATATAGTTATCGGCGCAACTACCCTAACCTTCATTGTTCGTATGAAATATGTAAACGGTTACCAGACAGATACTGTTATAGAACTGTTGATGCCGACTGATGATGTAAACCTTGAATTGTATTATGCTAAAACAAGCTGATTTGATAGAAAATTGTAAGCCATCAGCGCGTGTTTTAAGCTGAATACAAAACCTTCCCTACGCAGTCGATATGGGCTTTTAGGTCTGGGTTTGACAGTTTGTCATAAATAGAGATGTATAGGTGTCAGACACCTTTTCTACAAGGTTTCACGTGAAACTTTTTGCCGTCCGGATTTTTTTTGCGCTTGCAGTTTTTTAGCTAGAAGGCGTTTTTCTTTGGCGGCTTTGCCGGGCTTTGTCGGGCGGCGGCGTTTTGGGATTCTTGCCGCGGCGGCTATTAGCGCCTCCATTCGGAAATACGCCCTTTCCAGATTTGTCCTCTGCGAACGTTCTTCATCCGATGCTATTACGAGTTCGCCTTCGTTTGTAATTCGGTTTGCAAGGACGGCTTTAACCCTGTCCAGCTCCGGCTCTGAAAGTCCCGCTAGATCGCAAAGCCGAAGCCTCAATGTTACCTTTGTACTGACTTTGTTGACATTTTGACCGCCCGGTCCGCCGGAGCGGGAAAACGCCGCTTCGGCGGAAGAGCGAATGGATTGTCTTAAAAAAGAGGGTTCCAAAACATCACTCTTGTTTTTTCGCCGCTATTCGCCAGAGTTTTTTCATCAATCCAATTCTGCCAAAAAGAACCCAATAAAATAGGAGCACAAACAGTAAAATGGGAATTCCATAAAGTATAATATTGGTAATAACCAAAACCAATGAAATGAGAAAACCGACAAAATCGCCGAAAAGCATTTTTACTTGTTCGCCGAAGGTTGATTTCTTGTGCGGTGTTGAAGGCGACATAGTCACCGGTCCGACCAGGTTAAGGTCGATTGTCGCATAATCTACTAAATTTGCAAGGTTTCTAAGCTGTGTTCCAGTTCTTTCGATGTCGTATTGCAGATCCGCAATTTTTGATTCAACCGATAAAAGTTCAGTTATGTTTGCTGCTCTCCCAAGGTAAGTTTGATAAGTCCTTAGAAGCTCCCTTTTGGTGGCAAGCCGCCCTTCAAGATCATAATAATTGACTGTTACGTCTTCGGTTGTTTCGTTACGGTGCAGTATTCTCCCCACTCCAACCATTTCGCCAAGAAAAGCGTCGTATACCGGAGACGGAACGCGAAGAGAATAACGATAGGAGCTTTCTTCAACGATTTGCGTTAAAGCCGAATAAGCGCCGTATCTTTTCATCAGGTCGGAAATAAAAGCGTCTGTCGCTTCAAGATTTTCAACTCTGATTCCGATGTTTGCTCTTTTTACCAGCTTGCGTTCTACATTGCTGGGGTTGGTCATATCTGCATAAGCAGGGTTATTAGGTGATCCTTCGGGGTTAAAACCTGTCCCTCTCCAGCTTGTCGATTCTGAGTTAGAAGTTACAGTGGCTTGTGTTATTTCGCCATAAATGTTGGACATATCCCTGAAAGCCGGCGGCTCAACGTTGTAACCTCCGCCTGACAGATGTATAGATTCTGAAGTAATCGTATCATCAAACCTTAAAAAGCTGGCGTCATCCTCTGCGTATTCAACACTTTTACTGCATCCAAAAGTAAATGAAAGCATTGCAAGTAAAATAAATATAATTTTTTTCATTTTATCTCCTAATTTATTATAACAAAAAAGAGATAAAAAAGTGACTGTCACCTTATTAACGTAACGCCGTGATTTTTTGCGGCGAGCCTTAAGTTTTCATCGAGGGTGCAGAGGGTCGCTCTTTTTCGCGCCGCCAGTTCCAGATATGCCGCGTCATAAGAGCTAATGTTGTAATCATTGCAAAGGTGTAAAAGTTTTTGGGAATAATTAATTCCTGTTTCAGAATCTACTGTTAAACGGATTGCGCCAAGAGACGGGAATAACCGTGTGACTTCGTCATAAGTGCAACGCCTACGCCTGAGCAGATTTTTAAAAACGTTTGCTATTTCATACCAGAATAACTGCGGAACGAGTATTTCATCTTCTTTGCCGATCGCAGCATGAGCCTTATCAACTCTGAAATTTTTTTCATCAGGAATAATTATTGCCGCGACAAATGAAGCATCAAACACATAAGTCATTATGGTCTGCCTTCGTCAATTGCTTCGCGGATATTGAATGAGCCAGGTTTGCCGCGGTAGAGTTTCCGAAATTCCATTAATTGTTCCAACGCTTCCCTTCTGGTCATTTCCGGTTCCTGCTTAATGGGACTGATTTTTGCAACAGGTTTCCCGCGCCTTGTAACGATATAATCCGCGCCGTGCTCACATGCTTCCATTACCTTGGAAAAATGAGTTTTTGCTTCAAAGATACCGATTTCATATTCCATGTTTTTACCTCTTTCTAACTAGTTTATCTAACTAGTTTGTTAATGTCAAGTATAAACCAATAAATATCAGTTGTCAGCATTAAAAATATCAACTTATAATTATATGAAGATGAAAACTAACTCCGGTTTCCGTATTTTCGGCTCCTTTCTTTCTGGTTTATGGATGCTTCTTTTAACAGCAACAGCAACGGCAAATCTTTATGCGCTTCCTTTGCAAACTGAATGGTTTGTTGCAGGCGAAGGAGGAAGCGATCGTAACTCCGGCACAAGGGAACAGCCGCTTGCTTCAGTTCAAAAGGCTCTTGGACTTATCAGTACGGCATTTGCAAGCGAAACATTTGAAATTGCGGTCATAACAATTGAAGGCACAATTACAAACTACGGCGCTGAAGCGGGCATCTATGGCATGATAGCCGTTCAGGGTAAAGGCTACCCGTCTATCATACTGCGCGGTTCAGGAACATCAGGCGTTATTGACGCCGGCAGCATAAACCGTGTTCTCTACATTGATGACGGGAATCGTGTAACACTGGAAAACATCACCCTAACAGGCGGAAGGGCAAGTACAGGCGCGGGAATCTATTCAGCTAACAGCGCTCTTGTTGTAGGCGGCGGTGCAGTGATACGGAACAATGACGGCGGATTCGGCGGCGGTATTTGCGCGGAAGAAGGATCGCTTGATGTACGCGGAAGCGTTATCAACAACAAGGCGGAAAACGGCGGCGGAATAGCGCTTAGGGGAGAGGCAGTTTTAAACTGTTCAGGAGTTATAAACGGCAATCAGGCTGCCGCTTCCGGCGGCGGAATTCTTATAGACGGCAGTAAGGGAATTATTTCAAATGGTACTATCAGCAAAAATACCGCTGAAAACGGTTCAGGCGGAGGGATTTTTTTAACAGGGAACAACGCTTCGCTTATTGTTGATAAAGCTGATATATCTGAAAACCTTGCGCCAAACGGCGGCGGAGGCGGGATTGTCGTTTTTAGCAATGCTTCACTGCAAATAAATTCAGGCGGCATAAAAGAAAACAGCGCCAGGTTTGGCGGAGCGCTTTACCTTCTCAACTCGGCTCTTGATTTTTTAAATGGAGAAGTAACCGGCAACAAGGCGCAGGGAGCCGGAGGCGGTATTTATCTTGGCGCAAGCAGTCTTTCAATGTCCGGCGGGTTAATTCAAAATAACCATTCATCCGGCGCAGGCGGCGGAATTATTATGGGTACCGTAGACGGAAAGCCAGCTTCATTTTTAATGTCCGCCGGAGAAATCAAAGACAATGAATCTGCCGGTTCTGGCGGCGGAGTGTTTTTCAGCGGAGGGACATTTACAATGTCCGGCAACGCATTAATCAGCGGAAACATTTCTACTGTAAACGATTATCCAAACGGCGGCGGCGGCGTATTTGTATTTGGCGGAGTTTTTACCATGAAAGACGAAGCCGCTTTGCGGGGCAATCGGGCTGTCCGCGGCGCAGGGCTTTATATCAGGGGAGAAGCGACAGATTTTAATTTTGAAAAGGGAATAATCGAAAACTGTGAAGCTGTCCGCTATGGCGGCGGAATATATGCTGACGGAGCTTCATTTATCATGGGAAACGGAACGATAGTGCAAAACTGTCAGGCGGCGTATAGTGGAGGCGGCATTTACATGATGGAAAATACCGTAACTCTGGGAAACGGCTCAATAATCCGCCGCAACACGTCAGATGGCAACGGCGGCGGCATCGAAATATACCAGATCGGCGCTTTGGTCATGCAGGAAGGCGCAGTTATAAGCAATAACACGGGTAATTTCGGCGGAGCAGTTCATGTTGAAGGGGGAGAGGGAAGAGCATCGTTTAGCATGACCGGCGGCATAATTGAAAACAACAAAGCAAACAGAAGCGGCGGCGGAATTTATGCAATAAGAGGAGCGTCTGTCAGCTTAAACGGAAATACGATAATTCGCAGCAATGAAGTAATGAACAACGGCTCCGGCGGCGGAATTACTGTCGTCGATAACAGTTCATGTACAATAAGTGAAAATATTGAAATTTCAGGCAACACAGCAGGATATGGCGGCGGAGTTAGCGTGGACGGTAAAAATTCCGCGGTTACTTTTTCCGGAGGTTCAATTTACAATAACAAAGCCGAACGTTCCGGCGGCGGAATTTATGCGGATTCATCAATCTTAACAATAAATGGAAACGCCGCCATTCATGATAATACCGCTGAACGAAGTTCCGGCGGCGGCGTGTTTGCCACCGTTGGATCTAAAGTGATTTTGGGAGACACCGCTTCAGTAAAAAATAATACCGCAGGGACAAGCGGCGGCGGCGTCTCAATAAGAGAAGCCTCTTTTGATATGTCAGAAAACGCGCTGCTGTCCGGCAATACGGCGAATTCCGGCGGCGGTGTCTCGGCAGAGCAAGGCGTTGTAACCATAAGCGGCGGCATAATTGAAAACAACGCCGCCAATAATTTAGGCGGCGGTTTAAACATCAGTACTAAAAGCGTGTTCAATTTGAGCGGGAATGCAGTTATCAGGAACAATAGATCGGAAAAGCTTTCAGGCGGCGGCGTCTTTGTGTCTGAAAGCGAAATGAACATGGACGGCGGATTAATCGAAAATAATATAGCCGCTAATTCCGGCGGCGGCATTTATGTTAACCAGGGCATTATGAACATGAACGGGGGAACAGTTGATAACAATACAACCGCTGCATTTGGAGGCGGCATAACCATTATTGGAAAAAGTACGTTAAACATGGTAGGCGAAAGCATAGTTCGAAACAACATTGCAGAAGGGTTATGGGGCGGAGGAGTATGTGTAGTTGATTCAACTTTTAACATGAACGGAAATGCGGCTGTTTATAAAAATAAGGCGACTAATCCTGGTGAAGGCGCAGGCGGCGGTATTTTTGTTCAGCATGGTATTTTTACCATGAATGAAAACGCTGTTATTCAGGGCAACGAAGCCAAAAAGGGCGCAGGGCTATACGGGAATGAGGTTTCTGGAAACGAAACTTCAGGAAAGTATTTTATAAACGGCGGAACAATTAACGCCAATGTCTCAACTGATTACGGCGGCGGCATAATGATAATTGAAGGTGAGTTATTCATAGGCGGAAACGCCGTAATCGCTGATAATGCCGCTCAATCCGGCGGGGGTATTTATAACCTAAACGGAAATCTCACTATCGGCGGAAACGCGGCGCTCCGCGGAAACAAAGCGGAACAGTTTGGAGGAGCCGTACACGCTGTCAACATAAGAAATGAAGGCGAATTCATTCTCCATGAAAATGCATTAATCAACGATAACACAGCTGAGAATGGCGGCGGTTTATTTTTGGTAGGGTATAAATTTCTGTTTAACGGCGGAATAATCAGCGGCAATAAAGCAGTGCAATCCGGCGGCGGTATGTACAACAGGCTGATTGATCCCTTCATTCAAAACGGCGGTAATTTTCAAAATAATTCGCCGGATGATTTTTTTCAATCTCAGCAATAAGATTTTATAATCTCCTTATAATTAAGCTGATTCATTGCCGGTTTATATGGTATAATTCAGTTACGTTCACAAAGGAGTGTCCATGGAAAAAATCCGTATTAATCTCGATAAACTTGAAAATAAAAAGACGTTATGGGCAAAGAACCGTAAAGTCCGCATGGAATTCCACATCAACGGCGATGTCCGCAAAGAATACGAATTAAAGGACAGTCTTTTTTCACTTACAGGAAATGTGTTTCTCGCCGACATGAAACAGACGCGCGAACTTACGGCAAAATTCAATTCAAAGCAAGACCCCGCTCATCCTGAGCGATTTATAAAAGCCGGTCATCTTTATGCGATGGGATTGATTGACGAAATTCTTCACTATGTCGTTTCGCTCTACCGCGAGCAGGTTCAGTCCGATGTTTTTGAAACCGCACTGGACAGGCTTGAATCAAAACTCGGCGAAGACGAAACGGGAAGCCTTTTGGTTTCTTTTTCCGAACAATTTCCTCCCAGACCTGTGTACAAAGGTGAAAAAAAAGTAAAAGATTATTTGAAAAGCAAGGAAGACGGTGAAAGCTGCCGCGCTCTTTCTGTTGAAGAAACAATGCTTTTATCGCTTGCAAATCTTAACCCCGCTTTCAATCCGTTTAAATTTTTATTTGACGATAAAGACCTTTCCAAAAAAACAGTTTACCCAGATGCGATTGAAGAATTAAAAGCGCACTTTGCAGAACTTCCGCCTTTTGGTCCCGGCGGCATGAATCTTTGGGATTTTCTCCGCTCCCCCGCTCTCGCTTGTCCTGACTCTCTTCTCGGTCAGCTTGAGTATATGCGCAAACATTGGGGATTCCTCATTTCAAAATTCATGGCGCGCCTTCTCATGGGTCTTGATGTTATTAATGAAGAAAACAAACCCTCTTTCGGCGGACCTGGTCCGAGCGAAGTTTTGTCTTTTGCAGGGCTTGATGAATACGAGAGATTTAGTCCCGATCAAGAATGGATGCCGAAGACGGTGCTCATGGCAAAAAGCACGCTTGTATGGCTTTTCCAAATGTCGCAAAAATACGGAAAAGAAATTACCCGCCTGGATCAAATCCCAAACGAAGAACTTGATGAACTTGCACGCCGCGGTTTTACGGGGCTTTGGCTCATCGGTCTTTGGGAGAGAAGTCAGGCAAGCAAGACGATAAAACAATGGACAGGAAACCCTGAAGCGGCGGCATCTGCATACAGCCTTCACGATTACGACATCGCAGGAGAGCTTGGCGGATGGGGCGCTCTTACAAATCTTCGGGAACGTTGTATGCAAAGAGGCATCCGCCTTGGTTCTGACATGGTTCCAAATCACACAGGAATAGACAGTCGCTGGATTATCGAACACCCTGACCGTTTCCTTCAGCTTCCGTATCCGCCGTTCCCGACATATAACTACAACTGCGGCAACCTTTCAGGACGCGATGATATTACAGTTCAAATTGAAGAACATTATTTTTCGCGTAACGATGCCGCTGTCGTTTTTAAACGAGTTGATAACCGCAACGGAGAAACGCGCTATATTTATCACGGAAATGACGGAACTTCAATGCCGTGGAATGATACCGCTCAAATTGACTTTTTAAACCCCGAAGCGCGCGAGGCGGTTATTCGCACAATTATCGGCGTTTGCCAGCAATTTTCGATTGTGCGCTTTGACGCGGCAATGACGCTTGCAAAACGGCACATTCAACGGCTTTGGTTTCCGGCTCCCGGAACCGGAGGCGCAATCGCAAGCCGCGCCGAACATTCAATCACTACCGAAGAATTTAACAGGCGCATCCCGAACGAGTTCTGGCGCGAAGTGGTCGATCGCTGCGCGGTTGAAGCGCCGAACACTCTGCTGTTAGCTGAAGCTTTCTGGATGATGGAAGGCTACTTTGTCCGCACGCTTGGAATGCACCGCGTTTACAATTCGGCTTTTATGAACATGCTTAAAAATGAAGAAAACGAAAAGTACCGCGCAACCATAAAAAATACGATGGAGTTCGATCCCGAAATTTTAAAACGATTTGTAAATTTTATGAATAACCCTGACGAAGATACCGCGGTTGCGCAGTTCGGCAAGGGTGATAAATATTTCGGTATCTGTACATTGCTCGTAACGATGCCGGGGCTTCCGATGTTCGGTCACGGTCAGATTGAAGGCTTTGAAGAAAAATACGGAATGGAATACCGGCGTTCCTACCGTGACGAACAGGCGGACGGTTATCTCGTTGAGCGCCATGAACGCGAGGTTTTCCCGCTTATGAAACGCCGTTATCTTTTTTCCGGCAGTCAGAGTTTCAGGATTTACGATCTTTACTGCGACGGCGGTTCAATCAACGAAAATGTTTTTGCCTATTCAAACAAAACTTATGCGAACGGTTACGAGGAGAAAGCGCTCATTTTTTACAACAATTCTTACTATGAAACAGCCGGCTGGATCAAAATGAGCGACCCCGCAGTCCCCTGCGAAAGCGGGACTTGCAAAGACAGCTTAAGCGAAGCGCTTTCTATTCACGGCGAAAGCGAATATTTTACTTTGTTACGCGAACAGAAATCGAATCTGTGGTTTATCCGTTCTTCAAAGGCAATCAGCGAAAACGGATTTTTTGCGGGGCTTAAAGGCTACGAAACGCAGGTTTACCTTGATATCTATGAAGTAGAAGATGATGAAAAAGGACGCTGGGCAAGGCTCAATAACGATCTTGCAGGTTCAGGAGTCCCCGATCCGTTAGCTGCAATTAAGGACATTTACCTTGGCGAGCTTTACTACCGCTTTAACGAATTCTTTAAGCCGGAAATTATTAAAAGCTTAAGCGATGTGTCAGAAAAGAGTTTTAAGAAAGGCGCATTAATGGAACTTGCGGGAGAATTTGCGGCGACAGCCTCGAACTTTATCGGCGGAGCGGACGGCTCTTACGACCCGTGGATAACGCTTGATAAAGACGGCGTTAGATGCAAATTTACGGAAACTGGCTATAGCGAAATCATGGAACAATTTGACATTCTGTTTATAAGGCTTGAAAAAATAAAGCATGAACTTATTAAACAGAAAGCGGAAGTTAAGAGAACCGGAATATTTAACGATATTTTAGATAAATTTGCAGATAACCATCTGTTTTTTGCCGTTATCTTAAGCTATGGACTGCTTTCAATTCTGCGCCCCATAATAGGAAAGGAAGCGGACGGAAGCCATGCGGCAGACCTCGCGTTTAATCATTGGGATTTTGGACGAAAACTGAGAGAAATTTTTTACCGTTATAATACAGCAGGAATCGATGTATGGCGTATAACGGACATCGAAAAAGTATTCCTTGGCAGGGTAAAAACAAAACCGTTCTGGTTAAATATTGATAAATTTGACGCCGAAGAATTCGCCGCGGACATTATCGAAGTTAACTATCTTGATGAAGATTTCCGCCGTATCCTTGGAATAAACCTGTTTGACGATGTTACATGGTTTAACAAGGAAGGTTTTGAAAACACTCTTTTCTATTCGTCACTGTTTTTTATGACTGAAAGCGCTGTAGAAATTTCTATTGATGAAAATCTGGAACGTATAGCGAAAGTTTATGATGTATTGAAAAATGCAGAAAAGAAATCTGGCTATAAATTAAATGTTCTGATTGAGAATTTAGTTTTGAAACCTGTAACGAAGAAAGCAATCATGAATAAAAAACTTCCTAAAAAAGAAGCAGAAAAAAAGCCTGTTGTGAAAAAAGAAGCAGAAGAAAAAGCTAAACGAAAAATTGTTAAGAATAAAGAAAAACCTGAAGTAAAAGCAAAGGCAATCAGGAAATCTGAAAAAAAGGAAACGAAACCTAAAGCAAAGACTAAAGCTAAAGGAAAAATTGTTAAGAGCGAAGCAAAATCTAAAATAAAGGCGAAACCCGGAAAAAAAACTGAAACAAGTTCAAAGGGAAAGAAAAAAGTTACAGCAAAAACCAAAGCGAAACCTGTTTTAAAAACGCCGCAGAAAAAGAAACCGGCTGCAAAATCAAAATCGAACGTTAAGCCAAAAGCGCGCGGCGTAAAGCAAAAGAAAAAAGGCGGGAAGAAATGAATGTTAGCCGCAAACACTGGCTTTTTGGAATGTACTGTTTGATTTCGTTTCCGCTTTTTTCACAAACCATGTATCTGGAACTAAACCTGAACGAATCATACAGCATGAACCCCTTTGCCCGCCCAAGACAGCCGCTGGAAATTTTTAGAGTAATAGAAAAAGCCGCAAACGATGACAGGGTTGATGGAATAATTTTAAATATCGGCTCTATTAGCAATGACAGGGATTATCTTTGGGAACTGAGAAGCGCGCTTTTAAAATTTAAAACAGGCGGAAAAAAAATCTGCGCATTTATAAGCAATGCCGATATGGATATTTACGCGCTTGCTTCAGTTGCGGACAAAATCGTAATGGACGAACTTGGAACGTTAAACATGCTCGGCTATTCTGTGAACAGGGGATATGTACAACACTCTCTGGAAAAACTCGGCATCGGTGTAAGGGAGCTGCGTTATTTTGAGTATAAATCCGCAGCAGAGCAGTTCACAAGGGATTCAATGTCGGAAGCGGATCGCAGGCAGTACAGCGAGTATTTAGACGATATTTTTAATCTGACAAGTTCTGTGATAAAGAGCGCAAGAAATTTTACAGATGAAGATTTCAGCGCAATTCTGGATCGAGAGTTTCTTTATTCCGCAAGAGGAGCGTTAAGCCGCAATCTTGTAGATCGTACGGGCAGAAAAGATGCGGTTCTGGAAATGATAAAAGAACTTGAAGGCGAAGAAGTGAAAAACTTTTCTCTTTACGGAAACCAGTCTTCAAGCCTGACAGGCTCAAAAACAAGCTACTCTCCGCCAAAAACGGGAGGGCTCTTCAGAAGACCGCCGATTATCGCCGTTGTCTACGCAGAAGGGCAAACCGATATGGAAAGCGGAATGGCTGTGTTAAGACTTTCGCGCCAAATAAGGGAATTGGCGGACAGCAATCGTGTGAAAGCGATTGTGGTCAGGATCGATTCACCAGGGGGGAGCGCGGAAGCCGCAGACTATCTATCTGAAGCGATACTTTATGCTAAAGAAAAAAAACCGGTCGTTGTTTCCATGGGGCAGGTTGCCGCTTCCGGAGGTTACTGGGCTGCGTTAAACGCATGCCATATCATGGCGACTCCCTATACAATTACAGGTTCTATCGGTGTTATAAGTTACTGGTTTTACGATAACGGAATAAATGAAAAACTGGGGCTTACAACTGATTCAATTCAGCGTGGAGAACATGCTGACCTGCTTACGGGAGTTATCATCCCTTACAGAAATTTAACAGATGCGGAAGAAGAACGTTATAAAACATATATACTCGATTCGTATAGCATCTTTATTGAAAAAGTCGCGGCGGCAAGAGGCATGGATTCTGCAAAAGTGGAAAATCTGGCTCAGGGCAGGATTTATTCAGGGGTAAGAGCGCAGGAAGCCGGATTAATTGACAGTGTCGGTAGTCTTCAAGATGCATTGCAAAAAGCACGGGAGCTTGCAGGAATTTCGCAGGAGACGAATGTCAGTTACAGAGAATATCCCGAGCCTACGTTTTGGGATAGATTGCTCGGACGCTTTTCATTTTTTTCAACGCTTTTTGGAAGCAGGAAAAGTCAAACAGATGCGCTTTCTATAATTACGGAATATTTTCTGCCGGACTTGCATATCCGTTACAGGATAGAAAACAACGGTAAAGCAATGCCGATTCTGCCGTTAGAGTTCAGCGGCTATTAATTTACACATCCGAAAGCTGAGAAAGCGGGATAGGCTTGGGACTGTCGTTCTGCCCTTCGACCTTTGCGAGTTCCTCAAGAAGTTCCTTTCCGCGCCGCGAAAGTTTTTCCGGTATCTGCACCATCAGTTTTATATAGAGATTTCCGCGATGACTGCCCGAAGGGACTCCTTCATCACGGATACGGAGCAGTTTTCCGTTCTGAGTTCCTGAAGGAATTTTTACCTTGATCGTCTTGCTGTCAAGAGTCGTTACATGAATATCTCCGCCTAAAGCCGCCTGGCTTACGGAGACGGGAACTGCGCAGTATAAATCGAGCCCCTGGCGCTCGTAGTATTCATGAGGTTTGATTCTGATAAAGACGTATAAATCTCCTGCAGGACCGCCGTTGGGACCGGCGTCGCCCTGTTTGGGAATGACGACGCGTTTTCCATTTTCTACGCCGGAAGGAATCGTGACCATGATTTTTTGCCGTTTTTTCTGCGTCCCAGACCCTCCGCAGTCGTTACACGGTTTTTCAATTATCGATCCTTCGCCGTGACAGTTATGACAGGTAGTAGCGACAGAGAAAAATCCCTGGCTATGACGCACCTGCCCCGACCCCCGGCAGACAGGACAGGTCTTTTTCCCCGATCCGTCAGTTGTCCCTGATCCCTTGCAAGTCGTGCATGATTCGTTATGTGAATATTGAATTTCAACCTTCGTACCGAAGACTGCATCCTTAAAAGGAATCTCGATGTCGTAGCGGAGGTTCGCTCCCTGCCTTACCCCGCCTGAAGAACTCCTGCGGAAACCGCTTCCGCCTCCGAAAAAACTTTCAAAAATGCTGCCGAAGCCGCCCTCGCCGAAAATATCTTCAAACCCGCGAAAGACGCTGGAGTAATCGCCCTGACCAGCCATCCCTTCAACTCCGGCAAACCCAAACTGATCGTAAGCGGATTTTTTCTGCTCGTCACCGAGAATCTCGTAAGCCTCAGTCGCTTCTTTAAATTTTTCCTCAGCTTTTTTATCCCCAGGATTTTTATCCGGATGATACTGAAGCGCGAGTTTTCTATAAGCTTTTTTTATTTCATCGTTAGAAGAGTTTTTTTGAACGCCTAAAACTTCGTAATAATCACGCTTTGCCATTTTTTAAATGGGGATCGGAGATTGGGGATCGGGGACTGGGGATTTGTTATTTGAAAGCACTGCGTGATATTTCACGAAAAGATTACGAACAACAATCCCTGATCCCTGATCCCTGATCCCTGATCCCTAGTTCCCCCTATTCATCCACCACTTCGTAGTCGGCATCTTCAGCGCTCTTTGTGTTTTCGCCGCCGCCTTGATTTGCACCGCCGCCCATGTTGGGATTAAAACCGCCGTCTTGTCCTGCGCCAGAGTCGCCGCCTTGCTGTCCGGCTGCGCCCTGCTGTTTGTAAATTTCCTCTGCGATTTTATATGACGCTTGTTTCAGCGTTTCGGTTTTATCTTTAATGGACTGAATATCGCCGCTTTCCAACGCTTTGCGCAAGTCGGCGATCGCTTCGTCTGTTTTGGCTTTGTCTGCCGCGCTTACCTTGTCGCCAAGGTCTTTGATGTTTTTCTCTGTGCTGTAGATCATGGAGTCGGCTTCGTTGCGTACTTCGGCGCTTTCCCTTTCTTTTTTATCTTCCTCTGCGTGGAGTTCCGCTTCTTTTACCATGCGGTCAATTTCATTGTCGCTTAAGCCGGAAGAACTTTCGATGCGGATTTTCTGTTCCTTTCCAGTGCCAAGGTCTTTCGCGCTGACGTGGACAATGCCGTTTGCGTCAATGTCAAAAGTAACCTCGATCTGCGGAACTCCGCGCGGGGCGGGAGGAATGCCGACAAGATCAAACCTGCCAAGCACTCTGTTCTGGCTGGACATTTCGCGCTCGCCCTGGAGTACGTTAATCGAAACTGCAGTCTGTCCGTCCGCCGCTGTGGAAAAAATCTGGCTCTTGCGGGTGGGGATCGTAGTGTTGCGCGTAATGAGTTTTGTCATTACTCCGCCGAGAGTTTCAATACCGAGCGAAAGAGGAGTGACGTCTAACAACAGCACGTCTTTAACATCGCCGCCGAGAATACCGCCCTGGATTGCCGCTCCTACCGCGACCGCTTCATCTGGGTTAACTCCCCTGTTCGGCTCTTTGTTGAAAAGGTCTTTTACAATCTGCTGAACTGCCGGAATTCTTGTTGAACCGCCGACAAGGATCACTTCGTCAATTTGATCGGCTTTTAAGCCTGCATCGGAAAGCGCTTTTTTGCAAGGTTCTTTTGAACGCTCAAGTAAATCTTCCACCATCTGCTCAAACTTTGCGCGCGTCAAAGATTTTTGAAGGTGCTTAGGACCGCTCTGATCGGCGGTGATAAAGGGGAGATTTATTTCAGTTGTCTGCATGGAAGAGAGCTCGATTTTCGCCTTCTCCGCAGCTTCGCGAAGCCGCTGGAGAGCCATTCTGTCCTGCGCAAGGTCGATGCCTGTGTCTTTTTTGAATTCGGCGATCAGCCATTCCATTACACGGCGGTCAAAATCGTCGCCGCCTAAGTGCGTGTCGCCGTTAGTCGATTTTACTTCGAATACGCCTTCGCCCAGTTCAAGAATGGAAACGTCAAACGTACCGCCGCCTAAATCGTAAACGGCAATTATTTTATCTTTTTTGGAATCTTTGTTAAAACCGAATGCAAGCGAGGCGGCAGTCGGCTCGTTTATGATTCGCTTAACATCGAGCCCCGCAATTTTTCCCGCGTCCTTTGTCGCCTGCCTCTGCGCATCGTTAAAATAGGCGGGAACTGTGATGACAGCTTCCGTTACCGATTCGCCAAGATAGTCCTCTGCGGTCTGTTTCATCTTTTGAAGAACGAATGCCGAGATTTCCTGAGGCGAATATTTTTTTCCGTCAATGTCAACGCGGACATCGTCGCCTTGTTCCGTTATGTGATACGGGACAAGTTTCATTTCGTTGGAAACTTCCGAAAACCTGCGCCCCATGAATCGTTTAATCGAAAAGACCGTGTTTTCAGGGTTTGTGATCATCTGATTTTTTGCGGGCGCGCCGATAATCCTCTCGCCCTTGCTTGTAAAACCTACGATAGACGGGGTTGTCCTCCCGCCTTCCGAACTTTGAATAACAATAGGTTCGCCGCCCTCAAGAACAGAAACGCAAGAGTTTGTAGTTCCAAGGTCGATACCAATAATCTTTCCCATATTTTTTCTCCTTCTATAATTATATATAAAGAAGTTATTAGTTGGTAGTTATTAGTTGATAGATACTCTCTACCGGCTAATTTCTAACCGCTAATAACTAACTGCTAGCCGCTTCTTCCGGCATTAACACTTTCACTTTTGCCGCGCGGATGACTCTTTCCTTTAATAAGTAACCCCTGATTAAATCTTCCTGCACAACCGCCTCGCTTACATCGGGGGATTTTTCCATCATGAGGGCTTCATGCCTGTTTGGATCAAACGGCTCTCCTGCGGAGATGAAACGCTTCAGTCCCCACTTGCCCTCAAGTTGAGTGGTAAGCTGCTTTTCGATCATTTTTACACCGTCAAGGAAGGCGGCATAATCTGTGGAGTTTTCCCCCGCTTGTATTGCGCGCTCAAGGTTGTCGATTATCGGGATTATATCGAGGAGCAAGCTCTGGTTTGCATATTCAATCGAACTCTGCTTCTCCTGATTCATGCGCTTTCGGAAATTCTCGAATTCCGCAGCCTTCCTGAGCAGTTGATCCCGATTGTCAGCAACTTGAGCTTCTAACTCTGCAATTTTTTCCTCCGGAGTCAACTCTGTTTTCTGCTCGGCTTCATTTTCAGTTTGAGCAGATTCTTCTGCATTAGCCTGATCGTTTACCATAGTTTCATCAGCCTCATTTTTCTGGGCTTTTTCTTCGACCGTTTTATTCGGAGTTTGATTTTTTGACATTTTTATTTCCTAACCATTTTCTGTTTTGAAAACCCTTCGGACTTATATCCGCAACCCTTCCGGCGTTTTTAGAGTTCCCCGAGATCACTCTAATATAGAAATTACTAAAAAATTTCATTTAGGTCAAGGAAAAAATGGTATAATAAATGAAAATTTCCTGCGGGGAGCGCAAATAATGAAAAAATTCGGCGTTAAAGATCAAATTTCGTATATGTTCGGTGATATCGGGGGAAGCTTCGTCAATATGTATGTCGACGGATTTTTTCTGATATTTTGCACCTATGTATTGCAAATTAGTCCTTTTTTCATGGGAGCGCTGTTTTTTATTGCGCGCCTTTGGGATGCTGTAAACGACCCAATAATCGGAGCGCTTCCCGACAAGTTCCTGCTTGGAAAAAGCGGCGACCGCTTTAAACCTTATGTAAGGCTGTTCATGATTCCGCTTGCTGTAAGCGGGATTCTTTGTTTTTCAAATGTTTCCGGTTTTGCTTATTTTTGGAAACATTTCTGGGTTTGTGTCGCGTATGTGCTTTTCGGAATGTCGTACACAGGGACGAGTATGCCCTACGGAAGCCTTGCAGGGGTCATAAGTTCCGATCCTTTGGATCGCACCAAGCTTTCGCGCGCGCGCAGTATCGGCGGAATGTTTGTTGCAATGGTACTTGCTGTTGTTCCGCTTTTTATCTGGAGCAAAAACGCTGACGGGACGCAGACGCCTGTGCCTTTCGTTTTTTTTGTGTTTGCGCTAATTTTCGGTGCATGCAGTATTTCGGCGTATTTAGTCATGCTAAAAGGCGCGAATGAACGGGTTAAATATGATTCAAGAAAGGAGAGTTATAATTACGGACGTGTAATTAGGGGCGTCTTAAAAAACAGACCTTTGATCGGCGCAATGATTGCAACGATAGGTTCTCTCATTTCGCTTACAGGGATTACCCAGTTCGGTACATATATGTGGAAAGAATACTACAGCCAGCCGCAGTTTGTTTCTTATGTGTCCATCGTGACGCTTCCAATAATGCTGATTATTTTTCCGTTTGCACCGAAAGCGGTAAAACGATTCGGCAAGCGTATGTCTGTTCTTGCACCCTGTCTGCTTGGACTTGCTGTTTCACTTTTTTTATTTATCGTACCGATTCCTAACCCGTGGATATTTTTTGCGCTCGGCATTATCGCCACATTCGGGAATATGGTTTTCTCCATGCTTGTATGGGCGCTTGTTACAGATTGTCTTGATCATCATGAAAAACTAACGGGCGAAAGAACTGACGGCAGCGTTTATTCAATTTTTACATTCGCACGTAAACTTGGAAGCACTCTTGCTTCAACTCTTGCAAGTTTCGCTCTAGGCTGGATTGGATACAACGCGGCTGTTACAACGCAAACTGCAGAAGTTGCGCAGCACATACGCTCTCTTTATGCGTCAATCCCGCTTATCTCCAACATTCTGCTTGTAGTAGGACTCGGGTTGGTTTTTAATTTAAAAAGTTTTAATGATAATAAAAAGGAGGAAAATTAATGCGCTATTTAATTATCAATGCCGATGATTTCGGCGTTTGTAATGCAACTAACGAAGCGATTGAAAAAATTTTTAACGAAGGAACAGTTTCATCAACAACAATAATGACCCCGTGCATGGGAGCCGAAGATGCAGTTGCAAGGGCGAAATCGAATAATAAAATCAAAATGGGATTGCACATAACAACAAACGCCGAAGGACCGAAGGAAAATCGATGGAAACCCGTTTCCGCAGCGGAGAAGGTTCGTTCGCTTACAGACGAAGAAGGTTTCTTTTTCGGCACAGTGCCGGAGTTCGTAAAGCAGGCGAAAGCGGAAGAAGTTGCCGTTGAATTAGAAGCCCAGTATCAATTTCTTGCAGAACGCGGGATACTGCCGACCCACGCAGACTCGCACATGGGCAGCGTGTACGGACTAAACGGAGCTTCGTTTATGAAGGAGACGCTGGAGTTCTGCGCAAAGTACAAGCTCCCCTTCCGCTTCCCGAAAGCTATCGAGAATATAAAAAATTTTATCCGCATGGAAACAGTCCCCGAGCCGCTTGTAAAAATGCACGAACAGGCAGTCTCCTATGCGGCGGCTCTCGGCGTCAAACTTATAGACAACCTTGCTACAAACAATGCGGATTTTTCCGAGTTAACCGGCTACGAAAAAGTAAAAGAGATTTACTTTAACATCATTTCCAGTTTACCGGACGGCGTTTCAGAAATTTTGCTTCACCCGTCTTTGGAAAGTTCGCCAAGAGCCGTAAATAATCCAAGATGGCAATCCCGCGTATGGGAACGCCAATTACTGCTTGACGACAGCCTGAAAGCGCATATTGAAAAAGAAGGAATTTCGTTGATCACTTACAACGACATTCCGTAATGATTCAATTTAAAGAATATGCAAAAGGCAAATTAAGACAGCAGAAATCAAAACTCCAAGCAGGATTGAAAAACCAATCACGAAAGGGATTTTTCTAAGTTTTCTAAAAAGCGTCTTAAATAAAAAATAACCGCCGATTACTCCGGCAATGGGAATTAAAAGCAGATACGGTTTGCTTGTGTTAAGGAAGAACAGCAGTATTAACATTGCAAACGCGGCTATTTCAGATGTCAATAGGGAAGGGTTTAGAATCTTTTTCATTTTATGACTCCTTCAATGAAGCTTTGCAATAATAGATTGGCGCGTGTTTCCTTAAAAAGACTGTTATGATTCGTGTTATCAAGTTCAATAAAATCAACTTTGCCGGCGAATAATTTTACAAGCCGCTGAGTAGAAGAAAACGGAATAGTTTCGTCTGAATGTGATGCAATAACAAAAACGGGGCAAGTAACATTAACTGCGTATTGATCTGAAGGAAACTTTTGCTTTACGAGGAGCTTCATCGGTCCTTTAAAAATCGGCAGCATATTATTGTAGAAGTCGTATCCGTTTGCATAAGGGGCGGCGAGTATTAAACCTGCGACGGGGCGGTTTGCCGCAAGATATACTGCGCCTCCCGTTCCAATACTGTACCCCATCGAGATAATACGGTTTGAATCAACTGCAGAAAGAGAGGCGGCGTAATCGAAAATCGCAAGCGATTCTTCATACATGTTTTGATAACTCGCCTTACCGCTGTTAAGCCCGTAACCTTCAAAATCGACAAATAAAAAATTGCAATCTGAAAAATATATCCACCGGTTTTGTTCTTCACGAAGACGAAAATGCTGATATGAAACTTCGCCGTTACCGCCAAAGTAAATTATAAGCGGCGCTTTTTCATCAGTTCTTTTGTACATCATGCCGTGATAAGTTTTGCCGTTCCCCGCTGTAAATTCGATCTCTGTGCAATTGGGTCTGCCCTTTAAAAACTCGCGGCTTTCCGGATTTTTAACGCTGTAAAAAATCATTCCGTCCTGCGCCGAATATACAATCCCGGAAACAGATACAATAACAGTCAGTACGATTAAGAAAATTGAACAGGCAAGACCCGCCCATTTTTTGACGGAAAACTTTTGCGCTGCAAGCCTCCCCAGTGCGCGCATCAAAATGTTAAGCGCAAGAACAATTGCCGCAACAATCAAAACTGACGGAATGAAATAGCCCATGCCGAACCAGATGAATAAACCTGCAATTCCGATAATTCCCGCGCAAAATGATGCATGTAAAACGGCTTGTTTTATGTTATTATCATTCAAAATGACACTCCTTTGCTTATTATAACTTAAAAAGGTGACTGACACCATTATGAAAAATAGATATCGATTTGCCGTAATCGGGCTTGTTTTTGTATTTGTTTTTTTGTTTACTGATTGCAGGAAAACCAAAACTCAGGATGATGCTATGAGCGTTAGAAAACGGGAATTTATTGCCGAAAACAGGGTTGCAAGCTATATAAGGACGTGGAGTATCCCGTCAGAGCTTCAACAGGGAAATCCCTACTGGAACTCGGATATGGTCAAAGCCGAATACCTGACCGACTTAATTATCGCGTTTGCGCTTATCGACAGAACAGACGGTTCTTCTATTTACATTCCGCAGTTAAGATCGCGCCCGCAGTTCAGCCTTTGGGATGAAATTGCAGCGCTTAAATTGAAACATCCGCATTTAAGGGTAAATCTTTCTGTAGGAGGCTGGGGGGCTGAAGGCTTCTCCGATATGACGTTTAACGCCTCTTTGCGCTCCGCTTTTGTAAGCAATGTCTGCGACTGGCTTGAAAGGTATGATCTTGACGGAGTTGATATTGACTGGGAGTACCCTGTAGGACCTGCATGGGGGCAGGAAATAAAATCCCGCCCTCAGGACAGGCGGAACTGGATTGCTCTTTTAAAGGACTTACGGAACGCGCTTAACAGGCTTGAGACGGAAATAGGAAAACGGTACAGTCTTTCCGCCTGTATTCCGGCAAGCGAATGGTTTGTCTCTGTAAACGATACAGCCGCAGCTGCGGAAATTGTCGACGCTTTAAAACTTATGGCTTACGATTATTACGGCAGCTGGAGTTCTACAACAGGTCATCATTCAAACCTGTACAACAACCCAGACGATCCTTATAACGGCGGATGGAGCACGGATCAGGCGCTTAACGCATTTTTAGCGGCTAACGTACCGCCGGAAAAAATAATGCTTGGCTTCGGTTTTTACGGACGCGCATTCGGCGGAGTGGCTCCCGGTCCCGGCGGAAACGGTCTTTATCAGCCTTTTGGATGGCTTCCTTTTGAATTCGGCAGTATCAGCTGGGATCAGCTAAAGGAACTTTTAAAGCCGGATTCCGGCTATACCCGTTACTGGGACGAAAAAGCGAAAGCTCCCTTTCTCTATAACGGAGATACATGGATAAGCTACACCGATGAGGAGCAGATAAAGCTGCTCTGTGATTATGCAAAAAGCAAAAACCTCGGCGGAGTTTTTACATGGGAGTATATTCACGACATAGACGCCGAACTTCTGCAGATTCTTTATGAAAACTCACGGTAAAGCGCATAACGTTCCTTAAAAAATACTGATACAAACGGAGACAGGAAAATTGCAAACATTAACAAACCGGCAGGCAAG